>Ga0208373_1000240_pt1 | contig 104582 bp, 107 predicted proteins | sample RifOxyC2_FD_184036 | JGI IMG/M metagenome (GOLD analysis project Ga0208373, IMG submission 184036) | Soil microbial communities from Rifle, Colorado - Rifle Oxygen_injection C2 (SPAdes) | ecosystem: Environmental > Terrestrial > Deep subsurface > Rock core/Sediment | place: Rifle, Colorado... | reverse complement strand
GCTAAACCTATATCAAAAGATATAATCTCATTCACTCGGAAATGACTTTGCAAGCAAAGCCACTTCCTCATTCATTTCGATTATGAAAGCCAAAAACGCATTTTTTTTAGCAATTGGAATTATTTTGTTGATAGCGTCTTTTATAGTAATGGGCGTGTTATATTTTAAGTTAAAAAAATTGAGCGTAGATAGTTTAATTGTCACAGAGAATACAGAGCAAACCCAGCCGACGGAAAGTGAGCCAATAAAACCAATAGAGCCAGAAATTGCCACAGGAACGGACGCTTTTGGCAGTTTTATATCTAACAAAAACGGCGCTAAGGACTACACCCAAAATTTCAAAACAAGTGGTTTAGATGTTGAGTGGTTTGGCGGAGCAATTACAGTATCTGAGAAAGATTCCGACAATTTATTATCAAAAATTTTTCCTGATTACATCAAAATCAAAGACGTGGTTGATAAAATCAATAATTCCGCTGAGTGCAAAAACGATACAGTTAATGGGCAGTCAAGATGCTGGATGCAAGACCCAAATATATATTTATATGCCGTCGGAAAAATAAAAAATATTGATAATGCAACCCTATATTATATATTTGTGCCACGATTGTATGAAGACAGCATGGGGGATAATACACTCGTTTTATTAGGTTTTATTGATGCAAAGACAAAAACATTGATAGCTGTAATAAATCCGAATCAAGCTCAAGAATCAAAAAGCGCGATTAGTGGGGGTATTTATGGGATAAATGGGGCGCGGACAGAGTATCTAAAAGAGAGAGAATACATAGAAAAATTATCATCAAACACCACAAATTTTTCTGTTTTTTCCGGTTATGTGGCTTATGAATTCGAAGAGTTGAATAACCCACCTTCTGTTTTGGACGTGCCTGAAACAAGCTCTAAAATCATTTCGGTTGGACAAGATGATTATATCTATTTTTATCTGGATGATTATGGTAATGCCGGCATTACGAATCCATACAAACAAGAAGTTGAGACCGGACGGTTTAGTCAACTCCCAATAGCATTTCAGACACCAGAAGGATTAAGTGTGTATAAAGACGAACAATGTTACTTTATCATTAAACCAAATGGTACAGTAATTAGATATAACTTGGTACCTTCCTTTATATCTTGGGAAACTGAGGCCACAAAGGAATATTATGGAGATTTTTTTGAGACGAGTATCACATGGAATGATGGTTCAAAAAATAGCGATACATACACATTGGCGGGTGATCACACCAGTCGAGGTTGCGGTGGTCCAGCATTAACAGCATGCACAAACGTTGTTAACAAAAAAACGTGGTTTGATGCCAATAAACTGGTAAGAACTGGTACCGGTAAAAATGGAGAAAAGATATTTGAAATTAAAAACGCGGCCGACAATGAGTTTTATAACGACACTTTCTATAAGGTCTTTTTACCTGATCCGGAAACGCAATTTTTTGCCGATTTTTTGAAAGACCACCCAATTATCTTTTGGCAAGATCATCTTGGTAATTGGCGAACATTCAAAAAAACAAAATACCAGCCACAAGCCGAATGCGGCAAACCAGTGATCTACCTCTACCCGGAAAAAGACACTGATGTAAAAGTGGAGGTAAAACCAAACGGCGGATTTACCAAAACCGAGCCGATGTATGATAATGGCTGGTTTGTGCATGCCACTCCGCAAAGCGAGTTATTCAATTACACTGACAAAACAAGTTACCCGTATTTGTTTTGGGAAGGCAAGGCATATAATTTTATTACGCCAAATTATGGTTTTGTGATGAGTAAAAAAGATGTGAGTACAAAAATGACTCAGATACTCACCAAACTTGGTTTGAATGAAAAAGAAACCATTGACTTCTTGGAATTTTGGCAGCCAAAATTGGAAGTTAAGCCATATGTGTTTGTAACCTTCTTACCACAGCGAGAGTTTGATAAATTAGCGCCGCTGACAGTCAATCCAAAACCGGATACTATTATCCGCGTATTTATGGATTACACTCCGCTTGACGCGCCAGTCAAAGTCGCCCCAATGCAGATTCGCACGCCGGAAAGGGTTGGGTTTACAGTGGTGGAGTGGGGTGGAAAATTAAATTAATCCAAAATTTCCCTCTCCTCGTAGGAGAGGGAGCCAGGGTGAGGTCTTATCGGGACCATCTTAATTTGAAAGCGCCGTTGAGACCTCATCCCTGACCCTTCTCCTACGAGGAGAAGGGGAGACACGAGAATTTATGATTGATTCCCATTGTCACCCACAATTTCGCGCGTACAAAGACGACCAAGCGGAAATGATTAAACGCTGTTTAGACAAGGGCGTGATTATGAATGCCGTCGGAACGCAAAAAGACACCTCGCTTGCCGCGGTGGAGTTGGCAGAAAAATATCCAAATATCTTTGCCACCATCGGTCTGCACCCAGTCCACACCACCTCAACCGAAGTGGATGAGGAAGAGGTAACGTTTACTTCTCGCGAAGAGGTCTTGGATTATGAATTTTATAAAAAATTAGCAAGTAATCCAAAAGTGATTGGAATAGGGGAGTGTGGAATAGAATTGTTTCACTTTCCACCAAGCGCAGACCGCGAGGCGATTGTGGCCAAGCATAGAGAGTCGTTTTTGTTGCAAGCCAAATTGGCACACGAGTTTGATTTGCCAATGGTGATACATGTGAGAGATGCTTATGAAGAAATTATAGAAATTTTAAAAACAGAAATTATAAATAAGAAATTTTTAATTAGGGGTGTGATTCATTGTTATACAGGTAACTGGCTTCAAGCCCAAAAATTCCTTGATCTGGGCCTATATTTGGGCTTTACGGCAGTAATTACCTTTCCACCCAGAAAGACCAATCCCAAGCCGGATTTGGAGCTTCGGGAAGTCGTGGAACACTGCCCACTTGATAAAGTCCTAATAGAAACGGATGCTCCATATTTGGCTCCACAAAAGTACCGTGGCCAACGTTGTGAGCCATGGATGGTGGAAGAAGTCGCGGCTAAAATAGGCGAAATTCGCGGGTTGAAGACAGAGGAAATTATTAGAATAACAGAGGATAACGCGAGACGACTTTTTACACGTATTGCAAAGTAGGTGGTTTATCCCCACCTCTATTAAAAAATACCCTTGACCTATGTTTATTTATATAGTAAAATAGGGGCGTCTTATGGATGCAAAAGACCGCAAATATTATCTATTCGCGCTTAGAATTATTGGGGACTTTGGCGCCTCAATCGCTGTTCCAGTTGTTGTATTTGTGTTAATCGGCCAGTGGTTAGATGGTAAGTACGACAAAAGCCCTTGGTTTACAGTAATAGCGTTTGCTTTAGCGGCTGTCTTGAGTGGAAAGATGATATATAAAAAAGCGAAGAGGTATGGCGACGAATACCAGAAATTAGGAGATGAACAAAAAAAATCGTAAAAATTTCTACTTAATTTCTGTTGAATTTCTGCGTTATTTCTATGATAGAAATTATACGGAAATTACACAGAAATTGAAATTTGTTAATTATGTCCGGCAGTATCCACATCCCCACATTAGCCCCAGAGACGCTTTTCCACGTCGGTCAGTTTAGTATAACCAACACCATGATTAATGTTTGGCTGGCAATGACAATTTTGTTTGTTTTTGGGTTGTTTGTAAAACGCGCCTGCCGGCTGAAGCCAACCAAATTGCAAAACGCGTGTGAATATTTTTTGGAAATTTTGTTAGGTTATTTTGATCAAGTTACAGGGGACAGAAAAAAGACAATGAAATTTTTACCCATTGTCGGTTCGGTCTTCTTTTTTATTTTACTTTCCAACTGGCTTGGATTATTACCTGGCACTGGCAGTTTAACATATGGTCACACAATGGTTTTGCGTCCAGCCAATACTGATTTGAATTTGACGGTGGCGATGGCTTTGGTAGCAGTGATTAGCTCGCATTTGTTTGGTTTTTTTGCAGTTGGTTTTTTCTCGCATATCGGCAAATTCATTCAAATAAAAAATATAATTTTAAGTATTAAAAAAGGCCCAATCGCCATTTTTACGGCTTTGATAGAATTTATGGTGGGAATAATTGAAATTGTATCCGAGATTGCCAAGGTCTTATCACTGTCTCTCCGGTTGTTTGGAAATATTTTTGCAGGTGAAGTATTGATCTCCGTTATTTCCGCGTTAGTCGCGGCTTTGGTTCCAACACCATTTATGTTATTGGAATTGTTGGTTGGTTTGATTCAGGCCGGTGTATTTACCATGTTGACAATTGTGTATTTAACTGTAGCGACCAGCGAACCGCATGGCGTCGAGAATCATTAAAATACTAAAACAATTATTCATTAATTTAGAAACATATGGAAGGATTAACACATGAATCCATAGTAGTGATGGCCAAGGCATTTGCCATGGCAATCGGTGGTATGTTTCCGGCCTTGGCTATCGGCAAGTTGGTAGGCAAGGCCATGGAATCTATTGGACGCAATCCAGAATCAGCTGGAAAATTGTTTGTCCCAATGTTGCTCGGCGCCGCTTTTGCCGAGGCCATCGCCATCTACGCGTTAGTAGTTGTATTTACATTGAAGTAATTTTACAAACCGGGTCAATTTTGGCCCGGTGAGATAGAATTATTTAACAAAAATTTATGAATACTGTTTACGCAACCGGGACCGAAACAACACACGAAGTCGCGCCTGCAAACGAAAGTGTGGCCGCGTCGCTTGGTTTAAATGGCCAATTATTTATCTTCCAACTTATCAACTTCGCCATTGTGGCGGCCATTGTGTGGTTTTTGATTTTAAAGCCATTAACAAAAAAATTAGAGGAGCGCAAAAAGATTGTGGACGACAGTTTGGACAAAGCCAAAGAAATTGACGCTAATTTGCAAATGGCTGAACAAAAATTTCAAGAACGAATTGACGATGCCAAAGCACAGTCAAATAAAATTGTTGAACAGGCGCAGGAAGAAGCGGAAAAGGCCGGAGTCAATATGAAAATTAAGGCCAAGAAAGAGATTGAATTAGTCGTAGATCAAGCCAAACGCAATATTCAAATTGAAAAAGAAGAAGTGATGACTGGAATCAAAGCCGAAACAGCGAATCTGATTGTCGCGGCAGTGGAAAAGATTTTGGGAGATAAATTGGATGGGAAGAAAGATAAGGAGTTGATTGAAGAAACGTTGAAGAAAATAAAAAAGTAATTCCAATTTCCCCTCTCCTTTTCAAGGAGTGGGATTAAGGGTGAGGTGGTTTACTGGCTTACAAACGAGTGACCCACCTCACCCCTGCGCCCCTCTCCTTTACAAGGAGAGGGGAGACAAGAGAATATGAAGAAAGTCACCAACACACAACTCGCTCAGGCGCTATATGAAGTAACGAAAGGCGCTAAAGGCGAAAAATTATCCAAAGCAATTGCTGAATTTGCAACCCTTTTGGTACGAGCACACAAAATTTCTCGCGCTGATAATATAATTAAAGAATTTGAAAAATATTCAAAAAAACAGGCAGGGATTGTGGAAATTGAAGTCCAGTCAGCCAGAAAGTTGGACGAGAATACGCTAAACGGCATAAAAAAAGTGTTTGGTGAAAGCGTTGAAGCAACGGAAAGTATTGATGAGAGTTTACTTGGGGGGGTTAGAGTACGAACGGAAGATAAGATACTTGATGCGTCGCTAAAGTCACAATTAATGATTTTAAAAAATTCCTTAAATAATTAAAGAGATCCCTCCACTCGGCTAAAAGGCCTCGGTCGGGATGACAACAAAAAAAATATGTCCACCAATCAAATCGTCGCGGAATTAAAAAAACACATTGCTGAATTTGAAAAAACAGTGCAAGTAGAAGAGGTTGGCGCTGTGATTGAAGTCGGCGATGGCATTGCCCGCATGAATGGCTTAACCAAGTGCCAAGCGCAGGAAATGCTTGAGTTTCCCAATGAAGTGTTTGGTGTGGCTTTGAACTTGGAAGAAGAAACCGTGGGCGCCATGATTTTGGGTGATTATAAAAAAATCAAAGAAGGCGATACTGTAAAACGAACCGGCAGAATTTTGTCAGTGCCAGTTGGCGAGCAAATGGTAGGGCGTGTGGTAAATGCCTTGGGCCAGGCAATTGATGGCAAGGGCGAAATTAAGACAAAAACATTTTATCCTGTAGAAAAAATCGCTCCGGGCGTAATGACCCGCGAAGGCGTGCGCCAACCAGTGCAAACCGGTATCAAAGCCATTGATGCCATGATTCCAATCGGACGCGGACAGCGCGAGCTGATTATCGGCGACCGTCAGACCGGCAAAACAGCAATCGCGGTTGACACTATCATCAATCAAAAAGGCCAAAACATGAAGTGTATTTATGTGGCCATTGGCCAAAAAGAATCCAAAGTCGCGCGCATTGTGGCCAAGTTGCAAGAAGCCGGCGCTATGGATTATACAACTGTTGTTGTGGCTGGCGCGTCCAATCCTGCCTCTATGTCATTTATCGCGCCATATTCTGGCGTAGCCATGGCAGAGTTTTTTGCCGATCAAGGCCAAGACGTTTTGATTGTTTATGATGATTTAACAAAGCAAGCTTGGGCTTATCGTGAAATTTCGCTGTTGCTTCGCCGTCCACCGGGACGCGAGGCCTATCCGGGCGATGTGTTTTACTTGCACTCACGTTTGTTGGAGCGCGCCTGCAAATTGAACAAAGATAATGGGGGCGGTTCTATTACTGCTTTGCCAATTATTGAAACTCAATCTGGTGACGTAACTGCTTATATTCCAACTAACGTTATCTCAATTACAGACGGCCAGATCTTCTTGGAAACCGACTTGTTTTATCGTGGTATTCGTCCGGCTTTGAACGTGGGTATTTCTGTGTCTCGCGTCGGCGGTTCAGCCCAAATTAAATCAATGAAAAAAGTGGCCGGTAAATTAAAACTTGCTATGGCGCAATTTCGTGAGTTGGAGGCCTTCGCGCAATTTGCGTCTGATCTTGACCCGGAAACAAAAAAACAAATTGACCGCGGCCAACGCATTGCAGAACTTTTAAAGCAACCGCAATACTCGCCAATGACTGTGGAAGACCAAATCGCGGTTATTTATGCCGTGAACAATGGATATTTTGATACTGTGGATGTAAAAGATATTCGTGAAACAGAGAAAAAGTTTTTAGCATTTTTCAACAAGTCAAAACCAGCGTTATTAGATAAGTTGGCTAAGGGTGAGTGGGATGAAACAGTAGAAAGTTCCTTGAAAGAAGCGTGTTCTGGCTTCAAGGCTTAAAAGGCCGGAAAGGCCGGAAAAGCTTGAAAGGCTAAAAGTGTATGCAAGATTATCATGATTTGTTAGTATGGAAAAGATCCTTGGAGTTTGTGAAATTGGTTTATCGACTGACAAAGTTATTTCCAAAAGATGAGGTGTATGGATTGGTAAGTCAGCTACGTCGAGCGGCGGTTTCTGTCCTAGCTAACATTGTAGAAGGTCGTGGAAAAAAGGGTGAGAAGGATTTTGTCAGGTTTCTGTACATAGCAAAGGGATCATTAAATGAGTGTCAGTGTTATTTTGAACTAACAAAAGAATTAAATTTTATTAATCAAGAACAATTTGATTTTATTGATAAAAAACGAGGTGAGGTGGGTTATCTACTTTACCAGCTCATGCAATCGCTCGAGTAAAGCCTTTCAGGCATTTCAAGCATTCTGAGCCTTTCCAGCATTTATATATGGGCGTAAACACCAAAGCAATTAAGCGTCGCATCAAATCCGTTGGCAATACCAAGAAGATTACGAAAGCAATGGAAATGGTAGCCGCGGCCAAGATGAGAAAAGCTGTAGAAGCAGCTTTGAATACCCGCACCTATGCCCAAATGGCTTGGGATCTTTTAGTTCACCTGTCAAAAACAGAAAAAATTGAACTGCCTTTATTGGAAGTGAGGCCGGTTAAAAAATTGTTAGTGATTTTAGTCACATCCAACAAGGGCTTATGCGGAAGTTTCAACTCAAACATAATCAAAAAGACCGCCGCGCAATTGCAAGATCTAAAAAATATAAGTAAACATCGCGTTGAAGGCAAAGAAATTGAGTCAAGCGAGACAATAGAAGTGGACGTCATCGGCGTTGGAAAAAAGGGCGCACAGTTTGCTAAAAAAATGGGATTTAATTTAGTCGCCGCCTACACTGACTTTTCCGACACGCCAAAATTGCAAGATGTAATGCCAATTGCAAAAATGGCGATTGAAGAATATCAAAATAAAAAATACGATAAAGTTGTTGTTGCTTACACTGATTACAAATCAACTATTTTACAAATCGCGAAATTAAGACAAGTTTTGCCGATTTCCGAGGTGGATCTTGAAAAAATGCTTGCCGAATCAGGTCCAGTTACTAGTTCCCAGTTACCAGTTACTGGTAGCGTCGAATTAAACGAATATTTATTTGAACCGGACAAAACCGAAGTGTTACGCATTGTATTGCCCCGCCTCGTTGAGACCCAGATCTATCAAGCCACTTTGGAATCGTCTGCATCCGAACACTCTGCTCGCATGATGGCTATGCGAAACGCATCTGACGCGGCCGAAGACATGATTAAAGAATTAAATTTGAATTTTAACAAAGCGCGCCAAGCCGGCATTACGCAAGAAATTGCGGAAATCGCCGGAGGTGCTGCCGCGTTGGGTTGATAGAACACAGATCTCCAGGATTACCCGGATTCGCCAGGATTTCGGTAAATCATGGTAATCTGTGTTCTATCAAAATTACTTAAATTAAAAAATAATTTATTTACATATGTCACAGAACAAAGGAACCATTAGCCAGATCATTGGTGTAGTCGCCGACGTACATTTTCCAGACAAACTCCCGGAGCTTTTTAACGCGCTCCAAACCAAGATGCCGGACGGCAAGGTTTTGGTTTTGGAAGTACAACAGCACTTGGGCGCAAATATGGTGCGCACAGTAGCTATGAGTACAACTGATGGTCTATCGCGCGGGGCGGAAGTGGTGGACACAGGATCGCCAATTTTAGTTCCGGTTGGACCGGAAACTTTGGGACGCATGTTTAATGTTATTGGCCAGCCGGTTGATGGCAAGGGAGATGAAAAAGCCAAAAAGAAATACCCAATTCATCGTCCAGCGCCAAGTTTTAAAGAACAATCCACTAAGTCCGAAGTTCTTGAGACAGGTATCAAAGTAATTGACTTGTTCTGCCCATTTTTGAAAGGCGGAAAAATTGGTTTGTTTGGCGGAGCTGGCGTAGGAAAGACAGTGGTTATCCAAGAATTAATTCGCAACATTGCCCAAGAGCACGGTGGTTATTCTATGTTTGCCGGCGTAGGCGAGCGTACTCGTGAAGGTAATGATTTGTACAAAGAAATGAAGGACTCCGGCGTATTGGAAAAAACCGCTTTGGTTTTTGGTCAAATGAATGAACCACCAGGAGCTCGCGCTCGCGTGGCCTTGACAGCACTTGCTATGGCAGAATATTTCCGCGATGAAGAAGGCAAGGACTTGTTGCTTTTTATTGACAACATTTTCCGTTTCACCCAAGCCGGTTCCGAGGTCTCGGCTTTGCTTGGCCGTATGCCATCTGCCGTCGGTTATCAACCAACCCTCGCTACAGAAATGGGCGCTTTGCAAGAACGCATCACCTCAACTGCCAAAGGTTCAATCACATCAGTGCAAGCCGTTTACGTGCCAGCCGATGATTTAACTGACCCGGCTCCGGCAACAACTTTCGCGCACCTGGACTCTACCGTGGTTTTGAACCGCTCGCTTGCGGAACTTGGTATTTATCCGGCTGTTGACCCATTAGATTCTTCTTCCACAATTTTGGATCCAAACATTGTTGGTGAGGAGCATTATCGCACGGCCTTGGAAGTTCAACGTATTTTACAACGTTACAAGGACTTACAAGATATTATCGCGATTTTGGGTATGGAAGAATTGGCGGACGAAGATAAAGTCACTGTGGCGCGCGCCCGCAAGATTCAGAAATTTTTGTCTCAACCATGTTTTGTGGCCGAGCAGTTTACCGGTTTTGAAGGTAGATATGTCAAAGTCGCCGACACTGTGCGTGGTTTCCGCGAGATTTTGGATGGCAAGCATGATGATAAACCCGAGCAAGCGTTTTATATGAAGGGTGGGATTGAAGAAGTTAAATAAAAGGCCTGAAAGGCCGGGAAAGCCCGAAAGGCTAAAAAGGCCTTTCCAGCATTTCAAGCATTTTAGGCATTTCAAGCCTCTATGAACAAAACTCTCAAATTAAAAATCGCTACCCCAGAAAAAGTCATTTACGAAAATGAAATTCTTCAGGTTAGCATTCCAACCATGGACGGTGAAATCACTGTCTTGCCTAATCATGTCCCATTAGTATCGGTTTTGAAGGCCGGGGAAATGAAAATTGTTGACAAAGATGGCGAACAAATTTTAGCCGTGTCTGGTGGCTTTTTGGAAGTCCGCGGACAAAATGAAATCGTCATCTTGGCAGACAATGCCGAACGCGCCACGGAAATTGATATTGACCGAGCAGAACAAGCCCGCCTCCGCGCCGAGGAATTAATGAAACAAACAAAGTCAGTGGAAGATGTTGACTTTGCCAAATTGCAGGCCATGATGGAAAGGGAGATGAATAGAATCCGTGTTGGTAAGAAATATAAGAAATTAAACAGAAATTAGGCAAAAATTTTGTAGAGACGCATTGCATGCGTCTTTTTTGTTTGGCCTTGACAAAGGTCTGTTTTTGTGGTATATCTATTACTGGTTATGCTCTTTGGACAAATCAATTTCAGTCCCGAAGATGTCGGGACAACACGGAGGAAGCCATGAAGAAGATTACGAAGTTGTATTGCGTAGTTCTGGTCGCGCTGTCGGCATGCGGACCCCACGGACCGGATCCTGACGGAGACAAGATTGGAGAGTGGGACCACGACAACTGCCCGACTGTCGCCAATCCCGATCAGGCGGACAACGATGGTGATGGTGTCGGGGACATCTGTGATAACTGCCCCTTGGTTCACAACTATTCCCAGCATGATATGGACAAAGACCATATCGGTGATCTCTGTGATCCTGAAGTCGATGGAGACGGTAAACTTCCAGATGTGGACAACTGCCTCCAAATTGCCAACGCCGAGCAGGCAGACATTGATCAGGATGGCATCGGAGATGTTTGTGACGAAGATCCTGATGGAGATGGTTTAGGAAGCTGGGAAAATGGATTTCCGCCAAACAGAGACGTCTGGAGCGACAACTGTCCGTTACACACCAACAGAGACCAGAAGGACATGGATCACGATGGGGTTGGTAATGTCTGCGACAACTGCTTCTCCGTCCCCAACACGGATCAGTCAAATCAGTGGGGTGGTGGTCCGAACGGAGATGCCTGCGATGACGTAGACGGAGATTCCATACGTGATTTCACCGACAACTGCGCTCTATCTCCAAATGCTCACCAAGAAGACGCCGATAACGACGGCCGAGGTGATGCCTGCGACAACTGCGTCAGTGTCCCGAACTGGGACCAGACGGACAGAGACAATGACGGTGTCGGCGATGCTTGCCCCACGATTAAGTTCAAGGGCAAGTGACGCCCAGCCCCCGTCCAAAGTTCGATTTTTTAAGTAAATCACCACTCTCCTACGGAGGCAGGACAGTGGACAATTCACTCGCCACACCTGCTTACTTACTAATTATTTGGTAATTAAGCAAGGAGTTTGGGCGAGTGTTTTGTTTTCCGTCATTGCGAGGAGGAGCTCGCACGACGACGCGGCAATCCAAATCGTTGGCCAATAGATTGCTTCATCGCTCATTATTCGCTCCTCGCAATGACAGTGAATCTCTTTACATTCAACAATAAATCAAGTAAAATACTTTTAAATGCACAGTTAAGTGCGCTTAAAGGGATCCCTCCGCTCCTCCGCCTCCGCAAAAGCTACGGCGGACTCGGTCGGGATGACAAACGAAACCTATGTCTCACACCTGCTCATCAGCTCTCATCCGCTGTATGGATTTTCGCCTTACAGACGCCATCAACAAATGGCTGGAAGAAAAGGGGATTATGAATGATTGCGATATGATTTCCGTTGCCGGCATCGCCAAGGTGATTGCCGACGACCCGGACTCACCGGAAGCAAAATTTATTTTGAAACAATTTGAATTATCCAAAAAATTGCATAACACCAAGACCTTGTATTTAATGCACCACACCGACTGTGGCGCGTATGGCGGGCACAAGGCCTTTGCTAATTTGGAAGAAGAAAAAGCAAAATATCTCGCAGACATGGAAAAAGCGCGAGAAGTCATAAAATCAGTTGTGCCGGATTTGGAAGTGAAGTTTGTGTTGGCTGATATTAAGGATGATGGAAGCGTGATGATTGAAGAAATCTAAATTAAGCAAGTCCGACGAGTGGCTTCATTTGTCCAATGATTTTTTCATGTTCATCTAACATCCGTCCATGTCGTGTAAAACCATGAGCTAACATTGTGATTTCTTGATCTTTCTTTTTGGATAATTTTACAATTTCATCAAGAATTTTCATCATCATAGAAACATCGTCTTTGGTAGACATGTTCTCCTTTATGTATTTAATATCGTCACCATGCTTCAAAAGCATTTGTATAATTTTGTCTTCATTCATAATCTAAAAAGTTAGTGTATTAATATTATATCATGCATCAAAACATCATGTCAACAATGCGCGCCACCAACTTTTAAAGGCAGTTTTATTTGTGAGAAATTAAATTATCCACAACTCTAAAAAATCGGGTATTGACAATCCCGATTTTTTGTTGTAAAATGTTGACTTCCTGTTCTTTTTAATCTCAATTCAGGGAGGAAGGCATGGGGCATTTGTCTAAAGCAGACAGCAGGTACTTGAAGGCCCTCCGTAAAAGAGGAATTTTGGAAGAGTTGGGCGAGGCAAACCTCGTTGATCACTCCGACGGGGTTATCATCGTTGCATGCTCAGATGGCGACCAGTTCTACGATGTATTCAAAAAGCACGTGGAGCTCTGTCTCAAGCACAGAAAAATGCCCCGCATACATCCCTTTACGGATAATGGCGGAGCATTGCTTATTCCGCTCGACTCAGCTTTGAATACATCTGGAAGAGGCAAGAATCTGCTTGAGAGTATCGCGTTGGCTTCTGCAATGAAGGGCTTCCGCACGGCTGTTCTGTACGGACACGCCCCTTGTGGCGCGGCTGCATTGGCCAAGCTGACGGCCTGTAAGTGCATTCGGCTTCTCTTTAAGGCCAAAGATGAAGTGAAGTCCGCATCTGGCGGCCGGCTGAAAGTCGCCTGTTTCTTCCACGTTGAGTGGAGAAACGGGCGCAAGCGTACGTATTTCATAAGCGCCACCAAGTGGCGAAAACGAAGGACACGGAGGCCAAAGACAAAGTAGGGTAGGGAATAGCGCTTCTGAATAAGGAGGATCGTTCATTTTTTCACCGCGGGCCTGGAGGGGACCTGCGGTGTGTTGTTTTCCGTCATTGCGAGGAGGCCTTTGCCTACGAAGCAATCTCTTAATCCATTTACAAAAAATGCAATATAAATTATAATACAGTTATATGTGGTTATTCTACGCTTTTCTTTCGGCCTTTAGCGCCGCCCTGGTGGCGATTTTTGGCAAGCTTGGATTAAAAACAATTGATTCTACTTTGGCCACCACAATCCGCGGCATCATAATGGCTATATTTTTATTTTTGGTGAGTTTGACATTAAAAAAATTCAACGGTTTCCACTTTTCTAATTTATCCAACAAGGACTGGATTTTGATATCACTCTCGGCTATTGCCGGCGCATTGTCTTGGTTATTTTATTTTTTGGCTCTTAAATACGGCACGGCGAGCAAGGTGGTCGCGATTGACCGTTTAAGTATTGTCTTTGTAATAATTTTGGCCGCCATTTTTTTAAGCGAGGGCTTGACTTGGCGTTCAATTTTGGGAGCCGTTTTAATGGCCGCTGGCGCGATCTTGATTAGTTTGAAGTAAGTTGTATACTATATACATTGGTAATCTTTTAATCTTAACACTCACTATATGCAATGCAAAAAATGCGGGGCGGAACTAACCGACAAAGAAAAATGTTGCGACTGCGGAGATTGTTGCGCAGTTTGTTGCAAATGTGGCGAAGACAATGCCGATGTAGAGTGCGGTTGCAGTCAGCAAATGGATTGCGATTGTGGCGGCGGCAAATAGTTCAAGGGAATATCCCCGTCATTGCGAGGAGGCCTTTGCCGACGAAGCAATCTAAATCGTTGGACAATGAGATTGCCGCGTCGTCGCGCGAGCTCCTCCTCGCAATGACTTTTTTGTTATGAATACAATTACTCTAAGACCTGGTAAAGAAAAACCCTTGACTAAAAAGCATCCGTGGGTTTTTTCGGGTGCGATAGATAGAGTTAGCTCCGAAATAAAGTCGGGCGAAACGGTGGAAATACGGTCAGCGCAAGGTCAATTTTTGGCTTGGGCCGGATACAGCCCAATGTCCCAAATCCGTATGCGAGTTTGGAGTTGGAATGAAAAAGATAAGATTGATCCGGCTTTTTTTAAGAAAAAATTCGCCAGCGCGATTGAACGGCGCGAGGCCCTTGGCCTGCCAAACAAACAATCCAATGCCTGTCGCTTAATTAACGCTGAATCAGATGGTATACCCGGTTTGATTGTGGATCAATACAATGATGTATTAGTAATGCAGTGCCTCACAGCCGGCGCCGAGTATTGGAAGCAAATTTGGGCCGAGATTTTGATGGATTTAACTGGCGCCAAAAGTGTGTATGAGCGGTCAGACGCTGATGTGCGTCAAATGGAGGGTCTGGAGCAAAGAAATGGGCTTTTGCGAGGCAAAGAAGTGGAAGGTGTGGTTAAGATTAAGGAAAATGGCCTTAAGTTTTTGGTGGATATTTTTAATGGCCACAAAACCGGATTTTATTTGGACCAACGCGAAAATCGTGAAATTTTGAAACAGTTTTCCAAGGGTAGGGAAGTGCTAAATTGTTTTTGTTATACTGGCGGATTTAGCGTGTATGCTATGGCTGGCGGGGCGAAAAGTGTCACATCGGTTGATTCTTCCGCGGACGCGATTGACTTGGCCAAACAAAACATGGCGCTAAATAAATTGCCAGAGAAGAAATGTAAATGGGTATGCGCGGATGTGTTTCAAATCTTGCGCGAATACGACAATGCCGGAGAAAAATTTGATTTAATAATTTTGGATCCGCCAAAATTCGCGGCCAGCCAAAGTCAGATAGAAGGCGCTCTGCGCGGATACAAAGATATCAATCGCCTGGCTTTTCAATTACTAAAACCAAATGGAATTTTGTTTACTTTTTCTTGTTCTGGCGGCGTTACCGAGTCAGATTTCCAGCGAGCCGTCGCGTGGGGAGCATTGGACGCTGGCAAAGAAGTCAAAATTATAAAACGGCTTTCTCAAGCCGGCGACCACCCGGTTGCCCTCAACTTTCCCGAGGCAGGGTATTTGAAAGGGTTTGTGATACAAATATAATTTTCCCTCTCCTGGCAGGAGAGGGTAGGGTGAGGTCTGGCTGGCGGATCAGGCGGCAATTAGAGGAATCATTTGGCAAAGGCAAATTTAAACTCCGGGAGCTGCGGCCAAAGCTCCCGGAGTTTTGTTGCAAAGTTATCCACCTTTGCCCTCTTGACACATATCATACCAAAATAGTATGATATAAACAGAGGGGTTTAATCCTTGATCTGAAAATGTATGAGTGGCAGAAATAGCGCAGTGGGAGGCGGAGGTTGCGATTGCTAATCCGCTCCCTAGAAAACGGGGTCTTCAAAACCCTGTTTTCTTTTTGTCTAAAATATGGTAAAATAACGTCATGAAAAATAATACCCGGCAAACCCTAAAAATTTACTGGCAACACTCTGTCAAGTATCCTCGGGCTTTGTTTTTTAGTATCGTTTGCGCAATTGGCGCGTCTTTGGCCTCTGTAGTCACACCATTATTTTTTAAGCAGCTAGTTGACGTACTATCATTGGGTATAAAGGATGCTCCTGCTATCCATTCGTCGTTAGTGGCGCTATTTTTCATTGCCTCTTCTTTATTTATTGAGTTTGTGTTTTGGCGTATAAATGGTTTTGTTGGCATTTGGCTGGAATCACTGGTGATGGCTGATTTGTCTCGCACCTGTTTTAATTACATGCACAAACATTCGTTTGCTTATTTTAGTAATAATTTTGTCGGTTCATTGGTAAAGCGAGTAAATTGGTTTACACGCGGTTTCGAGGGTATGGCGGACAGAATAATGTACAATCTTACGCCGACTCTGACCGTTTTAATTGTGGCAATTATTGTTCTGGCCTATAAAAACCTGTATCTAGGCCTGTTTATGTTTGGCTGGTTTGTTGTTTTTATGGTGTTTAATGGTATTTTTACAATGTACAAAATTAAGTTTGATATTGCCCGCAGTAGCGCGGAATCAGAATCCACGGCTATTTTGGCCGACACGATCACCAACCATACTAATGTTAAATTGTTTTGTGGCTATAACCGCGAAGTGGGACTGTTTTCTTGGGTTTCCGATAAAGTAAAAAAATTACGCCGTAAAGCCTGGAACTTGGATGCCACAATCCATGCTGTCCAAGGATTATTAATGGTGTCATTCGAGGTGGGGATTTTTTATTATGCGATTCGTCTGTGGCAAAATAATTTATTTACAATCGGAGATTTTGTGTTGCTGCAAACTTACATTATTTTAATATTTGACCGCATTTGGAATTTAAGTAATGTTATTCGCCAACTTTATCAGGATTTAGCCGATGCCGAGGAAATGACTGTTATTTTGCAAACTACGCACGAGATTCAAGATGTTATAAATGCCAAAGATTTGGTTATTAAAGACGGTGAGATTGAATTTAGAAATGTTACTTTTAGTTACAATCAAACCCGGGAAATTATTGATGAGTTTAATTTGATTGTTAAGCCAAAAGAAAAATTGGGTGTAGTTGGGCCATCCGGCGCGGGTAAGACTACTATTATCAAACTTATTCTGCGCATGTTTGAGCTTTCTGGCGGAAAGATATTGATTGATGGCCAAAATGTGGCAAAAGTTACTCAAGAATCTCTTTGGTTAAGCGCCAGCATGGTGCCCCAAGATCCGATTTTGTTTCACCGCACTTTGATGGAAAACATCCGCTATGGCAAGCCAGACGCGACTGATGAAGAAGTGTTTGTGGCAGCGCGTTTGGCGCACTGCCACGAGTTTATAAGCGGATTTCCAGATGGATATAGTACTTACGTGGGAGAACGCGGCATGAAACTGTCTGGCGGCGAGCGTCAGCGCGTGGCCATTGCCCGCGCGATTTTGCGCAACGCGCCAATTTTGATTTTGGACGAAGCCACGTCCAGTTTGGATTCCGAATCCGAGCGCTTGATTCAAGACGCGTTGGATAATTTGATGCAAAATAAAACTGTGATTGTAATTGCCCACCGCTTGTCAACGATTATGAAAATGGATAGAATAGTGGTGATTGACGATGGTCGGATAGTGGAAGAGGGGACGCATGTTAAATTGTTGCGAAGACGAGATGGGGTCTACAAGAGGTTGTGGAATTTGCAGGCAGGAGGGTTTATTCAATGATAATTTCTATTGCCATAAGTTTTTTGCCTTCGTTTGGGTTTTGGAGGTGGATAAGGAGGAAATAAGATTATAATTAAATATGAAGCCACAAAATGAACGACGTGTTTTAGTAGTATATACTGGGGGAACAATTGGTATGACATACCAAAATTCTGAAGTCAGAACTGGTCTTATCAGTGACTCTATGGTAAATTTGAAAACAAACACGCCAGAACTTAATAATTTACCGTACAATGTTGACTGGAAAGAAATGAAAACACTTGATGAGAGTACAGGAGAAATGGTGTTTATAGATTTTTCTAATGCCCACCACTCAACGTTTAATCAAATTGCAGCGATAATAAAAGAAGCATATGATGAGTATGATGGTTTTGTTGTAGTTTATGGAACTGATACTATGGCGTGGCTTGGCGGTTGTTTGTCTTACATGCTTGAAGGACTAAATAAACCGATTGTGTGTACTGGTTCCATGGAACCGACTTGCGATAGAGAAAGACAGAAGACGAAAGGAGAAATTGAGAAATATAGGATTACAAAAGAAAATGATAAATTTGGGTCTGATGGTCCCCGTAATTTAATTGACTCAATACATTTGGCAGCTAAAGCTGGTAATGAGATACCACAAATACCAGAGGTTGTTTGTTGTTTTTACGGCCGGATTATAAGAGGAAACACTTTAAAAAAATATTCATCTCATGATCGAGATGCATTTCGTACTTTAAGTATGACTCAAATAGGTTCCGTTCGTCATGGTGGTGAAAATGAGATAGATGTTGAAAAAAATGGTTTACCGCCTGTTTTTACGTCTGAGTGCCAAATTAGTATGTCAAGTGTCGCCCCTTTGCCAGTAAGAAACACCGATTTGGTCGTACATAAAATCAATCCGGGTATCAATATTGCTGAATATGAAGTTTGTTCGATGCTTTCTGAAAAGGGAAGATTGGCGGCTATCGGTGAAGCCGATGCTATTATATTACATTCAGTTCCGACAGAACCAATTGAATTTAACAATCATTTTATAAGACCTATAGAAGATATAAGAAAAGGAAGACCAATATTTTATTTGGGTGATAATCCACCAATAAAGGATTGGATTTCCGTAAAAGCATCCAGTCTTGCTCAGGCCAAAATTAAAGTCGAATATATTTTAAGTCGAACAAGAGACCCAAATGAAATAAAATTATTGGCCGAAGGTAATCTACGAGGAGAAAATGATAGAGAATTTGCATATGAAGAAGATGTAATTAGAGAATCGGAACACCATAATGAATTAACATCAGGACAAAAACGAAAATAAGTATGAGTAAGCTTAATAAATCACAGCAACAGGCGGTGGAGTATGTCGGCGGTCCGCTCCTTATCGTCGCTGGCGCGGGAACTGGAAAAACCACCGTGATTACAAAAAAAATCGCTTATTTAATCGAACAAAAACTCGCTAAACCAGAGGAGATTTTGGCTTTGACTTTTACAGACAAAGCGGCAGAAGAGATGCTGACAAGAGTGGACGAGGAGCTAGACATGGGTTATGCCGAAATGCAGATTTCTACGTTTCATGCTTTTTGCCAAAGAATTTTGGAATTATATGGCCTTGACGCCGGTCTGCCAAATCAGTTTAAGCTTTTGACCCAAACGGACGCGTGGCTTTTGATTAAGAAAAATTTTGATAAATTTAATTTGGACTATTACCGCCCGCTAGGCAATCCTTCAAAGCACATCCATGAATTAATCAGGCATTTTTCAAAATGCAAAGACGAGTTAATTTCTCCGGAAGAATATTTAAAATATGCTGAAAATGTAAAGTTGGATAAAGATTTATCTCCCTCTTTTCAAGAGGGAGTACCCCGAAGGGGGGAGGGAGTTGCCGGGGCAAAGCGCCGGCAAACTCCTCCGTCCTTCGCTTCTGCTCAGGACACCTCCTCTTGGAAAGAGGAGGATAGCGATATGAATCGTCTAACCGAAACCGCCAATGCCTATCACACCTACAATCAATTATTATTAGACAACAACTGTCTTGACTTCGGCGACTTAATTTATTATACGGTAAAACTTTTAGAAAAGCGTCCACAAATCCTCAAGGCACTGCAAGATAGATACAAATATATCCTTGTTGATGAGTTTCAGGATGTTAACTGGTCGCAGTATTATCTGGTGCGACTGCTGGCGACCGGTCAACTCACAGTCGTTGGCGACGATGATCAATCAATCTATGCCTTCCGCGGGGCCTCTGTGTCAAATATAATGCGTTTTAAGGAGGATTACAAAAAAGCGAAAGAAATTGTTTTAACGGAAAATTATCGGTCCGGGCAGGAGATTCTTGACCTCGCATATAAATCAATTCAAAACAACAACCCGGATCGTCTTGAGACAAAATTAAAAATCAAAAAAAATCTTAAATCTTCAATCTTAAATTTTCAATCAAAAATCGAACACCTCCATCTGCCGACGTTAGAGGAAGAAGTCCATTCAGTCGTAGAAAAAATCCGTGAAATCCATGAAGGAAAACTTGTCCCGAGCGGAGCCGAGGGATCCGTGGTCTGGGACGACATAGCAATATTAGTGCGGGCGAACAGTCATGCCGAGCCGTTTATTTCCGCGTTAGAGCGCGCGGGCATTCCATATGAATTTTTGGCCTCATCTGGCCTATATAGACAGCCGATCGTGTTAGACTGTGTTAATTTTTTACGCGTGGTTGATAACTATCATGAATCAACTGCAGTTTACCGTTTGCTCCGCATGCCGTTTTTGAATTTTAAAGAAAATGATTTACAAAAATTAAATTATTCTCGCGATAAAAAAAGTGTTTCTTTTTATGAAGCCATCAAGCGTGCGGCCGAATATGGCTTGTCCAAAGAGGGGATTGATGTTTGTGATAAATTGGTTGGTTGGATTCACGAAGGCATGAAATGCGCTCGATTTGAGAAACCAGGCGCGGTTTTACTTGGCTTTTTGGAGGATTCCGGATATCTCGCTCACATTACGCGCGAAGAAACAAAAGGCAATGCGGAAATTATCCGCCAAATTTATCATCTTAAACAATATTTTGATTATATCCACAAATACGAAGAAGTTGTCCCAGGCGCGCATGTGTCTGATTTTATGGAACATTTTTCGTCTGTGTTGGAATCAGGCGATGAGGGCGATATGTATCAGCCATCGGATACGCCGGATTCGGTAAATATTATAACAATTCATCGCGCCAAGGGCCTGGAATTTAAGTATGTTTTTGTTGTTAATTTGGTAGAAGACAGATTTCCAACTCGCCGACGTGGCGAAGGAATTGAATTGCCGGATGCCTTGATTAAAGAAAAATTGCCAGAAGGCGATTTTCACACCCAGGAAGAGCGTCGTTTGTTTTATGTGGCTATCACTCGCGCCAAAGAAGGATTATTTCTTACCAGCGCGGACGATTATGGCGGCGCCAGAGCGAAGAAGGCAAGCAGATTTTTGGATGAGTTGGGATATAAGAAACAAGAAACAAGAAACAAACAAATTACAAATTCAAAATTATCCCGACGCGAGGTGCGGGATCCCGACTTTACGTCGGGACAAGTTACAAAACGAAAAGCAGAGAAGTCAGAAATGACGCATGAGATGCCTAAATCCTTCTCTTTCTCCGCCCTCAACTCTTACCGCAAATGCCCATATCAATACAAACTTTCTTATATTCTCCAAATTCCCACCAAAGGCAGTCATTATTTTAGCTTTGGACAGTCTATACACTCCACGTTGCATAAATTTTACACGCAAGTGCAGACGCTCAATAGTGTGGAACAAACCTCGTTGTTTAAGATTAAAGATTCAAGATTGAAGATTAAAGACGGCGAGGTAAAAGTGCCGACGATGGATGAGCTACTCAAGATGTACGACGCGAGCTGGATTGATGATTGGTATTTAAGTAAAGATCAAAAAGACAAGTATTACAAAAAAGGTAAGGACATTTTGAAAGAATTTTACGAGTCAAACAAAGACAAATGGACGATTCCGGTGGCGCTGGAAGGCTGGTTTAAGCTTAAAATCGGCGACTACTTTATTAATGGCCGTATAGACCGTGTAGACAAATTAGCGGACGGCACTTTACAGATTATTGATTACAAAACTGGCCAAGCCAAACAAAAAGTGGAAGGCGATGACAAAAATCAGCTTTTGATTTATCAACTTGCCGCGAATTCCGTGACCGAATACAAAAACATGGGTGTAGTTTCTAATTTAACGTTTTTTTATTTGGAAGATAATTTACAGATTTCATTTTTGGGTGATGACGAGGATTTGTTGGGGTTGAAAGAGAAATTGTTGGAGACGATTGAAAACATCAAATCAGGTAATTTTACCGCCACCCCGGCTGAGTATATTTGCTCGCATTGTGATTTTAAGGATATTTGCGAGTTTCGTAAATTGTAGTATGTACATTTTCCTAGCAATTTTTGGCCTATTCTACCTGGCCCTCATGGTCTACATGTTTTACACCATCTACGCCACAGTTAGCGGCGCGCCATTTGTACCCAGCATGAAGATTAGAGTGGAAAAAATGATGGAACTGGCCAATTTACAGCCGAATGATAGAGCCATTGATTTGGGTTCGGGTGATGGCCGGATCACTTTGGCCGCGGCCAAATATTGTCAACAAAGTGATGGCGTGGAAATCAATCCAGGACTTTATTGGATAAGCAAGATAAGACAAAAAATGCAAAAAGTAAAAAATATAAATTTTACTCGCGCTAGTCTTTGGAATGTCAATCTATCGCCTTATAATGTGATTTTTATTTACTTTATTCCGCACCGCATGAATAAATTGGCCAAGAAAATTAGGCGGGAGATGCTGCCGGGCAGTCGAGTGATTTCTAATGGCTTTTCTTTTCCGGACTGGCCAGCTTTAAAGAAAGATGCTAATATATACGTATATGAAGTTAGAGGACAATAGCGAGGAGATACAAAAGATTACTACGGCGGTTTTGATAGAATTGATTGGCCAAGAGGTGGCCGACAAGATTTTGCCGCAATTTTTAAAAAACCGCACATTAACGGTTAGTTGTTTATCTTCAACCGCCGCCGAAGCCATTCGTACTTGTCAGCAGGAGATGGTAGACAGGATTAATGAAAAATTAGGTAAAAAAGAAGTGGATAGAATCAGGTATCTACTCTAAGATGTGGCACTTGCCAACAAAACCGAAACCGTGTAAAATACTAGGTAGCAAATAAGCTACTTTTTTGCTTACTTATGACTCTCAAATCATATCTTATCATCATGATTTTGGCCACTATATTTTGCTGGTCAGCTTGGGGGGTTGTAATAATGAATGTCGACCCTTTTCAAATCGATTTGACTGGACTGTTATTTTTTTATATTAGCTTGTTTTCTGCCATTCTTGGTACATTCTCAATTGTAACTTTTCTTGTTCGTTGGTTTTTTAGTCGCTCCGAAGATCCTGTTTTCCGTTTTGTAAAGAGAAGTTTTCGTGATGCGTTTTTGATTGCCACTTTTGTTATTCTTGCGCTTTATTTACAAGCGCAACACTATTTACGTTGGTGGAATTTAGGCATTTTGGCTGGGGTATTTATTTTGTATATACTTTTGACATATTCAATTAATATTTCAAAAAACAATCGGGAAAACACTCAAACTTAATAAATATTATGAGGCAATCACAACTTTTTACAAAAACAACCAAAGAAGCACCGAAAGACGAAGTGAGTTTGAATTCCAGATTGCTAATTCAAGCTGGCTTTGTCGATAAGTTGATGGCCGGAGTTTATAGTTATTTACCGCTTGGCCTTCGGGTTTTAAATAAAATAAAAAATATTGTCCGTGAAGAAATGAATGCCATTGGCGGCCAAGAGATATTGATGCCAGCGTTAACTCCAAAAGAGATTTGGGATACAACCGAACGTTGGGACAAGATTGACGTACTCTTTAAATTAAAGGGAGCAGGGGATAAAGATATGGCCCTGGGTTCCACGCACGAGGAAGTCGTAACTCCACTGGTCAAAAAGTTTGTAAAGTCATACAAAGATTTACCGGTAGCAGTGTATCAAATTCAAGATAAATTCCGCAACGAACCACGCGCGAAATCTGGACTTTTGCGCGGACGAGAATTTAGCATGAAAGACTTGTACAGCTTCCATACTTCAGTAGAAGATTTGGATAATTATTATGAAAAATCTAAACAAGCTTATTTAAATGTTTTTAAGAGATGTGGATTAAATGCAGAAGTTGTCGAGGCGTCTGGCGGAGTATTTTCAAAGTTTTCTCATGAGTTTCAAGTCATGACAGAATATGGTGAAGATGATGTATATTATTGCGCTAAATGCAGCCGGCACCAGAACAAAGAATTGGTGACAGAAGGTAGTTTAAAATGTCCATATTGCGGGGCAGATAGGGAAATCAAGAAATCAATTGAGGTGGGTAATATTTTCCGGTTACTCACTCGCTTTACCGATCCATTTGAATTCACCTTTAAAGATGAAGATGGCAAAGACAAGCCAGTGGTAATGGGTTGTTATGGCATTGGGCCATCGCGCGTTTTGGGGTCAGTGGTGGAAATTCACCATGATGACAATGGCATAATCTGGCCAGAGGCAATTGCGCCCTTTCAAATTCACCTAATTTCTTTGGCAAAGACGGATGAAGAAAGAGTTAGAGCTGATCAAATATATAACGACTTGTTAAAATCTGGCAAAGAAGTACTTTATGATGATAGAGAGAGCGTAACCGCTGGTGCCAAATTTGCTGATAGTGACTTAATTGGCATTCCCGTTAGATACATTGTTAGCGCAAAAACATTAGAAAAGGACAGCGTGGAAGTAAAAAATCGAGGGCAAAAGGAGAGTAAATTAGAAAAATTATCCGTGTAATCCCCGCCTCATCGGCGGGCAGGCGTGTTAAAAATCCGTGGTCCTATGTTTAAAAAAATTTTTACGAAATTCAGCAAAGAAATAGGCATTGATTTGGGTACTTCTAATACACGAGTATTTGTCAAAGAAAAAGGAATTGTGATAAATGAGCCGACAGTGGTTGCTGTAAATACTAAGACTGAACAGATTTTGGCAGTTGGCAATGAAGCCAAAAATATGCTGGGGAAAACCCCGGCCCATATTATTGTAACTAGACCACTAACAAATGGGGTAGTCTCTGACTATGAGGTGACGGAAAAAATGCTGAAATATTTTATTGATAAAGTACACGAGGATGCTTTTACTTTCATGATTCGTCCAAGAATTATTATTTGTGCTCCACTAGAAGTCACTGAGGTGGAGGTCAAGGCAATCGAAGATGCATCAGTATCTGCTGGTGCGCGACAAGTACACGTAGTACAAGCGCCAATGGCCGCGGCAGTTGGTGCGCGTATGCCAATTCAGGATCCAGTTGGTAATATGGTGGTGGATATTGGTGGTGGAAAAACTGAAGTTGCGGTGATTGCTTTGAACGGAGTTGTGACTTGGAAATCAACCAAAGTGGCCGGAGATGAGATGAACAGAAATATTATGCAATATGCGCGAGAAAATTTTAATATGTACGTCGGCGAAAGTCAAGCTGAACAATTAAAAATAAAAATTGGCTCTGCCATGGACATGGGAGAAAAGATGGAATTTCCTATGCGAGGTAGAGATGTATTTAGTGGATTGCCGCGTGAAGTTATGGTATCCGACACACATTTGAGAGAAGCAATTATGAGATCGGTTGATACGATTATTGATTGCATTAAAATGACCCTAGAAAACACACCACCTGAACTAACTGCGGATATTCATGAACGAGGACTTCTTTTGACTGGCGGCGGTTCATTGTTACGCGGTATTGATAAAGTTATAGCCAAAGCCGCGGAAATCCCAGTACGTATTTCTGATGATCCAATGACAGCGGTAGTGCGCGGCACGGGCTTCCTATTGTCAGAACCAGCTTTATTACAGGAGATCGTTCTTCCGTCTGCTCGCGATAATAAATAATTATGACTTCTAAGTCTAAAACTTTTGTCAGTGCTTCTACCCTGATTCTTTTGATTATCTGCATACATTTTTTAGGATGGCTGCGGCCAATAGAAAATTTATTACGTTTTTTTGTCTCACCTTTCTCGCAGAAAGTTTATTCGTTGAGTATTCAAATAGCTAATAACACAGAAGATTTCGCTTCAGTAGAAGATTTAAAACAAGCTTATCAATCAGCAATGGAAAACCTGTTAGCAAACCAGGTACAATCTGTACAACAACAATTATTAGAGGAAGAAAATTCTGAACTGCGCAATCAATTAAAATTTATTCAGAAAAAACAATTTAATACAATAGGCGCTGAAGTGATTGGTAAAAATATTGATCCTTTGGGAAACACCCTGATCATTAATCGTGGGATAGTTGATGGCTTAAAATTATCTTCGGCAGTTTTGGTTGGAGAAGGTGTGATTGTCGGAAAGGTGATGCGTTTAGAAAATAAAATTGCTATTGTACGCCTAATTAATGATGGCCGAAGTAAGGTTGCCGCGACACTAATGAATCGAGAAAAAAGTCTTGGTTTGGTTGAGGGTGGCTATGGCATAAGTGTACAGATGAATTATATACCACAGAATGAAAATGTTAATACCGGTGATTTAATTGTTACGTCAGGTTTAGAGGAAAATGTTCCACGCGGCTTACTTATTGGTACAATAGAAGCGGTGGAAAAAGAAGCCTATCAACCATTTCAAAGAGCGGTTGTCAAACCGCTAATCAACCTAGACAAGATACGGCTTGTTTTGGTGGTAGTACCCTAAGATTATGAAATTATTAATTCGTATTCTCATACAATTTTTTGGTCTTATTTTTTTAGTTTTAACAAACATGGCATCAGCCTATCTTTTGCCAGCCCCATTTTCTAAAATTAATCTGGTCCTCGCTGTATTGATCGTATGGATGTTGTGGCGTGGTAGTGGATTTATTATTTGGTGGATGTTTTTTGCCAGTTTTATTGTAGAACTTTATTCAACATCGCCTTTTGGAGTAATATTATCTAGCAGTACCTTAGCGATGCTTTTTGGTTACTGGTTTTATCGTCATATTTTTACTAATCGGTCTTGGTACGCGGCAATTATTTTGACTTTGGTAATTATTTGTTTTTATCGCCTAGGTTATACGCTGATTCTCGTTGCACTATCAATTTTAGGAACAGTCAGTTTGGTGCCATGGAAATTAATTTTCATAACTTCAATTTGGGAAATTTTATTTACAACATCGACTGTGGCATTATTTTACATAATCTTATCACATTTATCTCGTCATCTAAGAACATCTGTTGTGGAGGCGCAGTATTTTAAGGTATGAAAAATAACGATTCTTTTTTTGGACCAGACATTAATTCCGCCAAAGACGATATACTTTCAGGTAAATTTCGTCATGTTTGGGTGGAAGAAAATGTTATGTTTTCAGAAAGAGTTGGGAAACAGGTGCCCATTCCTAAAAGTAATGAGTATATCGGTTCCAGTCTTAATACGCAAACTGCGCGTTGGTTTTTTATATCTCTTTCCTTAATTTTTTTGGGTATTATTTCGCGACTTATTTATTTACAAATTCAACAAGGACATAATTTTTTGCAATTTGCCGAAAATAATCGTCAACGAATCATCCCAATTCCTGCGGAAAGGGGATTGATATATGACAGAAACGGAATAAATTTGACAACTAACATCCCAAGTTTTTCTATTGCGGTGGTGCCTCAAGATCTACCCCGTCAAGAATCAGAGCGCTCGCGTTTAATTACAAAACTTAGCGAGCTTTCCTATCAAAGTGAGGATTTTATCCGTCAGATTTTACAAGAATACAGCGCTTACAGTTATGAATCAATAGTTATTCAAGAAGATATCAGTTATGATACAGCACTAAAACTGCTGATTGCCGCCACTGATTTACCGGGTATTCAAATTCAGCGTGGGAGTAAGCGACATTATGAAAATTACAAAACAAATAATGAATCTATCACGTCCACGCCATATTCCCTCGCCCATATTATTGGTTACATTGGCAAACTTAATCAAGCAGAACTGGCTGATTTATACCAAAAAGGATATTACCCATCCGATTCTATTGGCAAAACAGGAGTGGAAAAAAGTTATGAAACAAATCTGCGCGGGACATTTGGCAGAAAGAGAATTGAAGTTAACGCCACTGGTAAAGAACAGTCTGCTTTAGCCGAAGAAGCGCCAATTCCTGGCCAGCATGTGAAATTGGCAATTGATTGGGAGATGCAAAAAATGCTGGAAAAAATTATTAATAACAGCCTGAAAGCGAGCTGGAAAGAACGTGCCTCTGGCATTGTAATGAATCCAAACAACGGAGAAATTTTAGCAATGGTAAATTTGCCAACCTTTGATAACAATGATTTTTCTGGAGGCATTTCCACAGAACGCTATAAAATATATACAGAAGATGAAAACAAGCCGTTGTTTAATCGGGCCATTGGCGGCTCTTATCCGTCTGGCTCCTCAATCAAACCGGCGATTGCAGCCTCTGCTCTGCAGGAAGGTATTATCACGCCAGCAACCAGCTTTTTGAGCACAGGCGGATTGTGGGTTAGTAAATGGTTTTTTCCTGACTGGCAAGTCGGCGGCCACGGCGTCACGAATGTACGAAAAGCGCTTGCCTCATCGGTCAATACATTTTTTTACTATATTGGCGGCGGTTACAAAAATTTTATTGGCCTTGGCCCAGAGAGATTAAAAGCCTGGCTGGAAAAGTTTGGGTTCTCTCACACATCCGGAATTGATGTGCCTGGAGAAAACGATGGATTTTTGCCATCTCCTGACTGGAAGCAAAAAACAAAAAATGAACAGTGGTATATTGGAGATACTTACAACTTCTCAATCGGACAAGGTGATGTCTTGGTTTCACCTCTGCAAATCGCTAACATGACAGCGTCAATCGCCAATGGCGGGAAATTAATGGAACCACATGTCGTTCATTCTTTAGTTGACCCTATGACACAAAGGGAGACGGAAATTATCCCGCATGTAATTCGCGAAAATTTTATTTCAACCAAAAATCTTGACACTGTAAAACTCGGAATGCGCGACTGCGTTACATCCGGCTCTTGCCGGCGCCTAGCATCACTACCATTTGCCGTCGCTGGAAAAACCGGTACCGCCCAATGGAACAGTAATAAACCAAACCATGCGTGGTTCACGTCTTTTGCACCATTTAATTCAGCGGAAATTGTGGTAACAATTTTAGTAGAAGAAGGTGGTGAAGGTAGTGCGATTTCCGCCCCAATCGCCTATGAGTTTTATAAGTGGTGGGGCTCTCGCAAATGAGCCCTGCTTGCAGCGTGACTGCCGATGAGGCAGTTTTACGCTGTGGATAACTTTTTTGGCCTTTTGAAATTTTCTGCTATACTGTAAATAACCACTTTGAGTGGTCGTATTTTTTTAACTTACCACTTTATAACTTATCCCGACGCAAGGTGCGGGATCCCGACTTTACGTCGGGACGACTTACAACTTCAACAATATGGCCGAAATTCAATACATGACTCAAGAAAAAATAGATCAACTCAAAGTTGAGCTCATTAAGTTACAAAAAGAAACCATTGTTAATTTGGCAAAGCGGATTGATGATGCTAGGCAAATGGGGGATTTGTCCGAGAATGCCGAGTATCATGCCGCACGCGAAGACTTGGCCTGGGCACAAAGCCGGGTAAAAGAGATCAACGCGATTTTGGATAACGCGCAAGTTATTTCTACTGATCAGCCAACCGGCAAAACTGTTAGCATTGGCGCCACAATAGTAGTGGAATCAAATAAAATTAAAAAAGAATATACCATTGTTGGCGCGCAAGAAGCTGATCCTTTGATTGGAAAGATTTCCAACGAGTCACCGCTCGGTGCGGCGTTTTTGGGTAAAAAGACAGGGGACAAGGTGAAAGTGCTTTTGCCAAAGGGTGAGGTGGAGTATAAGGTCATTGAGATTAAGTAATGTCAATTAATCCTTCTCCTCGTAGGAGAAGGAAAGAGGATGAGGTCTCATCGGTGCTTTGAAGCAAATCTCGTTAAGACCTCACCCCGGCCCCCTCTCCTACGAGGAGAGGGGAATTAAAAAAATACCGTTCAATCGGTATTTTGCTTTTGGTAAGGGTGTGGGGGTCTCCGACGTTAATCGGAGACCCCCGTTGATTCCGTACTCCAGCGTATGCCGGAGCGCGTCATCACACCCCACGGCGCACGTCTACGCCGTCTGATAGGCCTCGATAGCCCGCCGCACGAACACGCGGTCCTTCTCCTTCTCGGCCTCGGGCAGCTCGGCGTACGGCGCCTTGAGGGTGGCATCGCACCAGCTCCCGTTGCGCTCGACCCACCTGGAGTGGGCGACAGCGGCGGCCTCCTCGATGAAGGTGTCGTCGAGGTTGAGGCCCGACTGCGTGGCCTCGATGACGGCGTCCACCACGGCCTCGGCGCCGAGCTTGTTCTCGCCCTGGCCAGTCGGACGGGAGGTCGGCGTAGGCCGTCGCGGCGATGTCCACCTCGTTGGTGCCACCGTGCGCGGCGATCCACGCCTCGTCCTTCGTCTTCTTGACGCGGGGCTTGTTGCCGTTCTGCTCGACCCACTGCTTGCGCCAGTCTTCGTGCGCTGCTCCTGCCACCAGTGCAACCATCGAATCGCGATCCTTGGCCATGTGAATCCTCCTCAGTCAGTGTGATGATGTTTGAACGAACGCTCGTCTAAGTGGTATTTCCACTCAAAACAAGACAATCTATTATACCACATTTTGACCACTTTGTCAATACCTGCTATAATATCCCTATAACTTCCCTCGCAAAATAGAGGAATATTTTGCGTTAATAGTGCTAATTTATGCCCCAAACTACTAACACAAACGACGAACGTGAGGTACGCATTAAAAAACTAACTGAATTACGTGAACTAAACATCAACCCATACCCGGCAAAGTCAGTCAAAAAAAACACTTTGCAAGAGGCCTTAGATGCCAAAGAGGGGACAGCCCTTCAAGTCGCTGGCCGAGTAATGACTATGCGCGAAATGGGCAAATTGACTTTTTGTCATTTGCAAGATGAGTCAGCCAAAATGCAAATCGCGTTAAAAGACGGCGATATAGACAAAGAAAATTATAAATTATTTATTAAAAAAATTGACATTGGAGATATCATTTCAATTGAAGGCGAAAGATTTGTCACTCACAAAGGCGAGCCTTCTATCTTAGTAAAAAAATGGACGCTTTTAACAAAAGCGCTGTTGCCTCTTGGCGATAAATTCCATGGCGTGCAAGATGAGGAATTAAGATTGAGAAAGCGTTATTTGGAGATGATAATGGAACCGGAAACGCGTGAACTATTTCGTAAAGGTAGTAAATTTTGGCAATCAACCAGAGAATTTTTGCTTAAAGAAGGATTTTTGGAAGTAGAGACTCCGGTACTAGAGACTGCCACTGGTGGAGCCGATGCCACGCCGTTTGTCACCCACCACAACGCCCTAGACATGGATGTGTATCTTCGTATATCAATGGGCGAGCTGTGGCAAAAACGTTTGATGGTTGGTGGCTTTGAAAAAACTTTTGAGATCGGCCGGCAATTTAGAAACGAAGGCATGAGTCGCGAACACTTGCAAGATTATGCGCAAATGGAATTTTATTGGGGCTACGCGGATTATGAAATGGGAATGGAACTAGTGGAACGATTAGTAAAATATATTGCTGAACAAACTTTTGGCACGCTTAAGTTCACTATTGGTGACTATGGTGAAATTGATTTAAGCAAGAAATGGGAAAAAATTGATTACACAAAAACAATCAGAGAAAAAACCGGCATTGATATATTCAAAGCAACCGAAAAAGATATGAAGAAAAAGTTGGAAGAATTAAAAGTTGAATATGACAAGGCCGATTCCAAAGGTAGAATAGTTGATTCGCTTTGGAAATATTGCCGTAAAACTATTGCTGGTCCGGCTTTTCTAGTTGGTCATCCAGTAATGGTCTCTCCACTTGCAAAAAGACGCGAAGACGACCCAGAATTAACCCAAAGATTTCAGATTTTAATTGCCGGGTCAGAACTAGGCAATGGTTACTCAGAATTAAATGACCCGATTGACCAGGCTGAACGTTTTCAAGAGCAAGCCAAGATGCGCGAAGCCGGGGATACGGAAGCGCAAATGCATGACAAGGACTTTGTTGAAGCTCTGGAACATGGCATGCCCCCAACCTGTGGATTCGGCTTTTCCGTTCGCTTATTCTCGTTTTTGGCCAACAAACCAATCCGCGAGTGTGTTATTTTTCCGTTGATGAAACCAGTGCAAGAGTAATATGAAAAAAGTAATGATCTTTGGCACATTTGATATTGTTCATGGTGGTCATATTCACATGTTCAAACAAGCGCGTGAATATGGCGATCAATTAATCGCGGTAGTAGCCAGAGATGTTAATGTGGAAAAAATTAAAGGCATTGGACCAATGCACGACGAAAAAGAACGTTTGGATTTTGTCTCACACATAGATTTAATTGACAAAACATGTTTAGGAGATAAAACAGACGTGTATAAAGTAATTGAGAAAGAAAAACCTGATGTAATCGCGCTTGGCTACGACCAAAAAATCTATGTTGACAAATTAGCTAATGCCATCGCCAACGCCGGCCTAAACGCCTCCATTGTACGACTTGTTGAGTATCAACCCAAACGGCTCAAAACACATAAAATTAAAAAATATATTGAGAGGATGATTTAAGTAAAAAATAAAATGTCAAAATTATAATATGTTAGACATAAAATTTATTCGCGACAACGTCGAATTAATTAAAGAAAACTGCAAAAAACGCAGAGTCAAAGTTGATATTGATGAGATTGTAGAATTGGACAAAAAAAAGAGAGAACAAACGCAAATAATAGAAGAATTGCGCGCGGAAAAAAATAAAAAATCCAAAGGCAAACCAAGCGCGTCTGAAATCGCGACAATGAAACGTCTTGGTGAAAGAGTAAAAGACTTAGAGCAGAATCTGACAAAAATAGAGAGAGAACTCACTTATCTGCTATTACAAGTGCCTAATCTAACCCACCCAGATTCGCCTGTTGGTGGTGAAGAAGATTTTAAAGTAATTTATACTAATCATGAACCAGAACCGTTTGAATTTATACCAAAAGATCACGAAGAATTGATGACAAAATTGGATTTGATAGATTTTGAACGCGGCGCAAAAGTAGCTGGAGCGAAATTTTATTTTTACAAAAATGACATGGTGCGATTAAATCACGCGCTGATTTGCTATGGAATGGATATCGTGGAAAAACATGGCTACACATTTATGGAAACGCCAGACATGGTAAAAAATGAAATTTTAGATGGATCTGGTTTTAATCCGCGTGGAGTTGAGTCGCAAATCTATGAAATAAAAAACACTGAGCTAAGCCTAATAGGCACCGCGGAAATTACTACTCTTGGCTATCACGCTAATGAAGTGCTGGATCTAAAAAATGGACCGATCAAATACGCGGCGTTGTCACATTCATTTCGCACTGAAGCTGGCGCCTACGGCCGTACCAGCAAAGGTCTTTACCGCGTGCACCAATTTACAAAATTAGAAATGTTTATTTTCTGCAAACCAGAGGAAAGTGAAAAATTACATGAAGAATTGTTAGACATAGAAAAAGAAATCGTTGACGGTTTGGAATTGCCTTATAGGGTAATTGATATTGCCGCGGGCGACTTAGGTGGTCCGGCTTACCGCAAATATGATATTGAGGCAAGAATGGTGATGAAAGGCGATCCAAAAGCTAAAGATGAGAAAAAATTTGGCGATTATGGCGAAATTACTTCTACGAGCAATTGTACAGATTATCAAGCTCGCCGTTTAAATATTAAATATCGCCGTGATGACGGTGTTTTAGATTTTGTTCACACACTCAACGGCACAGCCATAGTTTTGAGCAGGTTTCCATTAGTAATTATTGAAAACCACCAACAAGAAGATGGGAGTATTAAAGTGCCAAAAACGTTACAAAGATATTTTGGCAAGGAATTAATAAAATAACATGCGGACTTTGGTCATTCTACCCGGTTGGGGCGGAACAAAAGACACCTGGCAAACATTTGTTGACTTAGCCAAGTTTGATTTTGATGTTCAAGTGATTAACTTGCCATGTTTTGGTGATGAGCCTTGTCCAAGCGAGGTGTGGGGTGTTGAAAAATATGCCGAGTTTGTAAAGTCAAAAGTTCATAAAGTTACGATTTTAGGACATTCTTTTGGTGGACAAATAGCGGCTTATTTTGTGGCTCATAATCCTGAAATGGTAGATAAACTAATCTTGTCTGGGCCGGCGGTTTTTAGGCCAAAAATGTCCTCCATAAAACATCTTGTATATCTGTTGGCCAAGATTGGAAAAATATTTTTTAAATTACCTCACATTGGCAAATATGAAAATCAGATTAAAAATATTTTTTATAATCTAATTCACGCAAAAGATTACCATGAAAGCGCTGGAATAAAGCGGGATATATTTAAAAAGGTCATCAAAGAAGATCTCACCACAATCATACCGATGATAAAAGCGCCAACACTTATTATTTGGGGCTCAAAGGACCAGTATTTGCCAGTTTCTGATGCTTATAAAATGCACAAATTAATTCCGAACTCCAAGCTCGAGATAATTAAAGATGGCACGCATGGCTTGCATTTAACTCAACCAGAAAATTTATTAAAAATTATTAAACAGTTTTTAAATGATAACGCTTCTTAATCTCTTTATTGCTTTACTTTGGTTACTAAGCGCAATTGTCGATTACGCTGATTTTTGTTATGTCTGGCAATTAAAAGAGTATCGTTTAGACAGAATGTGGGATTTTTGGGGTACGCTTCAAGGAAAAAATTACTGGGTTAAATACGCTCTTTTATGGCGATCAGTTCTTGCTGTGTTCATATTCTTTTGGCCGATTAATGACATGCTAACAATTAAATACTTACTAATTACACTGTTCTTGCTGGACGGACTGCGAGCGAGTTATCTATTGCATAAAAAACACCTAATACGTCCTAAGCTAACAAAAAAGGCTATTTTAATTATCTCAGGTTCAATTTTAACAGAAGGTTTTTGTTTTATTGTCCTACACGACTGGACGATATTTCTCTTGTTATTAATGGTGCGTTTTTTCATCTTGAGTATTGTAGTTATCATTTTGAGTGGTCTGAGTAAAATAATTAAGGATTATATTATTAAGCGTGCCAGTGAAAAAATAAATTTATATCCAAATTTACTTGTTATCGGAATAACTGGTAGTTATGGAAAAACTTCTGTTAAAAATTACCTGGCCAATATCTTGTCCGGCAAGTTTAAAATCAAAAGCACGCCACAACATGTTAACACTGATATAGGTATAGCGCAGTTTATTTTGCAAGCAAATTTTAACAAGACAGAAATTCTAATAGTCGAAATGGGGGCTTATCGTGTTGGAGAAATTCAAAAAATTTGCAACATGGTTAAGCCAAAAATTGGCATTCTCACTGCCATCAGCGAACAACACCTATCACTATTCGGCGATATTAAAAAAACTCAGCAAGCAAAATATGAATTGCTTTTATCTCTTCCAAAAGGTGGCTTGGCGGTAGTTAACGCCGACAATGTCTATTGCCGCGAGTATTTACATGAAATTAAGGCATCAGTAATGACTTTTGGCATAGAACCTGAAAATAATCCAACTTATTTGATTGAGGACTTAAAATCAGGACTTGGTGGCACAACTTGGCGACGAATGGTTAATGGCATGGAAACACACATTGAATCACCATTAATTGGCGAATACACCGCAATGAATGTGGCTCCATGCGTTCTTGTGGCCTCACACCTACAAATGACTAATGAACAAATCAATGAACAAATCAAAATACTATCACAAAATATTAAATTAATGGAATCCTACGGACGTACAGTGATTGATGATAGCTATAACTCAAACCCTGACGGCTTCCGTGCGGCTTTGGATATTTTGAATAAATTTCCTTCGGACAAAAAACGGATTATTATAACTCGCGGGATGTTAGAGCTTGGAGAAAAAAGTGAAGAAATTCACAAAAAACTCGCCGAAGACATTCAATTTGTGGCCGATGAATTGGTTGTTATCACCAAGGATTTTGTTGGGCCGTTATGTAGTCCGTTAGGTGAAAAGTATCGAACAAGTTTTGTGCTCAAAGATGATCCAACGGAACTGTTAGAATACATCAAAAAATTGCGAAATACTAATTGTGTTATTTTATTAGAGAATCGGGTGCCGCGGACAGTACGGCAAGAACTTGGTTTAGTATGAAATTTTATAAAAAACCCATTTTTACCGGTTTTGCGCCAAATTTGAAAATACGTGACGTTTTTACAGCCGTTGGTTTTTTGTGTTTGCCTTGGCGCTGGAGAAAATTAAGAGTGGGGGAGAGCGTGGGAAAAGTTGAAGGGTGGCTAAAAAGTTATTTTCAAACAAAATACGCTTTTACTTTTGATAGCGGCCGCACGGCCTTGCATTACGCGCTAAAAGCACTTGGGGCTGATTATGGTGCGGGAGTTTTAGTGCAATCTTATACTTGCGTGGTGGTTATTAACGCCATCAAGTGGACAGGCGCTAAACCAATTTATGTGGATATAAGTGATGATTTTAACATTGATTACACAGATTTACAGCGAAAGATTACACAGAAGACAAGAATTTTGATTATACAGCACACATTTGGGAGACCGGCGAATTTAGATAAGTTATTGGAAATCGCACGAGAAAATAATTTAAAAGTGATTGAAGATTGCGCTCACTCACTCGGCGCCAAACATAATGGACAGCTCACCGGCACATTTGGCGATATTGGCATGTTTAGTTTTGGGTCTGACAAAAATGTGTCTTGTGTCCGTGGCGGAGCTTTAATTACAAATAACGACGATTTAGCCAAAAAAATTGTTGATTTCCGCTTGCGTCTGCCGCTTTCCAAACGAGTGAAAGTGATTCAGCACCTTTGGCATTTTCCGGAGTTTGCAATGGGCAAGCCATCGTATAATTTGGGAATTGGAAAGTGGAAATTGTGGTTAGCGAAAAAATTAAATTTAATAAACAAAATTATTTACCCGCCGGAAAAAGAGGGGAGACAGGTGTTTTTTTATCCTTCTTTGTTGCCAAACGCGTTGGCGAAAATACTTTTGAACCAGTTAAAACACATAACACAAACAACAGAACACAGGCAAATGATTGCGAAAATCTATGATGAATCGATACGGAATACGGACGAAAGTCCGTCAATTATCAAACCGGAGTGGAATAATGAGTCGGTGTGGTTGCGTTATGCACTTCTAGTTGAGAGCCCACGGAAACTCCACGCACTTGCCAAAAAACAAGGCATTATTTTGGGCAATTGGTATGATTGTCCGATAGCGCCAAAAGACATTGATTTATCCGCCACTGACTACCAACTTGGTTCCTGCCCCAATGATGAGAGACTGTCTCAAATGTCAATTAATTTACCAACTGACCCATGCGTTACTCAAAAAGATGCTAGACGAATTGTAAAACTTATCAATTTATGGAAGTAAGACAAATTACAAACAAATCCGAATGGGAAAAATTTGTTTTATCGCAAGACTATTCTTTGTTTGTCCAGTCAGCGCATTATGGCGAATTTTATGAGATGATAGGGGAGAAGTCATGGATTTTTGGTGTTTATGAAAAAGATAAGTTGGTTGGTGGTTCATTGGTGGTCAGCACCCACGCGAGGCGAGGTGATTTCCTCTATTTACCCTATGGTCCGTTGGGCGAAGGCGCAAAAATATTATTTTCCCATCTAAAACAATTTGCTAAAAAAAGCAAATTTGACTTCATTCGTTGCAGTCCATTTTGGTCTCTTGGAGATGGTGGTGAGGGTGTGCTAAAACAATCAGGATTTCGTCCAGCGCCAATGCACATACTTGCTGAAAACACGTGGATATTGGACCTGAACAAGAGCGAGGATGAATTATTGGCGCAAATGGAAAAAACACACCGCTATTTGATTCGCCGTTGTGAAAAAGAAGGCGTCAAAGTAGAGAAGTCCATCAACGAGGCGGCATTAGAACAATTTAACAACATACACAATGAAACAGCCGTGCGTCATAATTTCCACAGATTTTCAAAAAATTATATTGAAAAAGAATTAAAAAGCTTTGCACAACACGGTGAAGCAATGATTATCGGTGGTTTTTTGCCAGATGGGCGGATAGATTCATCGGCTATTATTGTATTTTTTGGCAATATGGCGGCTTATCGCCATGGCGCGTCGCTAAATTTGGATAATAAGCTTTCTACCTCATATTTGGTTCAATGGGAGGCGATTAAAGAAGCGAAACGTCGTGGCATAAAATGGTACAATTTTTGGGGCGTGGTGCCAGCCAAAGCTGGCAAAAACCACCCCTTTTATGGCATTACCCACTTCAAAAAGGGCTTTGGCGGCGAGCAAGTGGACTTAGTTCACTGTCACGACCTGCCGATTTCGTGGAAATATTGGTTTAATTGGATTGTAGAAACATTTAGAAGCCTAAAAAGAGGGTTTAAGTAAAATGTTTAATCACCACCGTCTAAAACGCAAGTGGGGCAGGGGGGTAAAAAGGGCCTCTAATTTTGTGCGTGTCAGAAACTGCGACAAGGTGTTTAAAGATTTTGCCTGGCGGAGAAGAAAGAACAACCCTTTTTGGCGCGACGAAACTGATAATTTAAATTGGAAAAAAATAGTTGAATTGACTTTTTTAGCTGTTTGTTTGCTAACAACTATCGTCTTAGGGATTTTTGCGTCCGCTTTTCGCATCAATTATATTAATATCAGCGGTTTACAGCGTATTAAATATGTTGAGTTTGATGACAGTGTCAGAAGCGTATTAAATTATCATCGTTTTTTAATTTTGCCGGGTGATAATTATTTTTTGGTTGATATGAGTGAGATAAAAGACATCTTAAAACAAAAATTTTCTTTAAATAGTGCTACGATTAAAAAGGAATTTCCAAACAAACTCTCTATAACCGTAGAAGAAAAAATTTCCACAGTTATTTATGATAACGGTTCTGAGTATGGCTATCTTGACGCAGAAGGACGTTTGGTAGAAATTCTTAAAAAGGTCGGGGTAGATGAGTGGAAAGAAAAAAAACAAACAGTTACTTCAACTGACGCAGCTGGTAAAGAAATAAGTGAAGTAAGGGTGCTTAATCGTGAGCATTTGCCAAATTTGAAGGGCTTGGTGGCCGAATATGGTGACTATCCAGTGATTTTTGATCAACGACTGGCTTCCACCACAGTTGGAACAGTTATTTTGGAAAAAGAAATTGTGCAAGGAGTTATTGAATGGTTTAATAGATTAAATACGACAAAATACAAGCTTAATTACTTTATTATAAAGGATGAGCTGGGTGAAGTGACCCTTAAAATGGAGGGGGGATGGATTATTAGGGCTAATTTGAAAAATGATGTTGGTAATCAGTTTAATGAGTTACAATATCTTTTGAAAAATAAAATTAAATCTAATAAAATAAATTACATTGATTTAAGATTTCCGGGAAAGGCGTATTGGCAATAAAAGGATCAAAGGGGATAGTCGCGAAAGGATATAGGAGGTGTCGTACATTATATCTTATACGACGTTAGGCCTTTTGCCACGTCGTATAAGATGGCTACGTTTTACAACACTTCTTGTCGCAAAACGTAGCTTTTTTGTTTAATTTAAATAACCCATTGGATCAACTGGAATACCGTTTCTTCTAACTTCAAAATGTAAATGCGGGCCAGTTACAAATGGTCCGGCGCCAACTGTGCCAGGTCTGCCACCAGAATATCCAATTAAATCACCCCGAGTCACAAATTGCTCTTCTTTGACATTTATCACGCTTAAGTGACCATAAACAGTGGCTAAACCATCAGCATGAAGCAACATTACATAGGCATAACAGCTCGCTAACGAGCAAAATTTGGCTCTGCCAACATAACCAGATGCCGCCGCCCTAACAGGTGTTCCCTGACTTGATTTAATGTCAATACCAGTGTGCTCAAAAACATAGCGATAAGGATATTCCGGATCATGAAAACTGCAAGTGATAAAGTGACTGGTTGTTGGCCAATAAAGCAAGCCAGATTGCTCATCTAGAGCCTCTAATTTGTCTTGTTCAGCCAAACGACGCCTTACTTCTTGTTCAGCCATGGTTATATCACTCTCAATTGACTGATATTGCGAACGAAGTGAGCCCAAAAGTGTATTAAATTTCTTTTCTGAATTCTGAGTTTGATGTAAGAGACTCTGTTTTAAATATAATTGTTCATCTAATCCGCGTTTTTTGAGCTCTAATGACTCATTAAGTTTTTGATGAGACAGCTTATTTTCTTCAATTTTTTGTTTCTTGACATCTAGGTCGTTTCTAGCTTCCGTGATTGCTTTGACACTACTGCCCAAACTGACGTTAAGTGTCTCTAATTGCTGAATACGATTATAAAAATCAGAAAATGATTCATAAGCCGCGGCAATCTCTAGATAATTACGATCATTTTGAATATACAGATTACGCAAAAGTCCGGCTAAAATTTTCTTCTGTCTTTTTATAACTTGCTCCTTATCCTTAATCTCTAATTTGAGGGTGTCTATCTCTAGAATCAATGACTCTATTTTTTGTTCTGTTGATTTGATATCCAAACCAACCTCACTGATTCTATTACTAACAATTGCCATCTGGTTATTTAGAGAGACAGCCTCTAATTGCTTCTGTTTAATTTTAGACTTATATTCTTCAATACTTTTCTCCAATTCAGCAATTTTTTGTTTTTTCTGTGCAATTTGTGTATTCAGTTGGTCAATCTCAGTTTTATTACCACCAAGATCATCTTGCGCGAATACAAAAACCGACTTTATTATTCCAAAAGTTAATAATAACATTATAACAAAAAAATACACAGCTCGTTTCATGCTGTGTATTATAGCATATTCAGTCAATAATGTCATTTCGAACCCCGACTGCACGCAGTCGTGGGTGAGAAATCTTTCCGTCATCTGAGCTTCTTAACTGCCTCGTTTATTCGTTCTACTGTTTTCTCTCTTCCCAGCGCCTCGGCAATCTCATAAGGTCCGGGAGAATTCTCTTGGCCCGAGAGCGCCACACGCATAGGCCACAGCACACTGCCGGTGCTAAGGCCGTTTTTTGTCATCCACTCCCCTACCACTAACTCCAAATTTTCTTTGGTCCACTTTTGAACAATTTTTGTGTTCAATAATAATTCGGATAATGATTTTAAATTTTCTTTTGCTTCTTTTTTTGTTGACTTTTTCCACACTAAAATTTCCGCGTTATATTCCAATTTGTCAGTAAAGACGAATTTAAGCGCCTCTGGAATTTGGCTTAAATTAGCCACTCTCCCCCGCTCCAGCGCTACCACGCCCTCTAACCATTTTTTGTATTCTTCAGTTATTTTTCTATAGTCCTTTATTAACCTCGCTTCAATTAAAAACGGTATGCAACGCTCCACCAGCTCTGATAAATCCATTGTTCTAATATATTGTTCATTGTACCAATCCAATTTTGGCAAATTAAATACCGCCCCGGATTTATTTACTCGGCTTAAGTCAAATTCTTTAACCAACTCATCAAGATTAAACAATTCTTTGTCTGTGCCCGGGTTCCAGCCCAAAAACGCCACAAAATTTACCATTGCTTCCGGCAAATATCCCTTGCCTTTGTAATCTTCCACTGCCACATCACCTTGCCGTTTGCTCAGTTTGGACTTGTCAGGATTGAGCAAGAGCGGTAAATGCGCGAATTCAGGCGGTTTCCAGCCAAACATTTTGTATAATTGAATGTGTTTTGGCGTGGATGAAAGCCATTCTTCGCCGCGAATCACATGTGTTATTTTCATCAAGTGATCGTCAACAACTACGGCGAGATGATAGGTTGGATATCCGTCAGCTTTTAAAATCACTTGGTCATCAATTAGTTCGTTTTTAAATTCCACTTCGCCTTTAATTAAATCATTAAATTTCGTTATCCCCTCTTTTGGCATTTTCATGCGCACCACATATGGTCCGCCGGATTCAAGACGTTTTTCAATTTCTTCTTTTGGACAATTGCAACAATGTCTGTCATAGCCGGTCGGCATTTTGTTTAGTTCCTGCATTTTGCGCAAATCATCCAAGCGTTCTTTGGAACAAAAACAATAATACGCATGGCCGTTTTTAATCAATTCATTCACGTATTTTTTGTAAATATCCAGCCGTTCTGATTGAATATATGGCCCACAATCCCCCATTTGTACAATTTTTCCCATCTTATCCAAATCAACTCCCTCATCCGGCCGAAGTCCTGCCCAAGCTAATGAGCGGACAATATTTTCAATTCCGCCTTCCACAAAGCGCTCGCGGTCGGTGTCTTCTATCCGCAATGCAAACACTCCGCCATTTTTTTTGGCAAATAAATAAGCGTAAAGCGCAGTTCGGAGAGAACCTACATGCAAAAAGCCGGTTGGTGATGGAGCAAAGCGGGTTTTAATCATAGCGAGTGTAAAACAATACCACAGGCCACGGCGACATTAAGCGATTCAGCCGAGCCCTTACCTGGTATAGTATAACGCTTGTCAACGAGCTTTTCAAGCTCCGGCCGAACTCCATGCGACTCACTTCCAAACACAAACACCATCTCCTTATCTCTATTTATCTCCATTGTATTTACGTCTTTACCTTCCATCTCCAAACTTACTATCTTGTACCCCCGCTTCTTCAGATTCTCAATTGTCCTCACCAACCCCTCACTTTCAAAAATATTCACTCTAAAAATAGATCCCATTGTACTTCTTACCACCTTATCGTTGTATGGATCCACCGCGTCTTCGGATAAAATAATGTTTTTGACGCCAAACCAATCAGCTGTACGAATGATTGTACCCAAATTGCCCGGGTCTTTTAAGCCATCAAGGCAAATGATAGGCGTACCATCTAATAATTCATCAATTAGAACATCTGGTTGCGCAACTATAGCCAAAACGCCCGGAAAAGTGTCTGTGGTTTTGATTTTATCAACATCAAGGCGCCCGCAAAATTCATAAGGAATATTGCCGTCATCACAATATCTTAATATCTCTTTCATCTCTCTATCATCCCTTCTATTACCCTCCATGATAACTAAAATAACCTCGGCGTCTGACTTGACTGCCTCTGTTACACCCTTTACTCCTTCAACGACTAATTCCTTAAACTCCTTGCGGAATTTTTTCTGCTGAAGTTGTTGGAGATGTTTGATGATTGATTTAGATACCATAGGTTTTATTATAATTTCTGTTTAATTTCTGTAATTTCCCATTAATTTCTTATGCAGAAATTTGTGATAGAAATTTAAAAAAGAAATTAAAGAAATTTTTCTCTTAAAAAAAAGCAGATAAACAAAACAGTTGCTTTCCAAATTCTTCCAATTCTCTTTGGTTCTCTCACTAATCTCCACACCCACTCCAATCCAATCTTCCTCATCCACTTCGGCGCGCGCTTTACATTGCCCGAAATAAAATCAAATGCTCCGCCAACTCCCATCGCGATCTTCACACTCGGCAAATCGCGTAAATTCTGCGCAATCCATTTTTCTTGTTTCAAGTGTCCAAATGCAACAAACATTATATCTGGCGCTTTTGTTATTATATCATAAATTAATGATTCATTTTCATCTTGAGAATATTTTAGAATTGTTTTATTGTTACATTGTTCTATTGTTACATTGATGCCAGAATGAAAACCGACAATTTTTAAATAAGGAAATTTTTCTTGCAAAACTTGGGCTGTTTTTTTTACGACATCGTCACTCCACGACCCCAACAAATAAACACTCTTACTTTCTTTTTCTGCAAGAGCACAGAGATCTAACATGAAATCAACACCAGTAATGCGTTCTGCGCGTCGTCCAGTGGCCAACCACAACCCAAATCCATCGCAGAGGTTTAGATCACTATCATTCAACACAGCGCCGAACGATGGGTCACGTCGCGCGTCAACGAGCATTTCGGGATTGGGCGTAAAGATCTTGTGCGATTTGTCAGAGTATAAAAATTCTCGCGCCTTTTCCAGCGACTGCTGTTTTGTTACCTCATCAATTCTAACTCCTAAAATTTGCATACTAATTAAAATATGGCACTTTCCACCATTTCCACGGATCCACAAATCTGTGACCTCTATCCAAACCGCCCAAAATCTCCATCTCGTCTTTAGATAATTCAAAATCAAACACTTCAAAATTATTTTTTATATTTTCTGGAGTAACACTTTTGGGTATAACCACAGTATTGCGTTGAATTGCCCAGCGGATCAATACTTGAGCTGGTGATTTTTTATGTTTATTCGCTATTTCGATCACTTTCGCGTCTTCCAATAAAATCGGCTGGCCAACACGCGCTTTTGTATTTCCCGGAGAACCCAATGGAGAATATGCTGTCACCGCGATATTTTGATAATTACAAAAATCAATCAATTTTGTCTGCTGATTATATGGATGAAGTTCAATTTGATTCATTGCCGGCTTGATTTTTGCGTACGTAAGCAAGTCAACCAACATCGGACCTGTAAAATTAGCGACGCCGACAGCTTTAACGAGACCCTCTGCCACTAGTTTCTCCATCGCTTCCCATGTCTCCCTGACAGGAACATTTTTGGTTATCAAGACCCCATCTTTATTCAACGGTTCAGCGCCAAGATTATTAGGCGTGGCTATTCCCCAGTGCATTAAATACAAATTCAAATAATCTAATCGCAAATCATGTAATGTTTTTTTGCACGCCTCTTCAACATTTTTGGCATCGTGCGCGTCATTCCAAAGCTTGCTGGTCACAAAAATTTCATCGCGAGATATTTTTTTACCTGTAAAAATTTTATCAAACGCCTCCCCCACCTCGGCTTCGTTTTTATAAATAGACGCGCAATCAATGTGAGAATAACCACACTCTAAAATGGCATACTCAACCGCCGCACTGACTTTATTTGGCGGTGATTTCCACGTCCCCAGACCCAAAATAGGCATCTTCGCGTGTGTGTTTAATGTTATGTAATTCATATAAAATTAGAAACTAAGAAGGATGTCCGGGGGGCGGAATCAGACATCCCCCTTCAGCGCGTAACCAGATCAGTCAGCGAACACAGTATCCTATGTCTCGGATACACGTTGAGCCAACTCAACGGTGCGTCGACCAAAAACACGACTGCATACCATGTTATCATCAATGGGTATCCGGCTGTCATCTTCAAAACATCGCCGATTCTTTTCATGGTTCCTCCTGTGTCAAATCCCACCCCCTTCTTAATTTCCAATAATCAAATTTTCTGCTAAAATACCTATATAACCTACCACATTTGACAAAAAAAATCAATATGGTACAATATTATCACTCGGGTACCGAGAGTGCTAACATTGATTCCACTGATTTAGCACAGATTACACAGATACGTTCGGTGTAATCCATTTTTAATCTGTATAATCAATGCTTTATGAACCCACAAAACTTTACCCACAAATCCCAAGAAGCCCTGCAAACGGCCTCGCAAATCGCCAATGAAAACGGCCAGCCCCAGGTTGAGCCACCGCATTTGTTCGCTTCCCTACTCTCTCAGGAAGAGGGTGTGGTGGTTTCGGTTTTGAAAAAAATGAATGCCAATTTGGTGGAACTACGCGAAGACGCGCAAAAAATGATTGATGCCTTGCCCAAGCAATTTGGCAATATGCAACAAGGCGGACTTGGCCAGATTTTGATGGGCCAAGCAATGATGTATATTTTACAAAACGCGGGGAACGAGGCAAAGAAAATGGGCGATGAATACATTAGCGTGGAGCATCTTTTGCTTGCTTTTTTAACTAACAAAAATCCGGTCAGCGATATTTTGTCTCACCAAGCCGTGCAATATAACGAGGTCTTGAAAATTTTAGTTCAAGTGCGTGGCACGCAAAAAGTGGATTCGCCAGAACCGGAAAGCAAATATCAGGCATTAGAAAAATATGGCAAAAATTTAACAGAATTAGCGCGCAAGGAAAAACTTGACCCTGTTATTGGCCGTGATGATGAGGTGCGCCGGGTAATGCAAGTTTTATCACGCAGAACAAAAAATAATCCAGTGCTTATCGGCGAGCCGGGTGTTGGCAAGACAGCGATTGTCGAAGGGCTGGCGCAACGGATTGTGAATGGCGATGTGCCGGAAGGGTTGAAAGATAAAGAAATTATGGCATTGGACATTGGCTCGCTTGTGGCTGGAACAAAATTCCGGGGAGAGTTTGAAGAACGTTTCAAAGCAGTGTTAAAAGAAGTGATTGAAGCGCATGGTAAAATTATTTTATTTATTGACGAGCTTCACACCATTGTGGGCGCTGGCTCATCTGAAGGTGCTGTTGACGCGTCAAACATGTTAAAACCAGCATTAGCGCGTGGAGAACTCCGCACAATTGGTGCGACCACCATAAAAGAATATCAAAAATACATAGAAAAAGACGCGGCCTTTGAACGACGATTTCAACCTGTAATTGTACGCGAACCCAGCATGGATGATACCATCGCGATTTTGCGTGGTATTAAAGAAAAGTACGAAGTGCATCATGGTGTGCGCATTACTGATCCGGCAATTGTCTCTGCTGTAGAACTATCCAATCGCTATATTTCCGATCGCTTCTTACCGGACAAAGCCATTGACTTGATTGACGAAGCCACGTCCGCGCTCCGCATGGAAATTGACTCCATGCCGGATGATTTGGACAAAATGAAACGCAAAATGATGAAAATTGATATTGAATTGCGCGCGCTTAAAAAAGAAACTGATGATGAATCAAAGGAACGGGTTGAAAAGTTGAAAGAAGAATTTGCCAATATCAAGGCCAACAGCACAGAATTGGAAGCGCATTGGAAAAATGAAAAAGAAATTATTACCAAAATTCGCGAACACAAAAAAGAAATTGACCGATTAAAACAAGAGGCAGATATTCAAGAACGCAAAGGCGACTTGCAAAAAGTTGCCGAAATCCGCTATGGCAAAATCCCGATGATGGACGACGCGATTAAGACGCAGGAAAAAAAGCTTATAGACATTCAAAAAGGCGGAGCGATTTTGAAAGAAGAAGTTACAGAAGAAGATATTGCCGCTGTAGTGGCGCGCTGGACTGGAATTCCAGTGTCAAAAATGCTGCAAGACGAGGTAAGAAAATTAGCGCACATGGAAAATGATTTGAAACGACGTGTCGTTGGACAGGAAGAAGCCGTAACAGCTGTTTCCAACGCCATTCGTCGCTCTCGCGCCGGTGTTTCTGAAGAAAAACGCCCGATTGGCTCATTCATCTTTATGGGGCCGACAGGTGTTGGCAAGACAGAACTGGCAAAAGCGCTGGCAGAGTTTTTATTTAATGACGAAGACGCGCTTATCCGGGTTGACATGAGTGAGTACATGGAAAAACATGCCATATCTAAAATGATCGGCTCCCCTCCCGGCTATGTTGGCTATGACGAAGGCGGGCAGTTGACCGAAATCGTGCGCCGTCGGCCATATTCTGTAATTTTGTTTGATGAAATAGAAAAAGCGCATCCAGATGTGTTTAATATGATGCTCCAAATTTTGGATGATGGACATTTAACAGATGCCAAAGGCCGCAAAGTAAATTTCAAAAACACCGTGATTATAATGACTTCCAACATTGGCTCTGAAATGATAATGGAAATGGGAAAACGCGGTGATTTTGGCTTCGCTGATGGCAAAAAGATGAGCGGCAAACAGCAGGAAGAAAAGGTGAAGGAAAAAATAATGGAACGATTGCGCGAGCACTTCAAACCGGAATTTCTAAACCGCGTTGACGAAATCATCACTTTCCATCCATTAGACGAAAAACAAATTCGCGCGATTGTGGATTTGCAATTACAAAAAATTATTGCTCGTCTTGATAATCAAGGCATTACTGTCAGTTTCACAGACAAAGCCAAGGACTGGCTCGCTAAAAAGGGTTATGACCCAAATCTCGGCGCTCGCCCGCTTAAACGCGTCATCCAAACCGAGGTCTTGGACGAACTGGCCATGCAGATTGTGGAAAACAAGATTGCTGATGGGGCGAAAGTGGTGGTGGATGTGGTGAGGGAGAAGATGGTGATTAAGTAAATGTTTTGGCCGTCCTTCTCCTCGTAGGAGAAGGAGAGAGGATGAGGTCTCATCGGCGCTTTGAAGTAAGTACCGTTAAGACCTCACCCCTGCCCCCTCTCCTACGAGGAGAGGGGTTGATTTTGTGGTTATCCACAGGGTGGCTCTTGACAAAACCCCCAAAACGTGCTATAATACTTCGTTGTAAAGTCAAAAAGCAACATGTCGCCATTTGTAAATAAAGATTGTTTATAAATGGCGGCACGTGAATCTCATGTCGAGATTTCCGTATCCGCATCAGCCACCCCCGATTGACAATGTAGATGGGGGGTGCCATGCGGTGGGTATCCACCCCACCAAACTAACAATGGCCACATTGATGGCCACCTCTCCACAGATTGTGTGGAACAGATTTTCCTGGTGAGGCCTGGGAAAAACTGTATTGTGGGAGGAATTTCTATTTCCCTTTCCCTTTTTCGCTTGTTCGTTCTTTGGGGATGCCTCCGGACGCGTCGATCTGGTCAGCGACCAGTCGAATGCGCCCGCCCCAATGCCTTCTTCTTTCCATCATCTTTGGTAGAAAGAAGAAAATAAAAATCCCTTGCGGCTTATGCCAAAAAGGGATTTTTATTTTGTTTTGAATTTGGCCTTTTTATCTACAATTCAAAAAACTGTCTGACTCTATCCCCGCCTGACGCAACACATTATGCAAAGTCCCCTCTGCCAACTCTTTGTGATCCGGCACAATTACTGTCACTGTTTTTTGACTTTCTACTTTTCTTAACTTTACATGGCTGCCTTTTTGCGAAACAAAAAAGAAACCAAAGTGTTTCTCTAAAATCTTTATAACTTCTTGGCCGGAAAAATTCGCGAATCTTCCAACCATATTAAGCGAAGTTCAAATCCAATGTCCGAATTAAAGGATGTTCTTTGTATCTTTCCAAACTTTCCGCAGGCGCGTCTTCCAAATACAACTCAATCGCCTCGCGCAAATTCTTCTCTGCTTCTTCCAATGTCTCACCCTGAGAAGTTACGCCTAATTCAGCGCAATAGGCGACATAATACTTGCCTTCCAGATAATAAGTTGTGGTTAATTTTAGAGTCATACATTTAATTTAACTGATTTTATTATATCAGCAAAAGGCGCATTTGTCAAATCTTTTTTGGAAACACCACTGACAAAATCATAGACGCGGCAAGCGCGAACATTATGACTCCGAATGAGACCAGCGAAGAAATATGCACGCCAAAAATTCCGGAAAGCATTTTTAAGCCAATAAATAACAAAATAAAAGCGAGACCCTTTTGCAGATGATGAAATCTATGTAAAACACTTTCAATCAAGAAAAATAGCGCCCGCAGGCCCATGATAGCAAAGATATTGGAAGTGAACACAATAAACAAATTTTGCGAAATCGCGAACACGGCCGGGATAGAATCAACGGCAAAAATTATATCCGTACTCTCTATTAATATCATTATCAAAAACAACGAAGTAAACACAAACTTGCCATTTTCGCGAGTAAAAAATTTGCCATTATGATGATTAGGGCTAAATGGCAAGTATTTATCGGCAAATCTCAAAACTTTGTTATTCTTAAAATCAACATGTTCTTCTTTTTTGTCTCGCAATAATTTAAAACCGGTATAGAGCAAAATCGCGCCAAAAATATATAACACCCAGTAAAATTGGTGAATGATATACGCGCCGGCGCCGATAAAAATCCCGCGGAAAACTACCGCGCCCATAATTCCCCAAAACAACACCCTGTGATGATACTTTTCCTCTAACTTAAAAAAACTGAATATCAACATGATAACAAACAAATTGTCCACAGACAGCATCTTTTCTGTTACATACGCGCTCATAAATTGCGCGGCCAATTCCCGGCCCATGTATAGGAAAATCAGAAAGCCAAACACGACGGATATCGCTATCCAGAAAAGTGACTGGCCCAGTGCTGACTTAAATTCCACTTTATGGCTTTTGCGATTAAGATAGCCCAGGTCAACAATCAAAAACAATATAATTATACCAACGAATAATACTGATAACTTTGTTTGTACATCCATAAAAAAGTATAAAACAATAATAAAAACTGTACATTAGTATACAGTTTTTTATTGTATAAGTCAATCTAAATCACTTCATCCCCGTTCGCCCCAAGCCAAAGAAAATACCGCTGAACAAGATGGTCATAACAATTGGCGCGGCGATAGAAAGCCAGTTTCTTTTGCCGGGACGATGATATTTAAGCAAAAGCGAATTGGAGACCACGGAAATAGAACTCAACGCCATCGCCATGCCGGCCAGTTCCGGCCTTAAAACAAACCCCCAAGCCGCCAGCACGCGCGCGGCAATCGGTATGCCAACCACGTTGTAAAATAAAGCGAAAAATAGATTTTGTTTGATTTTGTTTACTGTGGCGCGGCTTAAATTAATCGCTTCCAACACAGAATGTAAATTATCTTTGATAATCACAATACCCCCGGTTTCCATAGCCACATCCGTGCCCGAACCCATAGCAATGCCCAAATCGGCCTGCGCCAAAGCCGGCGCGTCATTGATGCCATCCCCTACCATAGCTACGTTTAGGCCTTGCTTTTGCAATAACGAAATTTCTTTTTCTTTATCTTGTGGCAGAACCTCGGCAATTACGTTTTTAATCCCCAACTGTTTGGCAATCGCGTCTGCAGTGCGGCGATTATCGCCGGTTAACATATAAACCTGAATTTTTTTGCTTTCCAATTCCCTTATCGCGTCCACGGCGCTGTCTTTTATAGTATCAGCGACCGCAATCAAACCAAGCGCTGACTCGCTATCAGCCAAAATCATCACGGTTTTTCCGCCTTCTTCTAATTTGCGAATTTTTCTATCAAAAGCCGTTATATCTAATTTAACGATATCAGACAATAGCTTTCTATTGCCTAAATAATATTTTTTGTTGTCAATCATACCACTAACCCCGTGGCCGGGAATGGCTTGAAAATCAATCGTTGTTTTGACAGGTAAATTTTCTTCCACCGCGTAATTAACAATCGCTTCGGCCAAAGGATGTTCGGATTTTTTTTCTAATGTCGCGGCCAAAATCATTATCTCGTCTTCGTCATTAGCTTTTAGGGCAATCACATCCGTTACTTCCGGCTTGCCTTTTGTTAAAGTGCCAGTTTTGTCAAACACGATAGCGTTGATTTTACCCGCGGCCTGCAATGGTTCGCCACCTTTGATTAAGATTCCCATCTGCGCCCCGCGGCCCGTGCCAACCATAATCGCGGTTGGCGTAGCCAGGCCCAAAGCGCACGGACAAGCAATCACAATCACCGCGGTAAAAGCCATCAAACTAAAAGATAAGCTGGCATTAAGGGCAAAAAACCAAACCACAAAAGTAATCGCGGCCACAACCAACACTGTTGGCACAAAAATTGCGGAAATTTTGTCCGCCAAATTTTGAATTGGTGCTTTGGACCCTTGGGCTTCTTCCACTAAACGAATAATCTGCGCCAAAACACTCTCTGCGCCAACTTTGGTGGCGCGCAATTCAAAACTGCCGTTCTTGTTTATCGTGGCGCCATACACCGCTGAGCCGACAATTTTTTCCACAGGGATGCTCTCGCCAGTCAACATTGATTCATCAACAGAAGACGAACCATTTGTTACCACACCGTCAACCGGAATTTTTTCTCCCGGTCTAACAACCACTATGTCGCCGGACACAACTGACTCAATTGGCACATCTATTTCTTTGCCGTCTTTTGTAATTCGCGCGGTTTTTGCTTGGAGACCCATTAATTTTTTTATCGCGTCCCCGGTTCTGCCTTTGGCGCGCTTTTCCAACCATTTGCCCAAAACCACAAAAGTAATCAAAAAGGCCGCGGTTTCAAAATATAATTCCGGAATTTTCGCGCCATTAAGTCCAAACAAAGAACGATTGGTTATCGCGTAATTGGCGTATTGCCACAAGCTGTAAAAAAACGCGGTGCTGGTGCCAATGGCAATCAAACTGTCCATATTAAATGTTTTCATGCGCAAACTGCTCCACATTCCGCGATAAAATCCGGCGCCAATCACAAACTGCACCGGAATTGTCAAAATCAGCGATGCAAAACCAATAAAAGGCAAGATGATCCGTCCCGGCATCCACGCGAAGAAATCAAACAACATAAAATACAGCATGGGCGCGGACAACGCCAAGCTAAACCAAAATTTATGCCAAATTTGCTTGGTCTCTTTTTCTTGGCGAACACGATCCGCGTCCGGGTCGCTACCCATTTCAGCCGCGCGATAGCCGGACTTGGAAATATTTTTTATAATATCAGAAATACTGGTCTGGGTTGAATCAAAAACCACCCGTCCTTTTTCCGCGGTAAAATTTACATTCACAGATTTAATGCCCGGCAACTTTTTTAAACCACGCTCAATAATGTTCGCGCAACTTACGCAATGCATGCCGGAAATCGCCAGTTGGATTTGTTGTCCATCTGGTTTTTCCTCTGTCTTGCTTGAAACGATTGATTTATCAACTAAAACCGGGGCAGACACGGCGCGTAATTGTTCGTGCATCACCATGGCGTTGCCGGACGCGCGCATCAATAATTCGGTCAATTTCTCCGCTCCGGCCCCCTCGGCTTCAATCTTTGTTTCCATTTTTATTTTAAAAGGCGCGGATGTTTCCGTGGTTTTTACCCACACCTGCTTTTCATCTTTCTTGTCTCCCTCATCTTTTTTTTTACTGTCTGGCTCCTGCCCGTCAGAGACGTCATCATCTTTGTCTTCCGCAGTCGCTTCATAACCTGCTTCGCGAATTTTTTCTACAATCGCCTGAACGCCGGTTACTTCCTGATCAAACATCACCTCTCCCCTGCCGGCTTTATTATCAATTTTAACATGATGAATACCGGGCAGTTCATTGACTGTCATAGTGATAATTTTTTCGCATGACTCGCAATGCATGCCTGAGATTTTGAATTGTTGTGTTTTCATAACATTGATTTAAACTGATTTAATACTGATTTCACTGATTATCTGTGTAATCCATTTATAATCCGTGTAATCAATGTCTTATTTAGTTTGTTTCATCATCGCCATTCCACAACCGCCGCACCCGCCACCGGCGCCACCGCAAGAACTCCCGGAGGCGGTCGGCGACTCGCTGGCGGCCAATACAGTGTCTACTCCGCCAAGGCTAACCGACCCCTTGTCGTCAACCACAATAAATTTTCCCCGATACATCCCCATACTGCAAGAAAACGGAATCTCGCCGGTCTGCGTGGGCGTAAATTCAATAATGTTTTCGCCTTTTTGCAAATCACGGCTAATGCCATACTTTGGCATTACCAAGGACGAAGCGCAGGAAAAATTGTTAGTTGACGTGATTATCCATTTTACTCGTTTTCCTTTTTCTACCACAAATTGATTCGGGCTGTAGCCATAAGAATTCTGCGTCATTCTAACTTCCTGAACTTCGCCGGTTGTAGTTTGACCGTTACCGGAAGGATTTGGCGCGTCCACCCGGCCTTGAAAAGCCAAGTGTCTGCCATTGGCTACATTTAACCAGCCAAGCATTATCACAGCCACGCCCGCGGCGGCGAAAAATAATCTGGCTTTTTTACCCTTAAAAACAGACGAAAGCCCGCCAACGCTTAAAAGTCCTGGCGCGGTGCCAAGCGCGAACAAGCCCATTATCAAAAATCCTTGCGTAAAACTACCTGTTGAAACCGCGTACAATTGCATGGCTTGCGTAAAACCGCACGGCAAAAAGAAAGTCAAAGCGCCTGTTAACATTGTGCTTCTGTGGCTGTATTCCCGATTTTCCTGATTAATTTTTAATAATTTAGCCAGACCTTTTGGCAAGGTGATGGTTTTGTCGCGCAAAGCCGGAAATATCTCTACTAACTTTAACCCCAAAAAAATCATTACCAACCCCACCACCACAGTCAACAATCCCAAAAATTGCGCCGATGGTTTTAAGGCCGAACCGACTAAACCAATAATGCCGCCCAACACCGCGTAGCCAAGAATTCTGCCCAAATTAAAATACAAATGCGGACGGAATTTTTGCATAGCCGTGGCCTCGGGATGCAGTTCCGCGTGGCGGGCAGACATTCCCAAGACCAGCCCGCCGACCAATGCCATGCAGGTGGATACGCCGGCCACCAAACCAACTAACAAAACCACAAACAAACTGGCATTATCCGTAGCCACATCTAAATTAAACAGACCAATTGATTTCGCGAAATAATACAAGATCAAAATAATCGCGCCGGCCCAAAACAAATTTTTGTAATCCGCGGGGTCTTGCGACAACCACGGCAATTTTTCTTTTTCACCGACTTGATACCCCGCGTCTGCGATTTTTTGTTTTATAACATCGGCCGACGGCTGTTGGCCTTCAAAAGACACGCGCGCGATGCCATTTCTGTAATTCACATCAACGTTTTTTACGCCAGGAATGTTTTTAAGCGATTTTTCCACCAATATCTCGCACGACTTGCAATGCATTCCGCGGATTGGGATTGTTATTTGAGGCATATTGTAAAAATTAATTACTTTTTAGTTAAATCAAACGTGCGCACCAACTCTTGGGCAAAGGTGAGTTTGGTGGCCTCGTTTTTTGAATTAAGTTTGTTGGCTCCGCAGGACAATAAGTGATTTTCCAAAATATAGTTATTCGCCTGCTTCAACAGCCCAATCGCCGCGTTCACCTGTTGCGCTATATCCACGCAATAACGCTTTTCGGACATCATTTTGTCTATCAACTCCAACTGCCCTTTGGCCTTTTTCAAGTTGACCCTGATTTTTCCCTCGTATTGTTTTAGCATATGTCTTATTTAAAATTACTAAATTATTTCTATTTACATTATACCATAACCTATGGTGGAGGTGTCAAGGGGTAGGGTGTGGATAAAGTCCAAATAAAAAGCCCCGAATGGGAAACATGAAAGTAGCCGTGGGCTTTTATCTTGACACTAAGGACATTTACTGCTAAAATTGTATTAATCATAAACGAAATCAATTGGAGGGTAACATGCGCACGAAGCTCTTTTTGTCCTTTTCTCTCATTTTCAGTTGGATTAAGATTGGCAAACTGACGTGGAAAGACCTTGTGGATCCGTCCGCGCTGTTCTTCTTCGTCGCACAGGATGCCGGATACTATCTTCAACCTAACGAAGAGAGGTGGGCTGACCCAAACTACCCACCAAAGGTTCTTGGTGAAAAAGCGAAGGAGTCATTCCATCGCTTACGCGCGATTCTGCGCGAGGCTCGCGCACAGGGCAGATGCATCTATGTTAGTCAAACAGACATAGAAAGGACAAGGGTCGAGGAGACCAAAACCGCAATGGCAGTTTATGTACTTGAGCATGGTGAGTATCCGCATGCAGAGATTGTGAAGAAAGTCATAGATAAACTGTATCCGCCCCAACTCTGTGCTCGTACCGTAGCCGCACGACTCGGGACACTCCTTGCACAAAACGGCTACGAGCTGATCATCCCGGAGTCCTATCGCGAGTCTCGGGGTTTGGAGCACTACAACATTCCTGACATGGTAGAACTTATCGCGGCGAGTACAGAGGGGAGGGTGCAACCGATTTGGCGTGGTAGTGATACTACCGACCGAGTGTTGCCCTTTCCTTCATGACAAGATGAATGCATTGCCCCCGGACGTGACCAGTCCGGGGGCAATGCAGGAGAGACAAAAAATCCGACACTGAATAATAATTTTGATTTATCAAAGTTATTAAGGAGATGTCGGATTTTTGTTTTACCCAAAATATGATATAATACCCCCATATGAAACAAGTCACAAAAATCTTGGCAATTTTAATGTTAACAGGGTTATTTTTTGCGCCAATATCCCCCACCTTGTGGCGTGGCAGCCAAGGGCTGCTTTACGCCATTGCCACCACTTCCACTGACTTCAACCCCAATTACTTAATCTCTGACGCGGAAATGCAGGACGCCACTTGCATGAATCAGGCCGATGTCCAGCTGTTTTTAACGCAATACAACAGCGCGCTTGCAAATCTAATTTTGCCAGACCTAAATGGCGTAAATAAAAACGCGTCGGAAATAATTTATAACGCGGCTGTGGCGCATAAAATTAATCCAAAATATTTGTTGGTAAAATTGCAAAAAGAACAAAGCTTGATTACAGAAACCAGTCCGTCGCAAAAACAATTGGATGGCGCCACCGGATATGGCATTACCGATGCGTGCGGCTGGGATTGCGAAATGTACAAAAATAATCAGGGTTTTGGCAAGCAAGTGGACAGCGCGGCCGGCATTATTCGCTGGTATTACGACAATAAACAAGCCAATGACTGGATAAAGAAAGCCGGTATTTCTTACTTAGTTGACGGACAAACCATCATACCCGCCAATGACGCTACCGCGTTTTTATACACTTATACTCCGCACTTACATGGCAATCTAAATTTTTGGAATTTGTGGCAAAATTGGTTTGGCTATTCAATTCCCGATGGTTCGTTGGTCAAAAGCGCGGATAGCCCGACTATTTACTTAATTCAAGATGGTAAAAAGCGAGCAATCAAAAGCATGGCAGTGCTGGCCAGCCGCTTTGATACTGATGCAATTCTAATTATCCCATCAGCCGAAATAGCTATTTATCCAGCAGGAACCTCAATTTCTTTTCCCAACTATTCAATTTTACACAACGGAAACAATTATTACTTGGTGGATTTTGACACCGTACGTCCATTTGCTAATTTTGATGTAGTTAAACAGCTTGGTTATAATCCTGGAGAATTCATAGACGTAACTGATGTTGATATTTCTGGCTATACTCTAGGCCAAACAATTCGAATTGATACCAGCAACCCCACCGGACGCTTAGTTAAAATTAAAGGCACAAATTCTATTTACTATTTAAAGGATGGATTTTACCACGCAGTCTATAATGCAGACATGGCAAAAGCGGTTTTTTCCAACTTATCAGCGACATCTGTCGAAAGCAGTGAATTACAAAATTACCAACCTGGCACAATTACAAAATTTCCTGATGGCACTTTAATAAGCGAGCAAAGCAGCAATTCAATTTACGTCATTGAAAAAGGAAAAAAACGATTGATCGCCACAGAGGAGGTGTTTAATGGCTTTGGTTATAACAAAAAAAATATTATCAAAGTCGACGCCGTACTCTCTTCTGTCCATGAAAATGGGCCGGCTGTCTATCTGCCAAGCAGATTACTTTCTATTAATAACAATGATGCTACAACGACTGAAACAGATTCAGTAAATGGGGTGCAATCAGGAGAAGAAATCCAAGAAAACGGAAAAATGTACACGATTTCGGAAAACAAAACCACATATGTCGGCAAAAAAATAAATACAAATGTTAATACTTACTTAATCGCAGAATATGAGAGCGGAAAAATATTGGCCGGCAAAAACATAGACACCGTCCGGCCAATGGCCTCCTTTGTCAAAGTGATGACAGCCTATGAGCTGATGTATGAGGGGCTCAATCTGGCTGGCCAGACAACATTCAAAAATAGCCTAAAATCTAAATATCACTCATTTAAGACCACAGAAGGTGAAATCTTTAGCAACAAAGATTTACTAGACGCTCTATTAGTGTCGTCGATAAATACACCCGCTAGAATGCTTGTGTCATCTATTGAAAAAAACGAAAACAAATTTATTGCAAAAATAAATAATCGAGCGAAAGAGTGGGGGTTAAAAAATACTAAATTTGTAGATGTTGATGGTTATGACATCAAAAATATCACTACAGCAAGGGACTATTTATCGCTCTATACTAGGGCGGAGCGCGTAAGAGAGGTTAGGGAGGCATTAAGTAAAAAGCAATATGTATATCACGAAATCAAAGACCTGAACAAAACAGCCAAGCACAGTGACGTGCACAGTAATCTGCTGGTCAACAAACCAGGATTACCTTTTAAAATTATTTCTAGTAAGACAGGATACCTAAACGAGGCTGGAGCTGGACTGGTCATGCTTGTTGAACGACCAAAAGACGGCAAACAATTCATCATTATTACTATGGGAAACCCCGATTACACACACCGATTTGTTGAACCAGAACGTCTCGCAAACTGGTCACTCACGAACTTTTAACTTTATAACTTTAAAAACTTTATAACTTCGCCATATGTCCCTTGTATTCGCCGCCATTGTCCCCCATCCTCCGCTTTTAATCCCCAATATTGGCAAGGAGGAAATAAAAAAAGTAAAAAAAACTCAACAGGCAATGGAAAAATTGGAAGAAGAGCTGTATATCGCCAAACCGGACGCGATTTTGATAATCTCGCCCCATGTTAGTTTGTTTGCCGAATCCTTTACCGTCAACGCGTACACCAACTTTGTTTCCGATTTTGAACAATTTGGCGATTTTGCCACCAAAGCAAAGTGGTCGGCGGTGGAAGGCATGGCGGTCAGAATCGCTCGTTTGTCCAAAGACCAACATCTGCCTGTCCAATTAATTGGCGAGGAGAAGTTGGATCATGGCGCGGCCGTGCCCTTGTTTTACTTGACAAAACATTTGCCAAGCGTTAAGATTTTACCCTTGGGCTACTCGGCCTTGGACGTCAAAACCCACCTTAAATTCGGCGAACTTTTGAAAGAAATAATCATGCGGTCAAACAAACGAATCGCAGTCGTGGCTTCCGGCGACATGTCCCACGGACTGACCACCGACGCGCCTGCCGGTTATTCCAAAGTCGGAGCCGAATTTGACGCTAAATTAATAGAACTTTTGGAAACCAGAAACACCATGGGAATTACTAATATGGACGTTAAATTTGTGGAAGACGCGGCCGAGTGTGGCTACAGATCTTTCTTGATTTTACTCGGTATTTTAAAAAATATGGATTATACTTTCAAAAATTTGTCATACGAAGGACCGTTTGGGGTTGGATATTTAGTGGGAAATTTTGTAATTTAATTATGGAAAAAATCCAAAACATCATCGCGCTAAAAAAACCGCAAAACAAAAATATTCACTCTGAAGCACACTATTGGGCTGATGTTATCTCAACCGCTTTTGGTGAAAGAAAAAAATTTGGAATGTATCTGGGTGTAATTAAACGAGTCGGCATCCCCCGCGCCCGGCAGATATTCGGCGAGATTCAGGAATCCAATGCCAAAGAGCCGGGCCGGCTATTCATATGGAAGAGTAGTGAGAAAAAATAAAATATACCAATATACTAATGGTACGAATGATACTAATGCTATACTAATATTTACTAAGCAAGCATTTGTATAATTGGTTAATTCGTATATTAGTATATAACTTATAACAGTTGTGCTGACTATCCTTACATTACCCACCAAATCCCTCCGCGATCGCTCAACAGAAGCCGATCTTTCTTTGCTTTCCGACAAATTATTTCAATCCTGGCTAAAGGAATTTAATGAAACCATGCATGACAGAGATGGTGTTGGTCTGGCCGCGCCGCAAGTGGGACGGAATATTCGTATTTGCGCAATTAACCGTGCTGGTACCAAGTTGGTGATGGACGATAAACACGAACCAACAATGCCTCACGACCTAATTTTAATTAACCCTGTTTGGAAAAAAATTTCTCGCAAGCAAAAGAAGGATTTAGAGGGCTGTTTATCTGTCCCCGGCTTTTACGGCAAAGTGAAACGTTATCACGATATTTTGGTGGAAGCGATTAATGAAAAAGGCAAGAAAATGAAATTTGAAGCCCACGGCTTTTTCGCGCGGGTGATTCAGCATGAAGTTGATCACCTTGATGGCGTGCTTTTTGTTGATAGAACAAAAGAAATTTTTAAAGAAGAAGAAACTAATAAATAAACGTATGAACAAAAAATTTAAGATCTTTTTGACCACCACCCTAACTATATTGATAATTGGAGTTGTCTGTTTTGTAATCATCAAGCAAAAACAGGAAAAAGAGGCTGGTCGACAAGTTTTTAATCTAGAGACGTTCATTAGTTTGGAAATAAAAGATGAAAAAACATTAAATAAGTCAAAAAAAGAACTAACCGACATTGATTTACCACCAACAGAATACAGAACGTTTATTGATGAACAGCAGGTGATAACTTTTCAAATACCATATAATCCAAATTGGGGAGGAAACAAATATTACATGGAACCTTTTGAAAAAAAGGGTGAAACGATTTCTTTTGGACCAGCTCACCTGCTTTTCGCGGAAATGACCCCGGCCTTTCTGCGCTCTTTTTGGTATACAAAGGCAGAGAAAGACAAATACGAGGAAATAAAAAACGCACCCGCGTCCGATTGTCCCAAATCGGAAGAAGTTAAAATTGGTGAAAATATATTTTTAAAAGAATACGATTGCGGGATGCTGGGCGGAATCAATTACTGGCTTAGTGATTTTGGTGTTACCTATTTATTTGTATATGAGGATATGTTGGGTGATGAACATATGTTTTTAAGTGTTCTCAAATCAATCAAACATACAGACGGTACACCATTTAGAGTAGCCTTTTTAACTAACTTGGAAACAAGTGGCGCGACAACTACTTTTGCTTATGAAAATAAAGACGTAAAATTATCTTTTTCATATCCAAAACGCTGGGGACAGCCTGACTTTAATTACAATACGTCCACTATTGATTACAGTGATCCAATGATGGGCTGGCCGGAAGGTTTAGAAAAACAAAAAAAGCACATAATTGAAACCGGACAAATATCTGCTGGATTTTTTAATTCTTACAACGAACCAAAAATTTGTCCGAACGCTTTTGATTGTGGAATATGGCTAAGTATCATACCTTATGATGAACAGAAAAATATAGTGATGGATTGCTATGAATCATCCTGTTCCTTGGGTGAAAGCCTCTTGTCCACAAAGACGAAACTTTCTGCCAAATCAAATTATAAAGTTGATGATTATCCGGCTTTTATGGAGGATCTATTGAATTTTATGGGTACACAGAACAGAAAAATATCATTTTTCACACCAAAATATTATGTGACTTTGAGTGTTAATTTTTCTGACGATGACATACGTTTGGTTGATTTGGATGGGGTTGATCTGACAAAACAAATAGAGCTCACAAAAACTTTGGAACGCAGCAGAAACGCCACTGAACTAAAATCTGTCTTGCAAGAGTTTATGAATTTGGTTGATTCGTTTAAAATTGAATAACGCAAAGTCATGCATAAAAAAATATTAATTTATATCACTATCATAATTATAATCGCGCTGACAGCGGTGGGTAGTTATTTTTTATATAAAAAATTTCATCCGATTAATAAGCCAGCGAAAGAAGAGGTTGTTTACGTGTATGAGAAGGAATTTATTAAAAAAGTAGAAAAACTTATAGGTACAAAAATCAAAATGAAAATGTCCAATCATTTAAAATATTTCCTATCATCATCCGAAAATTTAAATCCATCTATCAAAGACAAAGAAGACTTTGGGAACTACACAGTGTACTCCATCGATCCAGAAAACAATCCTGATTACGCGGCTGATTGCGCTGACTACTATGGTTTTTCACAATGTATCAATTTTGTGATAGATAACAAAAATTCACACATCATCCTTACTGACTTTGATAATGATAAGATTGGTCTTTTTGGGATGTTGTGGAAAGCAACAGACGATTATTTATCGTTTATTGTTGACATGGGCGAAGGGGCACCGTGTATAAGCGGAAATCACACCTCTTTTGTTCATTACCTGCTTAAAGAAAAACAATTTTTACAAGAAAAGGTTTCTAGTTCAACATCGTGTCCTGAGGAATACTCAACGGTTGTTAATGGCTATTGCGAGTGTATTGACGACAAATACAATTTTACGACTTCAAGTACATACTATTTTGATTCAAATGATGTAGAATTAAATTCTGATGGTCTACTGGTTAAAAAGTTTAATACTCTTCGTGAAAAAAATGAAAACAACAAACAACAATAAAACAATCTCAACTGTTTTCTTCGGTACACACACGTTTGCTGCCACAATTCTGCAAGGTCTGATTGACTCTGGTCTTTTTGATATTCAACTGGTAATCACTCAACCCGACCGCCCGGTCGGCCGCAGGCAAGAGATGCAAAAATCACCAGCCAAACTTCTGGCCGAAAAACACAATCTCCCTCTCGCCCAACCATCAAGTCTTAAGTCATACGTCATAGGTCATATGTCATATGACGTAGGAATTTGTGCGCAGTATGGTTTAATAATACCAGAAGCTATCCTAAACTACCCAAAACACGGCACCATCAACGTCCACACCTCACTACTCCCTCGCTACCGCGGCGCGTCCCCTATCCAAACCGCTTTGCTGAACGGCGAGGCCCAAACTGGCGTGACTATCATGAAAATGGACGCAGGGCTAGACACTGGGCCAATAATCTTGCAAAAACCGCTTAATATAGCGCCGGAGGACACTTATACCACACTGGACGAAAAGATGGCTAAAATCGCGATTTTGGGCCTTCTGGAGGCCATACCACAGTACATTTCTGGGGCTCTACAGCCCATTCCGCAGGACAATACCAAGGCAACTATTACTAAACAGCTTACTCGGGAAGATGGCCGCGTGGACTGGCAAAAAACCGCCCAAGAGATATATAACCAATGGCGGGGTTTGACGCCTTGGCCCGGAGTGTGGACAGAGTTTGAGGGCAAAAGAATTAAGCTACATAAAATCAAACCAAACGATAAAAACATAGATCACGGATCAGTGATCAGTGATCAAAATCGTTTGTTATTTGGATGTAAAACAGGCGCGATTGAAATTCTGGAATTGCAGGTTGAGGGGAAGAATAAACAGACGGCGAAAGAGTTTGTGAATGGTTATAAAGGTAAATTAAATTTAAATAGTCCCCTCTCCTCGTAGGAGAGGGTTAGGGTGAGGTCTGGTCGAGCGAGCGATGACACACCAGCCAGACCTCTCCCCCCGCCTGCCTGCGGGCAGGTCGCCCTCCCCTTCCGAGGGGAGGGGAAAAATATGCAATCATTCCTTACCTCACACTCCATCTTCTTCTCCCGCCAGACATGGTACCTCTTGGCATTATTTTTTATCATACGTCTTACATCATACCTCCTAATGCCCCATTTGATATTGCAAGGCATACTGGTTTTTTGTTTGTTAATACTTCTTGGCATTTTATATTTCAAAAATCCGGCTTGGGCCATGCTCTTGGTGATTACGGAAATTTTACTGGGTGGTTCCGGGCAATATTTTCAAATGGCAGACCTATCTTTGCGCACACTATTTATTGTTTTCTTTTTCTTTTTGTGGTTAAGCTACAACTGGGGGCAGGAAACCTTAAAACTTCGCCTGCGACAATTACCTGCCACATTATCTTTGATTCTCTTTTTGCTCTCAATTACACTTTTGGTTTCGGTAATAATTGCAATAAAAAATGGCCACCCGATGACTGCAATCATACAGGACATCATACCTTTTGCTTTTTTGGTGTTGCTTTATCCTGCCGGACATCTATTATCTGATACGAAAAATCAGGAATATTTGATTAGGCTGTTGGCTGTATTTATCATTGGAAGCGCAATTTTCTCCACATTTACATTTATAATGTTTTCTACAGGCAATTCGGCGCTACAGGATCATTTTTATCTTTGGTATCGCTGGATCAATGCTGGAAAAATAACAGATTTGGGAAACCATTTTTTTCGCGTTGTAGAATCAACACATCTTTTGATTACGCCAATAATTTTGCTTATTACATCATTATTAATGCGTGATGAAAGACACAACAAGATGTGGAGAATTTTTCGCTGGCTGGCAATCTTAATATTAGTTCTTAACTTTTCTCGCGGCTACTTTCTGGCGCTTCTCGTCGGTCTGCTGGTGCTAAAATACAAACATAAATTTAAAAAGTGGTTTGTGGAATCATTTAAAACTTGCTTCTGGATAATATTTATCTTTACGGCTATAAGCTTGATAACTAGCGGCGGAAAGACGATGGGGTGGGAACAATTGGGAGTCCGAATTCAAAGTTTAGTCAAACCGACAATAGAAATAAGCGCCGCGACCAGAATGATGAAGCTTCCGATAATCTGGCACCAAATTATCAACAATCCCGTTGTCGGCTATGGTTTGGGCAGTACAATAATATTTTACAATTCTCTAACATCAATTACAGAAACTACGGCACACTATGACTGGGGATATTTAGAAATGTGGTCCGAGCTTGGATTGGCCGGCAGTTTAATGTTGCTTATCATATATTCTTATGTCATCTATTTGCTGATAAAAAAAATAAAAACCATACCTGATTGGCATGATTTTGATGTTGGCCTACTAGCTGGACTAGTCGCCTTGCTTGTCACTAACATTACAGTAGCCACCTTATTTCATGTGTTTGGAATTTTCTTTTTGGTTTTTGCGCTCTCAATCGCGCTTAAATATACAACGATCTTTGAACAAACCACCGCACTGCTTTATAGGATGTTTAATCGGTTAAGGTAAACTGTCATTGCGAGGAACGAAGTGACGAAGCAATCTCATTGTCCGACGATTTAGATTGCTTCGTCAGCGCCTCCACAGCGCTTCCTCGCAATGACGGGTTGATTTTGTGTTTCTGCAAAATTATTTTTCTGGCCTCTTCATACTGACTAACTGATTTATTAACAAACGGCAGCCACTTAAACGGCGCTTTGTAAGCAATGCGAGGTAGCCATTTGCTAATTGTCCCGCCTCCAAGCACAGTGAATAAATACTCATTCACCCACACGCCAGTCTTGCCTATCTCTGACATCATCAACCACAAATCCCAGTCTTGAAAACGTTTAATTGATTCGTCCCACTGGATTGCGTCGCGGCGACGAATGAGAGTTGTTGAGTGGATGTAGTTATTCTCTCTAAGTTTAGTAATATTAAAATCGCAAGCAGGTAATTTTTTTGTCATATGACCTATGACATATGACCTATGACTACAATATGCGTAGCTAGCTTCCAAATTCTCGTCCAATGCCTTTTTTAATTTCTCCAACATCTGCGGTTCTCCAATCACGTCCCCGTCCCAAAATATCACGTACTCACCCTTGGCCTCGGCCAATCCCCTATTTCTCGCCGCCGGCGCACCTTTATTTTCCTGCCTGATTAATTTCACCGGCACACTAATCTTTCCCGATGATAATGCGGGATCCCGTACTTTACGTCGGGACAATCTTAAGTCTTCAATCTTAAGTCTTTCTGCGCTTCCGTCGTCGACGATAATAACCTCCACATCTTTATACGTCTGCGCGGCAATAGAAGCTAGCGCTCGCTTAAGCGCCTCTATTCTGTTATAAACCGGAATAACAATACTAATCATAGCCACTGCTTAATTTTTGCAAACTGATTTTCCCAACGAAAATCATATTGCACGCGCAGTTTGGCTTGGGCGCCAAGCTGTTTTAAACGCTCTGAATTTTTTAATAAATCAGTAATTTCTTTAATCAACCGCTCATCCCCGCGATAAATATCAACCAACACTCCGGTTTCGCCATGATGTACGGCTTCTGGCACGCCGCCGCTCTTACCTGCAACAACTGGAACACCACAAGCCGCCGCCTCTAAAAATACCATACCAACACCTTCTTCTTTGCCCTCGTCAGGATGTGTCAAAAGTACAAATAATTCGGCCAGATAATAAAACTTTTTTAAATCTTCATGCGGCACTTCGCCCAAAAACCGCACCACGTTCTGCATGCCACTCTTTTGAATCATTTCGACGACTGATTTCTTTTTGGGACCATCACCAATCAAAATCCACACCAAATTAGGCACGGATTTTAAAATTTCTGGCATTATACGCAAAAGATGCGGAATGCCTTTTCCGTCAGTCAATTTACTAACAGTCAAAATAGCCCGCTTGCCATCCAAAGCATATTGCCCACGTAGAATTTTGAGATCTTCTTCGCTTGGTGCGGTAAACAAATCGGTGTCTGGGCACGGATATACGGTGGTAATCTTGGACGCAAGTTGTGGCAAAAATCTCAACCAATGGCTTTTTATAAACTCACTATCTACAATAATCTGTTCCGCGTATTTCGCAACACGCGATAGTCTATATAATTTATATTTTGACGCAGAGGCAAATTTGATATCTGCGCCGTGTGAAAAAATCAAATATGATTTATGAAAAAATTTCTGCATAAATCGCGCGCCGCGCTTAAAACGCCACGCGTCTTGGACAAACAAAACATCAATTTTATTTTTTTTCACCGTCCACCAAATTTTCCAAATAGATTTAGTGGTGGCCACAAAAACCTCATCTGACGGAAACGATTTTACCAAACGTTCCACGTATGTTGCCACGCCACTAACAATCGGGGTGCGTTCGGGCGTAAGAATCAAAACTTTTCTCATAAAAATGAATTAATTGCGGATAATGAGTAATAAATTTCTTAACTCTTCTTTTTTAATAGCTCTAATTACAAAAACCGACACCGGATAAATAACAGCGCCGGCTAAAATAGCTAAGACAAAATTGCTTAATTGATTTACCCACCAAACCCCCAAACCCATTATACCCGCGGCTAACATCAGTCTAAACATGGTTTGTAGCAAATAACTGTGAGAAATTTTAGTAATTTTGGATAAAAAACCATAACCCAAACCTACAATCAAAAAGTTACCAACTAACGCCGCACTAGCCGCGCCAACCACGCCCCATTGAGGAATAAGAATTAAGTTGATAACTATATTAATTATCATTACAATGCCAATAATCACTGTCTGCGTGATTTGCCGATTACACGCATTCAACATGGTACTAACCGGCGCTGATAAAAATGTAAAAATTAAACTAAACATCAAAATTTGTAATGGCAAAATAGAATTAGTAAACTGCGCTGTAAAAATATTGATTACAAGCTCTCTGGCAAGCACACTCACACCAACAGCAAGGGGTAAAACCACTATCATTAGATATTTCATTGCTTGTTCAAAAACGCGGGCTAATTTTTGTTTGTCAAATAAAAAATATTCACTAAAACGCGGGAAAAGCGATGCGGTTAGGGCAAATGGTATAAATTGAAACGCAAAAGTAATTTTATATGGGATGCTATACCAGCCAACAGCCGCATCACCCGCAAGTTTAGAAAGTAAAACAGAATCTATGTAACCATAGACACGAGTGAAAATCGAAGTCAACGCAAATGGTATGGCAATAGCAACGACAAATCTTAGCGTGGCTGAATCAAGTCGTGGCCGCAAACGGATGGTGTATTTTTTAAATAAAATCACACCGGCATAGCAAACATTCAAAAAACTAGGAATTGTAAAGGCGGCGATTAGAAAAATCAATGGCAACCGAGCATATAAAAATATTGTACCCAAAACCATAGTTATAAACTGGCTAGAAATCGCGCCGATCGCTTCATAGCGCAAGTTGCCATAAACGCGCAAAATACCGTAGATGGAAAGATGCAGAGAATCAAACAGCATGGTCACACATGACAAATATACCAAATGTTTGGTTTCCACTGAATAACCCATCAAATTAATAACGACAATGGCTGACAAATAAGTCAAAACACCTAAAATTACCTTGGTCCACAAGACAGTTGAAAAATAATTTTGTATTTTGTCTTTTGCTTTAGCTGATTCCCGCACTAAAACACTGGTTAAACCCAAATCTACAAATACCACAAAAATCGTAGCAAAAGACATAGCAAAAAAATATTTGCCAGTGTTTTCAGCGCCGATACTGCGGGCAATAATCGTAAAATAGACAAAAGAGATAATCTTTTGTCCAACTGACGAAATCGTCATCCAAGCAGTATTGTGGGCGATTGATTTTGGTTCCATAACACAGGTATTCTATCATCCGGAGACAAAAAAATCCAGCCTTGTGGCTGGACTTGGGTCTTAACGTTTTCTCCACTGGTGCGCTCGACGAGCTTTGTGCAGACCAAATTTCTTTCTCTCTTTAGCACGTGGGTCGCGAGACAAATATCCTTCAGCCTTCAAAAGTGCGTGAAAATCTGCATTCCATTTTTGTAAAGCACGAGCAATACCATGGCGAATCGCCTCCGCCTGTGAACTTATGCCGCCACCAGCGACCTTAATAGACACGTCTAAATCCTTTTCCTTACCAACACATTTCAAAGGAGCCAGTACTTTATCTTGCCACAATGCCAAACCAAAATATGTCTTGTATGGCTTGCCATTAACTACTATCTCGCCCTTGCCCAACGTAAGACGAACGCGCGCAGACGCAGTTTTACGTCTACCCACGGCCTTTTCAGTTGTATTAACCTTTTTTTCTACCATATTATTATTTGAAACTTAATCTTAGCATCAAACTTGTTCTTTGTCGATTATCTGGCAACATGCGCAAAACCGCTTTACGTATAACCTCATTTGGATCTTTAATAAACATCTTTTTCATTGGCACGCGCTTTATACCACCCGGATACATTGAGTGATGATAATAGTCTTTTTGTTCCAACTTCCGTCCAGTAAATTTTACTTTTCCAGCATTTAAAACTACAACGGCGTCGCCTTCATCTATATTTCTCACAAAAGTCGGCTTGTGTTTACCGCGTAAGATCATGGCAATATGCGAAGCCAAACGGCCAACTGCCTGACCAGTGGCATCTAATTTAATTTTATTTCTTTTTATTGGTTTTTCTTTCATATTTAAGTGTTATACTAATTCAATACGCGCCATCTTAGCCGCATCCATACGTCGCGGAGCTAACTTTATCACTCGTGTGTACCCACCTTGTCGACTTTTGTACTTAGGCGCGATGTCTTTCACCAATCTTTTTATGGCTTTTTCCGTATATAAAAACTTCTGTGCATCACGCAATGAGGCCAAATCACCTTTTCTAGCTTTAGAAATCAGCGGTTCAACTATACCACGCAAGGCCTTAGCCTTAGCTTCGGTAGTGGTAATTTTACCATGTAAAAAAAAGCTCTCCGCCAAACTGCGAAATAAAGCCACACGCTGCTTTCTTTCCCTGCCCAAAGTTATCTTTTTATTTCTATGACGCATACAAAATTATTTGCTTTTTTTAGACTTTTTCACTTTAATTTTGCTTTCTTTCTTTGTTTTATCGTGAGCACCGGCCGAACGACCTTTCTTTTCTTCTTTATCCTGAACAACCGCATCATCCTCTTTAACCATCTCATCTACCTTGTCGTCTTCTGACACTACCAGTGGCGCGCCAATTTGCTCACCACCTGCCGCTTCTAAAACTAAAGCCAAATGATCCATTAAAATTTTTGTGGCCTGCTCCACGGCATCACGTGGAGAGATTGTACCATTGGTCTCAATATTCAAAATCAACTTCTCATAATCGGTTACATCGCCAACACGAGTTAATTCAACTTTATAACCAACGTCACGAATCGGAGTATATAATGAATCAATTAAAATGGTACCCAAATCTAAATTCTTAGAATCTTTGGCCTCCACTGGCACATAGCCACGACCCTTCCCGACTGTCACTTCCATTTCAAATGTCATTTTATCATCAGTAATAGTTAAAATTTTTAAATCTGGATTTATAACTTCTACGTCTGAATTTTTTTCAAAATCACCAACTGTTACGTCGCCTTTGCCCTTTTTGGTCAAAGTCAATGTGATTGGATTATCTGCAAAACAACGCACTGCCATTTGTTTTAAATTCAGTAAAACTTCCACCACATCTTCCTGAACACCAGAAATCGCGGAAAATTCATGCTGAACACCCCTGATTTTCACTGACTCCACCGCAGCGCCAGGCAAAGAAGACAATAAGACGCGCCGCAAAGCATTTCCCAATGTTGTACCATAACCCTGATGACACGGTGTTACGATAACCTGTCCAGCATTTGGTTGATCGGAATCCACAAATTCAATCGTGGTTGGCAGTAGAATTTGTTCCATATTATTTTTAAATAATAATAAGGTTATTTATCTCGTTGAGTAGTATTCAATTATAAGTTTGACGTCAAAGTTGCGTTCAAAATCTTCTGTCTTTGGCAAACCCAATATCTTGCCAGTCTTTTTTACCGAATCCACAGACATCCAAGACGGTAATTCAATCTTTGATAATTTTTCGCTTATACCATCAAACAATTTCTTCTTAGCTTTATTTTCTTTTAGCGCAACCAGATCGCCTAGTTTAACTATATGCGAAGGGATGTCCATGCGCTTACCATTTAATAAAAACATCTGATGATTTACCATTTGACGCGCTTGACTGCGAGTAACCGCAAAACCCATGCGATAAATAACATTATCAAATCGCATTTCCAACAATCTTAAAAGGTGCTGACCAGAGTCGCCTTTTTGTCGTGTGGCTTCTCTTACGTGGCGTTGAAACTGGCGTTCTCGCAAACCGTAAATTATTTTGGCTTTTTGTTTTTCTAAAAGCTGTTTGCCATAACCAGTCAAACCAATGCCGGCTTTTTTAGAAGGACCATGCACGCCTGGCATCTGGCTTAAACGCCGCGCAACTTTGGCTGGATTAGTTTTTAAACCCAAATTCAAGCCAAAACGGCGAGCAAGTTTGTTTTTTGGACCAATATATTTACCCATATCTTATAATAATCTTAAATCTTAAACACTATACTCTGCAATCTTAAACACTATACTCTGCGCCTTTTTGGAGGACGACAACCATTGTGTGGCAATGGCGTAATATCTTTAATAGATAAAACTTGAATACCATTAGTATTTAAAGCTCTAATTGCACCTTCTCTACCAGCGCCAATTCCCTTTATAAACACATTGACTTCCTTCAAACCATAGCCAACCGCTGAATCTACTGCTTTTTTTACTACCTGGCTAGCGGCATATGGCGTGGCTTTTTTAGGACCCTTAAACCCTACCATACCTGCTGAAGCCCAACTCAACGCATCGCCGTTGGAATCAGTCAATGTAACAATTGTATTATTAAAGGAAGCCTGAATATACGCGCGGCCATGTCCGACCTGGCGTAAAACTTTTTTCTTAGTAATTTTTACAGCTTTTTTTTCATTATCCATATATCATCAAATTAGTTATGTTTTTTGCGCGCTTGGCTTCTTGCCGCTAGTTGCAAGGTTGCGTTTATTTCCACGCACAGTACGAGAGTTGGTCTTTGTCCTTTGCCCACGCACCGGCAAATGCTTCATGTGTCGAACTCCGCGATAACATTTAATATCTTTCAAACGTTTAATATTACTACCAACTTCACGACGCAAATCACCTTCTGTTTTGTATTGTTTTTCAACAATAGCGCGCAACAAATCTTGTTGGGCAGTCGTTAAATCCTTGACGCGGACATTACCATCAACTTTGGCTGTTTGACAAATCTTTGTGGCTAAGGTTGTGCCGATACCATAAATATATCGTAAACTAACACTAACTTTTTTTTGAGTAGGGATTGTTGTACCTGCGATACGCATAACAAAAAGAATTAAGCTGATTTAGTTCTTTGTGGCCGCCCCTGTCTTTGTTTGTGACGCGGATTCTCACAAATTACATACACCACACCGTTACGACGTACGGTTTTGCATTTTTTGCAACGTGGTTTTACTGATGATTCTACTTTCATAATCGTAGATATACTAGTAAATTGAACAAAAAATACCAACCACTGCCGCGATATCATGGTTCAACTAACGAGAGTCGAACTCCACCGCACTGGTTGATATTCTTAGAACCTTAATGTAATCCGGCCTTTTGACAAGTCATAGGGGGTCAGTTCTACCCTGACCTCGTCCCCCACTCCCAGACGAATGCGATTCATTCGCATTTTTCCGGACAAATGTGCAATGATCTCGTGGCCGTTTTCCAACTTAATACGGAAAGTTGCACCAGGAAGCGCTTCTTCCACCGTGCCCCTCACCTCAATAACATCATTTTTTGGCATGAGATAGCAAAAATTAATCTGGCGTTATTTTACAATAAATCCACAAAGCTGTCAAGTGGCATATTGTCCGCCAGGTGTGAATAACTTTTTTTAACTTAAATTCTGCTTATATACCCAATATTTGTACAAAAAAAAGTTCCAACTTACCATCACAGCAATAGAGCATAACCTGACTATCCTGTAATCAAAGTTAAGCTTATGATTAAACATATACATTACTGCCACTGAAAACACATAATTAAATGATGCTAAAATTAAAAAACGCACCACTTGTTTATGTGGCATCTCCTGATTTCTAAAAGACCAATATTTATTCAAACAGAAGATATACGCAAGCAAAATAACCTGATTTACTATTACTGACACGACGGGAGGCCAACCAAATACTTCTTTAAACAAAACCAGCGTCGTCATATCTAAAACAACGCCGGAACTTCCAACAATAAAATATTTGGCAAACTGTATGAACATATATTTACTCTCTGATACTCACTTCATACACAACCTGCTCCAATTTCTGCACCGCGCCCTTGGCTTGATCAAATTTGGTGCGCAAATAGCTGGTAAGATTAAACTCAATCAATTCCCCAATAATCTCTTGCGCCATAAGGGCGCATTTTTTTGTCATTTTTAAATCCCGCGCTGTGGCGGATTTAATCGCGTAACGATATAGTTCGCCCGGCACATCACACAGTCCGCCGATATAGACTTCGGGCGGAACAGACAGACCCTTTACTTCACCAATTTTCCCCGTGCTTAAAAAACTGTAAAACAAACTTGCTTCCACAAACTCCTCTACCCCCGCGCGATACGCGCCCTCGTCCAAAATCTCCGGTTGTTTTTTGTATTTATCAAAAATGCCTTTCAAAATTTCTCCTGATTGTTTTAATTTTTCTTCGGCTTCTTTGGTTTCATCACGGTGCAGAGCAAAAATCGCCCGCTTGGCGTGATGAATCGCCTGATTGGAAAGTTCGATGACGATAAGGCGCTCCTTGGCGTAGTTGTGGAGATACGATTTAAGTTGACCGAGATATTTGGTGTCGAGCATATATTTGTAATGGTTAAATGGCTAAATTGCTAAACTGTTATGCTACATATAATAGAAAATTAACAGTTTAACAATTTAACAGTTTAACAACGTTTATCTGCTATTTATCCTCCCCTTCCACAAAAACCATGCTTTTATCGCCTCAATTAAAAAAACATTCGCCAACCCAAATCCCAGCAACACTGCCCAATGCCCCCAGGCCAAGGGTACGGTGCGCAAAAGCACTTGCAAAGGCGGTAAATAAACCGCGGCCGCAATCAAAAACCAACCAATGATAACCGCCAAATTAACCCGATAATTTTTAAATGGATTGTATTGCCAAATCATTTTGCGCTGATTGCGGATGGAAAATATATAAAACAGCGCGCTTATGCCCAAACTGGCAAAAACCAAAGTCCGGGTTAAGTCAACATCGCCGGTAGTCTCTAAAAAGTATAAAAACAAGCCAAACAAAATCAAATTAGAAAACAAACTGATCATAAATACCATGGTTTTTACCGATGAATCAATCAGATTGGCGCCTCGCGCGCGGGGTTTGTCCAACATATTTTCTTTATCACCCGGGTCAAATGCCAAAGCAAACGACGGCAGGGCCTCTTCTATTAAATTTATCCACAAAATTTGTACCGGTAGCAAGGCCAAAGGCAGATTGACGATAATACTGCCCAAGATCAAAATTACTTCAGAAAAACTGCTGGCCAACAAATACAACACGACTTTTTTAATATTTTGATAAATTCGTCTCCCCTCTTCTATAGCCGCCACAATAGTTTGAAAATTATTATCAAGCAAAACCATGTCCGAAATTTCCTTGGCTACGTCCGTGCCCGAGCCCAGCGCAATGCCAATATCCGCGCCTTTTAAGGCTGGCGCATCGTTTACGCCGTCGCCAGTCATGGCCACTACTTCGCCATTGGCCTGAAGCGCGGTAACAATGCGGATTTTGTGCGCCGGATCCACACGCGCAAAAATGTAAGTGTGCCGAACCGCCTCTTGCAACTCCGCGTCACTGATATTTTCTAATTTCTCACCAGTAATAATTTGGTCATCATTATGTGGCAAACCCAACTCGCTGGCAATATATTGCGCGGTGCGCAGATGATCACCCGTAATCATTATTGTTCTGATACCAGCTTGCGCGATCGAGACAATACTTTGTTTAACTTCTGGCCGAATTGGGTCTGATAAAGCAATCAAACCAACCAACACTAACTCATGCAAATCTTTTGTTTCCAATTTTTCCGTAAATTCATTTACCTTGCTGTAGGCCGCGGCCAAAACTCGAAAACCATTGGCCGCCATATCTCTTTCCTTTTCTTCAAACCATTTTTTCTTTTCGGCAGTCAGTTTCTTTTTTTCTCCGCCCTCTTCATAATATTCGCACTTGGCAATCAAAACCTCAAACGCGCCTTTGACATAAATGGCCGATTCTTTGGTAAACCGATGATACAAGGTCGCCAGATATTTATTCCGGCTGTCAAATGGGATCTCGGCCACGCGGGTTACGGCTGCGTCCAAATGATTTTTTTCCAAACCAACTTTCATGCCGGCATAAATCAAAGCAATGTCGGTGGTATCACCCACAAACTGCCTCCCGGCTTCGTCGGCTTCGGGATTGATTAACAGGGCATCATTGGCCAAAATTCCCACCCGCAAAGCCATGGCCACATCAATATGTTTTTCTTCATCATGCGGATTATGAAAATTAAGTCCAACCACCTCGTGCCAATATAATTCTTCTTTGGCAACCAGGACGCGATTAATGCGCATGTTACCTTCGGTTAAAGTGCCGGTTTTGTCCGCGCAAATCACTGATACCGAGCCTAAAGTTTCGGCCGCCACTAATTTTCTTACCAATGACTTTCGTTTTAAAATATATTGCGTGCCCACGGCCAAAATAACTGTCAAAGAAATCACCAGACCCTCGGGAATCGCGCCAACCGCAATCGCCACCGCGGTTTCAAACATTTGGAAAGCGTTATATTGGCCAGACCGCAACAGTACGCCCAAAATAAAAATAAACAAGGAAATACAAACTATCAAAATGCCGATAGTCTTGCTCATTTTGGCAAGTTGCGTTTGCAGAGGCGTAGGCTCTTCTTCAATTTTCTGAATAATGATCGCGATTTGGCCAATTTCCGTATTTTTACCTGTGGCAGTGATTACCACTTTTGCCCGGCCATTTACCACAGCCGTGCCTCTGTGCACCATATTGGCCCTATCACCGACCACGGCTTCTTCGCGTACAATATGCGCTTGTTTTTTTATCGCCTTTGATTCACCGGTCAAGGCCGACTCATTGACTTCCAAATCTTTGGTTTCAATTAAACGCGCGTCTGCTTGGATTTTGTCCCCTGATTCTAAAAACAAAATATCGCCCGGCACTAATTCTTCGCTTTTTATCATCATTTTTATTCCCCCGCGCAAAACCAAAGAACGAAATTCCACCATATTACGTAATTTTTCCAAAGCGCGATTGGCTTTATCTTCTTGCACAAAACCGATTATCGAATTCAAAAAAGCAGTGAACAAAATCACTATCATGTCTATATATTCTCTCAAAATTCCACTAATCACGCCAGCAAATAGCAATATCAAAAGCAATGGGCTTTTCCACTGGCTGATAAAAATTTTCAATCGCGTTACCTGGGCGCTAGTAACCGGAATTCTGTTTAGGCCAACTTGCGCCAGACGTTTCTTGGCTTCTTCCACAGACAAACCAATCTCGGTGGTCTTTAAATTCAACAAAGCCTGCTCTATGGTTTGTGAGTGATATGAGGACATAATAGGGAAATTATAACATGAGTGAGAAAAAATGACAACCAAAAAACCACCCTCTAATCTCCTTCGCTAATGATTCAAGTGATTAAATCATTGGCGCAGGGAGGGTGGTTCTTGGGGAAAGAACCGGCGGGAGGTTGTCCTCTCTGCGGGTTCTTGTCCTTCTCCTTAGTCAGGTGGTCTGACCCATCTCGTATACGATCTCCATGATGAGCCGACCGAACGGTTCCTTGTTCTCTTCCCCGATACGCAGGACCTCTTCGTGTGAAGTGTCGGGAGTGCCTAGGCCGGGACACATGTCTGTAACCAGAGCCAGGTCCAAGACACGACGACGTCTCTGAGCGATCGCCATCACGTCCGCGGGGGTGGACATTGTAGCGATGTCTGCTCCCCATGAACGCATAGCAAAGGTCTCTGCCTCATCCTCGTACGTGCGTCCCTTTTTGAAGACAGACACACCCCGAGCAAACGGCACACCCAGTTTGAGCGCGCACCTCTTGGCCAGCTTGAGCAGGGCAGGATCGAAGACCTTGCCCATGCCAACAAACGGCTCATCACCCAGTTCGTCAATACCCTGACCACTGGTCGGGTCATCGCAGGTGAGTCCAATCTGACTCCGTATACCCACGATATCCCCGGGTTCAAGATTCTTGGTCAGAGCGCCTGTCGCGTGTGTTATGATCAGGCGATCAATTCCCAACCACATCATGAGCCGCGTCATGAACACGACTTCATGAATTGAACCTCCCTCATAACAATGAACACGCCCACTGAGCATGATAACAGGCACGCCTTTCAGCTTGCCCCACCACAACTCACCTGAATGCCCCTGAACCGAAGGAACAGGGCAGTTGGGAATCTGGGTGTAGAGAATGTGGTTAGCCTCCTCCAGGAGCTCCACCATGTAACCCAAACCAGTCCCCAAGGTGATCGAGATGAGCGGCCAAAATCCACCCAACATCGACCTCAACGCCTCAAATGCCTGCTCCAACCTCTGCTTCTCCGTCATCTGGCTCCCCCCCTGTGTGAGTTCGCACACGAATTTTGAAAAGCCACACTATTGTGGCCAGTCTACGTTCGTGCTAAATCCATGTTCACCAAAACTTAAACTACCATAAAGTAAAATAAAAATCAAATTCGGCGCGCGTCAGTATTGAATAAAAATAAATTTACTGATAGAATATAATAAATGTAGTAACAAACAAGCAGAGACACACTATATGTCCGAAGGAAAACGATTTCTTGATACATCTGGTAATCCAGCCGAAGTGATTGCCAGTTTTTTAGCTATTGAAGCGGGACGAAGCATGACAGCTGATACAGCCGAGTATCGCAAGGTGCCTCTTTTGCAAGAAAAAAAACTATACGTAGAAAAAGGCGTTTTTGATCCATCAAAAACTGCGGCTTCTTCTTTGCTAGCCGAGACAGTCACAGAGATAAAACCTGGACAAGACTTGCTTGATATGTTTACAGGCACGGGATATGTTGGGTTGGTAGCGGCAGAGAAAGGTGGAAAAGTAACAGCATGCGACCTTAATCCGACTGCGGTTGAGTGCGCCAACAAGAATGCCGAGGAATTAAATTTAACCAACAAATTTCATGCAATCAACTCTGATTTATTTAATGCTCTTGGTGATGCTCAGTTTGATATAATTACCGCCAATCCCCCATTTACCCCCGTCCAATTAAAACCAGAAAAATTCGAAGGTGATTGGGAAAACATTAAACAAATAGGCCTTTCTTTGTTTGATCCAGATTTTATGATTTTGAAGAGGTTTCTTGATGATGCCAAAAAACATCTTAAACAAGACGGCCGGATACATTTAGTCTATACCAATTTGGCGGAGAGATTGGGTTTGGTTACACATTCTTTTTTAACATCAATTGTAAATGAGAAGGGCTATACCATCAAAGAATTATCTTCTACAAAAACAGACGAGAGCGAGACGTATACAGTTTATGAACTCCGTCTAGCAAAATAAACATGGTCACCACTTACGCAAAAACAAAAACACCACCTGATGGTGGAATTTTTGTTTTGTGAACCATTTGAGAGATATTTGGAAAACCCTAAGATTAGAGATTGGTAGGTGGAATAGTATTATAAAAATGTGGTTGTAAATAGTGTCATTAGTGTCATTATATCAAATTAACAAAAATTTGTACATATGTTTGGTTGGATTGGACGATTGAATAATGCAAATAATTTTTGTCTCTGTGTGGGGTACGACCGGAACTCAATGAAGGAAAATCCACAAAATCTACTTTCAAAAGGTAGTTTTGCTCATCATAAACTACTTATACCTATATTATACTCCTTTATACACACAAACAACATCCTTTTGTCGTTAAACATTCATGTTTTATCGCAAAGACGTGAGGTCCCCTAACCTTATGGAACCAAATTATCCGTCGGGGAGTCATTCCAAGTACTGCCCCCCCCCTACCCCCGAATTAAATAATTAAACAAATAAAAAACTAATTATTTGCTATTTACCACAGCCACCTGTGGTTTTTTTTATTCTTAATTAATAGCGCTATGTCTGAGAAAATCTCAAATTATCGCGGGTCAACTGTCACTGCCAAATTGGTGGCAGAAGAAATCAATCGTCGCTGGGGCGCGGAAGAGGCCAAGGCCTATGACCCATACAGAAACTGTCTGACTTTTAAGCAATGGTCAGAACTAAATTACAAAGTGAAAAAGGGCGAAAGGTCGATTCGCTCAGTCACTTTTGTTAATGAATTGGATGAGAGTGGCAATAAACTGCGTTCTTATCCAAAAACTGTTCATTTATTCTACCGCACGCAAGTCGTGCCGGCATTTAATTCTTAAATATTTTTTTATGGCGCAAATTAAAAGTGAACGCAAAGTTTCATACCGCTCCTCGGATTTTTCAGGCAGACCAATTCCGTTTATTCCAATACAAGGATTATTTCTCAAGCAATTCAAGTTCGATGTAGGTGACATTTTCAAGGTCAATTATTCAGATAATTTTGTGACTATTTCCAAAGTTATCAACGACGACCAACACGGCGATGCCGCGATGGTTGCGGTGCGTTAAGGTCAAATAAATATATGTCAAAGAAACAAAGAATCTTAAATCAATATCAGCTTAACAACATCTCAGTGCTGACACCCTTAGAAATAGTAACGCTCAGGCGCGGTGATTTTCGCCACGCCTCCACAACGCTGTTAATGTGTGTCCAATGTGGCAAATGTCGCATCAGTGGCCCAGTAGCGGCCTTCTACGGCTATGATGGCAGTCGTTTAACGTGCTATGACTGCCAGCGCTCCTCACGGCCAAACAACGCACCGTTGCCTATAGACCAAATTATTAATTCTAAATAATTTAATTATATGGAAACTGCTATCAAAACTGTTACTCCTACTAATACCAAAATGGTAACTCTTCCGTCTTCTTTGGGGCAACAAGACCCGGACCAAGTGCTTGAATTTGCCCACAAAGCCGCCATGGCACTCATGCAAGTTATTGCCTCCAAACCAAAAAAGACAGTGATTCGTGGCGAACAGTACCTCTGCTTCGAAGATTTCCAAACTTTGGGAAGATTTTATGGCGTAACCGCTGGGATTGAGTGGTGCAAAACCACAACAAACGAAAAACGAGCATTCGGCTACGAAGCCAGGTCGGTGGCATATCACGCCGGCGTCGTCATATCCGCTGCTGAGGCCTCTTGCTTCCGAGATGAACCCAACTGGCAAGACAAACCATCATTCCAACTAAAATCAATGGCACAGACGCGCGCGGCTGCTAAAGCCCTGCGCAACGTATTGGCTTGGGTAGCAGTGCTCGGAGGATTCAAACCAACTCCGTTTGAAGAAGTGTGTGATTATAACAAGTCCGGGGACTCTCCGGCTCCTTTTGTCACCCAAACAAGAGAACCGAACGATGTTGATGCGGAGAATGAATTCAACGAAGCGCAATGGCGCGAAGAGTCAGCGCCACATATGATTTCCGAGAAACAAAAGGGATTTCTGCAACGTTTGATTTCTGAAAAAATAAGTGATGAGGATGAGAGAGAAAGGTCTTTGGCAAATCTCGACACACTGAGGCGAAGTGAGGCGCATCTCATGATATCTGAGTTATTGGAGCAATGAATATTTGACTAACTCGGCTCAGCCGAGATATAATACATCCGCTAACCCACAATCTATGTACACAGGAGTTTAAAGGGTGTTTACCCCCTTTTCTGTCCGTTTGCGGCCAGAATGGGGTAGCAACCTTCCACAAACGGACACTCCTGTGTTCGCATAGTGGGTTAGCGGGTTTGCTATCCCATTTTTGTTTTACTTAATTTTAATTTAAATTTTATGGGAATAATTAACTGTCACAAATGTTCAGCTAGATTTGAGCAAGAAAAAAACAAATACTGCATAAACTGTGGCGCCCAACTTAATGTGGCAGGGCTAAATCGCACATTCTTTTTACATTCTGTGTTACCCACCACAGTTTGTGTGCTGTTTAGTCTTTTGATGATTTTTGTTGTATATAAAAGTGCCAAAATTAATTATATCACTTCACAAGATACCCAGCCACCAACTCTAACCACCACTAATCCAGCATATGTTATTTCGCCACAGAATTTTATAGTTGACACAAAAAATGACATCTCCGATTTACCAGAAGATGGTAAGTCTGTGTGGGTAGAAAAAATCATAGACAGCAACTCTTTGTTGGTATCATACATAATATTAAAGGGCGGAGAAACATTTATCACTTTTGCTACCATAGATTTATATAAAATAGGTAACATTCAAAATAATTGCATGCAGAATGACACCTATGATTTTTTGAGAAGAAATCTCGAACACAAATATGTATATTTAGATGGTGGTTGTAAAGTGGTTTTTGACAACCCCGGTCCTTACGAAAGAAAATACCAAGTAAAAAGGGTGGCGATGTTGGAGGAAGATTTAAATGAAGAGGTATCGGATAATAAAAATTATAACAAACTAAAAGAATTTTTTATTGGCAAAAACAACATGATTGATATAAATAAAATGATGATAATGCTCGGTTATGCCTATACGTCTCCAAGTGGATTGCCGACAAGATTAATGGGGGCACACGGATGTAATGGTGTGAATTTATATCTATATGACACAAATTTAAAGAATCAGGAAGAAGTCGCAAAAATCGCCGGGCGAGGATTTTGGGGCAAATGTAACTAATTGCTCTAATTTCAAATATATGGACTCTCCTAATAATTTTTGCCAAAAATGCGGACAAGCTACGACTGGTTCTGTCAGATTTTGCGGTCATTGTGGTACATCTGTTTTAGAAATAGATAATGATTTAAATTCTATGCCCAAAGAAAATATAAATAAATGTTCTGCAGACATAATTACATCCTCTGATTGTAAAAAAAAACTCTATAAGTGGCAAAATAATTGCCTTTGGATTATTGCTATAATTGCGTTTGTGGTCGCTCAGGTCAATTATTTTGATAAATTTCCACTTAATGGGTGGATAGAAAAAATCGTCTGGATTTTGGATACAATACTGGTGGTCGGTTTGGACATTGCAATACTTTGGTTAATTTTTTTCATTGGAAATAGAATTTACAGAAAATTAAAAAATAGATAACCCAAATCACATGCTCACCAAACTCAAAAATCTTTTTTGCCGACCAATCCCACTGCCAGACCATTTAGACAAAACACTCCACGCGCGCGTGCCACGATTTTTGTCAATCATCTTAATAATTCTGTTCGGTTTCCCACTGTTTTTAGTCGTTGTGAGCATTCTTGTTGCGGGAGTTTTGGCTCTCTACCTTTTGTTCTTTGACCATTTGACATTCGGCTATGGCGTCGATTGGATTGGTTTTTCACTTCTACTCGGAGTTACTCTGTTAGCTCTTTTGGTACACCATGTTTTTTCAAAAACAAAATCCGTGGCAAGATTACTCCGCTGGTCCATTACTCTTATCTTCATTGAGGTGGTATCCTACATCTGGCTCAACGCGTGGAATTGGGAATATTATCTTACTGACCTAAGTTTGGACGACAGTGTCGTTGGGTACGCCCAGCCGATTGAAGACAGGTTAGAGATTATAATGACTTACACAAAGGCATTGTTTAAGACATTAACCATCACTTGTTTAGCTTTTATTCCGTGGTTGTACCTACGACATAATGACAAACACAATTCCTAAATCTCACGGAATGTGATATAATTATTTACGTTAGCCGCAAGGCCAACACAAAACCCCACCGCCCTCCTGGTGGAGTTTTTGTGCTTATTCTGTACTTGTAACATTGTTGAGTATAGGGTAATGTAGATGATGTATTTAGACAAGTAAATAAATCAAATATGTTCAGCAATGAATTCAGCGGAGAGTTAAAGCAAATTGCTCCCAAACGTTTAGTCAAAGACGGAGTTGAAGATGACATCACCGATTTTTTTCTGGTCCTGGCAATTATATATAATGATTTTAAAGGTCTAATTTTCTTTAAGACATTACTTCAGGACAAGTTTAGAAATCCATCCAACGGTGAGACAAGTTATCATTCCGGTGAATATATGGGATTTCAAATTCAACTGCACAAACTCATTTATGCGACAATTCATGAATTTTTTGAATTTTTGAAGAAAAAAGAAGACGTGTTAAATACCCATGAATTCAATATTATTACCGGCAACTTATCGTCTTACACAAGGATTCGTTGGACAGACATTATCGACTTTGCCTTAAGCAAAAACACACCTGATTCAGATTTTAAAAAGCGTCTGGCGCGAGTGCGAAGTAACGTGGCATCTCACTACTATGAATCGGATAAAAATCTGAGGAATGGCTTTGTGGACTTCTTTTTTAAAAGAGAAGAAAACGTTGGAAATGGGTGGGCTTGGTATGCAATAGGCAATACCATGGAGAAGACAAGGTTTTTTTATGCGGATGCGGCAGAAGATGCTTTTTTAAATTCTGTCTCAAAAACAGAGGAAATGCCGACGGCGGTTGATTTCTCCAAAGGCCTTATTGAAATTATCAATGCCATGAATGAAACAATCGCATTGTTGTTGAAGGAGTACTTACGGAAACGCCCCCACGTATGAATAGTGTCTACTTGTTAATTGAATAGAAAAATGATAAAATATCATTACCACGTTTATTTATATAACGTCCAAAAATAGTATGGCACTCCTAAACTTCAAAGGTAAAAGCGCGGTTTGGAATCACCATTTATCGGTCCCATACCAAACGCTTGAAAAAGACACTAAACTCTCACTCAAGGGAAAAAATGCAGATGAAAATCTGATTATTGAAGCGGACAATCTCACTGCTTTAAAAAGTTTATTACCTAAATACCAAGGCAAAATCCGCTGCATCTATATTGACCCACCCTATAATACTGGCAACGAAGGATGGGTGTATAACGACAGCGTAAATAGCCCATTAATTAAAGACTGGATTGGACAGACAGTTGGTGCGGATGATTTAACTAGGCATGACAAATGGCTGTGCATGATGGCGCCAAGATTAAAATTATTACGTGAATTATTAGACGATGATGGTGTAATTTTTATCAGTATAGATGATAATGAAATTCACAATTTAATTCAATTAATGAAAGAAATTTTTAGGGATGATTATATAGATACAATGGTTTGGAGAAAAAGCGGAGTCGGAAGGGACGGAAAAATGAAAAATACCACTACTTTTAGAAAAGACCACGAGTATGTATTAGTTGGATATAATTATACAAAAAATTTAAACAAGTCTTTTGAAAAACCAAAGTGGGAAAATGAATATGACAATAAAGATAACGACCCACGTGGTCCATACAAAGCAGGAAGCATATCAAACAAGGAGGAAGCATCAAATCCTAAACATGAAAATTATTACTCTGTAGAATCTCCAAGCGGTAAAATTTTTACCAGACAATTTAACGTATCCGAGGAAGAATTTGAAATATTAGACGAAGACAGTAGGATATACTGGGGTAAAAATGGTGATGCTGTCCCAGCAATAAAAATTTTTGTGAATGAAAAAAGGAAAGTCACAACCTCCTCATTATTATTAAATGAAGGTACTACCACAGAAGGCACTAAGGAACTTCAAACACTATTTAATGGAAAAAAATTATTTGATAGACCCAAACCAACAACATTGATTAAAAAAATATTACAAATTTCAACTGATAAAAACTCTATTATACTAGATTCATTTGCTGGCTCAGGTACAACGGCCCAAGCTGTGCTAGATTTAAACAAAGGAGATGGGGGTAATAGAAAATTTATATTAATTCAACTCCCAGAACAGACAAAAAAGAACAAAGAAGCATATAAAGCTGGATTTAAATTTGTCCACGAAATCACTCGCGAGCGGGTCAAGCGGGTGATTGAAAAAGGTAAGTTGGGTGTAGGTTTTACTTATATGAAACTAGGACCAAAGATTGACGCCGAGTCTATCCTCTCTGGCCAATTACCAAGCTACAAAGACCTGGCAAAATATATTTATTTTCTAGCCACCGGCAAGACAATGAATGATGTTAAAAAAATAAAAGAAGAAGAATATTTTGTCGGCAAGATTGGCAGCCAATCAATCCACCTTATCTACAAAAAAGATTTTAACAAACTCAAAAACATGGCGCTTACTTTAGAATTAGCCGAGCAGATGAATAAGAAAGATAAAAATAAAAAACTCGTCTACGCTCCAGCTTGCTTTTTGGATGATGAAAATCTAGAAAAATTCAATATTGAATTTGTCAGCATCCCTTACAGTTTATTTGGCAAAAAATAATCTTATGATATTAAAAGATTACCAAGTAAAAGTCATCAAGGAACTTAAGCACTTTTTTACTGAAGCGGAAAAGCAAAAGAATATTATAGACCAACTGCCCGAATCTGTGCGCGGCAGTATTTCTTATGTTGATTCACTGTATAAGAATCTAAAATTAGACTTTGCAGATAGACCAGAAAACGGATTGGGGCAAAGCTATCCACGGTTTTGTCTTAAAGTACCAACAGCTGGTGGCAAAACCCTGATTGCAGTTGAGGCTATCCGCGAATACCAAAATCTATTTACCAAAAAAAGAACCGGCATAGTGGTTTGGATTACCCATCGCGATACTATTTACAGCCAAACTATAAAAAATCTAAAAAACAAAAGCCACATTTATCGCCAATGGCTTGACCAATGCAGTGGTAATAAAACAATTATTTTAGAGAAAGGCCATCCTTTGCGCAGCCAAGACGTGGAAGAAAATTTGGTGGTCTTAATGATAATGATTCAATCCGCCAACCGAAGTGTAAAAGAAGACATGAAAATATTCATGGACAGTGGCGGGTACATGGATTTCTTTCCGGCTGATAACCAGTATGATGAGCATAAAAAATTATTAGAGCAGGTACCAAATTTGGATTTTGTTGAAGATTCTTTATTTAACAGGAAAGTGGTAAAGACCAGTTTAGGCAATGCCATACGCATGTCCAACCCCCTAATTATTGTTGATGAGTTTCACACCATGTTTTCAGATAAAGCCAAGGCCACTTTGGACCAACTTAATCCGGCCATGATTATTGGTTTATCTGCTACGCCCAAAGAAAGAATGCAAATGAATGTGTTAGTTAGAATTACTGGCCAGGAATTAAAGCGAGCGGATATGATAAAGCTAGATTTGCATTTGAAAGAACCAACCAAAAGCGGTAATTGGCACGAAATGACGAATGAAATAATTGACAAACGCGACAGCTTGGAAAAAGAGGCCAAGAAATTACAAAATAATCGTGGCATATATATCCGCCCCATCGCCCTGATTCAGGTAGAAAGAACCGGCAAAGACCAACGAGGCAAGAATTTTGTCCATAGCGAGGATGTGCGCGAATATTTAGTAGAACAAGGGGTACCCAGCCATCAGATAGCTGTTAAATCCAGTGATATTAATGAAATAGCAGAGGAAAATTTACTGTCAGAGTCAAGCGAGATTAGGTATATCATCACCAAGGAGGCCTTAAAAGAGGGCTGGGACTGTTCTTTCGCCTATATCCTGGGTGTTATACCAAACGCCAAGAGTGAAACATCCATGACGCAGCTTATTGGTAGAATTTTGCGCCAGCCCTATGCCCAAAAGACCGGCATACCTGCGCTGGATGAAAGCTATGTTTATTACACCAAAGGCGAAATAGCTGATGTCTTATACAATATTCAAAAAGGATTTGACGACGAAGGCCTGGGCGACTTAGTCCAGCATGTCGGACGAGAGTCTGGGCCAACAGGCTCGCGCCGAGTTAAAGTAAAAATAAAAAACCAAATCAGAAAACAATTTCCTGAGTCTTTATTTCTTCCAGTTTGGCTAATAAAAGAGGGCAACAAACACCGGCATTTTTCTTATGATATAGACATCAAATCAAATTTAAACTGGCAGACAACCGATTATGCCGCATGGCTTGAAAAAGAAATTTTACCCCACTTGAGTGAGAAAGTAGACCGGCATGAGCTACTAGTGGATTTAGATAAAAAATTTAAGAAAGTTGTGACAGATGAAAAACACACTGGCCTATTGGAGCTTTCTTATTTGACCAGAAGAATATTTGAGATTGTGGACAATGCCTTTCTATCCGCAGAAATCTCAGAGAAGATTATCCGTGTGTGTGATGACTATGCAAACAAAGAAGTGCTATCGCTAAATAGCGGATTTATAACAAAAGAAATCGTTAAAAAAATAATAGAGGATAAATCCGTGCAGGAAAAAAGGACATTTGATTCTCTAATTAATTCGGGCAAGTTAATTATTGGTGTGTCCGACAGTCAAGAACTGGGTTACTCTCTGCCTTACGAGTGCGAAGTATATCCGGAAGTGTCAGAAACATATAGTTTAAATCTATATGAAAAATCCGACATTCTTTCCATGAACTCGCTAGAAAAACGTGTGGCCAATCTGATTGATTCAAATCAGAACGTTATCTGGTGGGTGCGCAACATGGCGGAAAGAAAAGAATGGTATGCCATTAACGGCTGGAAGAGAGGCAGGATACGTCCAGATTTTGTTGTGGCAAAAAGAGGCAAGAACAACTCACTCGAGCTTGTTTATATCATAGAAAGCAAAGGGGAACAGTTGATGGGCAACGAAGATACGATGTACAAACAAAATGTTTTCACAAAGATGAATGGTGGTAATGTAGAACCAATTAATTATAATCTGATTAAATTCAAGCTAAACAAAAAATTTCAGTTTGAGCTGGTTGAACAAGGTGAAGAAGAATTGAAGATAAATATTTTGTTATGAAAAACGAATTGATTAAACTTTTACTGGAACGCTGCTTCACAGACATTGTCGTTCAATTGTCAGACAATAATTGGGAGCACTTCCGAGATTATTTTTTCATTCAGTCAAATTACAAGACCAACATGGATGACAAATTTAAATCCAAATTCAGCTATTTTTATCGTCTACGAATGGGCGCGCGTCAAAAAGAAGTTTTTTTTAATTTATTAGAGAACGGAGAAAACAATTTTTCAAAGATACTGGAGACACTGTATAAAATTAATAATCGAGGTTTATATCTAAGTTTCGCATCCAAAATGCTCCACACCGTGGACAATTCTTTACCGATATATGACAATAACATCGCGTTTGTTTTGGGGTTGCCAGAACAAAATAACAAGGGCTCTCTGGAGACAAAACTGCAAAACAGGAAATATATCTACCAGGAATTAAATGACAGATTTAAGGCATTGCTCGTCGACAGCGATGTCCAATCCATTTTAAGTGAGTACAGACAAGAGATAAATAAACAGTTGGGTGTGTCCGGCATCAAGAGCGGTGGTGCGTCGTTATCAAATACAAAGTTACTTGATTCCCTTCTCTGGGCTCTTTATTTCGTTTTGGCAAAGTGAGACACACGGACACCATGTTTTATCACGATAAAAATGACTTTCTATGAACACCAAAGTTATAACCGAAGAAATGGTTAAGAACGCAATCATCCGCTGGCTCTCCCGCAACGGCTGGGGCACAAATTTAAAGTTTGGCTGTTTAAGAGAGCGTGGCGTGGACATAAAAGTCAGACACAACAAGTATGCAAGGTATTTCCTGATTGAAACCAAAGGTGAGGGCAGTATTAATTCCAAATCACGTAATGCTCAGAAAGAAACTCACTTTGTATTTGGTTTAGGTCAAATCGTTACCAGGATGAATTGTGGCGGAAGTACTAGATATTATTATGGTCTCGGCTTGCCGGAATCAAGCGCTAAAATTGCACTCCGCCGTTTGCCATGGCAGGTGGCTAAAAAACTATTGCTGTTTGTATTTGCTGTTGATGAAAAGGGTGATGTCAATCAGTACAGTTGGAAGGAGTTGAAAAAAGTACAGGAAAAGAATAAATAATTATAAAATATTTTATGATACTTTCAATTACAGCCAGTGTTTCGGCATTGTTTATTCTTATTATTATACTTTGTTTTGTTTTTAAAAAAACAATTTTGTCATTTTTGTCATCTTTTTCAGAAAAAACCATTGCCGAAGCGATAAAACAAACCGACCAAAAAAGCAGGGAAATACTCAAAGAAGAAAGGGTGCGTATCTTGGAAACAGTCACGGATAAATTACAGTTGAATGAAAAGTCGTTGGAGGGTAAAAAAGATTTAATTTTGCAGGCAATGGAAAATATTGGGAAGCACGTAACCCAAAGCCAGGACTGGTTAAAACAAAATGACCAAAACAGAGTAAAAGAGTTTGAAAATTTAAGAACCATTATTCAGGAACAGAAAGACGCAACACATTCATTGCAGCTAACCACGGATAATTTAAAAAAGATTTTGTCTAATAACCAAATGCGCGGCAATTTTGGCCAGCAAGTTGCCGAAGACCTTTTGAGAATGGCAGGCTTTGTGAAGGGACAAAATTATTTAAGTCAAGCCCAACAAGAAACAACGGGTAATAAGCCGGATTTTACTGTTCTTTTGCCGGACGACACTAAAGTCAATATTGATGTCAAATTTCCCTTCCAGGCGTTGCAAAAATACCAAGAGACTGAGGACAAACAGCAACAACTGCAATACCTGGCTGCATTTAAAACTGATATTAAGCAAAAACTCAAAGAAATCACCACTAGGAATTATATAAGCCCCGAAGAAAATACGGTTGATTTTGTGGTTATGTTTGTGCCCAATGAAATGATTTTCAGCTTTATTTATGATAAATACCCGGATGTTTGGCAAGAGGCTATAAAATCCAAAGTGGTGATGTGTGGACCATTTAGCTTTACTGCTATTTTGAGGATGGTTAAGCAATCCTATGACAATTTTAAATATCAAAAAAATTTACACGGCATTATTCAACAGATTAAAGTGTTTGAAGTGGAATATAAAAAATTTTCTACCGAACTGGATGCTTTGGGCAAAAGAATCGAGTCAGTTGCAGAACAATACTCGGAAGTTGCCACTACCAGGGACAGGGCTTTGAATAGAGTTATAGAAAAAATAAAACTGGAAGAAGGCACAATGGAACAGAAGGAAAGAATAGTTTTGTTGGATAATTCAAATAATAATTAGATATGGAATATAAAAGAATGTTTGTCTTACTGGATTTTTTAGAAGAACTAAGGTTAAGCCCTGCCGGTATAGTATTTGGTAACACGTCGCCGGTTAAGTTTACTTTCTCAGATTTGAAGAAATATATCAAAGCAAAACAACATTTTAAGGAGGAAGGGTATTTAGTAGAACTTCTAAATATAATGAATGAGGCGACCATTGGTTTTGAAAAAAATTCTAAACCAGTATGCCGGGAAAAATATAAAGTAGAACAGCATCAGCGTGGTGTAAACACCTACGTGGTGTATATTTTTACGCCTAAAATAAAAGTATATCGGAAATGGTTAGAAACTATGGCTGATAAGACCAGCTTTGAACTTCGTGGAGAGTATTTACACTATGACAGAAAAAATATTAGATTATATCAAAATTCAAGTGGGTATAAAATAATTAAATTTTTAATATCTCGCCCACTGCATACTTACGTTAAATTATCAGAAATCAAACAAAATTTACAACAATACCGAGATGTGCGGGGTCAAATTATCTCCAATAAGCAAATTTATAATTCATTGCGGGAGTTAAGACAGAATATTATTGCTGGACTTACAGTCAAGAATAAACCACCTTGGGGACGTATAAACAAAGGCACCTTAAAATTGGAAATATAGAATTCAGGATTTTGTATTTTATCCACACCCTCATAATCAGTGAAATATAACAGCTATACTTCTATTAAAAATTTGGCTTGTATAAATATTATTAGTTAGCCAATTATTCAATTAAAACCAGAATTTGGTGCAAAAATTCTGGTTTTTTTTATTTCGATTTTTAGGCAAAAAATAATTAAAAAACAGAAAAATTATATCATCATAAGAAAAATGAATATCTTATATAATTAATAGGCATTAAACTCGAGTAATGCACATTTAATTAATTATCATTTTTCTTATGATAGAAGAAGCACTCGCTCTTTTACAAAGAGGGTGGTCTATTATCCCAGTCGGTCGGGATAAAAAACCATTGATTCAATGGACCGAATATCAAAAGCGTCTGCCTACCGAGGCAGAAGTTAGAAAGTGGTTTGCCCTTTTCTCCGATGCAAACATCGGGGTCGTCACTGGGGGATTTTCCGGGCTCGTCATAGTCGATGTCGAGGCAGGAGGTAATACTGAAGGTTTGACACCAACGCTAATTGTCAAAACAGGCGGAGGTGGTTGGCACTACTATTATAAGCACCCGGGATTTCCAGTTAGTAATTCAGCACGTAAGGTTCGTGATTTGATGGATATCCGAGGAGACGGAGGATATGTAGTAGCGCCACCTTCCAAACACGCCAGTGGCAACGAGTATGAATGGTCAACGGGTTTCGAAGACCTTGCGGATTTACCCGACTGGCTGTTAAAAAGATTACAGGAAGAAAAAAAACTGGAAGGTGAAAAGAAAAAAAATAATTGGCAAGAGTTTAGACAGGAGATTCATCCTGTCGGCGAGCGCAATGATTCGGCTGCCAAATACGTCGGGGGCTTACTAACACAATATTCCTCAAATCTGTGGGAAAGTGTCGTCTTGGAAAAATTCAAACAATGGAATCAAGAAAAAAATAATCCGCCGCTTGATGAAAATGAATTGAGGACAGTATTTGAAAGCATAGCCGCTGCGGAATTGGCTAAGAGAGAAAATAACTCCCTGCCGGCAAGTCAGAAAAAGAACAACCAGGCCACCGAATTAATTCATGAGATACGACAGATGGGTGAGCTATTTAACAACCAGTATCAGGAACCGTTTATCCATGTGGAAATAGCCGGACACAAGGAAATATGCCCTATTAGCTCAAGGAGTTCTAGATTTCGCAGTTTAGCCAATATAGAGCATTATAAAATGTTTGGCAATACATTATCGGATAATAAATTAAAAGAAGTTGCCGGACTTTTGGAAGCGATTGCTTTATTTGAAGGCAAAAACTATAAATTGTTTAACCGCATGGTAAGAACCGAACAGGATGAAGTATGGTTAGATATGTGCGACAGAGACTGGCGCGCCATTAAAATAAATAAAGATGGATGGTCAATAGTAGATATTCCGCCAATATTGTTTCGCAGAATGGACCACAACAAACCCTACACAGAACCGATTCCGGGTGGAGATGTTAAACTCCTTGAAAAATATTTAAATCTTGAAAAGAAGGAGTATTCAATCCTCATCTATGCTTTCTTAGTGGCAAGTCTGATGTCCAATGCCCCTGTTCCATGTCTAGTAGTTCACGGTCAACAGGGCAGCGCCAAAACAACTTTGCTGAAATTGTTGCGAGATTTGGTGGACCCGTCATCTAACGATGTGCTGGATTTTTCAAACAACAAGGTTGAATTAATCCAAATGTTAAATCACAACCGCGTATCCTTCTTTGACAATTTGACCCATATGACTTCGGGGAATTCCGATTTGCTCTGTAAAGCAATAACAGGATTTTCTGCATCAAAGAGACGATTATATACAGATGACGAGGATATACTGCGGTCAGTGCAGAATGTCGTTGGTTTAAATGGCATTATTAATGTCGTCACTCGGCCGGATTTGCTGGAACGAAGTTTGCTGTTAGAATGTACACCGATAAAAAAGCCGAATCGTAAAACGGATGATGATGTCTGGAAAGAGTTTAGGCAGGACAAACCAGTCATATTTGGCGGATTACTAGACCTAATGGTAAAAGTTCTAAATAAGCTTCCGGAGATAGAAAAAGTTAATTTAAACCGAATGGCAGATTATAACCTAATAGGTGAAGCGGTGGCTCAATGTTCTGGCATGAAACCAAACGAATTTACAGCCATATATGGATGTAATATTGCTGAAGCTAATCGTTCCGGGGTAGAACAAGAAAAACTAGCCGAGGCTATTATTGCATGGATGGACGAGAGACGTGAAAAAATTTTGGATGGCACCCCAACGGAATTGTATGAACTTCTGACACCATTTGCCAAGGAAAAAAGAATAGTTATTGATGAAAACATCAAAACATCGGGGTGGCCAAAAGATAGCGCGCGACTTAGCCAGAAATTGACAATTCTTACACCACTGCTGTCGGCTTACGGAATAGAGGTTTCAAAGTCGCGAGACCAAAAAAATCGGAACATAACCATTACTAAAACTAGCGATGGGGATGACAGTGATGACGCTGAAAAAAGGGAAATCTCAAAATTAGTAAATTTCTAATTCATCTATATGGACCCAGCGGGTGACACCGACAAAATAAATGGCATGCCGACTGAAGAATTTACAGAGTTGGCGGCCAAACAGATTGCGAGTATAATATATACTCGCTGGGTTCGTATTATGAATAATTTTGATGAGCACAAAGAGGATGAGCATAAAAAAACTAATTAATTATTAATAATTAACCTTAATTATATGTCACCCAACAAACAGGGTAAAAACTGTTTAATTTATTGTCGCGTCTCTACTGACAAGCAAGCGCAATATAACGAAAGTTTGGGCCAACAGGAGAAGATTTGCGGGGAGATTGCGGAAAGACACGGACTTAATATTTTGGGTGTTTACCGCGAGACAGAATCAGGCCGCAAAAAAGAGGACAGAAAACGACTGACCGCCCTGTTGACATTTATTGAAGAAAACAAGGGATTAATAAATTATTTAATTTTCCGCGATATTGACCGACTAACCAGGGGTGGCTCTCATTCGTATCAGACCATTAAAAATTGGCTTTCCGGTCAAGGCGTTGAATTACTTGATAGCTATGGCATGATACAACAGTCGGTTAACACACTGGAACATTTGGGGATGGAATTCTTATGGAGTAGATTTAGTCCTTCTGCCATTGCTGAAAATATCAAAGCAGAAACTTCTAGTGATGAAGTCAGAAATATCCTAACTCGCATGATTGGAGCAGAGATTCAATGTGTGCGCGAGGGATATAGGGTTGCCGCGCCCAATTATGGATATAAAAACAAAAAAGTGTTAGTACAAAACAAGAAGAAGACTGTCTTAGTACCAGACGAACAAGAGGCGCAATATATTAGGAAGATGTTTGAATTACGCGCAAGTGGCGAACATAGCGATGAGCAGATAGTGGAAAACATCAATACTATGGGATATCATAGCCGAATACAAAATGTTTGGGGCGAAGAACACGAGGTCATTATTGGTAAGAGAGGCGGTGTGAAATTAGATGTGAAGCAATTGCAGCGTCTCATACAACGCCCTATTTATTGCGGAATCACAATACACCGCTGGACCAATTATAAGCCCGTAAAAGCGCATTTTGAAGGCCTGGTGGACAATAACACCTTCAACCGCGCTAACCGTGGCAAGGTGTTTATCCGCGAGGACGCAAATACTGGCGAGATTGGGGTTTTATATGATTATCAACCAGACAAAAAATTCCGGGTATTGAATTTAAATAATCCCGAATTTCCAAATCGCCGTCTGGTATTATGCCCTGTTTGCAACAACCCACTTTGTGGCAGTTTTTCTACTGGCAAGTTGGGGAATAAATATCCATATTATCACTGTTCTAAAGGCCATAAGTACTTTGGTGTGGCACGTGACGCCCTACACAAGGCCATAGAGCAGAGTTTGGATGGAATTACATTTGAGGGTAGTTTCATTAATAAGGCCATTGGTGTATTACAACAGATATGGCTAGAAAAACATAGTGAAAGAGATGACAACAAAGATTTGGCCTCCAAAGAAATTAAACAGATGAAAGCACAGAAAGAACAAATTATTCAGAGCATTATCAAAGTTAACAGCGAGAGAACAATCAGGAGCCTAGAAGCCAAAATTGATGAACTTGATAAAGAGATACAAACTCTTCAAATTAAACTTGAAGAATATAGTAAGAATGCCGAGGATTTTGAACTCTTCCGAGCTTTTGCCAACCAATTGTTGGAACACCCAAGGGATTTACTGATGAATGAGCCAAATATAACCAAAAAACAAGCCCTTTTTAAGCTTGTTTTTATGGGTATTCCCAACTACTCTGATTTAGCAGATGGAACACCAAAGTTTTCGCCTATTATAGCTTTTTTACAAAGCCATAAGGGTGACGAAAACCAACTTGTGACCCGGCCGGGATTCGAACCCGGGACCATCAGCTTAAAAGGCTGTTGCTCTACCAGCTGAGCTACCGGGCCGCGTAAATCTGAAAAGATTATACACCTGCTTTTTAAAAAAGTCAATAACACATGCTGTTAATAAGGCAACAACATTGACAAAATCACTAATCAGTGCTAAATTGAATTTATACAACCGTTCCGTGGGGGTGACAAATGGTAACAGAGTGTGTAGTCTGCGAAGGCAGTGGAAAGACGAAGCAGAGGGTGGAGTGCGCACGATGCGTGCAGGTACGAGAGTACGGTCTGGCCACACTCTACGAGACGGGTGGGCCGATATACGAAGACTGCAGGTGTCATGACAAAGAGGTCGTGTGCACGGTCTGCAACGGCTCTGGTAATGGGCCAATGTGATTTTGTCACGCACTTGCCGTACGGCTAAGAGGAACGGTCAACAAGACCATCCACACCAGCCACAAATTTTTAAGAGATTGAAAATTTGTGGAAGGAGTTTTGTGGATGGTTTTTGTTTCATTTTTTTTTGATAAAAAATTATTAATTTTTATTAATAATCCCCTCTTGACATGTGGATAAGTGGCAAGGTATAATAAATGTATACTAATTTAGTATGAATTAACATGTCGGCTTTGATATAAACAGTTGGAGGAAAACTATTTATATCAAAGGTCGAACATTAATAATTAATTCCACAAAAACCATATGAACTATATAATTCATAAAATCAGATCTTTCGCGCTAGTAGCCTTGTCAGCCTTAATAGCCATACCGCTACTTACACCGGCGCTAACATTGGCAGTTAGCCCTGATATCGTTGCCCCAACAGTTTCGTTGACCGCGCCGGCCGCAAGCGCCACTGTCTCGGGCATGGTAACATTGTCTGCTACAGCCGCCGATATCTATTCTTCGTGTGTAGTCACCGTATCAGGATCAAAATACGATGTTACACCACTACAAATCGGACATCCGGGCGGAAATATATTTGTCTGCGGAACCGACATGACTGCTCTTTTTCAAAGCATGCACGGCTCCAACTTGGCAAAATTAGCCCCATATCTAATACCCGCGTCATATATCGGAGTCTCCAAAGTTGAATTCTTGGTGGATGGCACGCTTGTGAACACGGACATGTCCTCTCCATATTCATTCTCTTGGGATTCCACGACTGTTGCCAATGGCGTTCACAATTTAATGGCAAAAGCGTATGACCAAGGGGGTAATGTGGGAAGTTCAGCGGCAGTTAGCGTGACTGTAAACAATGTTGCGCCAGCGCCAATTCCTGTTCTAACCTCAATCGTATTAAGTCCGGCATCAGCGAGTTTGTTGGTAGGCGCCTCCGCGCAATTCTCGGCATCAGCGCGTGATCAATTTGGCGCGGCATTGTCGCCACAACCTGCTTTTACATGGCTGTCCAGCGACACAGGCAAAGCCACAGTTAGCGCGTCTGGTTTAGTAACCGGAGTCGCGGCAGGAAGCGCGATTGTAACAGCATCAAGCGGATCTGTTTCCAAGACCGCGAACATAACTGTAACCGCACCGGCGCCAGTTCCACCACCGGCAGTAGATCTGTCAAAGGTAAAGATTAAAGTAGAAATGGAAAAAGGCAAAGCCGAAGTGCATATAACGATGAAGACAGGACCAAAACCAAAAGAAATTGAATTTAAGCTAAAGACATCAGACAAAATGGTAGTCGTTAACGCGATTATTGCCAAAACCGGCTTAACTGCGGAACAAGTGTTGTCAATAGCCAAATTCAAAATTCATGAAGAAGATGAGGATGATGAAGAAGAACAGGATGATTAAACCATAAGGCCATTATGGTAAAGTATTCACAGTAACTAAAATCCGCCCCAAGCATAAGTCAAAAGGGCGGATTTAGTTATTTATTTTAGTTTTTACTCCGTAATCACCCCATCAAACTCCGGTCCGTCTGCTGTCGCTTCTTCTTTCGTTGCTCGCACCACACCATCCTTATGATGTGCTGGAGAATAAATGGTGTAGAGTTTAAGTGAGTCAGTCGCTGATGTGTTGATAACATTATGATTTGCGCCCATTGGCACCACAATGGCGTCGCCATCGCCGACTGTGTATTCGTTACCATCAATTATCACTTTCCCCTCCCCTTTTTCAAAACGGAAAAATTGGTCGTTTTCATTGTGCACTTCCATGCCAATTTCTTCATTTGGCAAAAGCGACATTAATACCAACTGGCTGTTTTTGCCTGTATAAAGCACATGGCGAAAGTCGTTGTTGTCCAGAGTTAGTTTTTCTATGTTTTGTTTGAATCCGTGCATATTATTAAAATAAAAAATTAAATTTTTTTACTACGTTGTCTCCTATCTTGAACCATCCGCTGTGCTATATCCAAAAGTCCTTTGGCTCGTTTGTTTCTACTCGGTAATTTCATTGTTGGATAAGCTTGCAGTAACGCTTCAGCAATAGTTTGGTGTACTTCTACTTCATTCGCATTGCATAACAAGGCCATCTCAACACACCGAACTTGTTCGCTGGAATTACGCTGTTCTCCTAATCCATTAGTTTGTTCCTGTTTAAATAACCCAACCATATCGTCAACAAATCCATCACGATCAAAACCAATCGATGCCTCTGTTTTTCCACCTGGCATTCGGGTCATCAATAAATCAATATTTTTTTCTTCTGACATAATAATACTAGAATATCATAAAAGAGAATTTAACGCAAACAAAAAACACCCGTTAACCTCCCGCTTCAGAGCTGAATGATTTCAGCTATAAAGCGGATTCGGGTGTTTTTTGATTGTAGACCTCCTTTGTTGTGTTGACCCCAACCCGCTTACTCCTCAACTCTGTTGGGGTTGTTGCGCCGGGGAACTCCGGCTAGGCGGGCAGAGCGGTGAACTCCGCATCGCAGTGCGGACATTGGCTGTCAGAAGGTGCCGTGTAGCTCCCTTTGATGCGAATCGGCTTTTTGCAGTCTGGGCAGTTGACCCACGGACTGTTGCCAGATCGATGAGCAGTCAGCCCGGTTGACTTCTGCGGAGGGAACGGTGGAGCAGTAGGAACGAGCTTGGACGCGGGCTTGGACGACTCCACAGCAACCGCGGGTCCGAGCCTGAACGTCTTCCGACACCCGTAGCAAGTCACCACCTGCCCGGGCGACATGCGGTAAGTGTCATTCCACACCCTGCAATAAGGACAGGGGGTGGAAGACGAGCCCGGAACCATCGGAGCCACCCTCATCGGCTCCTCCTTCAGAGGAACAGCCGGCTTGTCAGGCGTCTTGGACGGCGCTTTGACCTGCACAGGTCTGCCGCCGTGTTCGGCCATTCTCTGCTTCCGCTTCTCGGCGGCCTGTGTCTTCAGACGGGCCTTGTGCTTTCTCTGCCTGTCCTTCGGACGGTTGGATTTGTGACTACAGTCACCTTTTCCCACGAGACACCTCCCGGCCTACTGGCCTTGACATAGGTTCACTGCAAACGAATCAGATCGATTATCATAATAATAACATGAAAAATAAAAAAGTCAAGGTGTTGTATAATCAAACAAGTGATGCTAAAATAAGATTAATAAATAAACTAAAAAATATGGATAATCAAAATAGACCAAAAGTTGGCGTCAGCGTAATAATATACAAAGATAACAAAATATTGATGTTAAAAAGAATTGGCGCACATGGTAGCGGCACATGGTCATTTCCTGGCGGTCATTTGGAATTTGGCGAAGAGATAGAAGATGCTGTTAGACGAGAAGTTAGGGAAGAAACCGGCGTAGAAATAAAAAATATTCAACAGGTGACATTTACGAACGACATTTTTGTCAAGAAGGCAAACATTATATAACGATTTTCGTCAAAGCTGAAATAGATGCCGGAGAACCAGAAATAAAAGAACCTGACAAGGCAGTAGAAATGGGCTGGTTTGAGTGGAATAAAATGCCAGAGCCAATTTTCTTGCCAATTATAAATTTAAAAAAGATTTATGAATTCAATTGAAGTTGGCGCGATTTACCAACATTACAAAGGCGAGCAATACCGCGTCATCGGAATTGCCAAGCACAGCGAGACGCTGGAAGAATTTGTGATTTACGAAGCGCTGTATGATAACCCGGTAAGTAGATTGTGGACCAGGCCGGTGGGGTTGTTTGGGGATGAGGTGGAGTGGGGAGGAAAAAAGGTGAAACGGTTCATTTGTCTCCCCTTCTCCTCGTAGGAGAAGGGTCAGGGATGAGGTCTCAACGGCGCTTACTTTTACACAACATGCAGTCAAAAACAACTAAACTTCGTTTAGTAAACCAACCCGGCGAATATCTCAAACGGCGTCGCCGGTCTCTTCGTCGCAATATCACAGACGGCGAATACGCACTCTGGTATTGGCTTCGCAACAATGAACTTGGCTATAAGTTTAGAAGGCAAGTAAATATTGGCAGTTTTATTGTAGATTTTTATTGTCACAAATTAAAACTGATTATTGAAGTTGATGGTGGAATACACAATGACCAAATAGAGTATGACACCAGAAGAGAAAATTGGTTAAAATTACAAGAATACAATATAATCAGAGTAAACAACGAAGAATGCATTCATCTTGCAGATAAAGCCCTCAAAATTATTAAAACAAAGATAGAGGAATTAACAAAAGACCGCTAAGACCTCACCCCTGCCCCCTCTCCTACGAGGAGAGGGGAAAACCGCGAGCCAGACCTCTCCCTGCACCCTCCCCTTTGACAAGGGGAGGGAAAAAACAAAAAACACCCGATAAACCTCCCGCTTCAGAGCTGAATGATTTCAGCCATAAAGCGGATTCGGGTGTTTTTTGTGTTCACATCCTTTTGACCCCTCGTCCGCTTGGCTGTGTGACTTGAGTCATCACAATCAGTCCGACGTGGGTCTACCGGTAGTACGACGAACGGTACGAGCCGTACCCGTAGCGATCTTCATCGCGAGGGTTGCTCTCCCTTACCGGAGCCGGAGCGGGCTTGGGTTTCATCCAAGCCAACATCTGCTCTCGGGTCGGCTGACCCCGTTCGCGACGGTTGCGCCGCTTGCGTTCTCCCGCCCGCAGAACTGCCGCTCTGTTTTCTGCGGCACTTCTCCGCCCACTTTTTACAACTTCCTTTTCCAACATCGCCTCACCTCCTGTGTCCATTGTCTATTTGACCGCCACAAAAACCAAATCGAATATCATTAAACTACCACAATATATATATATGTTTGTCAATAACAAATCCGCCTCATCGGCGGATTAATTTCTTCATAATTTCTATTTAATTTCCGCGCAATTTCTATGTTTCAAATGCCTCCACACATACACCCCAACACACACCAAAACCAACACCAACATCGCCATATCAAAATCATGCAGTTTGGCGCGGATAAGCTCCCAATTATCCCCCATCTTCACGCCGAGCCAAGCAAATAATAGCGACCAGGGCAAAGCGCCGGCAAAAGTGTAAATGGAAAACTTTTTTAAATCCATTTTCGCTATGCCAGCGGGAAAAGAAATATATGTGCGCACGACCGGCAAAAGACGGCCGATAAACACCATCCAATCTCCGAACTTCGCGAACCATCTGTCTGCTAAATCCAAGTCATGATGAGATATTAAAAAATATTTACCATATTTTTCAATCAACGGACGTCCGCCCTTGTAACCAATAAAATATGCCAACCATGAGCCGACAAGATTGCCGACCGCGCCCAAAATCACTACCCACCAAAAATTCAATTCCCCTCTGGCAACCAAAAAACCCGAAAACGGCATTATAACTTCCGACGGCATTGGAATACCACAGCTTTCCACTAACATTAAAACAAAAACACCGGCATATCCCAGATAGCCGATTATTGCCACTACCCACCCGGCTAAAATGTCTATTATCGCGCTTATCATATCGTTCACTAATTACTGAATTACTGAATTACTTAATAACTTAATTACTTCGTCAACTTCTTCACAATTTCTTCAATATTTTTTTCATCCGCCACCGGCAGTAATTTCTGCATGGCAATTGCCATTTGCTTACGCTTAATATCATCTACCAACAAATCTTTGATAACATGCGCCAAGGCATTGCCATCGGCTGTGCGTTCGTCAACTAGAATCACGGCCCCGGCTTGTTCTAAAAACGCCACATTATCTTCTTGATGCCCGGGCTTGGGAATAATAATCGCGGGCTTGCCCCAAGCCGCAATTTCCGTAAGCGTGCCAAATCCTCCGCGGGCAATTATCAAATCTGCCACTGCATACGCATCAGCCATTTCTTTTGTAAAAAATTGATGCACTTGATAATAATCAAAATGCTGAACCGCGCGCTCCACTAACTCTTGCGGACGCTCACGGCCTGACAAATGAATAACTTGACACGCGCCATCAAGATGTTGAATCGCATGCACAATTAATTGATTAACTTTGAGTGAGCCAGTTCCTCCGCCCAAGGCGAATACAACCGGTAAATTTGGTTTTAAATTAAAAATTTTATTTGCCCGCGTTTTATCCCCCATTAACACATCTTGTCGTACTGGATTGCCAAGCCACGCAAAACCTTTCTTCTCTAATGCACTGGTCTTTATACTCGCAATTGGAAACATTAATTTGTTTGCCAAACCAACTACCACATCCTGCTGATGCACCCAGGTTTTGGCGCCATAAATCCAACCAGCAAAATGCACTGGCACAGACACAAATCCACCAGCCGAAATACACAAATCCGGCTCAAACTTCCAAACAATTTTTAATGCCTGAAAAAATCCGGCTATAATTTTAAAGATATCAGTAATATTCCAAAGAGAGATATATCTGCGCAATTTGCCAGTTGTGATTGTTGTAAATTCAATACATTGTGCCTCAATCAACGCGCGCTCCGGTCCGATATTTGTCCCAATCCACAAAAACTTCGCGTCTGGGTGATGTTGTTTAATCACTTCGGCGATCGCAAGCAAAGGCGTTACTGGACCCAACGTATACCCACCCGACAAAATTATTTTCATACACGTTTACTTACATTAACAATAATGCCAACGGAGGCCATCGCCACCATAAGCGCTGTTCCGCCATGGCTGACGAACGGCAATGGCACGCCAGTCAAAGGCATAATGCCTACCATTGCGCCTATATTCAAAAATGATTGTATCATAAACCATATCATTATGCCAGAAACCAGTAAACCTCCAAATTCATCTGGCGCTTGCTTGGCAATCTTTAATCCCAACCTTGCAATCAATAATAATAAAACCACCAATCCAACAGCAAAAATAAAACCCATTTCTTCAGCAATCACCGCGTAAATACTATCTGCCGAAACTTCCGGTAAATATTGATACTTTTGTAATGAATTTCCTAAACCGCGCCCCAAAATACCACCGGATCCGACTGCTAAAAATGCCTGGTTTATATGGTAACCAATACCCTGCGGATCAAGTTCTGGATGCATAAAAATTGTTAAACGCGCCGTGCGATATGGCGCAACCCAAATCATTAAACCCAAAGCCACAATGCCAAAAATACCAAGCAACAACAGGTGCGATAATTTAGCTCGGCCAACATACAACAAACCAAATAAAGTAGCAAATAAAATAGAGACAGTTCCAATATCTGGTTGTAAAATTACCAATCCAATCGGAATCAGCCCAAAAATTAAAGTTGGAAAAAAACCAAATTTAAAATCCTGCAAATTATGACCACGGGCGGCGATTAAATTCGCTATAAATAAAATTAAACCCAATTTTGCAAATTCCGCTGGTTGAAACGAATAGCCGAAAACACTTAACCAACTGTTTGCATGCGTACCATAATTAGCGCCAATCCCCGGGATAAAAACTAAGATTAATAATAATAAAGACAGTCCATAGAGCCACACACCTAAACGGCGCAAACGGGTATAATCAAACTTAGCAAAGAAAAAAAATAAGAAGAGACCTGGTAAAACTCCCAACAAAATTTGTCTCTTAATAAAAAAGTAATTATCCCCAAAGTTTTTGTGGCCAACCGCCGAGGACGCCGAGGTTAGCATTATTAAACCAAAAATCAACCAAATAGCAAAATACGTAATCAGCTTATAGTTGGCTCGTCCTTCTGAATGCATAATTATACATTAAGAAATACTAACAAACACGCGGCCACTAACAAAAACAACTGACAAAGCAGAGCTCCGGCATTTAACAAATAAGAAAGTAGTTTATCTCGATTAAACATCACCCAACCTAATAAAAAATTAATCAGTAAAATCAAAAAACCAAAAATCGGTAAAAATAACACGCGCCACCACTCTCCGATATAATCAACGCCAAAAAGAATGTTGTAATGCAAAAAAATTGGCTCACCCGTTGGATTAATCTGCCACAAAAGCCAGACCCAGATAAAGACGTTGACTGCCAAAGAGACCAAACTCATGACCAAAATTGGTAAATTTTTAAAAAATAATTTCAATGGATACAAAGACATATAAAATATCTAATATTTAATACCTAAATTATACGCCATTTATGCACTATTGACAAGCTTTGGAGATTGTACTATAATTCTGTCATTAACTTAACTGCATGGTTAGCGACTCTAGTAATATGCTAGAGGGCGGCTCATCCCAATCCATATTGGGGTGCTGATGACATTACACAAGTATGTCACATAAAAAAGCGGGTGGCTCAACCCGGTTGGGGCGAGATTCTCGACCACAATATTTGGGCGCGAAAGTCGGCGACGGGGAATTCGTTAAGCCAGGCATGGTCTTGGTCCGCCAACGCGGTACCAGGATGAATCCGGGCAAAAACGTAAGAAAAGGCACAGACGATACCTTGTTCTCTATAGCGACCGGCGTAGTGAAATTTACACAAAAAAGAAAGATGCACTTCGACGGCACCTTAAAGCACGCCAAGTTCGTCAACGTTATTCCAAAAGTCTAACCTTAATCCGCCGCAAGGCGGATTTTGCTTTTATGCTCGAACGTGAAATCAAATTTAATTGCAAGGTAATAAAAATACACTATCGCGACGACTCTGACCAAAGCGTAATAGATGAATTTTTTGTTGACAAAATGTACCGGTCAGTGGAATCAATAATATCCAATATCCCCGCCTCATCGGCGGGCAGGCAATATCCAATTTTGGACATCGGCGCGCATATCGGGGTCTTTTCACTTTACTCCTACGTCCTATGTCCTCCGTCCTATGTCCTCGCTCTCGAGCCCGAACCAAACAACTTTAAACTCCTCAAAGACAATCTGAAACTGAATGGCTGTAAAAATGTTAAGGTACTTCAAGCGGCGTTAGTCACCGGCAAAGAATCCACCACAAAGCTGTATTTATCCAAAAACACGCACAATCATTCCACCCTGTCATTGCGAGGAGCCGGAGGCGACGCGGCAATCCAGTCGCCGTCAATCACTGTCCCAGCAATCAATTTGGAACAATTAATGAAAAAACACAAAATCAAGAAAATTGGCTTGCTGAAGTCGGATATTGAGGGGGCGGAATTCGAAATTATACAGAACATGAAACATGGAACATGGAGCAAGATACAAAATGTTGTTGTTGAGTATCATGAGTCGGGACAAAACAAACGCTCTGAACTCGAAACCCTCATCCGCTCCCACGGCTTCTCCGTGGAGCACTTTCCAAATAAATTTGATAAGAGGTTTGGCTTACTCGTTTGCAGAAATAAAAAAATGTAGTCCCCTCTCCTCACAGGAGAGGGCGAGGGTGAGGTCTGGCAGAAACAAAAAACAGCATAGAAAATAAGCTGTTTTTTAAATTTTGTATAATTAAGCATTTTTTATATAATCCAAAAACTCTTCAATTTCTTTCCCATATTTCTTTAAATAAAAATGCAAATCATGGGTGAAATTATTTGGCTGTTCGTTCATTTCTTCTTTAAGACGGTCTAATTTATAATACAAAATACCACTGGCTTCACTATCTGAAGGACGAGAAGAACCACCATAAACTCCAACATAAAGATGAACACTGTGAGCAATATCGTAATTTTTTTTGTTAATCATCCTACCAAGATTCCACCTTCCTTTATCGAGCTCTTTGACCACTGCAATACTGTCTAAATAAGTTTGTAATAATTTATAAGTTTTTCTAAAATCGTCATCATTACGCAAAACTATGGATGGCACGCGTAATTCCTGCACTGTTTCCACCATCAGGGTATACAAGGGTGAATCACCGTGCTTTATGTGTCCGCCGATAGCTTTATCAATCAAATATGGATTATGGACTTTACTACCAGCTCTTTTTTGTAAAATGATTTCGCCTTGTCTGTTAAACAATAAAAGACCAATTATTTCTATAGCTCGGCTGGGTTTACCAGTTAATTCAATCACTTTCAACTGTTCCTCATAGTATTTATCACGATCCATTGGTACTGGAATATCCGGATCGCGTAGTTCATAAGTTGTTACTAATTCTGTCATATTTATTATTAATAATACACCCATTATAACCCAAACACCCAAAAAGTCAACCAGACTTCCAGATTTTCGCTATTTCTGCTATAATACATATATTCCGTATCCTACATTCAACATTCTACACCCAATGCTTTACACTCTCTTCCTCACTCTCCTCAAAACCACCGCCATCCAACTCGCCGGGCTGTTTGGCATATTTTTCGCCTTTGGCATTATTTTGTCTTGGCTCCAACGTGTTACCCAATACAACTATCGCCGGGCGTTTGGTTGGAAAGGTATTTTGTTCACAGCTTGGTTTGGCACGCCATTTCACGAACTTGGGCATGTATTTTTTGCAAAATTATTCCGCCATCGCGTTACAAAAATTTCTTTGTTTTCTCCTAATGAATCCACTGGTGGACTGGGCAGTGTGGACCATAG
>Ga0208373_1000238_pt1 | contig 105164 bp, 98 predicted proteins | sample RifOxyC2_FD_184036 | JGI IMG/M metagenome (GOLD analysis project Ga0208373, IMG submission 184036) | Soil microbial communities from Rifle, Colorado - Rifle Oxygen_injection C2 (SPAdes) | ecosystem: Environmental > Terrestrial > Deep subsurface > Rock core/Sediment | place: Rifle, Colorado... | reverse complement strand
CGCTCTTTAAATGCTTAAATTTGAGTTAAAATATGTCAAAGAACGATGTATTTTTGTTAAATTTATAACTGATTTTCTTATTCACATTTGAAAAAAGCATATTTTTTCAAACAGTATGAGAAAAACAGTATTTTTCAGAGGTTTCTTTAAGCAATTTCAGAGTTCTTATAAACGAATCTAATTTTCAGTTTCCATTTTTTAATTTTCATTGAATTTTAAATGAAAAAATTTTCAAAAACAATTAATTAATTTGAATTTAACTTCTTCAAAGTAATAAATTGCTAAAATTAATACAGTATAATACTTTTTAACATTAAAAATTTAAACATTAATTGAAAATTGTGAAATTGAAAATTAAAAATTATTTCAAAAAGAAATTAAAACTTATGGCTACAATTCATTTAATAATTACCTTTAAAATTTGGGATTTTCGTAATAAACCCTTATATTTGTACTCTTTTATAAGAAAAAAATTTAATTTTGTATATATTTTAAATGTATTGAGGAATAATGAATTACACAGGTCCAAAAGTCAAGTTGTCAAGAAAGCTTGGTATTGAATTAACACAGAAATCACATAAATATTCTTCAAAGAAGCCATATCCACCCGGACAGCATGGTGTTTCAAAACGCCGTATAAAACAATCGGATTACGGAAGACAGTTGTTAGAAAAACAAAGACTAAGGCTTCAATACAACATCTCAGAAAAACAAATGCGTAATTACTTTGCGAAAGCGGCACGCCTTGTTGGCAACACGGGCGATATACTCGTTCAATTGCTCGAATCGAGATTAGATGCTTTTATATACAGAGCAGGGTTGACCCGTTCTATATATGCCTCAAGACAGCTTGTTGGACATGGCCATATTAAAATTAACGGAAAAAGGGTTACAGTACCTTCTTGCCAGTTGAAAGCCAATGACTTGGTTACGATTAAAGAGAAAACACGTAAGAATGACAATATTCAGGATTCTATCAGGTCTGCAGCACCACCTCCATACATAGAAATTTCAAAAGTCGATTTTTCTGCTAAGTATCTTTATCTTCCTCCACGTGAAGAAATTGGTGTTGTATGTGATGTTCCGCTTGTTGTAGAATTTTATTCAAGATAAATTTTAATACAATTTCAATCAAATACTTCTCATGTTTTGCCCGTGAGGTATTTTGTTTCAATTTTTCTTCAATCTGTACGTTATTCAAAATTATTTTGTATAAGATAAAAAAATTACTTGCAAACCAAGTTTGCAAGCAATATTTTTGCGACAATTTAAAATACATAAACTAATTGGTTTTATTATATGTCAACACCGCCAAAAATTAAAGAAGGAAACCAGATGTTCTGGACACCTGAGTTGGCTCAATATCTTGAGGATGCACCCTGGCCTGCATCAAAAGAAGAACTTATTGATTTTGCCAACAGGACAGGTTGCCCCCAGCAGGTTCTCGATAATCTGAATGAACTCGAGGATACGGATGAGTTAATTGAATCCATGGAAGACCTCTGGCCCGAATATGAAGATATGTCTAACGAAGAGTATTTTTATAATGATAATGAAGAGGAGCAATATTATTAATTTTCATTATTAGAACTTAATTGTTATAATTTCAGGGAAATTACTTCCCCTGTCTCCTTTACCTATGAGAGAAATTCATGATACATACAATTTTAAAAAAATTTCCAATTATCATATTGAATTTTCTTTCTTTGATTATACCCGGCCAGTTTGATTTACTTTTCGCACAAAATAAAAATAATCCTGATTTAATTCCTTCTTTTGTAAATAAATTTCAGTATGAAATTGGTGAAATAAGATTTCTTGGTAATAATTCTTTCACTTCATCTGAACTTCAAAACATTCTTGCTTCCAGACAAACAAACAGAGGTTATGACCATAAGATTTTACTTTATTATGATGTTCAATTGAAATACACTTATGCAAAGAAAATCATACCCCAGATAATGATAAACTCCTTTGACCAGGCTCTGCAAACGATGATTAATGAAGTGCAATTCTTCGAGCAGAGTAAAGCCGAAAATGACGTCATAACACTCCATGATTTTTACAATCAAAACGGTTTTCACAAAGCAAAAGTGAGTTATACCTTTGAGGGGGACTTGTCAAGGCAGCTAAACGTATTGTCATTTTTCATTAATGAAGATACTGCATCAACAATTAGCGGTATTACATATCTTGGTTTGGATTCATTGCCAAATGATATAAATTATACTGTTAAATCATTGATGAAAGTTAGGATTGGTGAGAGATTCAATGAAGAAAGGATATTCTCAGAAGTCAGGGCAATTCATTTCAAGCTTCTTGACAATGGCTATTATTATGCGAAATATGAGATGCCTCTGGTGTTGCAGGATACCACATTTAACAGAGATAGTGTAATAATATCTTTTCAAACAGGAAAACGGCAAAAGATTGATGGCATTGATTATATTGACAGCACAAAAGGACAAAACCTTGTTGTCAAGGATATGAAAGATAAGCAATTAGAAATTGGAATCGGAGATTGGTATTCAATCAGTAAAGTGAACAGGTCAAATAATAACCTATTATCCCTCGGCACTTTTGATATTGTCAGCATTGATACTTCTTCAATATTTAAACCCCAGACTGATTCAACACTATCACTATTAGTATTCACGCAATACCGCAAACAGCAGGAGTGGGGTGTCAGTTGGTATATTAATAGAACCGCTATAGATAATTTTACTAATTCCGGTTTGGAAGCATTATATTCACATAAAAACATTGGTGGTATAGCACAAAATTTTAATATATTCTTTAGGCCTGAAATACGGGATTTTAGCCGATGGGTTCAGGAATTATTTAATTTATCAAAATGGGATTTCCAGCTTCAGACTGGTATATCGCTTGCTCAACCATTATGGTTTATCATTGATAAAGCAAGATTTGGTGTTGCAGGCCAATTAATTTATTCATATTCCAAGATTTTTTCTGAACTACAATTAAGCACAGTTTCTGCACCTATAAAATTGCCTATTAAATTTCCTGAATTTACTTTTATTCAGTATGGTACTTTTGATGTTTTGTTTGAAAGACAAGTACCTATGAATTTTGATGAAGCATATCAGATTGAGTTAAATAAAGCCGATAGTGCTGCAGAAAAAGAAAAAATTAAAAGCAGTTTCAAAATTTATGAAGCTCTTAATAAATACAGACACGAAACCGGTATGTTGGTTCCCTCGGCATTTATTTTCGGTGGCTCATTAATCGGTGATACGAGAAATGATATTTTTAATCCTTCATCAGGGTATTATTTTAACTTTTCTCTAGATTTGACTATTCCAAAAATTTGGTTGGTACCGGAACTTGGAATTGCTCAATTTTACAGGGCACAAATGAGTTATTATCTATTCACTCGCCTAAGCCCTACAACCATATTTGCATTTAAAGTTCGTGGTGGTTTAACAGTCTGGGGTGACCAGGAAGATACGTATGTCCCTATTGAACGCCAATTTTTTGCGGGAGGAGCAAACAGTGTCAGAGGCTGGGCTTCAAGGAGATTGAGGTATCCCCAACCTAAAGCATCTGATTATGCAGAAGGAACGCTTGATTTCTTCCAGGACTTTGTTGGCAGTGGAACAATTCTCGAAGGTTCATTTGAATTAAGATTCAGATTCCCAAGGCCTGCAAATTTTGATGAATTGTTGTCTGAAATCATCTCAAACATAGTGTTGACTTCATTTGTAGATTGGGGTAATACTTTTCATTGGTATTCAAATTATAATTATCCGTACAAATTCACAGATTACTTTACAAAGCTCGCTGTTGCAGGCGGTGTTGGTATAGGTTATCTTTTACCCGTTGGTCCTATAAGGATGGATTTGGCTTTACCTATTTATGACCCGTCAGCCGGGAGAGACAAGACAATTTTCACACGCGAAAATGTTATGAAAGATTTGAAGCTGCATATTGGCCTTGGCTATTCTTTCTGATATTTTAAATTTATTTCCAGCTTATCATAAGATTAATCCCAGGTGAATATTTGAAAGAGGGTGTGATAATAAATGTAAATTCGTCCGACACAGTAAAATCGTAGAGGTGTGCTCCGACATAAGCATCAACTGCGGCGAGAATATATACTCCGAGAAGATAGAATGCACTCATGTCGCGGTTGTCCCTGAAATATTCTTTGTATCTTCTCAATGAATCGAGCTTAAAGTTATTTTTTTCCGGATTATTTTCACTTTTAACTATGTCATATTGATTTTGTGTGTTTTGAAATTTTCCATTGAAATAATAAATACTGTAACCCAAAGCACAAGCACCGCCCAAAAACAGCGGTGCTTTCCAATATGAACCTACATAAACCTGTCCGCTACCGGGTAAAAGCAGTGATAAACCAACTGCGAGCAAAGGTGACCTTTGCATCTCAAACAATTTTACCTTGCTTGTATCTTTCTCAGTTCTTGTTGTTCCTGTGCTGTCCTGAGAATATGAATAGTTTACTTCAACTGCTGATAACAGTAATAAAATAATAAAATATTTTAAGCTGATATTAATTATTTTTTTAATCAATTTATTCCTGTTTATGAATTAAGAACAGCAACAGCTTCTATCTCGATTAAAACATCCTTTGGCAGTCTGCTAACCTGGTATGCCGCTCTTGCCGGTTTGCTTTCACTAAAATATTTGTTATAAATCTTATTCATTTGTGCAAAATGATTCATATCAGCTAATAACACAGTTGTTTTCACTACATTATTAATTGACAGATTAACTGATTCGAGAATTGCAACAATATTTTTTATTGCCTGTTCGGTTTGTGTTACAATATCATCTCCTGCAAGCGTCCCGTCAGGTTTAAAAGGTATCTGTCCGGAAATAAACAATAACTCTCCTTGTGCGGCTACAGCCTGTGAATAAGGCCCTATCGGACTTGGTGCATTTTCGGTATAAATAATTTTTTTCATTCATTCTCCAAAATATTTCCAATAAATAAACTATTATCTTTAATAATAATTGTAACATCTGTTACATCTTATTATAAACTTTCTTTCCAAGAAGTGCCGCTCCGATAATTCCGGCATCCTTAGTAAAATGCGCTTTTCGTAATTCAGCCCTGGATGCAATAGTTGGCAATGCCCTTTGTTTAATTGTATCGAGTGCCGAATCAAACAGGATAGAATCAGACATTGAAATCCCACCACCTATGATAACAGTTGATATGTCCAAAAGATTCATTGCAGATGCAATTCCAACCCCAAGATAAAAACCGATTTTTTTGAAACATTCGATTGCTGCCATATCATTTTCGGATATTGCATCGGAAATGGAACTAACATCAATATTTTTATTTTGATTCAATATAGAATCAGGGTATTTATTTAAAATGTTTTTAGCAAATTCTATGATTTGCTTTCTCCCGATAAATTCTTCAAGTGTTCCGGAACGAAATGACTGAGGATAAATTTTTATATCATCATTAACATCAATAATAGTATGGCCAATTTCACCTGCCCCTCCTGTATCACCCCGAAATATGTTTCTATTTATAATAATTGCTCCACCAACACCGGTTCCAAGAGTGATATATATAAAATTATTCAGGCCCTTGCCTGCACCAAGTTCAAGCTCAGCCACAGCCGCTGTATTGGCGTCATTGTCTATTGCAATTGGAATAGATATTATATCTGTCAATTTCTTTTTTAATGGCTGGTCAACCCATCCAGGCAGGTTTGGCGAAATTCTAACTACACCTTCATCGGTTACTACACCCGGAACACCAATCCCTACAGATTTTAAATCAGGAAAATTATTTCTTGCTTCCTGAATAATATTCTTAATATTATTAATAACTGCATCGGGCCCATTTTCAGCATTTGTAGGAATAGATAACTGTTCAATGAGATTACCGTTCTCATCAACAATCCCCGACTTGAGATTTGTTCCGCCTATGTCAATTCCAAGATACATGAACTACTCTGTATAAAATTTAATCATATTTAAAATAGCATTTTCGCATACATTGCAGTATGGCTTCTTTCCTTTGCTGAACATTATGCAGTCAACCATAGGCCTGTAAATTCCCTGCGAAGAATAGCCCCCACCCTCATAAACACCGACTTTACCTGCATATTTACTGTTTTTGAAAAATTTATCTAAATTATCATTACGTTTCTTTTCTGCTGTTTGATAATCTTGTTCTGCCAATTTAATCATGCTTTCGGATGCGTTTGAACTTTTTAAATCGGATATGTTTTTCAGAAGTTTTACTCTTTCTACACCCCATTCTTTATCCAATTTTTCATATTCCGCTTTTTCCCATAATGAGGGTAATTCAATACCCGAAGTAATAAACTCCCTCCATTTTAAATCATCCTTATTAATTAAAGCCGTCAAATTAGGTTCAGTCGGTTCGATTCCTTTTGGATAAAAATCGTTGTAAGACACATCAGAAGTATAGTATTCATCACCTAATCCTGCGAATGCATGGCCAAATTCATGCAGAAAAACATACTCGTTCCACACATTATTGTTTACAAAAGTCGCATACTGATTGTAAATCCCTCCGCCGCCATACTTACTTGTATTAACCATTATGTAAATAGCATCATACGGTGCATGAGCGGCTACATCACGCAATGTTTTATTATCATCAGTCAGTAAATACCTGTCTGAACCTAATGAATTAAATGTTGCATTGACTGTTGTTTTCTTGTAAATTTTATTCAGTGGTATATCTATACCACTTTCTTCGGAAGGTTTATAAATTCCATAGATGTTGAATTTGTCCTGATATGTTTTATAAGGCTCCTGTGAGAAAAATACTCCGGTGAATCTTTTCATGTCTTCAAGGAATTTCATGTCCTCATTTGAATCATATCCCTCGCTGATGATTACTACATCAACTTTATTGTGTGGATTACCTGAAACATGGCTCTTATAAACTCTTACTGCCTTGTCAATTATATTGTCTCTGATGATGTTTATATCCGAAGGGTCAATCTCAGTTTGATAAATTTGAACAAGTTTTTGTTCTTTTGTTCTCGATTCAATCGTGTATTTAATTTTGTTATTTGGCATTGGTATCAAAACAGATTCATGATAAGCCTTTGTTTGTCCGTTAATGGCTGGAGTAGTTGTTCTATACTCACCAAAATAAGTATCATAGCCTTTTGAGAAAATCAATATACCTGAGTTTACATCATATACCTTACAATAATATCTTCCGTTGTTGAAATTATCTATTGTATTTTTTGTACTTCCGGCCCACATACCATATTCATAAGCCTTGTCGAATACTATAGATTCGGTTTTAGCATTACCAATATGAAGATAATCTATCCTCAAGGTTTTATCTATGAAATAATCATCAAATTTTACTTGTGAAAAACTTGTAACTATAGTAAGGACAAAAATAAATAAAAAGGTTGTCGATAATTTTTTCATAGAGTTTACCTTTATGATTATATGTTTATTTTTCTTTTTTTCCTTCAATCAGAAACACTTTTTCGCCGGGTTTAATCATACCGTATTTTTCGCGAGCAACTCTTTCGATTTCGGTATTATCATTTTTTAATTCATAGATTTCATGTTTAAGCGAATCATGCGTTTTTTCTTCGGCTTTAATTTTCTGTTTAAGTTCGATTTTCTGATTTTGAAGTTTCAGCCTCGTGTATAAGCCATAATTGGAAAACAGAAGAAAGCCAAGAACGATTGCCAGCAATAGCAAAGTAATTATCAGCTTAGGATTCTTTGTTTTGTCTATTATGAAGTTTTTGATTCTTGTAATCACTTTCACCTCATAAAATCAATTACGAATTATGAATTACGAATTACGATAATCCGATGAATGTACTATCCTTTTATTTAGAGAATTTCTTAAGAAATTCAACAAATTTATCCATTTCTTCCTTTGAACGCTTCTCTGTTACAGCGATTAACAAACCTTGCTTGCACTCAGGAAATCTTGATGTATCAATACCAGCAAGTATGCCTTCTTTTTCTGCTTCGTCAATAATTTTTGATGCAGGTACAGGAGTTTTAACAAGAAATTCCTTGAAGAACGGCTTATCGCTTAATAAACTGAAACCTTTTATTTCCTTAATTTTTGCTCCAAGATAATGTGCTCTTTGAAGACACTGCTCTGCAACATCTTTTATTCCCTGTTTACCCATTGTTTCCATATAAGCCGTAGCAGCAAGCATAAACAAACCCTGGTTTGTACAAATATTTGATGTTGCTTTTTCCCTTTTAATCTGCTGTTCACGTGTCTGAAGTGTTAGAACATACCCCCTATTCCCATTTACATCTTTGGTTACACCTGATAATCTGCCGGGCATTTTTCTCACAAATTCCTGCTTTACTGCAAATATACCAAGATATGGCCCGCCAAAACTCAAAGGTATTCCTAAAGACTGTCCTTCGCCAATTGCCACATCGGCATCGTATTCGCCCGGTGCCTGAAGTACACCGAGAGAAATCGGGTCAACCGAAACTATAAATAATGAACCATTTGCGTGAGCAAGCTTTTCAATCTCATGTACATCTTCAAGATTGCCATACACATTTGGCTGTTGAACAATAACTGCGGAAACATTATTATCAATTGCCTTTTTCAATCCTTCAAAATCACAAGTCCCGTCATCGGAAATAAATTCTTTGAAAGTCAGTTTTTTTCCACTGCTGATTGTGCTTACAACTTTCCTGTATTGAGGATTAACCGAGCCTGCATAAACAATTGTCCCTCTTTTATTGTGTGCATGAGACATCAACACAGATTCAGCCATAGCACTGCCGCCGTCATATAAAGAAGCATTTGACACATCCATACCGGTCAGTGTACATATCATTGATTGATACTCATACATCGCCTGAAGAGTACCCTGCGACACTTCTGCCTGGTAGGGTGTATATGCTGTTTTAAATTCAGGCCTTTCCAAAACCATGCTGACTACAGTCGGTATGAAATGGTCATAAGCACCTCCGCCAAGATAGCAGGTGTATTTACTTGCATCCTTGTTTTTATTTGCATAAGACTGCATCAGCTTAACAACTTCATATTCGGATAGTTTTGGTGCAATATCGAGAGGTTTTTTTAATATGATTGATTCGGGTATATTTTCAATTAATTCTTCAAAAGATGAAACGCCAATTTTTTCTAACATTTGTTTTCTGTCATCATCGGTATTCGGTACAAAAGACATCACAACTCTCCTAATAACAACTAATTTCACTAACAAATTAATACGAAATACAAAATTAGGGTATTATCGGGTGGTTACCAAAAGTGAAATGTAGGTTAAAGTGATTAATGAAAAATGAATATATATTATTCATTTTAAAGAAGGGATTATAATTCTTTTCCTCCTAGTCTTAGAACTTGCTTCTTCAATTTAGGTAAATCATTGGAAATTATCCCCCAGATAATAACATCATCAACTTTATCATATCCGTGAATAACCCAATTTCTGAGGTCAACTATTCTTCGGGCATCTTCAATTTCAATTTTATCATCTATATTTAGTATCCTATTTGAAGCTTCACCAATTATCTCTAATTCTCTTTCAATAGCCCTGCGTAATTGTTTATTTGCAAGATACACATTAAAATCTCTTCTTGTGCCTAAATATTCAAAAATTGAATTAATAGAATTAATAATATCAGTCAGATATTTTTTTATTTCCAGATTCATATAATAACAATTTTGTTTTTTCTATGCTTTCAATAAAATATGGATTAGAAAGTGAATTCTCAGTAATCAGGTCAATTTCCCGATTGAAAAGCTTCTGAAATAAATAATGCAAGGAGAAATAATTATCTGTATATTTTTTAATTGGGATTTTTTTAAAAGAAACCAACAAATCTATATCACTCTTATCCTTAAAATTTCCCGATGCTCCTGAACCAAAAACATATAATGACTTTACATCATATTCTCTGCAAAGTTTTCTGATTTCTTCAAGCCGGTTTTTAACTATCTTATTCATACCATTAATTTAATACAAAATACAAAATTAGCCTTTTATGAGTAGCATACCAAAAGGAAATACAATGATAATAAATATCATTAAGTGATAACAGCCATAATTTTTGAAAAAATTATTAATTGCTGATATTACTTCCGGACATGAATTTCAACGTCCCCACCTTCAGCTCTAACTTGTTTAATCGTTTCCTGTAATTCATCAGGAAGTGAATCTATTGGGACGATGAATCCATCATACATAACGAATTTATTTAATGGACTGTTATCTTGAATATGTTTTGTCGAAAATTCACTATCGTAGTAATTCATATTAAAAATATCTCTTATAAGACGGGATTTACTTGTTGTTGTCGAACCTTTTGTCCCGAAATATTTATTGATTTCTTCAACGGTTGCATATGGTTCAAAAGATTTGTCGAAGAGAAAGTTTATTGTACCAATTGCATGAACAACCGCAGCAGCCCATATTTCAAGTTTACCTGTTACAAATGGTACATTTCTTTTTCTTCCGAGTTTTTGAATCAATTTTGTTGATAGTTCGAAATATTCGTCATCAAGTTTTTGTTCGCAAAATCCTTTGATTAATTCGATAATTTGTTCCTGTCTGGCTCGTATGGTTTCCTTATCCATAAAATAAAAAAAAATTAATTATTGATAAAAATTTGATTATTCGCAATCAATTCAGTTATTATACATTTCAAGTTGCTGTTCAACCCATTCATTATACTTTTGTTCTCTAAACTTGAACCATTTCTCACGATATTCACCGGAATTATTAATTACATATTTGAAATTTTGGAAAGGTTGTTTTTTTTCTAATGCAATTTTTAATTCATGAGCGAGCTTATCATTATCTACTGTTTCAATGAAATCATCCATTACTCGGAATGATTCGTGTGAGTCCATTGGTTCAATCATCAGATATTTTTCTCGTTCTTTTTCTATTTTTTCTATTTGCTCAGCCCAATCTTCTTCTTCGGCATAAATGTGGTGGTCAAAGTCAACAATTGAGACTAACTCTTGATTTTCAATTTTACAATAACAAACCATTCCACATTCTAATTCACTGGCAATTTCACGAATTTTATCTTTTGATAATTCAAGCATTTTAAGATTAATGATTAACTCAAATTTGTCTGTTATTTTTTTTCAAAGTAAGAAATTATAGGAAATTTTCAAATTGATTATTCATCATTATACTAACAAAAAAAAGTGCAAACCGATTTCTCGACCTGCACTTTTTCATACTAATAAATTTATCTTACAACTGTTTAGAAGCAAAATCCCAATTCACTATATCCCAGAATTTTTCCACAAACGTAGGACGTGCATTGCGGTAATCAATGTAATAGGCATGTTCCCAAACGTCGAGCGTTAGAATTGGTTTCTTGTCGAGTGTCAGGGGAGTACCAGCATTGCTCAACTGAAGGATTTCTAATGAACCGTCTGCGTTCTTAGCCAGCCAAGCCCAGCCCGAACCGAATAAAGTAACAGCCGCTTTTGTGAATTTCTCTTTGAAATCCTTGAATGAACCGAAGTATTTGTTGATTGCATCTGCTATGTCTCCGGTTGGAGTGCCGCCACTGTTAGGTGAGAGGCAGTTCCAGAAAAATGTGTGGTTATAAACCTGTGCCGCATTATTGAATATGCCGCCTTCAGCTTTTTTAATAATATTTTCTAGCGAGAGACTCTCAAACTGAGTTCCCGGGATAAGATTATTAAGGTTATTCACATAAGCAGCATGGTGCTTGCCGTAATGATAGTCTAATGTTTCCGGTGAAATAACCGGATTCAGCGAGTCCTTCGGAAAAGGAAGGGCAGGTAATTCGAATTTCATAATTCCTCCTTTTATTATTGTTGAATGATAAAATTGGTTTCTTTTCGTTATGGTTTTTGCCCCCTTTTTCAAAGGGGGATTAAGGGGGTTTTTATTATCCCTATATTAATTTTCTCGAATAAGTTCAGAATAGTTATAAATAAATATCCTTTTTTATTCACTATTCACTATTCATTGTTCATTGAATTTCATCCATGGCAACCGCAGGTCATACTGCTGTTCGGCGATAGGAATGAAAATCCCTTACCTTGTTCATCGTCAATGAAATCTATTGTAACTCCCATCATGTAAAACAGGCTCTTTGCATCAATTACAATCCTGAGATTGCTTGATGTAAATACCCTGTCCTCTTCGCCCATTCTTGCATCAAATCCCAAAACATAGCTCATACCCGAACAGCCGCCGCCTTTGGTTCCTATTCTTAGAAAATACCCATCTGGAACTTTGCTTGTCTCAAGAATATTATGTATCTCATCTATCGCTGACTTCGAGATTAATATATCTTCTTCGGCATCAGCTCCGCTGACGCCTGTTGCTATTCTTTCGTAATCAACCATCGTTTCTGTCATAGTATCAGTCATATTATTCCCTTCATAAAAATTCTAAACATCATAATCAACGTAAACATCATCTGTCAAGGGATGTGACTGGCATGTCAGAACATAACCTTCTTCGATTTCATCATCCGTCAATCCGTCCCTTTCCTCCATTTCTACTTTTCCACTTTTTAGCATAGCCCGACAGGTCGTGCAAATACCTATCTGGCAGCTAAACGGAGGGTCAAGCCCTTCGTTCATAGCCGCTTGCAGTATTGTCTCATCAGGTTCAACATCGAAGCTATGCTCCTCTGCGTATAACTTTATTTTTACAGTTCTTTTCTGAAATTCTAAATCCGACATTAATTATCGTCTTTTATTTTGATTTCTATATGACTGATTTATTGTGGAATAATTGTATGAATTTATCGTAATATAAAATATGGCAGTATTTTCTTAATTTCACCCGAAATAATCTGTATGAAATAGGCACCGGAAGCAAATTTGTCAATCTCAAAATTCACCTTGTAATTTCGGTATTGCACACCCTCAACTGAGATTTTATTTTGATATATATTGGTTGCTGATGAAATAATATTTCCAATATTATCGAGAAATTTGCAGTCAAAGTCATTTTCAAAATCAATATCTGTTTGTATATCAATATTCACAATTGTATTTCCTGGATTAGGATATGGATTGCTTACTACCACATTTTTCCATGCACCAAGTGTTTTAACTTTAATAGTAATATTACAACCACTCATCCCACTGTAAAAAGCAGTGTCTCCGATTGCCTTAACAGGAATAGTCAATGTGTCACATAAATCATTTAATTTAAGAGTATCCCATTGCTCACCAAGCGCAGATGGTAGATAGCATAGTTCAAGCTCCTGTCTTTCTCCTGCAGGAATGATTATCGGTAACTGCGATTGAGGAATTGAAAACTCAATGTTCCTGAACAGTCTTACATAATCCAAAATTAACTCCTGAGCCCCGATATTTTGGAGTAATACTTTAATACATTTCAGGTTCCCAAATTCAGATTTACCAACATATACCTTTCCACTATCTAAAGGATAAAGTACTATTAGATAATCAGGACGGCTGTAAATCACACCACTAAAGTCAACAGATTTACTTGAAGCAGAACAATAGACGGTTATGGTAAAATATCCATTCTCTAATGGGTCTATAAGCGTGATAGTAATATGTACAAGGCGTGACGGCAGATTCTCAATAACAGTAATTTTTACATTAACATTTTTTGTACCTGAAAGTTCGACACGGTTAATATAATTACTGTCTGCTACTGTAATATAATAATTATTGCAGTCGAATGAAGTATCAATTATTTGCGAAGCCTTGTTTTCATAAGCCAGTCCGTGAATAGGCAGAAATAGTGTATCACAAAGATTTTTTAGGTATAAAGTATCTGTGAATATACCTGTAATGCCGGAACTGAAGCAAATTGTTAACTGTTTCTGCTGATTCGGAGGAATAACCATAGGTAATTGATTTCCCGGAATAGAAAATTCAGTATTAAAATAAAACATAGCAGAATCAACAGTTATATACTCATTACCTGTATTTTCAATAATAAGATTTATACATTTTGTTGCATTTACTATTGTATCAACTATAAAAGTTACATTAGGCGGAGCAGGAAAGCTTACGTTAAGGAATGTAAGGTCGCCATGAATAGTTCCGCTTATATCAGTTGTTAAGCCGGTATTATTGCAATAACATGTTACATTGAAATATCCATTATTCCTTGGGTCAATCAAAGAAACCTTAACATGTACAACCATTGCAGGCAGAGGCTCGACAACTGAAATCGCAACATTTTTATTATTTGGCCCCGTCAGTTCAACTAAGTCAATTAAGTAGGAGTCCGTAACCGTGAAATAATAATTAAAACAATCCTGGCTCGTATCGGAAATCAACGGTGGTTTGTCCGCAAGGCCTCTTCCTCGTATTGGGATAACGATGCTGTCGCAAATATCCCTAAGATATAAGGTATCATTGAAAACACCTTGCTTTGTCGGCAAAAAGCAAATTCTTAGTGTTCTTTGCTGTCCGTAAGGTATGGTTAATGGCAACTGTCCGGCAGGAATATAAAATTCAGATTTTGTTACAAGACTTGCCGAATCAATACTTATGTCATCGAATCCTTCATTTCTTATTTCAACATCAACGCATTTAACCGTGTTTATTGCTGTATCGCCAAGGTCTATCGAACCATTTTTTATTGGCGAAACAACTCTGAGGTAATAAATATTATTATAAATTGTATCGCTTATGTCAACGGATAATCCCGTTTTATTGCTTGTGCAGGTAACGGTGAAATAGCCGTTCAACTTTGGGTCAATGAGCGACACTACTACATGCACAACACTTGCAGGAAGCGTTTCGATGGTTGACACCTTTACATTCTGATTATCAAATCCTGTCAACTCAACCCTGTCAATCAAATTCGAATCTGAAACGGTGAAGTAAAAATTATCGCAGTCGGAACTGATATTAAATATAAGAGGAGGTATAATGAAAACAGAATCCATAAGAATTTCGACAGAGTTCAGGCTATGATTTTGATTATCGTTACCACCAATTGCCAGAACGACATTTTTACTCGGATTATAAGGGTCAGGCAGAGTAACCGCCGCAAAATTATATCTTGCAAAATTCAAGTCGGGAGCAGTACTTGCAACATTTGAAGTTATATTATACCAATCGCATTTTCTTGTGCAACTATTATAGTCATAATAACCCCCAATAACCAGAACAGAATCATTATTGTATTGAACCATTGGAAATCGAAACCTTCCGGTTAAAACTTTACCTGAATTTGTAAACCGTCCATTATTTTCAATATATACTTCATCAGATACGATTGCTGGATTATCATGAAAGATACCACCAATTATTAACAATCTACTATCCAAGAGTTTAATCATTGTTGGCATATTAATTTGACTCCTGACTGAATCAATAATATTCCATTTGTCATTGATTATATCATATTCAAAAATATATTTGCTTCTATTACTATTTGTACCGGCTTCTCTTCCGCCTAATGTAATTATTTTACTTTGAGATGTAGTCCCACAGACAGCATCGCTTGTTGGAAATGGAAAAGGATTCACTAACCTGCTTTGGCCTGTATTAATATTAAAAATTTCGATATTATTAATTACTGTTTGGTCGCCTAATCTACCACCAACAATAATAATTTCATGGTCATTTAAAAATTCAGCACAGTGTTGCCATCTTGCAATCTCTAAATATCCTATAATTCTCCATGACCGTGTTGATTTGTCAAATAATTCAACAGCAGAGGTTAATTGATCAAAACCAGAATTACAACCACTGATAACAATTATATTAGTGTCTTTTGTTACAAGAGTTGCAAAGTAACCTCTTGAAAAATTCATCGGAGGGCCTGGTTTTATTGTATCATTTAAAACATCAATTATTTCACATGTTGGTAAATCACCATTTAAATTAGTATTATCATAACCTCCAATTACAAGTACTTCAGTTTTACTTATAGCTACTGCACTGTGTAATTGACGGTGAGCATTTAGATTTCCAAAAATTTTCCATTTAAGATTTGATAATAATTCTTGAGGTAATAAAAAGGCTTGAATCAAAATCATGAATAATATTAAAAAGTAAGAAGGAGCCTTTATTAAGGAATGTATGTTTATATACCTAATATTTTGACAATTAAATTTCATTTCATAACAAAATACGGAAAAATTCTTTTTCCGTCAATAGTTTCAACGACAATAAAATACATTCCGGTTGATATATCCTTCAAATTGAAACTGTATTCTTTCTCCATTTGTTCAATACTTCCGGTTTGCCATCTGTTTTTTTCAATCACATCTGAATTTTTTATAAGTTCGCCCTTATAATCATATAAATAACACTTAACTGAAAATTCAGAGTTTTCAGTTACATTTATCGAAACAATTTCACTGCCGGGATTAGGGTAGGGATCACCGATTTTTATATAATTACCGGGTATAAGTGTCTTGCCTTTTATCGGAATGGTACACTTACTGTTCCCGGTATAAAACACAGTATCGCCAATTGCAATTACAGGTAATCTCAATGTGTCGCATAAATCCCTGAGAGATAATGTGTCATATTCCCAATCGAGAGATGATGGCAGGTAGCACAATTCAAGTTCCGCTGTGTCACTTGCCGGTATTTTCAAAGGTAATTGGTATTGTGGAATAGAAAATTCAATGTTTCTGTCGAGCCTGACAAAATCCAGTATAAACTCTTCCGAACCTGTATTATAGATTAAAACCTTGACACACTTTAAAGTACCTGCATCTGTTTTACCAACAATTATTTTTCCGCTATCGAGAGGTGCAAGAACTTTTAAAACGGAAGGATTGCTGTTAATGGTATCGCTGACATCAATATATTTACCTGTAGCATAGCAGTAGCATCGGACATTAAATAATCCATTCTGATTTTGGTCTATCAATGATATTTTTACTCGCACAACTTTAGAAGGAAGTGTGTCTTGAACAGCAATTTTAACATTATAGAAATTGCCAAATAATTCAACTTTGTTGATTCCGTTTACATCAGTAACGGTGAAGTAAAAATTATCGCAATCGAAGGAAGATTGAGTGAGTTTTGGTGGTGGTGGTTGATATTCAATCGAATCAACTAATATCTCAACAGAACTAATAGCTTTTGAATTATTATCTCTTCCACCAATAGCAACTAATATTCTATCCCATGGTCTTTTCGGATTTCGCATTGAAACAAGGTTAAACATACTCCTGCCAAAATTTAAAGATGGTCCAAATGATGTTGACCTTGTATTTAAATTATACCATTCACATCTTGTTATATTTGTTTCATCATTTTCAAATCCACCTACAATTAAAACCGAATCATTATTATATTGTGCTAATTGATGCCAATGTCTTTTTGTAAACATATTACCCGATAAAATAAATCTATCATTAGATTCAATATTAATATCATCAGAATTGGTAACAGGATTTTCTTTTAAACTACCACCCGTGATAATAACTTTATTATCCCATAGTTTTAACATAGAAGGGTATTGAACATCAGCATTTAAATTGCTGTAAATACTCCAAAAATTAGCCGATTCATCATAAGTATAAACAATATTAGTTCTTGTGCTATTTTCACCTGCTTCTCTACCCCCGAAGAATATATTTTTATCGGTACTGGTAGTTGAGCTTAAACAATCGCAAGTTGGTACTGGAAAAACAGATGAAGCTCTTCCTAAGCCGGTATTAATATCATATATCTCAGTTTCATTTGTACCTGCACTTCCACCCGTTCTACCACCTACAATGATTATTTCATGATCGTTAATAAATTCAGCACAAAATTGTTGTCTTCCCGTTCTAATAGGTCCCATTGTTTGCCAACTTCTTGTCTTTCTATCAAATATGTCACATAATCGAGTATTTGCGCCATTACTTGAATTGTTACAACCACTAATTACAATTATATTTGAATCTTTTAACATTAATGCATTAAATAAATATCTTTGTGTTTTCATAAAAGGACCAGATATAATAGTATCATTAGCTAAGTCAATAATTTCACAAGATGACATAGCATAATTATTAATACCTGAATTATTCCAGCCACCTATAACTAAAATTTCTGTGTCACTAATTGGAAAAGCTCTTGAATGTTGTCTGGGTATTTTAAGGTCGCCAAAAATTTTCCATACTTTTTCTGCTTGAATACAGTTGGCAGAGCATAGGAAAGTAATTAATAAAAAATATGGATAAAGACAATTTTTAATTCTAATGAGAATTTCACTTTTAACAAGAATAGAAATATTCATTATTTTTATTTGTATCTATTATTTCACATAATTATTTCGTTATAATAGTTCAAAGAATCATTGTGAATAAATACTACATTATCTGATATGTGTTCAATATCAATACTTACTTTGTTTAGAAATCCCTTTTCGTTTATAATATACGAAGAATAGTTGAATTCATTGTGCATCATTTTCTTAAAATCAGAGGTGGTCATATTTTTTAACTTCTGTAATTCAGATACTAGCTCCAAAATTAGAACAGGTTTTTTATCTCTAAGAATATTTTTCATCCCATTAACAACATCTATTTCAGCACCCTCAACATCAATTTTTACTAAATCTATTTTATATATTTTATTTTGAATGACAAAGTCATCTAAAATTATAGCTTCAATTTCTTCAAAATTTTCGGATAATGTATCTGTATGGAGTAGTGTGCTATGAATACCTTGATTCTCATTTTTTGATAAATAAAGTTTGATAATTTTGTTATTATCAGATACTGCTAATTTATAAGGGTGAATATTCTTAAATCCATTCAATTTTATATTTTCATTAAAAATTTCAAAATTTCTTTTCTCCGGTTCAAATCCATAAACTTTTCCCAAATCACCAATTATTTGTGCAAAAGTCAAAGACAAATACCCAACATTTGCACCTATATCAATAACGATATCTCCTTTTTTTAATGTCTTCTTTATAAATCTGATGGTTGGTAATTCATATGAACCAAATAAATATAGATAAGATTGAAGAAATTCATTCAAATCAAGATCCATTTTAATTTTATTTCTCAACCTTGAAATTTTTCTAGTGCCTTTTGGGGGTGTAAGTTTAGGAAAGTAATATTTTGTTAAAATAGTATATTTTCCTCTTTCGATAGGATATAATCTTAATATTAATTTTAAAATTGTTCTAAGAAATGATTTCATACTTTACATTCAAATTGTTTATAATTCAAATGCAATTTACTTCACAAAAACCCTAATTCCAACATTGCGGCTTCGCTCATCATATTTCGGTCCCAAGGCGGGTCGAATGTTACGATTGCTTTGGCATCCTTTATACCTTCGATTTCCCTTACTTTATGTTCCACGTCTATTGGAATACTCATAGCTTCAGGGCAATTAGGTGCTGTCAGTGTCATAAGAATTACTGCCTCTCCATCGGCTGTGATTTGCACGTCATATATTAAACCGAGTTCAAAAATATTTATAGGAATCTCCGGGTCATAAACTGTCTTTATTGCCTCGAAAACCTGTGCTTTTAGTTCTTCTATATTTATGTTTTGTTCCATATTTATTTAATTTTAATTCATAATCCGTAATTCGTAATTATCGATTTATATTACGCTTAATTAAAATAGATAAAAGCAAATATAAAATAGATAATAGAAAAGCTAAAAGAGTCGTCTTCATTTTCTATTTCGTTTTGCAGTTACAAGTGAACTGCTGAATATTTTAATAAATTCATAACTTTCCTGTAAAAAGAATTTTAAATCAGCATGATCTTCATTGAGCAGTTTTGATTTTTTTATTAATCGTAGCCAATAATTTGATTCTCTCATCTCTTTTAACACCAATTGTGTTTTATGGATGAAATCGGCTTTGGATTCAGCAGCAACTGATTCTTCATAATTCGCACCTGATGAAGTTCCCGCACGAAATAGTTGTCCGTAAATATGTTTCCCGGCATATGTTTTGCAAAGTTGTCCTTCAACTTTTATAATTCTAGCCGCAAACTCCAATAGCCGCTCTGATATATTTTCTCTAAAACTTTTTTTACTATTCTCCATTTGTAATTACTTTTTTCTATTTTCTATTATCATTTTTCTATTTTTATTATCATTTATCAATTTTCAATTATCATTTATCAATTTTCAATTATCAATTATCAATTTTCAATTATCTATTATCTATTATCAATTTTCAATTATCTATTATCTATTATCTATTTTCTATTTCCTATTTTTTAATTGTGAATTGTAAATTGTTAATTATTCAGTAACTACCACCTCACCCGTTTTATTCTCCAGCGCATTGAGGAGCGTATGCCATGCAAGGCTGGCACATTTCACGCGTGCCGGAAATTCCCTCACACCGCTGAACACTGCAAGCTTGCCGAGGCTTTCCTCATCAATTACCTTATCAGTGTCTGCAGTAACCACATCATGAAATTTGGTAAACAATTCCTTTGCTTCCTCAATCTTTTTCCCTTTCAACAGGGTAGTCATAATTGAAGCGGATGATTTGGATATAGCACAACCGGAGCCGATGAATTTAATATCGCTGATAGTATCGCCGTTGATGAGCAGGTATAATTCAAGCTGGTCGCCGCAAAGCGGATTATGACCCTTTGCAGTATGAGTCGGATGTTCAAGCTCGCCGAAATTTCTTGGGCTTTTATTATGGTCCAAAATCACCTGCTGGTACAAATCGTTTAATTCCGCATCCATCCTATATCCGAATCAACTGAATAATTTAATAACATTTCTTAATGATTTAACGAAAACGTCAACTTCTTCTTTTAAATTGTAGAAAGCAAATGAAGCCCTCGAGGTTGCAGGAACATTGAATCTCCTCATAATCGGCTCTGTGCAATGATGTCCTGTCCTTATTGCAACACCATCTCTGTCGAGAAAAGTTCCTATGTCATGAGGATGAATCCCATCGATAACAAAAGACAAAATGCTTGATTTTTCTTTTGCTGTACCTATTATTTTCACTTCTTTAATTTCTGAAATTGCTTCTGTTGCGTATTTCAATACCTCTGATTCATAAGATGCTATGTTTTCAATTCCTATTTCCTGAATATACTTGATTGCCTCGGAAAGCCCTAAGACTCCTGCAATATGCGGTGTGCCTGCCTCGAATTTATACGGTATAGTATTAAATAAAGTTTTTTCAAATGTAACTGAAAGAATCATATCGCCTCCTCCCTGGTAGGGTGGCATTTTTTCGAGCAATTCTTTTTTACCGTATAATATACCAATCCCAGTGGGACCATAAATCTTATGCCCTGAAAAGGCAAGAAAATCGCAGTCTAATTCCTGTACATTTATATTTGAGTGTTGAATTGACTGTGCCGCATCTACAAGCACAGGTATATTATATCTATGTGCTTTCTCTATTATTTTTTTTATAGGATTTACTGTACCAAGTGAATTTGAAATATGTACAACCGAAACAAATTTTGTTTTTTCATTAATCAACTTATCATATTCACTCAACATTAATTCGCCATCATCTGTTATTGGCACTACCTTAAGCTTGGCACCCTTTTCTTCGCATAGCAATTGCCAGGGGACAATGTTGGAATGATGCTCCATGTGTGTTATTAATACTTCATCTCCTTCTTTTATATTTGTTCTGCCGTAAGAAGATGCAACGAGGTTGATTGACTCTGTTGTTCCCCGTGTAAAGATTATTTCATTAGGACTTCTTGCATATATAAAATTTTGAATAAGTTTTCTCGTATCCTCATATTCTTTTGATACCGCTTCGCTCAGGTAATGCACTCCTCGATGTACATTGCTGTTAAGATTTGTATAATAATGAATCAATTTTTCAATAACCGGGAGCGGTTTCTGAGTCGTTGCGGCATTATCGAAATATACAAGAGTCTTCCCGTTCACCATTTTACTGAGAATAGGGAAGTCCTGTCTAATTTTATTTACATCAAAATTTTGCATAAAATTCTACTGAAATTCTTTAAAAAATGAATAGCCACTACTTTTAAGTAGTGGTGATGTTTCAATAGTACGATTGGAATTATCCCCTTATCTAAGAGACTAAAGTCAATTGATGAGGTTCGAACCTTTCCCCCTATCTGAAGATAGGGGCTATTCATTTCGATTTATTTATTAATAACTTAAAGAACAAAAAAATTACTTCAACTGGTCAAGCACATCGCAGAAATAAACATCATCCTGAATTAGTTTATTTGCAATATAGCTTTTAACCATATCGCGTAATTCCGCAATATTAATCTTCTCCAAAACTTCACTTGCAAAAGCATTCAGCAACAAGGTCTTTGCCATTTCTTCACCTATTCCTCTTGAGCGGAGATAGAAAAGCGAATCGCGGTCGAGATAGCCCGATGTAGCACCATGACTACATTTCACGTCATCCGCGAAAATTTCAAGCTGTGGTTTAGTGTGAATCTTTGCATCATCTGTCAAAAGAATATTTCTGTTCGTCTGGAATGCATTCGTTTTCTGAGCATCGGGACGAACAATAATTTTTCCGTTGAAAACTACATTTGCTTTATCATTCAAAATACCCTTATAAACCTCGTTGCTATTGCAGTTTGGCTTTGCATGGTCAATCAATGTGTGATTATCAACGAAACTGTTTCCACCGACAAAGTAAAGCCCATTGTAATTAGTTTCGCATGCTTCTGCATCAAGAAGTGAATTTAAATTATTCCTGATATAATTCCCTTTCAGGGTAATTGTAGTCCCGGTGAAAATCGAACCTCGTTGCTGGCTGACTTGAGTAGTTCCTACATAATACGAATTTTCATTATTGTTCTGAATGTTATAGTATTCGACATTTGATGAGAAATCCATTACGATTTCCGAAACCACATTATTGAAGCATGGTTGTGAACCTATTGTATGGCTCGTCTCGACAATTTTAAATTGACTGCACTCACCTGCGATTATCAGGTTTCTCGGCATTGTCAAAACAGATTGTTCTCTTGCATCGGTGATAAAAAGAAGTCTGATTGGTCTTTCGACAACTGTACCGTCAGGAATGAGTATGAACGCTCCATCCTGTGCAAAGGCAGTATTCAGTGCAGAAAAACCGTTATTGTTGTAATCAGCAAATTTTCCGAAATACGCAAGCAGCTCAACGCTGTTTCTTTCGATTGCTTCGGCAAAACTCCCTATTATTATATGCCTCTTCTTTGGTTTTACATCCGAAAGTCTGGCTGAATAGAATCCATTAACAAAAACAAGTAAATGCTCATCGAGATTTTCAAATTTATATTGATTGACAATTTCCTGTGTTATTTTCTCATCGTTTCCATTTAGACTAAGTTCAAAATTATGATTGTGAACAAAGCCCGGATTGGAAAATTTCCACTCTTCATTTTTTGCAGTAGGGAAACCAATCAATTTAAATTTATCGAGAGCATCTTTCCTGATAGTGTGTACAGCCGAAAGCCTGCTACCATTCAGCTTATTTTCAAATTCATAAAAATTCGATAATATATTATTTATTAATTCACCAGCCATATCATTTTTCCTTAATTTGTCACCCTGAGCGTAGTCGAAGGGTCTAAATTAGTAATTACATATCTATCTCTTTTTTAATCCAGTCATATCCCTTTTCTTCTAGTTCCAAAGCCAGCTTCTTTGTTCCCGATTTCACTATTTGTCCCTTGTAAAGAACGTGAACAAAATCGGGTATAATATAATCCAGAAGCCGCTGATAATGAGTTATAACAACAAATGCATTATTCTCATTACTTAGCTTGTTGACACCATTTGCAACAATTTTAAGAGCATCAATGTCGAGCCCCGAGTCAGTCTCATCGAGTATTGCCAGCTTTGGCTGGAGCATAGCCATTTGAAAAATCTCGTTACGTTTTTTTTCTCCGCCGGAAAATCCTTCATTCACTGAGCGATTCAGAAAAGTCTTGTCAATCTCTACGAGTTTAGCCTTTTCTCTCATCAATTGAAGGAAGTCCATCGCATCTAATGGTTCTTCATTCCTGAATTTTCTCAATTCATTGAGTGCGGTTCTCATGAAGTTGGCATTAGACACACCGGGAATTTCCACGGGATATTGAAAGGCGAGGAAAATTCCTTCTCTTGCTCTTACTTCGGATGCCATGTCAAAAAGATTTTTTCCCATGTATGTAACACTTCCCTCTGTTACAATATAATCTTCTCTTCCGGCAAGAACATTTGCGAGTGTGCTTTTTCCTGAGCCGTTCGGGCCCATAATCGCATGAATCTCACCTGCATTGACTTCAAGGTTAATCCCTTTTATTATCTGGTTACCATTGATATTTACTTTTAAATTTTCAATTTTTAATAACGACATTATTTTTCCTGAATATATTATTAATTCAAAAAATATTTTGCTTTAAATTTATCAAACTTTTTAAAATTTCATTCGTAATTCGTAATTTATAATTCGTAATTACTAACCAACGCTTCCTTCTAAGCTGATTGCAAGCAGTTTCTGTGCTTCTACTGCAAATTCCATTGGTAATTGATTCAGAACTTCCTTTGCATATCCATTCACAATCAACCCAACTGCATCCTCAGTTGATATACCTCTCTGGTTGCAGTAAAAAATAATATCGTCAGAAATTTTTGAAGTTGTTGCTTCATGCTCGACGACAGAACTTTTATTACCAATATCAATATATGGAAATGTATGTGCTCCGCATTTGTCACCAATTAAAAGCGAGTCGCATTGCGAATAATTCCTTGAATTTGTTGCTTTAGTGTTTACGCTAACAAGTCCTCTGTAACTATTCTGGCTTTTACCGGCAGAAATACCTTTTGAAACAATCCTGCTTTTAGTGTTTTTTCCCAAGTGCATCATCTTTGTTCCTGTGTCTGCCTGCTGATAATTATTTGTCAATGCAACAGAGTAAAATTCACCGACCGAATTATCTCCTTTAAGGATACAGCTCGGATATTTCCATGTAATAGCAGAGCCAGTCTCAACCTGTGTCCAGGATATTTTAGAATTATCACCTCGGCACATTCCTCTTTTTGTTACGAAATTATAAATACCGCCTTTTCCTTCTTTATCACCCGGATACCAATTCTGCACTGTTGAGTATTTGATTTCAGCATTTTTTTCTGCTATCAATTCCACGACTGCTGCATGAAGCTGGTTCTCATCACGCATTGGTGCTGAGCATCCCTCAAGGTAACTCACATAAGCTCCTTCCTCAGCTACTATCAAAGTTCTCTCAAACTGTCCTGATGATTTTGCATTTATTCTAAAATATGTTGATAGTTCCATCGGGCATCTTACACCTTTCGGTATATAGCAAAATGAGCCGTCACTGAAAACGGCAGAATTCAAAGCCGCAAAATAATTATCGGTTGATGGTACAACCGTTCCAATATATTTTTCAATTAAATCAGGATGGTTTTGAACTGCATCGCTCATTGAACAAAAAATAATACCAAGCTCAGATAACTTGCCTTTGAATGTTGTTGCAACGGAAACGCTGTCAAGTACAGCATCAACTGCAATACCTGCAAGCTTTTGCTGTTCGGCAAGTGGAATGCCAAGTTTCTCAAAAGTTTTTCTGATTTCAGGGTCAACTTCCTCCAGGCTTTTTGGTCCCTCCGATGAATTCTTTGGCGCTGCATAATAATATATATCCTGGTAATCGATAGGTGGATACTTAACATTTGCCCATTCAGGCTCCTTCATTTTCAACCAGTACCTGTAAGCTTTCAGTCTCCAGTCAAGCATAAATTTCGGTTCTTTTTTCTTCTCGGATATAAACCTGACTGTATCTTCACTCAATCCTTTAGGAGCAGTGTCATTTTCAATATCAGAAATAAATCCATACTTGTAATCACTTAATGTTATTTGCTCGACTATGTTTACATCTTCCATATTTTCACCTTTAAAAGTTTTATGAATACTTAAAAGGAATCACCCATCCCAACTGTTCTTTACATACATATCTATTTCCAATGGGCAGACACATAGGTCTGTCCCAACATTTTGCATTTTACATTTTACATTTTGCATTCTAGATTCTACATTTATTCACTAATTCGCCGCTATTTCTTCTATCGTCGTTGTACCGAATACCTGCATTACTTTTGATTGAAGTCTTTCCATCGGGTTCTTGATTGTACAGTTAGGTGACCTGTCGCAAACCAAGCCTTTACTCGAAACAAAGCAATCAAGAAAAGATGCCTTCCCTTCCAATGCGATGATAATGTCTTTAACAGTTAAATCAGAAGGCTTTTTGCTAAGCACATATCCACCTTTGATACCCTGTTGAGATTGTATTAATCCCTTTTTCATTAATTGCTGTAAAGTTTTAGAAAGAAATTCATATGGAATACCCATCTGTTCTGATATTTCCTTTGCAGAAATAATCTTATCAGAATGTATTGCTATGTATTGCAATGCAAGAATTCCGTACTCTATTTTCTTTGATAACTTTATCATAAATTAAATTTTTATTGATTTTCCCCCTTTGTAAAAGGGGGATTAAGGGGGATTTAAATTTACCCAAATCAAATAACGATTATTATATCCGACTATTGTAATCCGATTTTTCCATTTATCTAATTCAAATTATTTTTTTTATGTAAATTAATTATCATTTGAGGTTATTATTTTCATTTTAATTCAGCACTTAGCACTAAAAACTCAACACTATTCACTATTCGTTATTCACTTTTCACTATAATTGAGGGGGATTATTTTATCGGCATTTCGAGAGTGATATTAACAGTTCTGCAATAAAACCTGCCTTCAGGTAAGCTATTGTCATACAAAAGACTTTCCTCGCCAATACCAATAATATCGGCATCTTCTATTCCCAGTAACTTAGCTGCTTCTTTTGCTCTTTTTGTTGCTATTTGCTTATTTGTTGCAAAATTCCCGATTTTATCCGTATATCCTGTAACTGTAACTTTTGCATCGGGGTTTATCCTCCTTTTTATATAATCAATTATATTTGAATGTTCCTCTAACAAATTAGTCTTTCCGAAATTGAAAAGAATCAATCTATAATATTCGACATTTTTACCAACCAATCCTTCCTGCCTTTTCTTTTCGATAGTAACTTTTTCAAGTGGAATTTTTTTTAATCTCGATTGTATTGAATCTCCATCATTGTCATTTACAGTTAACCTATACATTATTTCGTTTACTGCTTCAATATTAAGAAAATCTTTTTCGGTTGGAGTCCATTCTACAGAATTAGGTATTTGTCCCTTACCTTCGATTGTTTCAATCAGGTTATTACCGGTAGAAATTTCGATTTTCCATTTCTCAATTTCTGACGGATTTGTCACAATGGGGTAGAACCTGAATTTCACTTTTTCAGGATTGGGAATTGTATCGAGTGTCAAAATCGGTTCAAGTATTGATTTGTTAGAAGGCAGAATCTCAACTCTTCTGTTTTCTTCCCAGGCATCATATTCTTTTGGTGTTGAATAATCTTCAGGCAAATTCCTCGCTTCAACTCCAAGTTGCTCTTCCGGGATTTTCCAAATATCCGTAAAATAGGTTTTGACAGCTTCGGCTCTTGCAAGGGATAATTCTTTGTTGTCTTTTTCCCTGCCTATACCCGAATTTGTACCTATTAGTTTTATATGATAATCCGGATTATCATATAATTTTTTTCCTACCAAATTTAATATTTGGTAATAGGTTTGCATTGCATCTAAGTCGTGTATTGATTTCAAATTAAAGTCCCGGGCTTGTTCGGTTGTCAGTTTTATGTATCGTTCCGGTATCTCGGAAGAAACTTTATCGAAGAAAATATAGTTCAGGAGAGGCCTCATATTGAGGGTAACAATGTCCTCGAGTTTCAGATACAACAAGCTGAGTTCATTATTATTACTGTCCAATTTTATTGCTGTTATATCGACATCTGTTTTCTGAGGAGCTGGAAATTCAGGTAACACCGGTAAGGGCGGGGGAGAAGGAGGTATTGACATTGGTTTGGTTTCGCTGAACATTTTTCCTGCGATTGATACGCCTAAAGTCAGAGAGTTAGTTTTCCAGTTAATATCAGTTGCAATATTTGTAAAATGAAAAATATAATTTATCTCAGGTGATAAATACCAGTCTGAATAACTATCGAGAGGAAATTTATAGGCTAATCCGAGTTTTATTCCGGCTTGAAATGAATTTACATCGGGTATTTTTCCGGATGTATCATTCCTGGTTCTTCTTCCATTATTGAAAGTCCCCCTGTTTTCCGGTTTTACTAATTGTTCATAGCTGTCATATTTACCCGATATTAAAAAGCCTAAACTTAATCCTGCTGAAGCATTAAAATTATTTGTGATTTTATATCCTGCAGTTGGTTCCAAAGAAATTATATGAATATCTGATTTAAGATTATAGTCAAAAATTCCTTCCTGAGATTCACCATCAATAATTAAATTAATGGATTCGGATTCGTTCATCAATCCTGAATAATAATAATATAATAATCTTGTATCAATAAAGGCATCCTGTGAAATATTAAATTTCAAAAGGGGGCCAAAAGAAAAAGCTGTCCCTGAACCGCCTGAATAATTAGGACAGCAGCTTGATACACCCGGTAAATTTTGAAAGTTTGCAACCTGGAATGATAAGCCATATGCTCCCGAAATTCCGATTTCAGGTTTTGAAAACAAGCCTGCAGAATAAACTTGTAGGTATGATAGAACAACTATAATATATATTAAAACAATTCTTTTCGACATTATTTAAAATGAAAATTTAACAATCAGGCAAAATTATGAAACAGAAATTAGCAATTTCTGTTCTTTTTTCTGTAACATTATTGATTTAGAATAAATATTTCTCAAATTTGTATAATTAAGAGTTATCAATTAGATAAATAATTAAAGGAAAGTTTATGAAACGGTTAACCTATATTATCGGTATTTTAATATTCATTTTTATTATTAATACAAGTGTTCATTCGCAGGAGCCAAAGTTAGACAAAGGAATTTTTATTGAACATAAGAATGAATTTTGGGATACAATTAAAAAAGCATCTGATGAATTCAATAAACCAAAAAAGGACGAGAAGAAAACTTTCAGAATGGATTTAACGGGTTATGACCTTCCCAAATCAACAAAAGAATTTACAATCTTCAAGCATACACCCCCTGTTTCTCAGGGCTGGACAGGCACTTGCTGGTGCTTTTCCGGTACATCCTATTTGGAGTCAGAGTATCAAAGACTTCAGAACAAAGAAATAAAACTATCAGAAATTTTCACTGTTTATTGGGAATATGTAGAAAAAGCCAGAAGATTTGTCCGTGAAAGAGGTAATTCACATTTCGGGGAAGGCTCTCAGGCAAATGCTGTTCTCAAAATTTGGAAGCAATACGGGTGTGTGTCTGAAGATGATTACACAGGATTACTTCCCGAACAGAAATTCCACGACCATCACATTATGTTTGATGAATTAGAAAAATTCCTTCAATCTGTAAAGGTAAACAGTGCATGGAATGAAGATGTTGTCATAGCTACGGTCAAGACGATTTTGAACCATTACCTTGGAGAACCACCTAAAGAAGTTCTTGCACAGGGAGCGAAAATCACACCGAAAGAATATCTTGATAATGTCGTAAAAATTAATCCGAATGACTATGTTGATATAATGTCATTGATGGAAAAACCCTATTGGGAGCAGGTTGAGTACGAAGTTCCGGACAATTGGTGGCATGCAAAAGTATATTGCAATATTCCGTTAGATGACTATATGAAAACTCTTAAAGAGGTAGTTAAGAAAGGTTATACAGTAGCTATAGGCGGTGATGTATCTGAAGCCGGTTATATCTCCAAATCCGAAGTTGCTATGGTACCAGCATTCGACATCCCATCAGATTACATAAACGAATCTGCCCGGCAGTTCAGGTTCAGCAACGGCTCAACAACCGATGACCACGGTGTTCACATTGTCGGATTCAAAGAAAAGGACGGTAAAATGTGGTTTCTTATTAAGGATTCAGGTAGCGGAGCCCAAAGCCACACAAATAAGGGCTATTATTTTTATCACGAGGATTATATAAAATTGAAAATTATGTCTTTCACAGTTCATCGCTCTGCAGTCGAGGATTTATTAAAGAAATTTAAATAAAAATTATGAGAGTAACAGGGATGAATAGCCCCTATCTTCAGATAGGGGGAATGTAATGAACCTAACCACATGACTTTAGTCACTAATATTTTGGAAGGATGAATAGCCCCTATCTTCAGATAGGGGGAATGTAATGAACCTAACCACATGACTTTAGTCACTAATATTTTGGAAGGATGAATAGCCCCTATCTTCAGATAGGGGGAATGTAATGAACCTAACCACATGACTTTAGTCACTAATATTTTGTAAGGTGATAAATCCTAATATTTAGCGAGAACCTTGACCACTACTTAAAAGTAGTGGCTATTCATCATATAAATAAAAAAAAACTGCATCCTAAAGGGTACAGTTCTTTTCATTAACAATTGTTTAAATAATTTTATCTAAGACTATCCAATAATTCTCTATTATATTTATTGACTGCTGTAACTCCCCATATCACACATATTAAATGTATGACTGGGGCTAAGAATAATCCTATAATTAAAAAACATAACCAGAAATTAATAAATTCAATAATTGACATAATTATACCGCCTTTTACTGTGGAATACAATAAACCAAATCCACCAAAGAATATTGTTAATAAAACACTAACAGCTACATTTTTCGTTGGAGCATTAACCATAATTCTAGTTTCACTCATATTATCCTCTTTTTAAATAAATTATATTTAAATTCATTAAAAAAAAATTTATGGGGAGTGGATACCCCCCATAAAAAAGTAAAAAAGATTTTCTAATAACTATTTTCCACTGAACGGCGGATATACATCGCAATAGAAGAAATACAATTCAACCCTATTAAGCCAGCGATAATATCCTTCAACAAAATGAAACCATTTTTCCGGGTATTTCCCTGTAAATAATATTACCCACCAAGCAATGAACATAAGAATACTTGCCCAAATTCCAACAAAAATTAAACATACATAATGAGGAATCATTACATAAGCCCAACCGAATAATCCTTTCAGAATTACTTTTCCCAGACTTAATGTGGCAGGATATTCCAATTCATAAGTTATGGGATCACCTTCGTAAGTATCAGTTGTAAATTTTGGATATTTATCTGTCATATAAACTAAATAAGCACATAGTCGCATATACCAACGATTTACACCGATATAAAAATCGAACATACTTTTAGGTATTTTGCCAGTGAATAAGATAATCCAGAAGGAAGCAAACCACACATATACTTGAGCTAATACTAAAAATGGTAGGGCAAAAAAGTGTGGAATTAAAACATATGCCCACGCAAAAAATAACCTAAGAAACAAGGTTCCTCTTGACAATTTCTCAGGATATTCAATTGAAAACTTAAACGGATACATATAGAGCTCCTCTAATTAGTGAAAGAATATTTTTGTGAAGGATAATTATTTATCATAACATTAACGATTATTTTTAATTAATTATGATTTTTCTTCATATTTTTTACACATTATTCTTAATGCAGGACTGAATTTGTATCTATTATTAATTTCATTTAATAATTCATTAAGCAAAGATTAATTATTTTTTACCTAACCCGTAAACATCTTCATTTTTAAACTAAAAAATATATTCTTAAAAAACAAGGAAAAACTTTTTTTATTTCCCCCTTTCCTTAATGAGTATTTATTTTTCCCCTTTTCTAATAGGAGAAAAAATTAATTCCCCATGACTTTCCATGTTAAATTAAATGCAAATGATGCATGAGGCTTTGTATTGTTTGGACTTAGAGTGGATATTATATCTAATGTTGATAAGTAGGCTTCGATTAAAGAGCTTGAATATCCTAATCCTAATGACCAGTTAAACCGGTAGGTTTCATCGTGGGATAAGCCCGTTAAAATAGATAATCCTATATCGAATGGCTGCCATTCCGTTCCTAAAGAAAATCTTGGAGTCGTGCTATTTGACGGCTTATTGTTTAATCCTTGATTATAGTCTAAAGCGAGGAGCAAGCTGCCGGGCAATCCATCTAAGTAATCACTTGCTAAGACTGATATTCCAAATCTCAGGCAGGTTGGTAGGGTTGTCATATAATCGGCAACTGGTTTGCTTTCGGAACTACCAATATCGGTTACCGAATCGAGTTGTTCTTTATTGAATAGGTCATCAATATATAATTGCTTCTGACTTATATGTTTTGCTACATTCGATGACCAGTTGATTGAGCCAATATCTGTTATAGCCAATCCAACAGTGATTCCGGAATCAAGTTCGGCAGAAAATCCTATGTCCAGCCCCAAACCTGAACCTGCCGGTGTTGAGAAATAATTTAAATCGTAAACATGAGTAACTGTGTCATAATCATACCTGACGGCTAAATCATCGCTGAACGAAGAGTAAGCCTCGACATAGTAGTTCCCATTCAATACATTTTTTTCACCGGTTTGGAAACTTGAACTTACTTTTTCAATTCCTGTATATGCAAAACCTGAAATATATTTGATGCTAATGCCTGCATTAATGTTTTTAATAAAACCTTCTCTGTTATTTAATACTTCTTTTGAATAGCTGAGCGAATAAGACCTCAGCCACCAGGTTTGAAATCTGAGGTCATCGAGACTGTATGTCTTACCGGCTTCATTCCCCTTCAAAGCTAATTGTGCAAGTGAAGAAGGAATTGTGAAGCCTCCTGAAACAAAATCTGACATGGTAAACCCAAAGGCTCCTATCTTACCAGATGGTTTATAAACTATTGCTAAAGGTGTAAATGATGCATAATAATTATATTTCCCATTTCCTTCTGCAAAATAACCGTAAAGTCTATCCTTTTCGCCTTCTGTCAAATCTCTACTTTCAGGACCTCCAAAGAAATATTCAACTTCATCCGGAGGTATTGAATTGGTGTAAACATCCGAAGAAATACCGGGTAGCATGAACTTTAATAGCGTTTCAGATGTATCTGATGGAATTAATAAGGCAGGATTTTTTCCAGATGAATAAACATCCTTGGTATTTGAATTAAATGTATTACCCATTCCCATACTTCTTGCATCAGAAACTCCAAAAGAACCTATCTGAGCATTCAATCCGGTTGAATTGAATAGTAAAAGAAAAAGTAAAATCCCCCTTAATCCCCCTTTTACAAAGAGGGAAACTTTATAAATTCCCCTTAATCCCCCTTTTACAAAGGGGGAAACTTTATAAATCCCCCTTAATCCCCATTCTACAAAGAGGGAAACTTTATAAATTCCCCTTAATCCCCCTTTTACAAAGGGGGAAATCAATAACCAATTACTTGTCATTCGAATTTAATATGATATTTTAATTTGAAATATGTTAATAATTTTATCCAATTCCCCGGTTGAATAGTTACTTTTTTCCCAATGCCTGATGTACTAAGCAACAAGTTGTAAACCACCTTCTCGCTATTTGAAAATTTTTGTATTTCTGTTGAATCAAGTGTAATCTGTGAATAACTTTCAGTTGGTACAGATGTCTTACCGGATGCATCAACTTCACTTGCTTCGACAAACAATTTTTTATTAAATAATACATTACCGAGACTATCGGCAAAAGCAATATCGAAATCAACTGCCATTGGAATTGCATTAGTGATTTCGAGAAATAACGCAGCTTCTCTACCATTCCTAATAGCCTTTTTATTGTCGCTGCTAAATTGTATGCTTACAGAATCAGTGTAAGGTATGTTGTTAAATGCCATTTCACCGCTTATAATGAATTTAAAATCTAACAGTACCGAATCTGATGAACTGGCTTCCCCTCTTTTGTTCTGAGGATTAATCGTTACATCTGCCTTTAAATAAACCGAATCGGGGAGGTATGATAAAAATTCAGCAATATTACTATTGCCATTAGAAAATGTTTTGATAATCTTATTTTTGGTTATAGTCATCACTCCGAGATTATTATTTCCGCTTTTATCCTCTAAAAATTTTGTTAAACCATCATTCCTCATTCCATATACCTGGATGTTTTTAACTTGTATTTCAAATGGATTTTTCAAATCAGTTTTATATTCAGCTTCAATGGAAAGGACAGTATTATCGAGGATGAATTTATCCCTGAACTTTTGTATGGCGTCATTTATCGGCAACTCGAATGGCTCCTGAATCCGGGAAATATCCATTGTTGGAAGTTTTCCGCTTATATATTTGAAATCGGAATTTCTTATGCTGACATTGAGTTTTACTAAACCTGTACCGCCTCCGCTGATTACTTTTCCGTTAATTCTTAGTTTACTTTTATCAACCAGGAGGTAAGAAGAGTATGTGCATCCTGACAAATCGAGAATAGAACTGCTTCTTCCGTTACCAGGCACACTGCTTCTTATCTTGAAACTCTTACCGTCTGATTTAAATAAATCAGGGAAAGTAACTTCAAATTCGATTAACGATGGGCCTGTATTAATTATATCAATGTTTAATTCTCCCCGAGAAAAATAAGCCGAATCAAGCTCTACACCGTCAGCTAATGCGACCTCAACGGATGCTTCACCGTTTTGTAGTACCAGTTCAATATCGCTGAATCCCTGGTCTAATCTGTTTTTCAGGTATTCCCCTATACCGAATGAATAATTCATTGTATCAGATGAAATTAAAAATATTTCCTTTCCATCTATTGTGTCAGGTTTGATATGTTCATCCGGTTTAATAATTTCATCGAGTGTATATGTCCTGTTTGTCAAAGGCAGATTCAGGTTTGTATTCCACTCCGGCATAACAAGTTCTTCCGGTACTTTGAAGCAGGATGTCAGTAATGTCAGAATTAAAAAGTAAAAAAATTTTTTCATTTACTACGAAAAAAAATATAACGATTAAAATTATTTCCAATATTATCTCAAACATAAATTAATTATCAAGAATTGCACCAAATTTTATGCCGGCAATATAAATGAACTTTTTATATGAAACTGTTGGGACAGAACAATGTTCTGACCTTATAATGTTCTGTCCAAAAAATATTTTATCACAAATTAAATAATAATCCCAATTTCGGTTTTGCATTTTGGGCAGATAGGTTTGTCATTTGCAATTCTGAGATTGTTTTTAATAATCCCAAAACTGCTTCTTGCAATCAATAGTTCATTGCATTTGGGACAATGTGTATCCTCTGCACAGGGAATAGTAGTATTACCTATATATATATATTTAATCCCCTTGTTATGCGCAATTTCCTTTGCTTTTATAAGAGTATTTAAATCTGTTTGAGGCTTATTGCTTAGCTTATAATGAGGATAAAACCGGCTGAAATGGAGTGGTATATCGGGTGATACCGAAACAATGAAATCGCTAAGTTTTTCTATATCTTCATCTGTATCATTTTCCCCAGGTATAACAAGATTAATTATTTCCAAATGAATTTTATCTCTCAAATCATAAATTCTTTTTATAGAATCAAGCACCGGTTCAAGTGTTCCCCCGCAAATTTTCTTATATTTTTGATTATCCATGAACTTCAGGTCTATATTTATCGCGGATAATAGGTTTTCCCTGTCAATCAGTTCAACTGCTTCTTTTGTGAAATATCCGTTTGAAACAAACACGTGAAAAAGTGATTCGGTTTTCTTGTTTTTTCTACATTCAAGTATTGTATCTCTTGCATATTCCAGGAAAATAGTTGGTTCGGAATAGGTATAGGATATTCCGTCAACTTTTTGGATTGCAGCATATTCGGCTATACTCTCAGGTAAAAATACCTTTGTGGCTAAAGAAATATCTGAGTAATATTTTACAGCTTGTGATAGTTGCCAGTTCTGGCAGTTCATACATCTGAAATTGCAACCCGGTGTTCCGAACGAAAGCACCTTCGTCCCGGGTTTATAATGATAAAATGGTTTTTTTTCAATAGGGTCAATTGCTAATCCTTCCGTTCTGCCCCAGGTCATTGTGAACAGTTCACCGCCAATATTTTTTCTTAGAAGACAAATCCCAATGTTGCCATCTTTGATTTCGCAATAATGAGAACAAAGCCTGCAGAGAACAGAATTTTTCTCATCATTTAATCTATCATACAGAATAGCAGGGTGGTGGTAATATTCACTGTCAATTTTACTCATTCAATTTACATTTTAAATCCATATTTATTTACCTCCCTTTTATTCACCTCCTTAATTAAGGAGGAGATTCAGGGGTGGTTCTTTGGTTCTGGGCAGATACACAGGCCTGCCCCTACAATATTCATTCTACATTCTACATTTTGCATTTTGCATTTTACATTTTGCATTTTACATTTTGCATTTTACATTTTGCATTTTACATTTTGCATTTTGCATTTTGCATTTTGCATTTTACATTTTGCATTTTGCATTTTACATTTTGCATTTTGCATTTTGCATTTTACATTTTGCATTTTGCATTTTACATTTTGCATTTTACATTTTGCATTTTACATTTTACATTTTGCATCATTAATTCAGCATTCATAATTCTTAATTCATAATTCTCTGTACATCCGGTTTATTATTAGAACGATAATTCTTATATTTATTTTTTGTTTTTCGTAAAACTCGGAAATTTTCCCTTATAATGGCACAATTTAAGACTCAACTCGATAAAGAAGCTTCCATGAAGGAAGATTTTGAGAATGTCAAAATGGTTCTTTCGGGAAACAAATCTGCTTTTACTAAATTACAAAAAAAGTACAAGCGTGTTATATCATCTCTCATCAGAAAAATGATTCGTAATGAATATGATGTCGAGGATTTAACTCAGGAAACTTTTATCAAAGCATACAATGCCTTGTCAACGTTTCAATTCGGTTATACATTTTCTGCATGGATATATAGGATTGCTTCAAACACCTGCATTGACTTTCTCCGTAAAAAAAGGTTCCCTACTATTTCAATTAACCAGCCAATTGCAGGTGCTGAAGATGACATGGTATATGAAATAGAAGACAGGACTTATATTCCCGATGTTAATTACATGAATCAGGAAAGAAAAAACATACTGATGAAAGCTATAAATTCTTTACCGGAGAATTACAGGGAAATTATTAAACTTCGTCACGAAGACGAATTGGATTATAATGAAATTGCTGTCAAAATGAATCTTCCTCTCGGAACAGTCAAAGCCCATTTATTCAGAGCCAGAAAAATTCTTCTTTCTGAACTTAAAAGCCAAAGATCAGCCTTCTTAGAAAATTAATTAAAATAATCACATATTCGGGCAGACACAAAGGTTTACACCTACATTATTCTTATTCATTATTAATTGTTTAATGCGGCACGTTTTTTGTTCATATTTAATGTTTGTTTGTATCATTAATTAAGAAATATCATGGAAAAGAAGAAAATTAAGAATTTGGATAAAAAAGCACTTGTATTAAACATATTTTCAGGGTTTTTTGGATTTGTAATCTTATTAATGATTCTGTCATTTACCTATAGAATACTGTCACCAGAGCAATTACAGTCAAAAGTTACAGGTTATTCCGAAATTGTTCCTGTAAATCAAACTGTACAGGTCAATATTATTAATGCCTGCAGTGTTGACGGGATTGCAAAAAAGATGAAGGATTATTTAAATAAGCAGGGAATTAAGGTTGTCAGCATTGGCAATTCATCATCACCGGTCGAAAAATCCTTTATTAAAGGTGGTTCCGATGAAAATAAATCTTTGAATTTAGCTTCTATAATCGGCATTGATAAATCATTGATTAAAACACAACAGAAAAATTCAGATTATCAGATTATTTCTGTTGTTATTGGCAAAGATTTTTCCCAATTAAAACCATTCAAGGGTTATTGACATTTTTTTGTGCTATTTGAGCAGACAAATATATCTGACCCTGCATTTTAAATTCTACATTCTACATTTTACATTAATTGACAATTAAAACGTCATTGTAAATGTTTTTTAATATATAACTTTAATTAATTGGAGAAATATTGGCAAAATTAACCAAACCACGTACATCAAAAACACTGGCATCCTTCTGTGCCAAATTAACCGAAGAAAAACTTGCTCACGAAGTATTAATCCTCAATTTAACCGAAATCGAAGTTTCACCTTCAGATTTTTTTGTAATTTGTTCTTGCGATTCTGATGTTCAAATCAATGCTGTAGTTGATGAAATTCTAAATCAATGCAGAGAGTTGGGTATAAAAAAGCCAAGAGTCGAAGGAATTAAAGGTGGCTATTGGGTTATTCTTGACTTTTTTGATTTAGTCGTTCATATTATGCACCAAAAAGCAAGGGAATATTACAAATTAGAAAAACTATGGGGTGATGCCATATTTTCCAAATTAAGCAAAAGTCGGAGAGCTGTGCTAATCCCAAAGGATGAATTAAAATCAATATTGAAATAATTGTAGGGGCAGAAAATTTTCTGCCCCGAAAATAACGTAAAATGTAAAATTCAAAATGTAGAATAAATTGAATAAATGTAGGGGCAGAATATTTTCTACCCCAAAAAAACAAATAAAATGCAAAATGTAAAATGAAACCGATGGGTTATCCATGTATGATGAAATTATAAAAATACCTTTTCAAAATGTTTTATCAAAGTTAAACATCCATGAGGATGTTGATATAATTTTTGAATACCCCAAAAATCCAAGTCACGGTGACCTATCAACAAATATCGCTATGCAGCTTGCCGGTAAATTAAAGAAACAACCAAGGCAGATTGCTCAGGAGATTATTAATACTATCGAATACGATAAAGATTTAATAGAAAAAATTGATATTGCAGGTGCTGGATTTATTAATATAAAATTCTCTAATAAGTTTTATACACTGGCCTTGAAGAACATTTATGAGAATGGAGAAAATTTTGGGAAATCGAATAAAGGTAAAGGTATAAGAGTAAATGTCGAGTATGTAAGTGTCAATCCAACAGGATTACTTCATCTCGGTCACGGGCGGAATGCCTGTATCGGCGATACAATCGCTAATTTGTATGAGTGGATGGGCTATGATGTAACTCGTGAATACTACTTCAACAATGCCGGTAATCAGATGAATAACCTTGCTAAATCTATTTATGCAAGATATAGGCAGCAACTCGACAATCCTGATTTTCTTTTTCCCGTAGATGGTTATCATGGTGATTATATTAAGGAAATTGCCGACGAATTAATTAATGAGAATTCAAATAAACTTCTCGAAGATAATGATGAGAATTTAACAACAATAAGAAAATTCGGAGAGAACTGGTGCTTCGGCAAAATCAAAAAGACACTTGAAAGAATGAGTATCCATCAGGAGGTCTATTATAATGAAGATTCTCTTTATTCCGAGGGGAAAATCAAAGATGTAATAGGTGAATTCAAGGAAAAAGACATTGCTTACGAAAAGGATGGTGCTTTGTGGCTTGCACTTACCAAAATGGGTTTGACCGACGACAGGGTGATTGTCAAATCAACAGGTGAGCCGACATATCGTTTACCGGATATTGCTTATCACAGGGAAAAATTCCTGAGAGGCTTTGATATATTGATTGACATTTTCGGTTCTGACCACATTGCAACCGTCCCTGATGTTCTCGCCGGGGTGAAAGCACTTGGTTTTGACCCCGATAAAGTTAAAGTTTATATACACCAGTTTGTAACTTTAACTGAAAATGGAGAGCAAATCAAAATGTCAAAGCGAACGGGAAAGAATTACACTCTCGATGACTTGTTGGACGAGGTTGGTTCGGATGTTGTCCGATTTTTCCTATTGATGAGAGGAATTTCAACTCATCTCGAATTTGATTTAGCACTCGCTCGCGAGCAAAGTGAAAAAAATCCGGTATTTTATCTTCAATATGCACATGCAAGGCTTTGCTCTGTATTCGATAATGCTGAGTTAAAGGGTGTGATATTGAATGGTGATATTGATTTTCATTTATTACAACATGAAACAGAAATAAAATTGATAAAACAATTGCTGAATTTCCCCGGTTTTATCGAATCGGCATGTAATAAGGGTGAGCCTCAGGTTCTTGCAGATTACCTGAGGGAATTGGCATCGGCATTTCATGTGTTTTATCATGAATGTCGAATTTTAGATGTCGGGGAAAAATTAAGCATAGCCAGGTTAGCCCTTGCTAAGGTTACGATGTTCACAATGAAAAATGGTTTAACCATTCTCGGTATTTCAGCACCAACGAGAATGTAATAAATGCAAAATGTAGAATACAAAATGCAAAAAAGAAATGTAGGGGCAGAATATTTTCTGCCCAATAAATTACCATAGAATGCAAAATGTAGGGGCAGGCCTGCGTGTCTGTCAATGTAAAATCATGATGGTAAATAATTTTTGAAATCACAATCGGAAATATTGAAAGAATTTCAGGTAATACCCGGTGTGGGTAAGTCCATAGCACAGGATTTATGGGACTTGGGTTACCGTTCTGTGGTTGAACTTAAGAATGAAAATCCTGAAAAAATGTATAAGAAATTTTGCGATTTGAAAGGTCAACATATAGATAGATGTTTGCTGTACGTTTTCAGGTGTGCTGTTTATTTTACGTCTAATAAAATACATGACCCTGAATTATTAAAATGGTGGAACTGGAAAGACAACGAATAATTTAAAATTCAAAATTCATAATTTAAAATTAAGGTAAATGAAATGGCAGAACCAATATCAGTTCAAAAAGAACCTTATGTACTCGAATTAGAACGTGGATTATACTTGTGGTGTGCCTGCGGCAAATCACAAAACCAACCCTTTTGCGACAGCTCCCACAAAGGTAGTGAATTTTTACCTGTTAAGGTTAAGATAGATGAGAAAAAAACTGTTTATCTTTGTGGTTGCAAAAGAACAGGCACCAAACCTTACTGTGATGATACACACCTGACTTTATAAAATTATTCTTCAAGGCTAAGAGGATAATATAGATTAAAAATTGTTCCCGTTTCCTTGGATGAGATAAAATCAACTTTACCCTTCAGGTACTTTTCTGTTAACAGTTTGACGCTGTATAAGCCTATTCCTCTTCCCTTACCTTTCGTAGAAAATGAACGCTGGAATAGTTGAAGTTGAATTGTTCTTGGCATTACCGAGATATTATGAATCCAAAAGTGAGTAAATCCGTTATCAACCTTAAATCCGATTGTAACACAGCCATCAGGATTTTCGACTTCGCAAGCATTTTTCAATAAATTAGTTAACACTCTTCCTAAAAGGGAAACATCGGTAATCATTATAAAATCTTCTGCTTGACTTGAAATCTGTATGTTAACATTTTTTGAAAAGTCATATTGTTTAACTAAGTTAATAACTCCCTGTATAATCTCAATTGCACTTATTTTATTTAATTCAAGAATCAATGATGAAGTTTCGGCTTCAACCAACTGTCTTTGTGTCTTGATTTCTTCCAATAGCTTTGTTGTGAAATTTTTTATAAGTGATTTATAATTTGTCAACTGTTCGGGAAGCTCGTATTCCAGAATTTCCATTAATGATTTGATTGAACTGGCAATATTTAATATATCATGAAAAAATATCTGTTCAAGAATTTCCTTTCTTTTTTCACTTGATATATCCATAACTGAAAACATAATAAAATGGTTACCACTGAAAAACACAGGATTTGACCAGACTTTCAAATCAAATGCATTTCCTGTATCCTTTTGGATAATCCTGCATTCCTGAATGTCTTTTTTATTGTCTAATGACGAAACAATAGCTTTAAAGACTCCACATTCATTGCAAAATTCAGTAGAGCCGCAACCGTATTCATTCTCAAAAGCATGAATACAATTTAACACTTCACCCGGCCTTTTTCCAATAACTTCACCCTGGGAGCCATAACCAAGGAAATTAAGAAGGCTGATATTACAGTATATAATTTGCCTTTGTGAGTTTAATATCATTACAATATCAGGCACCATGTCCAATAAATTATTCAATTTGACAGGTTCGGAAATAGTCATTACCTGATGGGATAACTCACTAGGTTCAACTTTAATATGTGATATTTCATTCATAATTATTAAAATTTAACCTGTTGTTAATAATTAGTTAAAACTTATCACCTATTGTAGGATTTTTATAAAATATCAAGAAAAAAAAACAAATCAAACACAAAAGTTAAAATCGTTATTATTAATTTTGAATAAAATGATAAATTAACTTGTTAAAATTCTGACTAACATACAATTATTTATATACATTTTCAAAATTTTATATTTAGGAAGGTTTGGGTTATATGAGATTAAATTCGATTAAAGCTTTTCTTATTAAAGCAGTTATAACTATTCTGCTATTTCTTTCAGTTACGCCTGTGTTTGCAAGCGAAGCTGAATTAAAAATTCCGGTTTTACTACCACATCAGTTCAATTTATTATTAATTGGAATTGCTGTTTGCGTTCTCGGTATGATTTTCGGGATGTATGAATTTTTTCATCTAAAAAAACTTAAAGCACACAACTCTATGCTCGAAGTTGCAGAGCTAATTTTCCAGACAGCCAAAACATACCTCATCCAGCAGGGAAAATTCCTTGTTCTGCTATTTTTACTTGTCGGCACTGCCATAGCTGTATATTTCGGAGTCCTGAGCAAAGATGAAGCAGGCCACACGATGGGATTTGGTGGAGTGCTTATTATTCTTGGCTGGTCTGTTGTGGGTATTTTGGGCTCTTATGCTGTTGCATGGTTTGGCATCAGGGTCAATACACTTGCAAACAGCAGAATGGCTTTTGCATCACTCGAGAAAAAACCTTTGAAGCTTTTAAACATACCACTTCAGGCAGGTATGAGCATCGGTGTTCTTTTAATTTGTGTCGAACTTATTATGATGCTTATCATTTTACTTTTCATACCAAGGGAATATGCCGGAGCATGTTTCATCGGTTTTGCAATCGGTGAATCGCTTGGAGCAAGTGCCTTACGTATTGCAGGCGGTATTTTCACAAAGATTGCCGACATAGGCTCCGACCTGATGAAAATCGTATTTAATCTTAAAGAAGATGACCCAAGCAATCCGGGTGTTATAGCGGATTGTGTTGGTGATAATGCGGGCGATAGTGTCGGGCCAACAGCAGACGGTTTTGAAACTTATGGTGTAACGGGCGTTGCACTTATCAGTTTTATTGTTCTTGCTGTTTTTTCACAAGAAAATCAAAAAGAACTGTTAACATGGATTTTCATAATGCGTATTGCAATGATATTAACATCACTCGCAGCATTTTACATTAATAAATTCATCAGCAAAATTAGGTATTCAAATAAAGATGAGCTTGATTTTGAAGTGCCATTGACCTCCCTTGTCTGGATTACTTCAATCCTTTCAATAATAATAACTTTTGTTATCAGCTACTGGCAATTATACGGTTTGAAGGACCCGGCTGGAAATCCGACAAATATATGGCTTGTTCTTGCTGTCATCATTAGCTGTGGTACATTGGGTGCCGCATTAATTCCTGAATTCACTAAAATATTTACCAGCACCAAAGCAAGACATACTAAGGAAGTTGTAATTGCATCCCGTGAAGGAGGTCCTTCGTTAACAATTCTATCAGGACTTGTTTCAGGCAACTTCAGTGCCTTTTGGCTGGGTATGGTTTTCTTCGTACTAATGTTCATTGCATATCAGGCAAGCACTTATGGATTGAATCAATTTATGTCTTATGAATCTATATTTGCATTCGGTCTTGTTGCATTCGGATTTCTCGGAATGGGACCTGTTACAATTGCCGTTGACAGCTATGGCCCCGTAACAGATAATGCACAATCAATTTATGAATTGTCAATGATTGAAGGCATATCCGGAATAGACAAAGAAATTGAAAAAGATTTTGGCTTCAAACCGAATTTTGACAGGGCAAAAGATTATCTCGAAGCAAACGATGGAGCAGGAAATACATTCAAAGCCACCTCAAAGCCTGTACTAATAGGTACTGCCGTTGTCGGTGCTACGACTATGATTTTCTCACTCATACTCGTTCTAAAGAAAGTCTTGCTTCCTCCGGGTGCTGAAATCACAGACATTTTAAACATTTTGAATCCATACACAATACTTGGATTCATCTGCGGTGGTGCTGTTATATACTGGTTCACAGGTGCTTCCATGCAGGCTGTTACGACAGGTGCATATAAAGCTGTCGAGTTTATTAAACAGCATATCAAACTTGATTCAAAATCTTCAGTTGAAAATTCAAAAGAAGTAGTTAAGATTTGCACTCAATACGCGCAGAAAGGTATGTTCAACATATTTGTTGCGATTTTCTCTTTCGCACTTGCGTTTGCATGTTTCTCAACATCGAGCAAGCCCGCTGACCCGACAAATTTAAGTTCGGCAATGCCTGCGGCATTCTTCATCAGTTACCTGATTTCAATAGCAATATTCGGATTGTTCCAGGCAGTGTTCATGGCTAATGCAGGCGGTTGCTGGGACAATGCTAAGAAGATTGTCGAGATTGACCTGAAGGAAAAAGGAACTCCCTTGCATGAGGCAACGGTGATTGGCGACACTGTCGGCGACCCGTTCAAAGACACATCATCGGTTGCTTTGAACCCAATCATCAAGTTTACGACATTGTTCGGATTGCTTGCGATGGAAATAGCAATCGTTCCCGATTTCGTCGGTACTGCCCCTTATGTAGGTGGATTCTTCTTCATACTTGCTTTGACATTTGTCTATAGGTCATTCTTCTCGATGAGAATACCACCAAAGCCCGTAGAAGCCACAAAATAGAAAAACATCATTATTGTTCATAAAAGCCCGTATGTTTATTCATGCGGGTTTTTTTTTTGCTGTCATTCTGAGAGTAGCGAAGAATCTTTTAGCTTTATCTGAAAATTATATCAAAGAACGAATTTTTTTAATTTCCTCACCCGAACCCTCTACCATTGTGAGAGGGGAAAATCCCCCTGAATCCCCCTTTTACAAAGTGGTAAAGTTTACCCAAAATCGTTTTGGTGGGAGAGGAGGGGGGATTTGGTTATCGCAGAAGTCATCTGAAAGATGACGAGTGTAAGGATTTGTAAATTCTCTTGTTATCGAGATTTCATTGCTTTCAGGATTAGCCGAAGCAATTAATTTGTCCTGTTTTGTCTCGTTTTGTCCTATTTTTTTTAATTTTTCCATAACTGTTTAGTAATAATTGTTGATTTATAAGAAATATTCATTATTGTGAATATGGAATATTTGTCTCATTTTGTCCTGTTTTGTCCGAATTTGTCCTATTGTTGTCCTGTTGGTTGTTACTATTTTGGACATCATCGGCTGTTAATTTATTCAGTGCATCCACATCTAATTTGTAGTCATTTTTTGTGAAGGCAGAGGGCAGAACCGGGGATATTTTCTCTTTCAAATCGGGAGGCGTCATGGACGGAGCCCATGAGCCGGAAATCCTGTCCCTGAAAACTTTTACGATATCTAATCGTTGCCCTGAAACATCTTTGATGATGTCGGAGACGGAAAAATTCTGCATCTTCATCATATAGGCGAGTAGGCGGGCGACTTTATTGAGAAAGTCCATTTTTTCTTTAACGTCGGGCAGATTATATGCCTTGTCATAATAGGTGAGGTAGTTTTGCAATTGGTCGAGAGCATCCTGATAGGAAGCGGAAAGTGAGATTCGCTGGTTGATTTTTCTGTAGTTTAATTCGGACATATCTGCGGATGTTTCGTTGTAAAGATCCCTGTAAATCTGCCTGTCGAAGAAGAAGGCACGTTGTTTCCAGTTCCATTTTTTGGCGATGCGGCAAATAGTGCGTGGTGAATAGCCGGAAATTTTTGCGACACGGGTGAAAGAACGGTCATGCCGCATGTCAACGTAGATGCAAAAAAGGAAATAGACTTTTTCGGATTCCTCGGGCTGACGAAACCAAGGGTATTCTTTTTGTTTTGGCTGTTCCTGAGTTGTTTTTTCTTCGTCCATTTTTTTTCTCCTTTGAAAATTTTTTACGGTAAAATTAAGTGAGTAGATATGATATATATAGAAAACGGTTTTAAAAGGATTTTAAAATGGTTTGGAAAATATAGACTATTAGACTGTAGACTATTAGACTGTAAGGAAGAAGAAATTTATTTGACACAAAGGGCAGGGAGGGAAGACATAAATGACATGAAGGACGTAAATTGTCTGAACAGGATTTGTGGGATTAAATGATGGACAGGATTTTTTTTTAAATATATATTGTATTTTTAATAGTATTTGATTAAGTTTAGTAATTCAATATATGATTTGAAAAAAGAATGATTATACAACTCTTCTAAAAGTCTATCGTTATGAGCAACATAAATGATTTTATGAAAAACGCTAAAGGATTATCAAAAAATCCGCTGGGAATTATTGCATTGTTTATCTCAATGATTTATGGTTTTGCTTGTTTAGTACTTGGAGTGAGTTTAAATAACCTCAATACACTTTGTGAAAGATTACCTTTGATTTGGTTTATTATAATTTTTCCATTATTTATGTTAGGCACTTTTATATTTCTTGTTGTTAAACACCATGAAAAACTTTATGCTCCAAGCGAATACAGATATGAAAGAAATTTTTTTGGTTCACCATCAAATAAAGAGGTACCCTCTGATTTAGATAATTTAATAGTATATGTTGAATCAACCGAAATAGATACAATACAAAAGAAAGAGATTATAGAAGAAATTAAAAAAGTTAAAGAAAAATCAAAAACGATACCAATACCAATAAATAATTTGTGGAATCTAAATCATTGGGGAAGTAATTGTGCTAGTATTATTGATAATAAGATGGTATTTACTGGAACATCAGCACCAGAAGGAAAAGATGGTTCACATATAAATTTATTTAATATTCTTGAAAATGGTAAAACTTATGAAATATCATGTTTTGCAAAATCTGATATTGGTACAGAAGCAAAATTTCAATTGTGGTGCCATGATCAAAAAGATCCAAATTCTAGTAGAACTACTGTTGCAACTGATTATAAGATACCCTCGTACAATGGCGAGAAATTCAGTTTGAACTTTAAAGCTGAGTACAATAATGATATAAGAATTCATTTACAATATTTACCAGGAAAGGGAAGAATCGAAGTTCGTGATGTAAGAATTTCAGAATTGAAAGCATAATATAAACAATTGGTACCAATGCATTATAAGATAGATTGTATTTAATTAAATTTAATATAATTAATAAAGGAGATTTGAAATGCAATGGGTTTGGACATGGAGTGGCTTTTTTTTGGTTATCTCAATGATGGAAATCTTTGGACATATGATGGAAAGCATATTGGGAAACTTCACAATGATGAAATTTACAGTGCGAATGGGCAGTATATTGGCGAACTTAAAAACAACAATCGTCTAATTACCAATATATCCAAGAAAACAAAAATAATGTTTTCCTTTTCACCATGTGGTCAAAGAATTAGTTATGTAAAATATACAGATTATGTTGGTAATGTTATGTATGTCGGGTATGAAGATTTTCCATCACCAGATAGTTTTTAGATATATGAATGTTAGTCAATTGCCATAAAATTTTTAAGAATTCATATAAGATTGAATGATTATCATATAAATTTTTTTTTAATATTTCATAAAATATTAAGATTTTTATTTTTAAATAATAATGTAAGAACTTATGGATTCACAAACCCAAACTTCAGAACCTATGTTGAAAGACAAGACTGTCGAGAATGCTAGAACTGGTTACAATACTGCAATTAACCTTTGGATTTATGAAGGTACTCTTATTTGGAACAAGTTTACAGCAATGGTTTATGCCAATACTATTTTGCTTATTACGATTGGTGTTATTATAACGGGAAACCGGTGGCGAGAGTTATGTCTAATATTATTTGTTCTATGTTTTTTAGGAATTATCCTTTGTATATGTTGGTATATTATGAATAAACGTAGTTTTAAATTTTATAAATACTGGATTATGTCGGCTCGCGAACTAGAAGAACAATATCTTGAACCAATAAAAATAATAAGTAGGGGTGGAGATTATGCTGATAATAAAGAAGTAAAAATAAGTCTTGATACAGGTGATATGCATCTTATAATAAAAGGTATGGCAAAAAGGAAAGTTGAAAATGTTGTTAATGTCATTATTTGTATTTTCATATTTGTTTACATTGTTATTATGTTTCATTATCTGATTTTTTTAAAATAAAAATTACTTTGGTTTATACTTTCTTTATTGAAAAATAAATTATATTAGTTGTATATTATTATAATATAAAAATGAGTAAGAATTATTATTAATTAATATTATTTCATTCTTTCTTATTTTCACAGATTTTCCACCACATCTCCTCATACTTCTTGATAGGCTTCAATCTGTCAATAATATATAATCCCTACAGGATAAAGGTAATTGTTGTTGTTTTGTTTTCTACTAAAATATAATCACTACGTGATAAACCGCCATTCAACACTCAAAACTCAACACTCAAAACTTCCACTTGATATTGCACCCAATACTCGGCTTCTGCTCCTGGCTCACAGGCATCCCGGCGAGAATGTTGTCGAGTGCTGAACGAATGGATTTTTGTTTTTAAATCGGATATAGTTAATTTAACAAGTGTTATTTTTTTTCGTGAAAACAATTGGTACTTTTGAGTGAGCAAATTATGAAATTCAATTATGACAAAGAAACAGATGCTCTTTATATAAATTTTATTGATGAGCCCGGGGTTGATTCATTCGAAATGGCTCCTGATTATATAGTTGATGTTGATGCAACTGGACGGGTTTTGGGGCTTGAAGTTCTTAATGTGAAGAAAAAATTTAATTTTGATTCTATAATATTCAATAGCCTACCGGTTAAGGATGTACAGTTTGTCGGTCAACCTATTTAATAATATTAAGCTATCATTTAGAGTTTTCTATTAATATATAATCACTACGTGATAAACCGCCATTCAACACTCAACACTTCCATTTGATATTGCATCCGATGCTCGGCTTCTGCTCTTGGCTCACATGTTTCCCTGCGAGAATGTTATCGAGTGCTGAACGAATGTCGGAACCTGTAACAGCCATTCCATTGCCCGGTCGGGAGTCATCGAATTGCCCGCGATAAACAAGCTTCAAATCTTTGTCGAACACGTAGAAATCTGGTGTGCATGCGGCTTTGTAGGCTTTGGCAACTTCCTGGGACTCATCAAAAAGATAAGGAAATTTATAGCCGAGTTCTTCAGCAGTGAGCTTCATACTCTCAGGAGAATCTTCGGGATAATTCTCAACATCATTAGAGCTGATGCCGATAAATGAAATCCCTTTTAGCAAATAGTTATTTGATAATGAGACTAATTCAGAATTGATGTGTTTGACATAAGGGCAGTGATTGCATAAGAACATAATAACCGTTGCAAGAGCCGATTTCAATTCGCCGAGTGAAAGTGTATTTCCCGAAACAGTGTCGAACAATGTGAAAACGGGTGCCGCTATCCCCAGCGGGAGCATATTTGATGGTGTTGCTGACATAATTTTCCTAATTCATTATTAAAATAAAACAAATAAAAACATTAAACGTGGTTTACCAAAATTTTATTTGAAGGCGAGAAGAAAATAATTGAGCAAACAGGAAGATATAGAATACAAAGCGATTGACCTGAAAATCCTGAAACGGCTTCTGGTCTATCTCAAGCCATATAAGAAGTGGGTTGCGGTTTCTGTTGTTATTACGATTATCTCATCAGCACTTGCACCTGTTCTGCCTTACCTGACAAAAATCGCTGTTGATGAGTACATTGAACCGAAGAATTGGAATGGTTTGATTGGAATAATATTTGCAATTGGTGTTCTTTTACTTCTGAATGCTTTTCTGAGGTTTGTACTGACATACCTAATGCAATGGCTCGGGCAGAAGGTTCTCTTTGATGTCCGCATGTCTGTGTTCAGGCATATTCAATCGCTGAACATGAGGTTTTACGATACTAATCCAGTAGGAAGACTCGTTACACGTGTTACAAATGATGTTGAAGGATTGAATGAACTTTTCTCCCAGGGTGTGGTGATGATTGCTGCAGACATCATGCTTATATTCTGGATAATTGGTTTTATGTTCTACACCAACTGGGAACTCAGCCTTCTGACCTTATCAATAGTACCAATACTGTTATTATCAACAGTTATTTTCAGAAAAAGAGTGAGAGTGCTGTTCCGTGACATCAGGCTCAGAGTAGCTGAAATGAATACTTTTTTGAATGAGTTCGTTTCAGGAATTAATACCGTGAAGGTTTTTACACAGGAAGAAAATCAGAATAAAAAGTTTGACAGTATAAATGCAAAACATAAAGAGCTTTGGGTCAGGACAGTATTTTATTATGCGATATTCTTTCCGACAGTCGAAATGCTCAGTGCTATTGCACTCGGAATTGTGTTATGGTATGCCGCCGGAAATATACTTTCGGGAATAATGACTGTGGGTATTTTGATAGCATTCACACAATATGCAGAAATGTTTTTCAGGCCTATAAGAGACCTGACCGAGAAGTTCACAACATTACAGAGCGCTATGGCATCGGCAGAGCGAATACTCAGTATCCTCGATACAAAAGACATAGCTGATGATAAGCCGGATGCAAAAGATATGCTGGGATTTCATAAGGCAATTGAATTTAAGAATGTGTCATTCAGTTACGATTCTGCAAAATGGGTTTTGAAGGATGTAACTTTCACAGTCAATAAAGGCGAGACTGTCGCAATAGTGGGAGCCACTGGGGCAGGGAAGACTTCGATAATAAATTTGCTTTGCAGGTTCTATGATTACAATGAAGGTGAGATTCTCATTGATGAAACAGATATTAGGAACTTAAATCAAAATTCGCTGAGGGAACATTTTGCTTTGGTGATGCAGGATGTATATTTATTTTCAAGAACGCTCGCTGAAAATATTTCACTTGGTAAGGAACATGTTAGTGATGAAGATATACGAAGAGCTGCATCAGCACTCGGTGCCGCAGAATTTATCGAAAGGCTTACATCGGGATACGATACCGAAATGATAGACAGAGGCTCGGCACTTTCGGCAGGGCAGAGGCAGTTAATAGCCTTTTGCAGAGCTTATGCTATGAATCCCGAAATTTTGATTTTAGATGAGGCAACATCAAATATTGATTCCGAAACTGAAAGAATAATTGAACAATCACTCGAAAAACTTTTGGAGAATAGAACATCAATTATCATTGCACACCGCCTGTCAACAATCCGCAGAGCGGATAAAATCATCGTTCTGCATAAAGGTACAATCAGGGAAATCGGAACACACAGAGAATTGTTAGCATTAAATGGAATCTATGCAAGACTGTACCAATTGCAGTTTAAAGAGCAAATTGCGGCGTGAGTATAATGAATTTTGAATGTTAGATGTTGAATTTTGAATTGAAAATAGTAGGCATAAAGAGAGATTATTTATGCAGTGATTTTAAATTGGGATAAATCTTTCATTAAATCTTGAACCGAACCATGTTTTACATTACCAGCATTATAGTTTACTTCAGCTTCACGAACTGCATTAATAAGTTTCTCTCTCTTACTTTGATTAACCTGCTTTTGAAAAATATCAACGAGATACTCCTGGGATTCAATATCAAGAGTAGAAAAATCCTCAACTATTGTATTAATATCGTTTTTATTCATAATATTTCCTTTTTTATTCAGAAAACGATAAGATATCATTATTATTTTTTTTACTAGAAATAACCAATATAATAACTTAAAAAAAAAGAATTAATATTAGCAGATTAAAGCATCCCGGCTCTTTTTCTGAGGAACCATTCAATAGCAAAACACAGGATTGAAATGATTAAAAGTAGTGGATAATTCCAGAGAGCCGATTCATTGCGGATTGTTACACTTTTAGGTGCAAAATTTCTAAGTTTTTCCAAATCATTTAGGAATGATGTTGCATCGTTAGTGAGATAGAATTTTCCTCCCGTTCTTTCGGAGATTGTTCGTAGTAAAGAGGAATTCATTCTCAAATCCTGAAATTCAAGTGCGATTTGACCGACATTGAATCTGCCTTTGTCAGAGCCAATCCTGCGGCTATTAATTTCGGCGTTTCCTGTGAAGAAGTAATCGCTTTCCGGAAGTCCTTCAAGTTTGCCCGTGTATCTTCCGTTGCCAATCGAAGTCAGTGTCAAATCCCGTTCCTGATTTCCACCAGCAACTTTAACTTGTACATTTGCATTTTCAATAGGTGTATAGGCGGCATCATAGATTTGTCCTATGAACTCGACTGTTTCATTGTTAGTATAAAGTTTTTTTGTTGTTCTGATTATTACCTGTTTGTTATCCTGCGGGGTTGATAGCCATTTCCTACTGTTCGCCATGATTATATCGAACAAATCAGGTGTCTCTGTTCTTCCTTTCGAAACTTCTGAAGCATAGCCAAGCAGTTTCCATCTGAATAATCCGTAGCATAAAAATGCAATTGTTTTTTTATTTCCGAAGGAACGGGTAAGTATGAGCGGTTCTTTTAAGGGTGCATTATTTACCTTCAATCCTGAAACGATTTCACTTTCAGGTTTGACTTTCACAAAAGTTTCAGTCCGAAAAACCGGAGGGAGCTGATTCCACAGGTCAATATCGCTGTCCTTGCCTGTTACTCTGAGCAGGGGATTAGAGGCATACTCAGGTTTTACATCAGGTACTGCAAGAAATTCCTGCGGCTTGGATGAAATTGTTGTGAATGGGAGATAATCCTCAATCGCTTTCAGTTTATTATAATCCAAATATTGCGAAGCTACGAATAAAAGAGGTTTACCTCTTTCAAGTTCTTTCTTGATTATTTGCATAACATTCGGAGGTGTCTCTGTGATAGGAAATCCGATTAGGACGAGCATCTCAGCGTCCTTAAGGTCAGCTTCAGATGGCTGTCTGTCATAAAATTCAGAGCCTTTCTTTTGAATAAATGAAACAATCTCAACACCCTTTTCGGAAAGGAATGAATTTTTTACAAAGGAAAAATCAGGATTAATCGAACCTGCAAAAATTGCGATTTTTCTTTTATTCTTCAATACATTTACAAACTCATTAGCTGAATTGTTTTTTGTGGTTATCTCATTTTTTAGAGAGCTAATACTGGCAGTGAGTTTTCTGATTCCCTCTTGCTTCGGCGAATATTCGAAGACTGCAGTGAAAGATTTTCTATCAGGATTTACAGAAAATTTTTGTTCAGCAATTTGAACACCATTATCGAGAAGTTTAAGTGTTAGCACACCTTCATTATAGCCGCTGACTTTTACGTTGATATTTACCGGCACAGGATTATTGATATAAATATTCTCATTTGTGATGATTGACTGAAGAGAGACATCACGCGGTTCGGATGAGTCACCAATGCCAATTGTGAAAACCGGCTTACCGAAAAACTCTGCATCGTAAATCGGATTATTTCCTGTATTGAAAGCACCGTCAGTTATTAATAGGACTGCCTGGATATTTTCTTTTTCTGCAATTGATGAGACCCATTTCAATGCCTTTGCAATATCTGTCATCTGTCCATTGAAATTAATTTCCTTAAATGTAAATTCTTCTGGTGAGTATATATCACTGCTGAACAGGGTAGTTTTCAATTTGTCTTTATCAAATGAAAGAAAATTTGAATTTTCAATTGCTTTACGAAAAATAATTTTCCTGTCCCCAAGAGCATCCGATTGACTAACAGATAGTGAATTATCGAGGAGTACAGCCAGTTTCGGTGGTTCCTGAGTACCCCTGATAATTGTTAGTATTGGTTCAAATAAAATGAATAATAAAAGTGAAAGACCTACAGACCTTAATGCAATTAATACAATTTTTCTTGCAGAACTGATTGGAGGAACTGTCGTACGATAAGAAAAAATCGAAAATGTAACAGCAATTAAAATTAATAAAACTGTAAGCCACCAGGGACCGGTAATTCCAAGATAATATGAGTTCATATTTTGTTTTAATTCATTGGTATTTCAATTATGAGCAATTCTGTTTTTTCGACAGCCTTAAATTTTAATTCGGTTATATCATAAATCGAGATTGAATCACGCTTATCAAGAATTTCACCGGCAGTTTCAATTTTGCCTTTTGTGAGCATAACAAAAATACCGTTATCTGTATTCTTTAAATTATATTCTATTTCTAAGTTGCCTTCTAAGTCTGCTAAACTGATGTATGCATCCTGATTAATCCATAATGTATGTTCCGATTTTTCTGGAGATACAAGTAATTGAAATTTATTTTTTCTCTGTGAAGTATCGAACAATTTTTGGTCATATATTGGCTTAATATCTTTTTCCTTCGGGAAAATCCAAATCTGGAAAAGAGAAACAGGTTCTATTTCGGAATTGTTGAACTCAGAATGCCAAATGCCGGAACCGGCTGACATAATCTGTACCTCACCCGGTTTTATTGTTTGAGTATGTTCTTCACTATCGGTATGTCGCAATTCGCCGGATAGTGGAATCGTAATGATTTCCATATTATCATGGGGATGTAAACCGAAACCTGTACCCGGTGCAACGGTATCATCATTCAGGACTCTTAATTTTCCGAAATGAATTCTTTTATCATCGTAATACCCGGAAAAGCTGAAAGTATGGTATGTTTTGAGCCACCCATAATCAAAATATCCCCTTGTATTACTTCTATATATTTCTTTTTTCATAGTTTTCTTTGTGAAGCGTTAATAAATCTGAACGAATAACGATTAAGCGGATTAAAGATTTTTATTTAGATAATTGGCAATAAGAAGCGGAATGAGTTTTCACAAGTGAAAAAAAATGATTAAATTGCATATTCATTTCGGGGTGTAGCTCAGCCCGGTAGAGTACTACGTTCGGGACGTAGGAGCCGGAGGTTCGAATCCTCTCACCCCGACAAATAGAAAATTTTATATTGATGTATTTTCTTATTTTATAAATAGCTACAAGATTTAAAATTAATATCGCTTAGCAGAATATTTAACATTTTTAACTTTTAATTTAAATTGTAATAAGCAAACTATAATACATAAGCTTTCAAATATATTTTAGAAATTATATAATTATACAAGATATTGATTGCTTACATTGTTAATCCTTCCCCTTGATTTTATTCATTTTTTTATTTAATTTAAATATATTGCTTAATGATTTAATATTTAATACTCATTTATTGAAGATAAATATTATTAGTTGTAGAATTTAAATAAGAAAAAATGATAATATTTAAATAATCAGATTATAAAATAAATTACTTCTTCTTTAAAATGGGAAATACAACCAATCTTATTGTATTCCGTATAGACGAATTGCGTTTTGCTGTATCTCTGGAAAAAGTATTAAAGGTAATTGCTGTTGTTGAGATTACACCATTACCCGAGGCACCGATTTTTATCAGGGGTATAATAAATATGGAAGGCAGAATAATACCTGTAGCCGACCTCAGAATGCGAGTCGGAATTGCCGAAAAAACCATTCGACTAACCGACCAGATTATTGTGGCATCCACTCCAAACAGGTTTATCGGTTTACTTGTTGATTCGACAGAGGGCATCAAAAGTTTTTTAGAGTCTGAGATAATCCCTTATGGCGAAGTTATGCCTTCTCTAAAGCATATAAATGGAATTGCCAAAATAACAGGTGATATTATATATATAACAAATTTGGATGAGTTTTTATCTCTCGAAGAAGAAATCATTTTGGATAATGCTTTAAAAAGTGTGTAAACAAATAAATCCAAATTATCCAATAAATATGAAATTTTTTTTTGTATATGATGAACAGGATTGTTATTCTCAGGAGTGAAACGAAGAAGAATCTAAAAAATCCCATTTAATCCCTCTTTGAGAAAAGAGGGAAAGATTTTTACTTCGTTCGGAATGACGAAAAAAATAATTTACTTTAATTATTATCCATTTGGTATGAAACATATTCAGGAAAATAGTGCATATCAGCTTAGCGGGTTAATTTCCGCTAAATTTGGATTGAATTTTCCGAAGGAACGGTTCAGAGACCTTGAGAATGGGTTGAACAAGGCAAAGAAAGATTTTGGTTTTGATGACCTCGTTCAATTCGTTGACTGGCTTCTTGGAATCGAATTAACATCCGCTCAAATTGAACAACTCGCATCTCATTTCACAATTGGCGAAACTTATTTTTTCAGAGATATAAAATATTTCAATGCAATTGAAAAAATATTAAAGGAGGAATTAATACCCCAAAAATCAAACCTGGATAAAAGGCTCAGAATCTGGTCTGCCGGCTGTTCAACGGGTGAAGAACCTTATTCGATTGCAATTATGGCAAATCGAATACTTGCTGACTTAAAAGACTGGAACATTACAATCGTCGGAACAGACATAAACACCAAATCTCTAAAGAAGGCTCAAGGTGGCATATATAAAGAGTGGTCATTTCGTAACCCGCCTGACTGGCTGAAAGCCGATTATTTTACGGAGTCTTCAAAAGGCAGTTATCAAATCAATCAGAGCATTAAAGATATGTTAACTTTCCAATACCACAATCTTGCCATTGACCCATACCCTTCCTTAATTAATAATCTTTTTGCATTTGATATTATTTTCTGCAGAAATGTTATGATGTATTTCACGCAGGATTTAATGTCAATTGTAATCGAAAAATTTTATCATTCACTAAATGATTCAGGATTGCTCATAGTCAGTCCTAGCGAAGCCTCCCATATTCTATTCGGAGCTTATGAAACTCTGTATTATCCGGATGTTATCTTGTATAAAAAAATTAGAACTGATTATATTCCTGAGAAATTGCATCAAATAGACAAAGAAAATTATTTTCATTTAGATAAAGAAATTGCCGATTATGATTTATTCCCGGTACAAAAAAAGTCAAAGAAAGTAAATAATGCCCCTAAGAAAATTCCCCAAGAGATTGAAAAGAAGGTTTATAAAAGAATTGATATTTCATTTTCGCAAACAGCAGAACCGATGGAGAATGCAATGAATCTATTTAAAAGTGGGCATTATGACGAAGCAGAAAAATTATTAAAATCAATTCTTTCATCGGATAAAAAAAATACCGGAGCAATGTCTTTGCTTTCTAATATTTACGGTAACAGGGGTTTAACCGAAGAAGCCAACACCTGGTCGCAAAAAGCAATTGATGCAGATAAACTGAATCCTGAACCTTATTATTTACAGGCAATGCTCCTTCAGGAAACCGGAAAAACGGAAGAAGCTGCCGCCCGGCTCAAAAAGGTTCTGTATCTCGATTCAAAGTCTGTTCTTGCACATTTCGGGCTTGGGAATTTACTTTTTAAACAAGGGAAAATTTCAGAATCAAACAGGCATTTTAAAAATGTTAGTAAATTACTTTGTGATTACGATGATAATGAAATAATTGGTGAATCTGACGGCATTACAGCCGGAAGATTTAAAGAAATAATAAATAAAATAATTGAAAAGAATTATGAACGGGTTCATTAATGACTAAATCATCTTCAAAAAGTTTTGACTGGGATAAAGTAAAAGATGTTGTACTAAGGGCAGAAAATCTCAGTAAAGGGTTTGCTGACAGTACAACCGTTAAAAGTGTATTGAAACAAAGGGCGGCTTTACTCGCTAAAGAGCCAAGAGTAGTAATGGACATTGAACAGCTTGACATTATCGAGTTTCAATTATCGAATGAGGTCTATGCTTTTGAACTCTGCTACGTAAAAGAGGTTTATCCATTAAAGGAATTTACACCTGTGCCTTGTACGCCTGCATTAATTGTCGGTATCGTAAATGTCCGGGGCAGAGTCGTGTCTGTCGTTGATATCAGAAGATTTTTCTCGTTACCTGACAAAGGAATCAGCGATTTTAATAAAATAATAATAATTGAAAATTCCGATATGCAATTCGGTGTGCTTGCCGATTCGATTGTTGATGTCTGTCCGGTAAGAGTTGATGAATTGCAAACCGAACTGCCGCAAGCCAAAGGAATAAGCAGTGATTTTCTGAAAGGGGTTACAAAGGATGGGGTTATTATTTTAAATACAGAGAAAATTCTTACGGATAAAAGATTTGTTATCAAGGAAGAGGTTATGTGAGTGAATAATGAATAATGAATAATGAATAATTGAGGAAAATGATTGATAGGATATTCTTCGCTAAGCACAGAATGACAAAAAGGAATAATGAGAAAAGATAATTAAATAAATTAAAATTGTAAAACTTTTATATGGAGTTGTTATGAAATGGCTGATGAATATGGGTATCCGCAACAAGCTGCTTCTCGGCTTTGGTACAATGATTGTCTTATTGCTGATAATAGTTGTAATAGCAAATTCTGTGATGGGTGAAATGAAGGAATCACAGGACAAGATATTGCATGAAGATTTCGAGGCTGCTGTTGCTTTAAAAGATGCAAGGGCAAATCAAAATGGAACGAGAACAGACATTTTATATATGATATTAGTAAAGGACAAACAGAAACAAGATTTATATTATGATGACCTTAAAAAACGTTCTAAACAGAATGATAATAATATTAAAATAATAAGAAATTATGCAGACAACCATCTGGAAATGAAATCAATGATTACAGATTATATTAATACACGTTTATTATACAATGAATCAAGAGATAATGAAATTATACCTTTGATTCACTCTGGCAACTATGAGGGTGCATTAAAAATAGTTATGAGTACCCAATACGAACGAGATAATAAACTTAGAGAAATCGCAGAAGAAGCAATGGTTATTTTAGAAAATATAACAAAGAAAAATGTTGATAAATCCGACAACGATGCTGCAAATGCTAAATTATTATTTATCATTCTTGCAATCATTTCTGTTATACTCGGGTTTGGTATTACTTTCATTTATAATAATATACTTGCAAAACCCTTGCGTGTTGTTTCGGGTGTATCCGAATCGGTAGCGGGCGGCGATTTAACAGTCAGGATTGAATCGGCTGAACGCAGGGACGAAGTAGGATTATTAAATAAATCCTTCGCAAAGATGGTTGATTCACTGAGTGTCATTACAAAAGAAACAAACGAAGGAATAAATGTGTTGTCAACATCGGCAAGCGAGATTGCTGCCGCTTCTGCACAAGTTGCACGAAGTGCCACAGAAACAGCAACGGCGATTTCCGAAACAAGCACTACAGTAGAAGAAGTCAAGCAAACTTCCGATTTAGTCAGCCAAAAGGCAAAATATGTAAATGACCTTGCTGTTAAGACGTTGCAAATATCAGAAGGAGGAGCAAGGTCTGTTGAAGAAAATATAGAAGCAATGAACCTAATCAGGGAACAAATGGAAAGCGTTGCCGAAAAGATTATTCTGTTGAGCGAAAAAGGACAGGCAATCGGAGAAATAGCGGCTTCTGTTAATGATATCGCCGAGCAGGTCAATTTGTTGGCTGTGAATGCGGCTATCGAGGCGGCAAGAGCAGGCGAACAAGGCAAAGGTTTCAGCGTGGTTGCACAGGAAGTAAAAGAGCTTGCCGACCAGGCGAAAAAAGCAACTTCCCAGGTGAGGCTGATTCTTGGAGAAGTTCAGAAAGCAACAAGCTCGGCGGTAATGGCTACCGAACAAGGCAACAGGGCGGTTGAAAACGGGGTAAAGCAGGCTCTCGAAGCCGGGGAATCAATAAAAATGCTTGCCGAAAATATTTCCGAAGCACGACAGGCCGCAACCCAGGTTTCGGCTTCTACACAACAGCAATTGGTTGGCATGGAGCAAATTGTCGTTGCCATCGAGAGCATTAAGCAGGCAAGCTCCGAAAATGTTGCCAGTACCAGGCAGGTTGAGATTTCGGCTGAAAACCTTAAAATGCTCGGAAGCAAATTAAAGGAGTTTGCAGATAGGTACAAGGTCTGAGAATTATTAATTTTAAATTTTGAATTTTGAATTTAAATGTAGAATGCAAAATGTAAAATGAAGGGGTAGATTCCGGATCTGCCCCGGTGAAAACGGAAATGGAAAAATAAAATGTAGGGGCAAGCCTGTGTGTCTGCCCAATTAAAAATAAAATGCAAAATGTAGAATGATAATGTAGGGGCAGGTTCTAAACCTAACCGAAAAAATTATTATTATAAAATGATTTTCAAAAATAATGAATGCAAAGGAAAAAGAATTTCAGAAAAAACTTCTGACGACATTCCGAATCGAGGCAGAAGAACATTTGAAAGCCTTATCAAGTGGATTACTTCTCCTCGAAAAAGCCGATTCTGATACCATGAGCAGTGTAATAGAATCTGTATTTCGTGATGCACATAGCCTCAAAGGTGCCGCCAGAGCTGTTAATCTGAGAACAATCGAAAAGATATGCCAGTCTCTCGAAAGCGTTTTTTCTGCTATGAAAAAAAACGAGCTTGCTCCTCTGCCTAATATGTTCGACATTTTTCACAAAGCTGTCAATCAAATCAGTGAGATTCTTTTAATTGCCGATACCGATATAAAAACTAATACGATGAAAAATATTGATGGAATAATCAATCAGGTAGATGGTATTATTAAGAAATCCTCCGATAATCTTTCAGTTATTGAACAAGTTAAACAGCACAGTCAAAATGTCGAGAAAGAAGCTCTGTCTCTAATTACACCTGTTAGTGATTTTCAAATTGAATCAGGTTACCTTAAAATTTCATCTCAAAAGCTCAATTCATTGATGTTGCAGGCTCAGGAATTGCAGTCGGTGAAATTGCAGAATAAAAGGAATATTAATGAACTGAAGGAAGTGAATTCACTCATAGATTTATGGACAAAGCAATCGCAGAATATTAAGTCATTGGTAAAAACACTTCAGTTTGGTTTGATGCATAAGGAATTAAATTTAGATGAGAAAAACAGGAAAGAATACAATGATACTTTGACAAAAATCTCCGGTTTTTTCGAGTGGAGTACGGATTTTATTAAGAATATAGACAGAAAAATCAGGGTTATACAAAGCGAACAAATTCAGGATGATTTTATGTTCGGGGCAATGGCTGACAATTTGCTGGAAGATATGAAAAATATTCAGCTTCTTAAATTCTCCTCTTTGCTTGAAATATTTCCGAAGATGCTCAGAGACCTTTCGCACAGTAAAGGAAAAGAAGCAGAGCTTGAGGTTGTTGGCTCAGAAATCGAAATTGACAGGAGAATACTCGAGGAAATCAAAGACCCTTTGATACATATTATTCGTAATTGCATTGACCACGGAATTGAAAAACCATCCGAAAGAATACAAAAAGGGAAACCAATTAAAGGCTTAATCAAAATAAATATCTCGCAGACTGATGCCGATAAAATAAAAATTGATATATCCGATGATGGTGCAGGGATTGATTTTACAAACGTGAAAGCATCTGCAATAAAGCTTGGACTAAGTACTCAGGAAGAAATTGAAAAACTCAGCAACAATGAGGTTTTGCAATTTGTGTTTGTGTCCGGTGTGTCAACAAGCCAGTTTATTACCGATTTGTCCGGGAGGGGGTTAGGACTTTCAATAGTAAAAGATAAAATTGAGAAGTTAAACGGCGAAGTAAATATCGAAACAGTTGAAAATGAAGGAACGAGTTTCAGACTTATACTGCCCGTTACTACTGCAACAATCGGCGGGTTAATAGTTAAGGAATGTGAACAGGATTTTGTTATCCCTTCGATTTATATCGAATTGGTATTGAGAATCAAAAGAAACGAAATAAAATCAATAGAAAATCAGAATGTTTTCAAATATTCTGAGCAATTCATTCCGCTAGTAAAGTTGTCAGACGTGTTACAATTGTCCAGGAAAACGTTAGGGCAGAACAACGTTCTGTCTCTACCAGGCTTTGAGGAATCAATAAAAATCATTGTTCTGAACTCGCAGCAGAAAAAAGTAGGATTTCAGGTTGATGAAATTATCAATGAACAGGAAGTTATTGTGAAAGAGCTTGGCAGACAGTTATCGAGAGTTAGGAACATATACGGAGCAACGACAGTTGGAAGCAGGGAATTGGTTTTAATCCTAAATGTTCCTGATTTGATAAAATCAACAATTGCCGCTCCTGAACTTTACAAAGCTCCGGCAGTTTTGGAAGAGGAGAGAAAACATAAAAGAGTATTGGTAGTCGAGGATTCGATAACGGCAAGGACCCTTTTAAGGGGGATATTGGAATCTTCGGGATTTGACGTCAGGACTGCCGTTGACGGATTGGATGCCATAACTACATTAAAGGGTGAAAGTTTCGATTTGGTAATCTCAGATATAGATATGCCAAATATGAATGGCTTTATATTAACCGAAAAAATTCGGGCAGATAAGAAATTGTCTGATTTGCCGGTTATACTTGTTACCTCCCTCGATTCACGCTCGGACCGTGAAAGAGGTATAGATGCCGGTGCAAATGCTTATATTGTGAAAAGCAGTTTTGACGAGAGCAATTTGATAGAGGTAATCAAGAGGTTGATTTAATTTATTTAATGTAGGGGGCAGATATATATGTCTGCCCAAATAAAATCAAATTAATAATTGAAAATTCATAATTGATAATGATAATATTTAAAATGTAGTGACAGAACACTGTTCTGTTCTCTTTTGAACGAAAAGAGGGTTAATGATAAAAGTATTAATTGTTGATGATTCTGCTGTCGAGATGGAGTTCCTGGATTTTATGCTAAGTTCCCATTCCGATATTAAGGTAATAGGAAAGGCTAAAGATGGAGAAGAAGCCATACAATCTCTAGCCCATACTAAACCTGATGTTATTACAATGGACATACACATGCCCAAAATGGACGGGTATGAAACAACAAAGATAATCATGGAAACAAATCCCGTTCCGATTGTTATTGTGAGTGCAAGTTCAGGCAAAGAGGTAGATAAAACTTATAAAGCAATCCAGGCTGGTGCATTGGCTTTTGTTGAAAAACCCGTTGGCTTTGACCATCCGGATTTTGATAAAGTGAAAAATAATTTGATTGAGACGGTTAAACTGATGTCTGAGGTAAAAGTTGTTAAACGGAGATTTAAGCCCGAAGTAGAAACCAAGCCTTCTGCCTCTTCGGCAAATAATTTTAAAGGATTGATGCAGAAAGATTATTCGATTATTGTAATCGGAGTATCAACAGGAGGCCCTGCTGTATTACAAGAGTTACTATCTAAGCTTCCAAAGAACTTCTCGATTCCAATAATTATTGTTCAGCATATAGCATCGGGATTTTTGCCCGGTTTAATAGACTGGTTGTCAGATTGTACATTATTAAATTATAAAGTACCTGCTCAAAACGAAGTCATTCAACAGGGTTATGTTTATTTTGCTCCCGATGACTACAATATTGGAATAACAAATAATAATAGCATTGTTTTATCAAATGATGAGATGGAAAATGGATTAAGGCCATCTGTATCGTATCTGTTTCGCTCAACAGCAAACACTATTGGTGAAAAGGCTATTGGTATAATAATGACAGGTATGGGAAAGGATGGTGCTGCAGAACTTAAATTAATGCGCGATAAAGGAGCTTTGACTATAGCTCAGGATAAAGAAAGCTCAATTGTATTCGGAATGCCCAAAGAGTCTATTAAATTAGATGCCGCACAATATATTTTGCCACCTGAGAGAATTGCGTCCCTTTTAATTCGACTTGACAGAAATAAAATATGAGGTAAAAAAATGAAAACCATAAAAAATGACAAGAAAAAGAAACCGGATATACTGATAGTAGAGGATAGCCCGACACAATCGCTAAAGATTAAACAGCTTTTGGAAGACGCTAAATATAAAGTAAGGCTTGCTACGAACGGAAGCGATGCTCTTGCCCAGGTTAAAGTAAAAATACCCGATTTAATTATTAGCGATATAATGATGCCTATAATGGATGGGTATAGTATGTCGAAGGCGTTAAAAGCCGAACCCCTATACAAAGATTTACCAATTATTCTGACAACGTCTCTGTCCGAATCCGAAGATATTTTGGTAAGCCTTGAGTGCGGGGCTGACATGTTTATTTCCAAACCTTATGATGATAATTATCTGCTCCATCAAGTGCAATTAATATTATCCAATCAAACAGAAATTCAGGGGACCGAAAGCAGAGACGGGTTCGAAATAAGCTATTTAAATAAAAAATATAAGATTAAGAAAGATTTTTATCGGGTTATCAACTTACTATTAAATACGTATGAAACTGCAGTAGGAAAAAACAGGGAATTGATAGATGCGCAGAACGAATTAATCAGGCTTAATAACAACCTTGAAGAACTGGTCAACCAGAGAACTGCTGCTTTACTCGATGAAATAGCCGAACGTAAAATTATCGAAAAGGAACTAAGAAAAAGCGAAGAGAAGTACCGAATGCTTCTGAATACTTTGCAGGAAGGTATTTGGGTGATTGACGGCAACGAAAACACGACCTTTGTTAATGAAATCTTACCGGCAATGCTAGGCTATACTTCGAGAGAGATGATAGGAAAGAGTCTTTATTATTTTATGGACGGAACATGGGGAGAAATTGCCAAAAAACAGATGGAAAGGCGTAAGCAGGGAGTTTACGAGCAGGTTGAATTTGAATTAATGAAGAAGGACGGCACCCGAATCCAGGCATTATTGGAAGCAGGGCCTATGTATGATGAAAAAGGAAATTACATCGGTGCAATTGCAGGAGTGATTGAAATTACGGAAAGGAAGCGGCACGAACTGCAACTAAAAAATCTAAATACTGTACTGAAAGCTATAAGAAATGTTAATCAATTAATTGTAAGAGAGGCTGATAAAGGAGAGTTAATCAGGAAAGCATGCAAAATACTGGTAGAGACAGGAAGTTTTCGTAATGCATTTATAACACTTTTTGATGAAAGTAATGATTTTCTTGATTTTGCAGAATGGGGAGATATTCCTCACACAGAAAAAATAATTGAAAATTTAAAGAAAGGAAATTTCCCTCTTTGTTATAAAGATGCACTTGAAAATCCTAATAAAATAGCTACAAGACATCCAATCAAAGATTGTAAGAATTGTGAATTCATGGAAATTAGTTTACTTAACGGAACAAAATCTCTTACATCTGTGCTGACATATAAAGATAAGATTTACGGTTTTATGACAATATCCATTCCTGAGGATTTCATTGAAGTTGAAGAAGGATTTAAGGTCATCGAAGAAGTTGTAGGTGACATCTCATACGCCTTATATAACTTTGATATTAAAGATAAGCAGAAAAAGGGGGAAGAATTTATTGCATGGCAGGAAAAATATTTTGAATATTTACTTGAAAATGCTAATGTATGGCTGGATGCTATTGATACTGAGGGAAAGCTGATATTCTGGAACAAGAAAGCTGAAGAAATTACCGGTTACAAAAGAGATTATATTATTGGTAACCGGAGTAAATGGGATTTGATGTATCCTGATAATGGGAAAGGAAAAGAATTACTCGAATACTGCAAAAACCTTATCAAAGAAAATCAGACAATAAAAGATGTTGAAACTGAAATAACGACTGCAACCGGAGAGAAGAGGATGATATCCTGGTCATCTAACCTGATTTATGATGAGCAAGGAAAAGTCAAGGGGAGTATGTTTGTTGGGGAAGATGTAACGGAAAGAAAAAAAGCTGAAAAAGAAATAATTACTGCTAAAGAGCGAGCTGAGGAGATGAATCGCCTCAAATCGAGTTTTCTTGCAAACATGAGCCATGAACTTAGAACACCGATGAACGGAATACTTGGGTTTTCAGAGATTTTAAAAGCCGAAGACCAACTCGATTCAATCAGAGAGATTGCCCTGGTAATTAATAAGAGTGGTAAAAGGTTGATGAACACTTTAAATTCAATTTTGAGTCTATCGAGAATGGAGGCGGGTGAGTTGAAATCAGATGAGCATGTATTGAACGTGTTGGAATTGGCTAATAATTCGGTTGAATTATTTAAGGTCGAAGCAAAGAAAAAAAGCCTGGAATTGATACTGGAATCGAAATATGATGCTATATATTTGAGAACAGATGAAAGAATGGTATCTGACATAATAAATAATCTTGTTAATAATGCAATTAAGTTTACACATCATGGGAGCATTACTGTAAGAGTAGAAACAGAAGATATAGACTTACAGAAATATGTAGTCATTGACATAATTGATACCGGTATTGGGATCGAAGAAAAATATTTCGATACAATTTTTGACGAGTTCAGGCAGGTTAGCGAAGGATTAAGCAGAAGCTTTGAAGGAACAGGTCTGGGATTGACAATATGCAAGAGATATGCCGAAATGCTTGGAGGCTCTATCAGTCTCAAAAGCAGGTTAAACGAAGGTTCTACATTCACCTTAAAAATCCCTCTTGTTTATAACAAAGATTATGAATTGCAGGTGTCAAGAAAAGTAGAGGAAGGCTTGCCGGTTACAATACAACAGGAGGTTGAATCGGACAATAAGCCTAAAATATTATATGTAGAGGATGACGATATATCAATAGTTCTTATCGAAAAGCTATTGAAACACAGATACGAATTGGATTATGCTTCAAATGCCGCCCAGGCTGTGAAGATAGCAAAGGAGAATCAGTATAAATTAATCTTGATGGATATAAATCTTGGCAAAGGTGAAAGCGGTATGGACGCAACAAGAGAAATAAGGAAACTGGATTATTATAAAAATGTTCCCATTATAGCTGTTACTGCATTCGCAATGTATGGCGACAAAGAGGAATTTATTAATGGCGGATGCTATGATTATTTATCAAAACCATTTGACAATGAAAGTCTGATAAATCTAATCGAAAAATATATAGGGTAAGAGTAAGCGGTATCGCTCGACTTGTCAAATTGAAATTGCCGTTATGTGCTGTGTTTTTTATTACATTCACACGTGTTTTACAGTAGTTCTCTCAAGGCTCCTCCGAGCTTTTTTGACAACAAGGTAATGTGTTATGGGTTGTGGATTGTGGTTTTGTATTTATCTCAAATACACCACCCTCTTTGTTAAAGCCCTGTCTCTTGCAATGAAGCGAAGCAAATATATACCGCTTGGCTCTAATGACATATCGAATGAGAATTGAGACCAGCCCCCGACATTCTGCAAATTTGAAATGATTCTACCATCGAGACTGCAAAGCAAGACTGACTGAACATCAATCTCAGCTTTCTTTGTAATCAGGAGTGTACTGCCCATTTGTTGTGTATAAAAATAGTTATCAGCTTCTTCATAGGTTGTGGGGTTGTTTCCGTTTTCTGTGTAATCTTCGAGAACGACAGAAGCTAAATTATTATCATAATACAATCGGCAAATATTATTATTAGTTGCTAGGTCATAAATAGTTAAATTAAAATTTTTCATTTCTACAGTACCGCCTAATAGTGTTGCTGTCATATCATTGGTTAAGGTCTTTGATGATTTGTCCAGAAGATTATGACCTGTAATTGCTCCACTGCATATCCTGATTATACATGCATCATATCTGTCATCATTATTCAAATCCATAATCCATAAGTTTGATTCATATAAGCATGTGTCATTAACATTTTTGCATTTTATTGAGACAGGCTTCTTAGAATAAAGTTGGACACAACTTAGAATAATAATAATTATAATAATTATTATATAATTGCTTTTCATTTTTCTACTCCAATTTTGTTATTTTTTTACTTATTAATTCATTACCAGCACTAATAACAAGTAAGTATGAACCCGTACTTATTTTATTATTCATATCAAATGTAGTCGTATGTTTTCCACTATCAAGAAAACCGAGGCTCTTTGTATAAATATTATTACCAAGAATATCGTACAAGTCAATATTAACGACAGAAGCAATTTTATTTTCAAATTCAATGTTGAATAATGATGAGAATGGGTTAGGATAAATCTGAAAATCATCATTTATACCATCATCACTGACACGCACTAAATCCGGGTGTAGTACAAATACTCCATAATTACTACTTACAGTCATCCAAATATTACCAGTGCTATCTAATGCTAAATTATCAATGTAATGCCCATCATAATAAGCCCATACTTGCTTGTAAAATTTTGTAAAAGTCTTCCCATCGAATTTTATCAATCCCGAATATTCAGTACCAATCCAAAGATTATTTTTTTTATCTAATAATAGAGAGTAAATTCTATTTTCCTGAAGTTCTGAATTTGAAGTATCATATTTAGTCCAGGTTGTTCCATCGTAATAATAAACACCATTGGATGTTCCAATCCATATATTACCTTTATCATCAGGAGCAAATGAAGAAATATATCTTTCATAAAAACCTTTAGAAGAATCTATCTTTTCCAATACACCTTCATTACTATTTTTAAATAATCCATTATTTGTTCCTATCCATAAATTATTGTTTGCATCAAAAGCCATCCCGTTAATATAATTTGCTTTATTTGTTGTGTCAAATCTGATTACATGCCACAATGAATCATAATAACCAATAAAATTGCTTTTGGGGGGCATGCCTTTTTTAAACATTCCTGCCCACATTTTATTATTATTATCAAACACAATAGGCATTAATAAATTGGTAGAAGAATCTAAGCCAATTGAATCAATTGTTACCCATAATAGACCATCAAATTTAGCAGAACCATTGGAAGTAAAACTAACATAAATATTTCCTAATTTGTCTGTTGTGATAAATGGGACAGCATTTTCCTTGAAATTTTCAGTTTTTTTATTAATATTTTCCCATTTAATTCCATCATAAACTGCCAAACCGCCAGACTCATTATATGGAAATGTACTAATGTAAACCTTTCCATTTGTTGAAACAGTAATTCCAGTCGCTAAATCTGATGGCAAAGCATTCCCAAAATTATAAACTGTCCAAATGTTATCTTGTGCTGAAAGTGAAATTGAAAATATTATTAACGATGATATTATGCTTAATAAATAAGTTAATAATGTCAATGTGAATTCTTTTCTTAACATAGCAATACCTTTATTTTATTATTAATTAATATAATCTAAATTTTCACAAAACGAACAACTCTATCCGCTATCTTTACAAAATACACGCCTGAACTCAGTCTGCTGACATCTATTCTATCTTTGTATTCTGATTCGTAAACTTTAATACCAAGTGCGGAAAAGATTTCGACTTTATAAAATGTATTGCTTGATATTATATTCAAATAATCGGATGATGGATTTGGATTAATAATCAATTCAAAGTTATCTAGATTCTTATCTGGAACATTTGTGAGAGTTGTGTCTTTGAATTTTGCAATATAAAATTTATAAATGTCTTTGTAGCCAATACCAATAAAATTATCGCTATCGATGAAGTGAAGATGTCTTATACCGCTTTTAGTGAACTGATTATATTCTTGAAATTCAAAATCGGATATAAAATCTAAATCTCTATTAACCTGATAAAGAAGAATTTTATGCTTATAATTATAAAATCCTCCGGAAGTATCTGTTATGGTATAACCATTAGCAATAATGTTACCTTTTGGTGTCTTAAGCAATCCAAAAAAGAAAACACCAGAATTCTTTTTTGGTATATCAACTTTTTTTATTATCTCGCCTGTGTCATTAATTTTAACAAAAATATATCTTGCATTACTAATTTTTTGCCCAATTATTATATATTCTCTATTATCCATTTGCACAATTCCTTTTGGATTAAAGGGTTCGTCATTCACAGGAACTTCAATTTTTTTGGTTATATTCCCATCCTTATCAACTTCTATAATTTGTATTCTGAAATCATTATTATCAATAAATTTGAATGATAGGATCAGAATGTTATTATCATTTGTTATCTTTAAATCAGAAAAATAATATTTATCATTATTACCAAGTGTATCTATTCCTTTTCTCCAAATTAATTTACCAAGTGAATCATAGCAGGAAATTAGTAAATGATTATTTTTAATAAATGTTACGCTATCAATTTTGATGTTTTCTTTCAAAGTAGCATTGAAGAATTTGTTATTAATTGAAATCGTATTATTATTATTTGCATTTGGAGTAGTATTTATTTTAAAAGAAACTGAATCATAGAATTTATCATTATAAATATCGTAAGGGTATTCAATGCCTGTAGAATCTCCGTTTTTTAATATATTAAATATAAAAGGAATTGAATTTTGATATGAATCATAATTATAATTCGTTGCACATAACATTTTATATCCGTTTTCTGATTGGTACAAAGAAACTGGGAGTAACATATTACCGGTAAAATATTTCTTAAATGATAGCAAATTACCACTCGTTTCATATTTGATAAAGCCGGCATTCATAAATGGAACAATTCCTGGATCTAAAGCTGTAATAATATTACCATCTGAATCAATCATTGTTGGTAAGAATGATAATGCTAAAGGCTCATTTACAAGGTCATATTCTCGTTCCCATATAATAGATTGAGAATAGCAAACGGATGTAATTAATATAAAAAGAAAAATTTTAAATGGCATAATTTGCTCCAAACCTTAATTAATTTAATCATATTATTTTTTAGATAAGGGAGTATGATTTATATTAATCATTCCCCCTAATTTTTTTACAATTCTAATTAATTGTCAATATAACAACTAAAACCACAAGGAGAAGGTGGCCCAATGAGCCATTCAGGTCCATAACCCTCGAAGGGATTGTATAAAGGTGATTTATTTCTGCAATCCCCTTCAGTGACATATTGAGTAGTAGGTTTACCAATCAATTCAGGACTATTTGTATTCCTATTCCAACACCATATCGCTTCTGTAACACAACAACCATTTTCTTCACAAGGAGTATATTTCAAATGAATCCAACTATATTGTTCTCCTGGGCCAGGCAGTTTCATTGCCCATCTCCAGGAATTACAGCCTCCAGGAGTTATAGTTTTACATGTATATGTGTTTGGGCAAATATAATCATTAGGATGTTGAAAGTGATAAGCAGTAAAATAATCCCTCGATATTTGTTCAAAAGCACTTCTCCACATTATTGCTAAATTTCTCCCATCTGCATAATTGCCAAAAGGAACAAGAAAATAATAAACTGCTTCACATTCTGGAGTCCAGAAAAAAGATATCGTACTTAAACTAAAATATGTAATACCATCACAAACCATATAATCCCATTCAATTTCAATATCGCAACCTGGGAAATTTGGGTCATTATATGTAGTATTACCACCTGTATGCCAATAGTCACAATTTGTTCCGGTAATATCGCAAGGGTCCTGTGCTTTTACCTGTCCAATAATTGCAAACAATGCAATCATAACTGTTAATAATAAAAATTTTTTCATAAAACACCTTAAAATTGTTATTAAAGAGAAAAATTAATATTATTGTCTTAATTTTGCTCTTATCCGCATTAAAGGTACAAACTGTAAGTGCGGATAAGAGACTCCGTGCTCAGCCAGTGGGAGCAATCCCACTGGTTTTATTTTATCTGCTAATGCTCGTCAGTTGACATGTTTCGCTGATTATCTTGCTGTAAATTGAATGTTGCATATACCTCCTTTTTTTTTGTTTAATAAATATATTAATTTTTATATGTCTCATTTCGCAGTGCTGTCCTTGCTTTTCTGGTTATGCTATTATTTATAATTTTAATAATCCAACTCCTCAATCGGAATTTACTGTTTTTATCAATACCAGTCAATAGTGACAAAATCTACTGACAATTTCTACTGACATTATCTCTCCCAAATTTTTTCTAAATAACTTTTGTACCGGGTTTGATTCTTATCATCATTCTGCAATTGTGTCTTACATTCGTATGCACTTACACCTGTACATCTTTTGAATGCACGCCTAAATGTTCTTATGTTTGAATATCCTGCTTTCGAGGATATTCTATTTATTGATATGTAATCTCCCTTCAATTGTGCTAAAACAAACTCCATACGTAGATTTTCTAAAATTTTAGAAGGGCACAAATTCTTTGGGTACATGAAAATTCTGCAAATATGATATTATATTATAATTTTCCCGGTACATAAATATCCTTAATAATTTATTACACTATTTTTTTTCAAATCTTAATTCATCATCATTTTTATTTCCTCGTTAATACATTACCATCATACTTGAAAAATTTATTTAAGACCGATGCTTTATAAGAATTCAGGATGTCTTCAATGTCCTTGATTGTGTGTGCATCCAGGATTTGCACTATGTAGCTGTCCAGCATAACGAGGGTCTCCTCCGAAACAGCAACGGTTCTGTTTTTTACATCCTGATTTAATATTTCAAAAGCATAGCCTGTGGCAATTACCATATCATGGAAATGCCTGTCGTTGAATAAATCGTTACTTGCCAAACAGGCAGGGTCTCCGCCTCTTTGAATAGCTCTGCCTTTATTATGCTTAAAGCCGAAAGCTATGCGAATAAAAAATTCCCAATCTAATGTCATCTATACTCCATTATAATATTAGTTAGTTGATAACAGCTATTGCATTTTTAAGCTTTTTATATAATTCCTTTCCCTTGTCAGTAAAGTCCAGGTAATGATATTCAACAATTTGTTCTTCGGTGAAATTTTTTCCATTGATAATGATGTAACCGGCTTTTTCGAGCTGAAGCAAAAATTTTGAATTTAATATTTTATTTAACCCCGGCTCAAAAAACAATCCCCAGCCTTTTGTCTTAGCGATTTTATCGAGAATAATATATAAAAAAATGTCCTGTTTGTTCATATTTATAACTTCCTCATTATTTAATAAACCTCAACACAAAACTTAAAACACAACACTCAAAATTCAACATTTTATTAGGCTCACCTCACATACATCACTCTCTTCGTTAATACTTTTTCTCTTGCAATGAAGCGAAGCAGATACATTCCACTTGGCTCTAATGACATATCAAAAGAAAACTGAGACCAGCCCTCTACGTTCTGCAAATGTGAAATTATTTTCCCTTCCAAACTGCAAAGCAAAACAGATTGCACATCAATCTCTGCTTTCTTAGTTATAAGAAGTGTGCTTCCCATTTGTTGTGTGTAAAAATAATTATCAGCTTCTTCGTAGGTTTTATGGTCGCTGCTTTGTTCTGTGTAATCTTCAAGTATAGCTTTTGATATTTGATTGTCGTAATATAGTTTGTGTGTGTATTTGAAACTGTTTGTGTCATAAATGAGAATTGTGAAATTCTTAGCTGCGATACTGCCTTGAGTGAGATATGCTGATTGATTTTCATTAATTTCATTAACTGAATTTATTGATAAAGAAAATGCAACCGGTTGATTCACACAACCATTATGAATAAGAATATCATAAATATTGTCGCTATTTGCATCGATGAGCCAAATTTTTGTTCCCAAATCGCAATTATCAGATGAATTTAATAATGACAAGGATAGTGGCTGCTTAGCAAACAAATGTGATAAGCAAATTGAAAAAATAAATAATATTAAGAATTTCGTTTTCATAAAAAACCTCATATAAACTATTTTACCAAAACAAAAGATTTAGAATAAATACCCTGCCTGTCCTGTAACACAATATAATATACACCGCTTGTCAACGATGATAAATTCAGTTCTAATACTTTATTTCCATAAATTAGCTGTGCAGACCTTGTTAAATCAGCAAGCTCAATACCCATTGAATTGTATAATTTTAGACCTAAAACATTAAATGGTTCAAAATTAAATCGTATAATACACCTTTCTGATGCAGGATTGGGGAATATGGACAGTCCAACTTTGTTTAGGTTTGGATAAAAATCATTTACACCAACCGTTAACACAGTTGTAAAGGCATAAACACCATTACCGGACGATGTGTCATTATTTTTAGACTGAAGATAAACCCAGTAAGTTGTATTTGGTTCAAGAAGTGTTGAATCAAGCAGGTAAAAGTTTACTACTATATTTGTATCTGTTTTAATTAACACAGGAATCGGTGGATAAGGAGGATTTGGATTTAATATTTTATAAAGAATCATAACATATTTTGTTGCTCCCGGTACACTGTCCCATCGTAATGTTGTATTAACAGGAATGCCTGAATCATTCAGAGCCGGATAAGTTAATAATGGAGGATAGAGAGCACCTTCGTGAGTTATCGTCCAAAATAAAGGATATTCAAAAGACCAATCACTTTCCGTGGTGTCGGCAATTGCTTTTATCCAGCAATTATAATAAGAATTGTAATTGAGATTGTTCAGGACAATTGTAGTATCTGAAATTAATGTATCTAAATCGGGATTATCGAAACTTGCAAGCCCTGTCTCATTAATTGCTCCCGATATCCTAAACCTATATTTCTTGGCATTGTTTATAGATGTCCAACTTAATTGGACATTATTCACAGTTTTATATTGGCGATTCACAGGACTATAAAAATGTGGGGGATATAAGACTAATTTATTTTCTGTTATTAGAACAAAATTTTGTTTAGCTAAAGCCACTGCAAAATCTATTGAAGGGTAGATAATACCAGCAAAACCCTCTTGATCTTGGGAAATGTCGGGATAATTTTCTGAAAAAGGGAATAATTCCTGCACCCAAGATTCCCCTCCGTCATTTGTTTTAAAAATCGAACCCCAAAATTCAGTTAAAAATCCGTTTAATGAATCGCAAAAATCAATATCCGAATACTTATAAGTCGTATTTCTAAAATGAATTTTAAACTGTAAATTTATATTGTCAATTACACGCCAGTTTTCACCACCATCGTTTGATTTTAATATGTGATGAGTTTCTTTAGTATTATCATTATATCGTCCAAAGCCAATTATCTTATCTTTTGTTAAGAATTTATATCCTTGTAAGATATAATTTTCTAATTTATAATTTTGCCAACTTTTCCCTCCGTCTGATGAACGATAGAAAATAGTATTGCGGTCTTCGACTTTTTTACAAGCTAATATTTCTGGAGAAAAAGCTTTCAATTTATATACATCTTCTGGTAAAGGTAAACTATTATAAGTTTTCCAGCAATCATTTGTTATACGTAAACTATCATGGAGAGTATCTTTTCTGTTAAAGTAATTGTCATGTTCATATTTTATCATAACACCATTTATTGAATCGAACATGATTACAGAGCCTAAAGTTACATTTGAATCAAGAATTTTTCTTTGGAATGTATTTCCTCCGTCAGTAGAAATTATCATCAAGCTGCTATATCTATCCCATGTTGAATTTTCATAATACCCCAGATAAGTTCGGTTATATCCTACAGCGATTATCACATTCTCTGAAGGATGTGCAAGACTATTAATTTCATCAAGTCCGTAAATAGAATCATAATCAGTATAATGTCCATGAATAGTATCATAATAAATAACCTTGTGATTTTTGCCATCATTATTATAAAGTTTTATTTCAAAACTATAATAATGAAATCCACTTGGATACACCCTATCTATATTTTCCCAAATTATGAAATCATTCTTGTTATTAACACTTATAAAGCCGTAACTCAAATCTGTTGAATCTAAATACTCCCATTTCGTTATGTTTTGGGAATAAAGCTCCGCAGAGTTGATGTTCATAATAAATGCAATGCTCATTAAGCTGAAAATTGATTTCATGGTATTTCTCCAATTATTTGAAATAATTTGTTATGTTTCAAAATACAATAACAATAAAAAAGATAAAATGTTACAATTGAATAAATTATTTTCTTCATGATTTTTATTATCATAGGGGCCAGGCAATCCTGTCCCCTATGATATACCACGTTCGTTTAGTTCTCACTCACAATAATTAAAACAATTTTGTGGATCGTAACATGGAACTGAAGTATAACAAGATACTTTTCTTGCAACTGCTTTTAAATTACCCCCTTCATTAACAACATTAACAGCCCAAAAGCACCAGCAACATGATGTTTCATCACAAGGTATTAAATAAGGCTGCTCACCGCCTCCAGGTCCGGGAATCGGGCCGCTCCATCGCCAACAAGCTGCAACTGAAACCTGATATTCTTGATAAAAATCTAATTCAAGAGGATTAGGAAGACATGTATTTGTGGAATTATTCTGTAAAAGAGCCTTTGTAGCTCCATCAAGTAAGGTTATAGGATCTGTTGTCCCTCCTAAAAAACCAGGAGGCTGTGGCGCTGATACGTTTATTATTTTGAATAAGCATTGATCATTACAATCCACTCCCGTTCTATAAGTAACTAAGTATGAGCATTGTAAATTTGGAGGTATGCTAAATCCCCAAACCTGGTCACCTGACCAAATCACTGGGCCATCGCATCATGGCGGTACTTCACATAATACCTGTGAATATACTTTTATTGTTGCTATTGCAACAAATATAATAACGAATATTAATGCTAATTTTCTCATAGTGAAATTCCTTTAAAAGTTTGTAAAAATTTAATATTATTGTCTTAATTTTGCTCTTATCCGCATTAAAGGTACAAACTGTAAGTGCGGGTAAGAGACTATGTGCTCAGCCGGTGGGAGAAATCCCACTGGCTCTGTTTTTTTATCTGCTAATGCTCGTCAATTGACATGTTTCGCTGTGAATACTGATTAGAATTGATTTTCCATACACCTCCTTTTTTTTTAAAATTTTAATTATTTTTTCACTTTAAAGCTTACTGCATATTTAGCATCATTCACATGCAGGGTAGCAAGCCGGTTGATATTGATAGTCGCACTCGCCGGGGACTGAACGCTTCGGGTCGTATATGACTACTTTAGTTCCATTCACATAGCATACTGTGAAGTATTTAAGACAGCATTCTATATACACACATGGTATAAGCAATCCCGCAGGTACATCAATCACCGGAGGTTCTTTTGCTCCATCTTTGAGGTCGCCGGGTCCGATTGGAAATGTCGGCGTCCAGCAGCCACCGACCATCACACGATAGTTTGGGAAGCAAGTATCCTGAGTCGAATCTGTTGGAGGATAATTCATTGGGTTATCATACACAAGTTGAGACATTGCAGATTCAAGCATCTGGGCAATAGACATCGTTTGACCGCAAATCTGTCCACCACCATAGCCGTTCACAAATTCGATTTCCTCGATGAATACATCATGGAAAGAGCCACAGGCAATCCTTATCCTGTAATGCACGATGACAGGTTCGCCGCATGGTAAAGTAATCAAGTGAGTAAAAGCCGGAGAAGTAGGAAGCGGATTCCACAGATCTTTAGGGCAATCCGGATAGCAGAAAGTAACCTGAGATTGAGCCGGTGTACAAAAAATTAAGATTGCTGAAAATAATCCGATAAAAACAGCAATGTTTCTAAGAATTTTGTTAATCCTTAAGGATAATAATAAGTTTTGCATTTAGACCTCCAAATTGATTTAATAAAAAAATCCACAGATGTGGTTTTAACTAAGCGATTTTCGCTTCTTTATAAAAAATTTTATATTATCGGTTATAAACATTCAAAAAAGTATGTGAAAATTAATAAACTCAATCAATACATATCTGCTCTATAGATTCAAGTAAACGTGATTGTATTCTCAATACGGTTTCTTCAGGTCATTATAAAATTTTCTGCCTTTTTCAGTGAATTCTAAATTCGTGTATTCGATAATGTTGTTCTCGTCGATATTCTTCCCATTAATTATTATGAATCCGCCTTTCTCAAGCTGAAGCATGAATTGAGTGCATAATCCCTTATTCACACCCGGTTCAAGAAACACACCCCAGCCATTCATTTTCTCTATTTTATCGAGAATAATATATAATTCGTTATCCTGGTAATTCATAATAGTCCCCGAATAATTCATAATAGTCCCCGATGTTTGAGAAATTATAATTTTTTCTTTCATAATTTTTAAATAATAATTTTCTTAATTAATTACATTCCCTTTAATAAACAGCAAGGTTTGCTGAGAACCATTCAGGTAAACAGTGTCCTGGTAAAAGCCCGGAGTAATTAATTGCGTTTTAAAAACTGCGAAAATCCTGTTATCGGAATTATTTTGTTTCGGTGGTATTACAATCGGAAAACCATTTTCAGGACTTATACTAAATGCAAAATTGTTCTTCAATTTTATATTATAAATAATAATCTGATAATAATCAGACCGATTATTTAATAACACCTTGATAGTATCTTCACGTTGACTGATTACATCCCCGAAATCAATAGTTTTTAAATCGAGGAAAGCAAGTGAATCTTCCTTAGAAACAGCAGGAAGAATAGGAATTTTATTTATATTATCCCCTAGATCCATAATGTCTGAGCATGAATTGAGCATTACAATAATTGTTGCCATCATTAAAATTTTTGAAAATGTTTTCATAATTATTATCCTTTCATTATTTTACTTAATATTTATCTAACATAAATAACTCTCTTCGTTAAAGCCCTGTCTCTTGCAATGAAGCGGAGCAGATACATTCCGCTTGGCTCTAATGACATATCGAATGAAAACTGGGACCAGCCCACGACATTCTGCAAATTTGAAATGATTCGACCATCGAGACTGCAAAGAAAAACCGACTGAACATCTATATCAGCTTTCTTTGTAATCAGTAGTGTACTGCCCATTTGTTGAATATAAAAGTAGTTGTCAGCTTCTTCGTAGGTTGATGGTTCACTGCCTTGTTCTGTGTAGTCTTCAAGTATAGCTTTTGATATTTTATTATCGTAATAAAGTTTATGTGTGTAATTGAAACTATTTGGGTCATAGATTAAAATAATGAAATTCTTAGCTGCGATACTGCCTTCGGTAAGGTATGCGGTTTGGTATTCGTATAATACATTTGAAGAAAATATCAAAAGAGAAAATGCAAAGGGATTATTCCCACACCCATCATAAAATAAAATATCATAAGTGTCATCACTATTGACATCAATAAATAAAATTTTTGATTCTTTATTACAGGATTCACCAGTATTAAAAATTAATATTGATGCAGGTTTCTTTGAATAAAGTTGTAAAAAACTAAAAATAATTATAACTACGATCAATGAATAATGTTTTTTCATTTCTAATTACTCCATATTTATTATTTTTCTATTTATCATTTCATCGCCTATTTTTATAAGTAGGAAGTAAATCCTGGTACTTAATTTATTTTTCATATCTACAATTGTATGATGTGTACCACTATCTAATAAACCAAGATTTTTTGAATAAATATTATTACCAAGAATGTCGTATAATTCTATTATTACAAGTGAGGGATTTGTAATTGTAAAATCCAAACTGAAAGATGAAGAAAAAGGATTAGGATAAACATCTAAATAAAAATTATTTTTTTGAAAATAATCAATGATTCCGGTTACTTTATTCTTGAGTTTCCCAAAATATAATTTCCTCCAATCGTGAAAGTCATTATATGGGCTCCGGTCATTTCCAATAAGTAAAAAATCGCCGTCTTTAGTTTGAATTACATCTTTAATTTCTTGTCTAATAGAATCCCTGCCGGATACCCATTCCCACTCTGCATTGCCGAATGAATCGGTTTTAATTAAATAATGATTACTTACCGTCAAATCCCATTGCTGATACTTGAAATATTTTGCGGCTATAGCAAATCCACCATCTTTGGTACTAATCATAGTATAAACAACATCATACCTGCTATTACCATAATATTTCCTGTACAATCTTTTGCCATTTGTATCAATAAATTGAATTAATAATGTTGAAAGTATTGAATCACCCGGCGGTTCTATTTTAAAATTAACCTTTCCTAAAATAGCAATATTTCCATTTTTCATTTGAAATGAATTATAAGTTAAAAGCTGTTCACTTTCGTCTTCAGATAATTCAGTTTTAAACTTATAAAGTACATTTCCCTCATAGTCAATTTTATAAAAATCTTTATAACCGGATAATAGCAAATTACCATCAGGTGTTTTCGATACATAGGCAACACCAACACTTCCTGAATCCTGCTCACTGATTGAATCTATTGTATTTTGATATTGAAGTTTCCACTCATAGTTATATTTCCTGAAAAGAATTTTTTTTTGATTATTGGTACGTCCAATTAGAATAAAAGTTGAATCATCATTAGCAATAAATCGCAATGAATAATAATATAATGAATCTATATTAAGGCTGTCCTTCGGTGATTCATACAATAAATTACCAAATTCATCAAGTTTATTTATTTGTATGTAGTATATCTGTTTATCATAATTATAATATTTATAAATAAAATAATATTCATTATTGGAGTTAATATAAAAAAAAGTTGGATACTTACTAGGAAATTTATCAATGAAAGTTCTATTCCAAATAATATTACCGTTACTATCTATCTTTGTCAAATTTAATGAATATAATGTATCTTTTCTTAATGTTGTTTCAGATATTAAAACAAACTCTTTATTTGGTGTTTCATATATATACTTATGTATTTCATTCCCTGACCAAATCATGGTTGTATTAATAGTATCAATAGAATATTCTTTCTCCCACAAAATTTCCTGTGCTTTTATTGAATATATTGAAATGATAAATATCAAAATAAACATAGCTATTGGAAAATTTTTTAATAACATATTTTGCTCCTTTCATTTCAAAAAAAATTTAATTAATAAAATTATAAAATACACCCAGGGAGAATGATAAATTCTCTATTATGAAAATTTTATTTCTCCCTGGGCATAAATTACTCCTTTCAAATTTTAATTATAATATTATTATTCCGGATAAACGCAATCACTGTAACATCTTGTTGCATCATAAGACCCTTCCGGGCATAATTCAATTGGTGGTTCCGGCGAAATCAAACACTCAGTAATACCTTCACTTATATGAAATTCTGCAAGTTCTCTAACAACAGGTGGATTCACACTGTAATCCATACAATAAACCCATTCGGTGCCACAGCAAAATTCCTGGATACATGGAATTTCCTTAAAGGTTGGTTTACCACTTCCATTCAGATAAAAACATAACATCGTACAACTACCCGGTGAATATTCTTTAATAAAAAATGATGTTACAGGTACGTTAGTACAATCGAAATTTCCAAATTGTAAACCTTTGTTTTGTAACACCCATTTCGCCAGGCTCTTATAAGATGCAAACCATAATTCTCTAGCTCTAACTGGATCAAGAGGTTGATCATGATTTGGCCCATATAGATAATCATAAAAAGCATCTACACAAAAATCATCACGTGGACCAGTAAACTTTAAATTTACCTGCCAATTTGATGGATCATTTAAGCAATATCTCCAACAACCCGAAACTTGGAAGAAACAATCTTGAAGTGGTATATAGGATATACCATCTAATTTCAAAAAGAGATCATCCTGACATTCCCATTGTGACCAATTTAGACATGTGCCATCATAATTATAGCAATATGGGTAATCGGGTTGTGCATACACACCTGTACTCAAGGTGAATATTGCAGCTAAAATTATTATTATTGTCTTCATAACTTTCTCCTAAAAATATTTAACATAAAATTTTAAAATAATTACTTAATTTTAAAACATCTACAGTGTTGGTATTAACTTAACTGTAGAAAACCAATGTTTTTTGGCTCGGAGCCGACAGTTCAGCTGCCGGCTCTGTTTTTTTACTTGCAATGCTCTTCGCATTGTGCAAATTTTTTTCATATTCCTCCTTCGATTGTAATACAATTTGTATTAAAATTGTTCATTATTTTTTCTCCATTCAGAATTTAACGAGAATACCATAATTAATTCCAACTTTTGAATTACCAGTCCAAACATTGAGATGATGGTAGTAAAAATAGGAATACTCAAAACCCAGAGCAAAAGCCAAATCAGGATATACCTGATATTCTATTCCTGCATTAGGCCTTGCAATGAAACCGCCTTTATTTATTCCAATATTCGAACCAAAATATGAACAAAAAGAACCGAAGTCATAGAGGTAGAATCTTGCATTTGCACTGAATGTAGTTAGGTTCGTCTGTTGATTATACAAATAAAGAGTATCGTTTAGTTCTTTGCCTGTATATTCCGTATAAAATGTTTCCTGCCTTAGTTCCGCACCAATTTTAATATTATCAGACAAATCATAATAAATCGAAATAGCATTATTGTTAAATGGTGAAATATAATTTAATGGAATTGTGGCTTTGGGTATATCCCACATAGCCAAGCCGCTGAAACCTAAGGACAGCCCGAGCGGTTCACGATATGAAAACAGATACGCCTCGTTTAAATTATTATCGGCATAGTGTAAGCTTGATATTGCCGATGGAACATTGGTAATCTTGTAATCAGATACAGGCACAGCAGACGGCAATATCAGGTTTTCCTCACTTGCTTGTGTTGATATTGGATGTTCAACAATCACGTTATCTTCAGTATTGGCAAATGAGGAAGCCTGATATTTGTGCTTTTGTTTCACTGCAGGATTCACAGTATTCTCCTTGCTTGTTACAACAGGCAGAGAAGATGAGAAACCCTGAGTAACCTTATTGGTACTTTGTTTTGCTGTAAGTATATTATCATTTGCTTCCGGGAAAAAGAAAAGAAGCATAATTACTACTGTTAGTGCCGATGTAGCAATAGATGACAGAATATGACTCAACGCACGATGATTTTTAAGAAAAGAAAACAATACCCATTTTGGTTTTGCCGCAGGAGGAATTGAATAGCCTAATTTTCTGAAAATTTCATTTGTTACACTTGGCGGCGATGTAAAAGAATTAACACTGGCTTTCATGGCGTTATTAATCAGATAGAAATTCTTAAATTCAACAATTAAAGAATCGTCTAACGACATTTGGGAGAACATCTTCCTTTCCAGTTCAGTGGTAGTATCTCCCTCAAAATAATCAATCATTATTTGTTCGATTTCCATAATATCTCCTTTCAATTTTTTATTTCTTCGTAATAAGATTTTAATAAATCATTCATCATTAATAATGCTTTAGAAAAAATTCTTCTTATGCTATCCACAGAATCACCTGTTAGGCCTGCAATTTCCTGGTATGTCAGTTCATTTATTTTCTTAAGTATGAATACTTCCCTGTAGGGTTCGTCCAGACTGCTCACGGCAAGCTTGACAATAGATACCTTCTCATTGTTTTCGATTTCCTGCTGTAAATTCATATTGAAACTCAAGCCGTCGAGAAATGCCCCGTCTTTATTTATGAACATCGTGCTTTTTCGTTGATTATGCAATTGGTATTTACCTATAATGTTACGTGCTATAGCTAAAAGATAAGATTGAATATTGTTTATGATAAATCCTTTTCTAACTGATAAGACAAATTCAAACCATGTATCCTGAATAATATCTTTGATAGATTCAGGGTCAAATATTCTATACATGCAATAGGCATTCAGCTTCTTTGAATGTCTCTGGTAAATTTCAAAGAATGCGTAATCGGAAGCCGGCTTTGGCTCCCGCAAAAGAGGGAGAAGCTCTTTATCCCTATAAGTACTGTAATCATTCATAAAAAATTAAAATTTTAAAAAGTTTTTAAAAATTTGTCAGGTTCATATATATAGAGTTACTTTTTACAAAAAAAAACGGCGAATTTCTGACACTTTTTTTAAAAATATTTTTAAGCGTCTTCGTAAGTCCTTTAAAATAACAAAACTATTTTTCCACTTTTTTGCGATTTTTAGCTTTGCCTAACAATTTTTTATAATATTTAGCATATATTCCAATTTAAGAATTTATATTAAATTCCATTATAAAAAACTAATAACACAGATGAATACTTGTGTTTGGGAGATTTAAGGGAAATCATTAATTTACTTTATATTATTTTAAATAAATTACTCTCTTCGTCAATGCCCTGTCTCTTGCAATGAAGCGGAGCAGATACATTCCGCTTGGCTCTAATGACATATCGAATGAAAACTGGGACCAGCCCACGACATTTTGTAAATTTGAAATGATTCGACCATCGAGACTGCAAAGAAAAACCGACTGAACATCTATATCAGCTTTCTTTGTAATCAGTAGTGTACTGCCCATTTGTTGAGTATAAAAGTAGTTGTCAGCTTCTTCGTAGGTTGATGGTTCACTGCCTTGTTCTGTGTAGTCTTCAAGTATAGCTTTTGATATTTTATTATCGTAATAAAGTTTGTGAGTGTAGTGGAAACTGTTCGGGTCGAAAATGAGAATAATATAATTCTTGGCTTCTATACTTCCTTGAGATAGATATGCAGTTTGATTTTCAATTATTTCATTTGTTGAATTAACAATAAGAGGAAAGGCATATAATTGATAATTACAGTTATTAATAATAAATATATCAAAGACGTTATCTTTATTTGCATCGATGAAAGATATATTTGACTCTTGATTACAAGTATCATTTAAGTTATTTAAAGGCAATATAATCGTTTGTTTTGCACTCAAAAATAAAGTGCATGAAAAATAAACGATAAAAATAATTTTAATGAATTTCATAACTTTACTATAATTTTATAAATTTTTTAAAAAATACCTGCCCCTGGCACCTTAGTATTAAAAAGTAGGAACCAGAAGGTAAATAATCTGTTTTGATTCTTAAAGTATTATTACCTGCATCACTGAATACAGTTTGAAATTTTTTTACAATACCTAAGATATCAATAATTTCAAAAGCAATTTGTGATGAGTTGTTTTGATAAAAATTAATATTAATGAATCCTGTACTTGGATTGGGGAAAATTGTTGTTTCATTTACAGTTTCATTTATTACAGGTAGTGTGTTATCCTTAATTTTTGTTAAATAATATCTTGCCGGATTCGAACCTGAATCCGGGTTTTCATAAATTGCAGATGATAAGATCAGATATTCATTTTTAGATGTTTTGGTTAAACCATCAAGCTCATAATTAACAGTGTCTTCTTTAGTAAAATGCAGGTCCTTACCCCAAATAAAATTCCCTTGTGAATCCAATCGTATTAATTTGACATATTGCTGTGAAATCGAATCATCTGAATAATTGTAATTGAAAGCGAGTAAAAATCCTCCATCATTAGTTTCAATAAATCCTTTCGCGACATCATATTTGTTTTCACCAAATAACTTTTCCCATTCCAATTCACCGCTTGAGTTGTATTTTCTGATAATATTATTTATTGTATCTATTGGGTCGTTGATCGAGAGAACCGGTTTTCCTAACACAACCCAAGAGCCATCATTCAGTAACAAGGCATCATCCCAGGATGTATCACTTCCTTTTATAAATAAATTTTTCTCCTTGTTAAAATATTTGTCAAGCTTATAGAAATTGATAAATAATATTTTTCCACTAATACCAACATTTTTTAAGTAATTTATTCTTAAATAATAGCCCCCATCCTCTGTTTTTCTAATAATATTTGCACTGTATATTGTGTCATTTTGGTATGTTGAGGAATCAATGGTCTGAGTATTTAATAGATTACCGGATAAATCAAATATATTCACTTTAAAAGTTCTGCTTGAACTTGATTCTTTATAAAATGATACAATATTATTATCAATCTCTGAAAAATAATTGTAAAAGCTGGTTAATTTTGAAAAGACAGTTTGATTTAAATTGATTTCTGAAACAGCATTACCATCTTCATTTAATGTTATAATATTTTTAACTTTTTCATTTTTATAATTTGTACCACCATTTAGAAAAAGAATATTATCATTATTTAATTGCGAAACTAATATTGGTACTATATCATTTACTTTATGTTCCTGATGAGGGTAGTAAAATTCTTTTTTCCATCGTATTTTTCCAATATCTTCAATATAATAAATCCAATTGTAATTATCCTTAATTCCTTTTATTATAGTTGATGTATCCATCATGTATCTACTAGCTTTTGCTGATAAAAAAATATCATTGTTTGAATTTTGATAAATTACATTATGAAAATTCTGTTGAAATGAAATGTAACTATTGTATACTCTCGTTACATAAGGGTCTTGATGAGGGATTGAACCTAGCGTATCCCGGTCCATGACAATCTCCCAAGTTGTTTCCTGGGAATATAAATCAAGGAAACAATTTATTATTATACATAAAAAAAATATTTTTTTTAACATATTGTTACTCCCTTATTGTTTTTTTAAATATATTCCGAAGCCTTTTTGAGAATTAACATTAAATAAAATATTCTACAAATCGGCTTCGGGTAAATTATCTTTTTTAATTAAAAATAATTTCACATTATTTAACCATCATTCACCATACAAACAACTATTATAACAATGCGTTGACTGATAAGAACCTTCAGGACAGCCATCCAATGTTGGTTCCGGTTGAATGTAACATTCACCCTGGCCATCTCCGAATTTTATATCGTTAACCATTTTAAATGCACCATTTTCCCAACAATACTGTAATACAATGCCACAGCAATAATTTTGAACACAAGCAACTTCTGAAATTTTTGGTTTTTGGTTAACATAATAATAACAGTATTTCATACAATCTCCCGGGAAATATCTTCTTACTTCTAAGATATTCGGACAATCGTATCTACCATCATAATTAGGGTCATTAACAGCTTCAGTAATCATTTGTTCTGTGATTTGGTGAAAAGCAGCAGCGAATGCCGCTCTAATACGTGGCATATCTAATACTCCACCCGGCATGAAATGACTTTCAAATGCGACAACACAAGGAGAAGAAGCCGGTGGAATCTGACCTGCCATACCAATACCCATATCCTTTATTTGATATATTGTGTAATCTGGCATTCCTCCATCAAGACAATATCGAATTGTGTAATATACACTAATTACGCATCCAAGTATCTCAGGAATTGTAAAATAACGAGTTTCATCATCCCACTCTGACCAACGATTACAACTTTCATAATTTCTATTATAGCAATCATATAGAGGCTGTGAGTATAAGGTTGCTTTATTGGGAAACAATGTGATACCAATAATTAGCATAAAAAATACAATTAATTTTTTCATAGTATTTCTCCAAAATTTTAAAAATAGTAAAATTAATTTTATTATCTTAATTTTGCTCTTATCCGCATTAAAGGTACAAACTGTAAGTGCGGGTAAGAGACTCCGTGCTCGGCCAGTGGGAGCAATCCCGCTGGCTCTATTTTTTTAATTGCAATGCTCTTCGCATTGTGCCAATATTTTTCATGTTCCTCCTTCTTTTGTGAATAAATTTTTCATTTTTTTAAAAACTTTTTTAAAATTTGTCAGGTTCATATATATAGAGTTACTTTTTACAAAAAAAAACGGCGAATTTCTGACACTTTTTTTAAAAATATTTTTAAGCGTCTTCGTAAGTCCTTTATAATAACAAAACTATTTTTTCCACTTTTTTCGATATTTAGTATTAACTAATAATTTTTTGGAAATTTTTACAATATTCCAATTTGAGAATTGTGTACTGAATTTCATCGAAAAACTGAAAATTGAGGTGAATACTTGTGTTTGAGGTATTGTAGATATAAATAAAATTATAAACAAAGTCTGGGTCTATGTTTTGAGGAGGAATAACAATGTTATGATTGTCTAATAGTAAATATTTTTTCAACAGTTACTTTTATGCAATAAGAATTACTTTATACAGATTTTCTCTTGTAATATTCTGTCTTAAATGCTTCGACAGCATCATCGAGTGGCATTTTGAAAATTTCTGAAAATTTCTGAGACTCACGGGCATTATTTTGATAACGCATCGCCCTGTCGACGGTGAAAATGATTTGCTCTTTTTTAAATGGTTTTGTTATATAATCGAACACTCCCTTGGAAAGTGCTTCCATTGCGGTTTCGAGCGAACCGAATGCGGTGATGATTATAACCTGCTCAAACCGCTTATTGTCCCTGACATATTTTAATATATCAAGGCCATCCATCCCCGGCATTTTGAGGTCGGTTATTATAATATCGAACTCATTTTTTTCGAGCAGGATTGGCACTTCAAGAGAGTTGCCCGTTACAGAAATTTGGTAAGGAGTTTTTTCCCGAATAATTCTTTCGAGTAGTCGGAGTAAATCCGGTTCATCATCGATAGCAAGGATGTTTTGTGTCATTTTATTCACCATTATTAATTTATTCAATTTCTATTTTTGGAATCGAAATAATAAATGTTGTTCCGGTCTGAGTCCCGGGATAATCTTCTGCAGAAAAACTTCTGAAATCAATTTTTCCACCGAATTTTGCAACAATACCATAGCACAAAGATAAACCCAAACCTGTGCCTTCTCCAACTTTTTTCGTTGTGAAAAAGGGGTCGAAGATTTTCTGTTTTATTCTGTTTGGAATACCTTCGCCGGTATCGGAAATTTCTATGTTCACATTTTTCTCCGATTCATAAGCATTAATATTAATTAATCCACCTCCAGTTTTTTTCATAGCAGAAACAGAATTATTAATCAGATTGAAAATCACCTGCTGGAATTCACGAGAGTCTCCTCTAATGTTTGGTAGATTTTCAGGGATATTGATATTCAAATTTATTTTTGAAGTGAATAGAGTATTTTTTACAATTGTTGATACAGTTTCAATGCAGGTTTTTGCATCGGTATTATCTTCCAGTCCTTCGGTAATACGTGCGAAACCAAGTAGATTCTCAACAATCTTTTTGGCATGATTCACATTTGATTCGATTGTTTTCAGGTCTTTGTAGGTCTGTGAATCGGGGGGAAAGTTATCAACGAGCAAGTCCGTAAAACCAAGAATAATTGCAAGAGGATTATTAATTTCATGTGCGACACCTGCTGCAAGAGTGCCAATTGAAGCAAGTTTTTCGGTGTTGTACATCATGTGTTCAAGCTCCCTTTTCTTGGTTTCATCTCTGACTATAATCGAGTATCCGAGAATTTCACCTTTCAGAGAACTGATAAGTGTTTTGGAAATATTAACCATTACCTTTTTGTCTGACTTCGTTACTCTTTCGGCTATGTAATTTGATATGTAGCCATTTTTTATTACCAGCTCATTAATTTGATTCAATTCTTCATCGGCATCGATTTCCGAAGGTATAAGCCTGCGGAAAGAATGTCCAATCATTTCATCCGAAGTAAATTCAAAAACCTTTTCAGCACCTTTATTCCAAACACGAACCAAATTATCTTTATCGGTAAAAATAATAGCATCAAGGGAGTTTTCAAGTATGCTCGATATTATTTCCTGCTGTTCTGTAACCCGTTCCTTTAAGCTTTCCGAAATCTTTCTTTGATATGCGGCAAAGAAAAAAGCAAACAGAATCATACCGATTGCGATGAATAACTCTGCTCCGAGATGCCTCATATAGGCTTTATCTATTGCTTCTGCGACTTCGCTTATAGGCGCTACAACGGCAATAGACCATACTCTTCCATCGAGCGCCTTGTTTTTAATGGGTGTGAATGCTATCAGTTTTGTAATTTTTCCTTTCAGGTCCTTATGCCACCAGCTTTCGTAAATTCCAGTGCCTTCCCCGCCTTTCATCATCTTGTCTTTCATAATGATATTAATCTGGCTGAAGTTTACATAAGGCTTTTTCCCACGGCGTGCCTCGAAAATATTTCTTCCAATAAATCCACTTTCAGGATGATATAAGGCAATAGCATTTCCATCAATCACCCATGCATAACCCGTTTTACCCGACCTGACATTTCCGATTAATTTAGTGAAAAGTTTGGATAAATCAAGTCTTGTAAACAGCACTCCGGTAAGTCTGCTATTTGTTATTAATGGAATTGTAATATTACTGATAATAAAAATTTTTCCGGTGGTGTCTTGATAGATTGAGAGTGGTGAAAGAGTCATTCTCACACTTTGATTATTAGAAAAATCCGATTGAATTATTGACAAATCCAGATTTGGAAAGTTGTCACGATTATAATATTCAACAAGCTTTCCTTGTGAGTTTAATAAACCGATATCAATGATTCCCATATCAGCATTTTGCTTTAATACACTTACCATAGCCACCTTGCGGATTTTTCCTTCTGTATCTTCTGCAAACCATTTAAGGCTTTTTAATTGAATCTCAAGATTGTTCAGAAACAGCTCAAACTGGGCAGATGACTGTCTTGCAAGTATAAGCTGCTGCTGATTGAAGTCGTCGTTTATTTGTTCTTTGATTGCTTCGGAATCGAGATAAATCAGATAAAATGCAATGCCAAAAATTATGAAGAATAAAATTGAAATCAGAAACGGAGTAAATTTTTTTCTGAAAAAAAAGTTACTTATTCTGTCAACAAGCATAAGGAATTTTTTCATTTTCCACCTATGTCATTTTTATTTTTTCAAGTATTTCATTTTTATAAGTTTCCATTTCATAATCGTTACTCAAAGCCATGTCAAGTTGTTTAGTCAGCATCGTGAGCTGTCCGAGGGCAAACAACTTATTTTGTAAAAGGTCATTTTGTAGATATGATATTTCCGATTCAAAAGCATCGCCTTTACTTCTACATTCAAATCCCATTTTCGTCAAAATAGATTCAAGAAGCCTGACTCTTCGAAGTCTTCTTTCAAAAGATGCGCCGCCTTCTTTGAAAATAAGTTTTATAAAATTTTTATTCGGAATTTCAGTAAACATGGCTTCTATAGTCGAGAAGTGGTAACCCATCCTTAATGATAGAACCATATATTCTTTTGAAAAAATCACATAACTTTTCTCAGTAAATCCTGTTCTTTTTTGAGTGGTCAAATCTGTTGCCATTACCGTCATAAAACTTTTCATATCAGGTGCCGCAGGAGGCATTGTCCACCCAATATCTTCAATACCCTCCCAGAAATATTTGAATGGTAAAGAATGAATATTATTATTTGATATTTTTCTTTTTTTATCGGTATGATATGATTCATCAATCGAGATAATATCAACCGGCAATGGAATTTCGCTTTTCAAATGGTAAGGGATTGTTTCACCTTTTAAATTGTTAGCACTTGAAAACATTTCCTCGATTGCCTTTTGATGTGCGAACCTCAGAATATCGTGTATTGTTTTACAATTTTCTATAGTAAAATCATGTGAGTGTGAATCAGTAAGATTGATAGGAACAATTTTTCGTGATATTCTTTCAAGAATATTAAATGGAGCAACATCATCATCAAAATCATTTTCGGGTTTTAATGAATCTGCTAAACCGGGAATTGAACCATCATAAATAATACAATTAGAGGCATCAACTGTTACGAGAGTATCATTTTTAAGTTTTTCGATTTCATTAACCCCAACAATAGTTGGGATTCTGTATTCCCGTGCTATTGTTATAAGGTGGCTTGCAACACCCCCGACTTTTGTTATTAATGCAGAGGCACGGCTTAATACCGTTATTAAACCCGGAAAAGGATGTTCGGCAATAATGACAGCGGAGTCAGGAACTGATTCGAGGCCATTTGTGTTTTTAACATGATTTACACTCCCGATACCCGCTCCGGGACAAGCTGACATGCCGGATTTGAGTATGATTGTAAAGTTGGTGGTATCAATTGATTCTTTAGAGATTCTACTTCTTATGACTTTTAAGGGCCTAGTTTGTAATATATGTGGGTTATTGTTTTCATCAATAGCCCATTCGATATCCTGCGGGCAACAATAATGCTCCTCGATTTTGAGGGCTAATTCTGCTAATTTTCTAATTTCGTCTTTGTTGACAGATAATTCATTTCTATTCGCCTCCGGTATTTCCCGAATAGAAACACCAGCATCTTTAATCAATATTAATTTCTTTTCTTTGTAAGCAGGAATTGCATCAATTATTTCATAATTCGATTTAGATACTATAAACTGGTCGGGTGTGATTGAACCATCAACGAGGAGCTTTCCTAAACCATTAATTGAGTTTATCAGAATAGTATTATCGTCAGGATTGACAGGATTTGAAGTGTAAATAACGCCGCTGGACCGTGCATTGACCATGGAAACACAACCAACACTCATAGCCAAACCTGATTCTATATGTTCATGGCTAAGATAATAATAAATTGCTTTTGGGCTAAATTTGCTTGCTATAACTTTCAGGTATGATTCAATAAGATTCTCTTTTTTTACACCAAGGCAAGTTGAGTACTGCCCTGCAAAACTTAGCTTTGTATCTTCGCCGATAGCACTCGAGCGCACTGATACAAGTTTATTTTGATTACATGCTGTTAAATAATCGTAATTTTCTATTATTTTTTGAGAAAGGGCTTCAGGTACCGGAGAATTCAAAATAAGTGTTGTTATATTATCGCTGATTATTTCGAGGCCATGATAATTCTCGATATTTACATTTTTCAGGATGTTGGTGATTTTATTCTGCAGGTCATTTGAATCGAGGAAATATTTGTAAGCCCAGGCTGACACAGCAAAACCGTCAGGAACAGGTATATTTAGTTTATTCCTTAATTCACCAAGCTGTGCATTTTTGCTCCCAACACTTGATGCTTTATTTTTATCAAGTTGTGAAAATGGGATTGTGAACTCATCTTTGGGTATTACTGCCTTTTCCGTTAACTCATTTAGAATTTCTTTTTGAATATTATTAAATTTTTCTCTTAGACTTTCATATTCTTTTCCGCCGAGTGCAATAAGATTATCAATCAGGTTTACAAGATTATTATTTAGATTTTCAACAGATATGTTGATGTAATTAATGTCATAAATGAATTCACCTGTTGTCTTTTCTTCAATGTCACTTAATATTTTCAATGCCTGATTATTGGATTCGAGAACAGAACTGAATGAATTGAATTTTTCAATAAGAACTGAAGGCTGTTGAGTTACAACTTCCTCCTTTATTGATTTATTGAAAATATTATGAAAAAAATTCATAACAAATGAAACCATTTATTTATTACAACACTAAAATAACGATTATTTGTTGAGTGTAATCCAAATGTTATTGTTAAATTTTGCATTAAATGCGAACCATGCCTTCTAAGTAAGATTTCATCATTGGTTTATTATGCAACACATAAATTACAATTGAACTTTTGACCTTTCCATAACAAAAATCATTAGTTATTTTTTAAAATAAAATAATTATTTTCTAAAAAAGAAGGTGTTATATGTTCAAAAAATTCTTTAGCCGTTGCCTTCTCTTACTTTGCTTCTTAGCTACTAATATTTGTTATTTATTTGCCGAAGGCAAACCTGCAACCGAACTGAATAAGACAGTGAAAGTTGAAGGGTTAACCGGATTGAATTTGTTTCTGGCACAAACTTACAATAGCAACAGATTGCTTTTTGCTGTCATCTCGACAGGCACGATAGTGATACTTGGTGTAATTGTTACATACATTGTGAGCTTGTTTATAAAGCCCGCAGGGCATGCACATAAAGAAGAATAAAATAAATAACGGAGAAAACATGGATATTTTTAACATTTATCTTCCAATTGCCGAAATTCAATTCAATGTAATTTTGCTATTTGTATTAGGCTTTTGTGTTGGAGTATTAGGCGGCTTTTTTGGAGTTGGTGGAGGCTGGATAGTAACCCCAACATTAAACATATTTGGATTTCCGATGGACTATGCAATCGGAACTGATATTACATACATTTTTGGGACATCTATTGTCTCGACAAAAATTCACAGTGGGCTTGGGAATATTGACTGGAAACTTGGAATTTTTTCAATTGTCAGTTCTGTCATTGGAGTGGAAGTTGGCGCTCAATTTATAATGTATCTGGGTAAAACCTACGGTACAGAGGGCTTAGATTCTATAGTCAGGTGGAGTTTTATAACACTGCTGATATTTTTGGGTAGTTTTATGCTTTATGACTATTTCGTAGTTCAGAAAAGATTGTCCGAAGAAGAAAGAAAAGCAGATGACCCAAAGCAAACCCACATATCGAGGATTCAAAAAAAGAAAAAAACAGCTCTTCCAATCCGATTACAAAGCATAAGGTTATTCCCCATGGTTAGTTTTAAAACATCAGGAATAAAATCTGTTTCGTTCTGGATTGTATTTGTTATATTCTTTATAGCAGGAGTATTGCAGGGATTTCTCGGTGTCGGTGGGGGTTTTATAAAGATGCCGGCAATGATTTATCTGTTGGGAGTACCTACCGTAATTGCCGTTGGAACAGACTTATTCAATGTGTTAATAACTTCTATATATGGTGGTTTTACTTATGCTATTAAAGGCAGAGTGGAACTCATTGCTGCTGTAATCATGTTTTTTGGGGGTGCCTTAGGGGCTATCTTTGGCTCAACTGCAACAAAATATGTCCGGGGTTACGGTATAAGGTTATTATTTGCAATTATGATAATAGTTGCCGGTGGTTCTGTTGTAATTAAACAATTAGAAAAACCATTAGGAATGCCGATATTCAACGATATTTCAGGATATGTCGTTGTTGGCGCTGCAATGTTGATGACATCAGTTGTATTATGGAAATTAATCAGCAGTTATTATAAATTGAAAAAATCAGAGATTGGATTTGACCCTGATTCAATAGGTAAACACTAATTGAAGTTTTTAATGTTGAGTGTTGAATTAAAATGTTGAAATGGAACAATAAATAAAAGATTGAAGCCGCCTTATCCAGGTGGCTTTTTTTTCTTTTTGAATGCTAAATTTGATTATGTTATTTTAGTTTAATGTTTAAATTTCTAAAAATATTGTTTACACCAAGAAGTAAGAGTAAACTTACTTTCAAAAAGAAGTTCAAGCACTTTCAGGGATTGCTTGCCTCAAATGATGAGGCACATAAATACATGAGCGAGATGGCTGAAATGCTCACTTCGGGAAAAATTTTTTCTAAGGCTTATGCAAATAATATTTACAGAAATTTAATCGAGTCTGCATACGATATTGCAAGACATCTCGTAATATTAAGCAGCGGCAAATATCAACAATTAATTTTGAAAACTGAGGAAATAGAAGAAAAATGCAAACAAATACTTTCTCCGAGAATACTTTGTCCGGAAGGCTGGGACTGTCCCGATTATAATTGCCAGGTATGCGATAAGGTAAAAAAGATTGGTGAGAATATTCCTTATTATTATGCCTTAGATGAAGTTGATGATGTTATGTCTCTTGAAGTGGGAACGAAGATGAGCCATCTCGGTGAGATTCGAAAGCAATTACAAATTCCCGTTCCTGATGGATTCTGCTTAACTGTTCGATTATTCGAAGACATAATGATTGATAGTGATTTACGTAAAAGAAAAGACGAAATCTTTTATGATATTGATTTTGATGACATAAAACAAGTAAAAAAAGCCTGTCAGGAGGCACAGGAGTTATTCATCTCGACAGCAATACCGCTACATATAAAAGAAGTGATTGTTAATGCTTATGATAAATTTTTCGGTTTGTCTAATAATACTCTTGTTTCTGTTCGTTCGAGTGCAATAGGTGAAGACAGTGCCAATTATTCATTTGCAGGTTTACATTTTTCGGCTTTAAATGTCAGCAGGGAAAACCTTGTTGATGCAGTATATGAAGTATTGATATCGAAGTACTCTCCTCAATCTGTTGTTTACAGATATATTTCAGGTTTGAGGGATGAAGATATGCCCATGAGCGTCGGATGCCTTAGGATGGTAAATGCAAAAGCCGCAGGTGTTATTTTCACTACAGACCCAATTCATAAAAAAGATGTTATAATAATCAATGCTGTCAAAGGCCTTGGTACTGTAGCGGTATCAGGACGAGTGTCGCCGCAGGTATTCATTCTGGACAAGCAAAATAATTTCAACCTAATCGGCTTTTCACCCGGGATTCAGGACTATAAAGAAAGTCCAAAGTCAACAGATGGTGTTGAAAAGGTAAAATTAGATGATAAATCGGTTATTCCATGTTTGAACGAAATTCTGTTGAGAGAGCTGGCTGATTATGCCACTAAGATTGAACAACATTATGGCTGCCCTCAAGATATTGAATGGGTGTTAGATGAAAATAACAGAATTATGATTTTGCAAGCAAGACAACTCCAGCCAAAAGGGAAAAAAGATGATATTATTATTGATAAAGATAAGTTGAGCAGGCTTGAAAGAACTTGCAATATATTGATAAATCGCGGTGATTGTGCTAGCACAGGTATAGCAACCGGCAAAGTTTTTATTGTGAATAACATTAAAGAAATTAATGATTTTCCAAAAGGGAGTATTGTCGTTTCCAAAAAGAATCTGCCCGAATTTACAAGCCTGATACATAAAGCTTCGGGATTTATAACTGATGTCGGAAGTACAACCGGTCACCTGTCAATTATTGCAAGAGAGCAGAATATACCTGTAATCACTAATACAATAAATGGCACTGATGTCCTGAAAAACGGCATGGAAGTTACTTTGTTTGCTGATGGGTGCAAGGTATATGATGGTCGGGTTGATGAGCTTATTGAAGTATCCGATAAAATTAAGGGAAGCGATAATCTGTTTTTGAAAAGCCCACTTTACAGGCTCTGGCACAGTGTTTCTAAATTTGTATTCAAATTGAATCTTACAAATCCAAACTCAGCTAAATTTTCACCCGAACATTGTCTTACATACCATGATGTAATTAGGTATGCTCATGAAGTCTCGATGAAAGAGATGTTTGCATTTTATGAAACAGCGAGGGTTGACAGTGGGAAAACATATAAATTAAAATTTGAAGTACCGTTGAATATATATGTGATTGACTTAGGTGGAGGCATTAAGAATTTCATCAAAGGTAATTCAATGATTGTTGATGAAATATTATCAAAACCATTTCTCTCATTAATAAAAGGGATGACAACTCCGGGTATTGAATGGGGTGGCCCCCTATCTATTGATGCAAAAGGATTTTTAAATATTATGATGACAAACTTATCAGACCCTCACAAAGCCGAAAGGGATATAGGGTCAAGAAGTTATGCCCTCATTTCTGACAATTATTTAAATTTCTTTTCACGTCTTGGCTATCATTTTTCACGTCTGGATGCTCTGGCAAGTAATGAAATTAGTAATAACTATATAAATTTTCATTTTCGTGGAGGAGCTGCAGACCAGGTTAGGAAAGAGCGAAGGGCTAAGGCTATCACCGGAATTTTGGAATCATTGCATTTTACTGTTATACATAGGGGAGATACGGTGATAAGTAATATCCGAAAAATTCATGAAAACGATATTTATAGACTCCTTCAGGAAATTGGGCGGCTCATGGGTGCTGTCAGAAATACCGATGTAACGATGCTGACTGACAGGCATGTTGATGTTTTTGTCGAAGGATTTCTCAATGGAGACCCCGCACCCGTTAAAAGGTTTTATAATTTAGATAATTGATTTATTGAAGTCCCGGAAAAGTTATATAGTATAAAAAGTTTGATATGTAACTTTGGTTTTATGCGATATTATCTATATGATTTTCATTTATCTTATATCTTGATGATTAAAATTACATATTTATTGTTCAACCCTAATTTAATATTACTTTTTTTCAATTTCTTTTATTCGTAAATTTCATATGATTTTTTCGCTTTGTGTTAGGTAATTTATGCCGGATAATGGTTTCATGGCGCTTGTTGTTGATGAAATAAATACAAATGTTTTTCAAAGAAGCATTAAGGAAAGGAAAATAGATGAACTTCCGCCGGGAGAGGTGCTTATTAGGGTGGAATACTCTGCATTGAATTATAAAGATGCTCTATCTGCGAGAGGACATAAAGGTATAACAAAAAAATATCCTCATACTCCCGGTGTTGATGCGGCTGGTGTAGTCGAAGAAAGCAACTCAAGTTTATTTTCAATTGGTGAAAAAGTTTTTGTAACAGGATATGACCTCGGGATGAATACATCGGGGGGTTTCGGTCAATATATAAAAGTACCCGCAGGTTGGGTTGTAAAAATACCATCTGATTTTTCAACGAAAGAAATTATGATTTATGGCACAGCAGGTTTTACTGCAGGGATTGCTATATATGAAATGCAGAGAAATGAAATTACTCCGGACAAAGGGAAAATCCTGGTTACCGGAGCAACTGGTGGGGTTGGTTGTCTTGCTGTTGCAATGTTATCGAAAGCCGGATATTATGTAGTGGCTTCAACGGGGAAAAATGAAAAAAAAGACTTTCTTTTAAAACTAGGAGCAAAAGAAGTCATAAGCAGAGAAGATGTGAATGACACAAGTGGAAAACCCTTACTTAAAAAGCAATGGGCGGGAGCAATTGACAATGTTGGGGGGAATACTTTATCAACAATAATAAAATCACTCGAACATAGAGGAGTAATAGCAAGCATTGGCTTAGTTCAATCGGACAAACTTGAGACGACCGTTTATCCATTCATATTGAGGGGTGTGAGACTAATTGGTGTTGACTCTGCCGAAAGCCCGATGGATTACAGAATGAAAATTTGGAATAAGATTTTTTCTGAATGGAGAATTGATAATCCCGAGAAATTGGTAAAAGAATGTACTTTGGATGAATTGGATAAAGAAATTGAATTGATATTGAAAGGCGGGCAGACTGGTAGGGTCCTAATAAATATGAATTAAAATGTAGAATGTAGAATGCAAAATGCAAAATGCAAAATGTAGAATGTAGAATGTAGAATGCAAAATGTAGAATGCAAAATGCAAAATGTAGAATGCAAAATGCAAAATGTAGAATGCAAAATGCAAAATGCAAAATGCAAAATGCAAAATGCAAAATGTAGAATGCAAAATGCAAAATGTAGAATGCAAAATGCAAAATGATTTTAATTAATTAATAGTATTATTACAAACAGAGGAGAAAAATTATGAAAACTGCATTGTTCTTTTCTGTAATCATTACTTTTCTTTTTTTGTTAACGGATGTTTCACAAAGTCAACGAAAAGGAGATACTAAAATGAGCATTAGAATAACAAGCACAGCATTTACTGAAGGAGGAATGATTCCTGAAATTTATACTTGTGAAGGAAGAGATATTTCACCACCTCTTTCGTGGAGCAATTTACCCGAGGGTACTAAAAGTATAGCTCTCATAAATGACGACCCTGATGCACCAATGGGAACCTGGGTTCATTGGGTAATTTATAATATCCCGCCAATAGAAACAGGATTAAAGGAAGGGATTCCTTCTGAAAAAGTATTACCAAATGGAACAAAGCAAGGGATAACAGATTTCAGAAGAGTCGGTTATGGCGGTCCTTGCCCTCCAAGTGGTACACACAGGTATTTTTTCAAGATTTATGCCCTCGATACAATGCTTGAACTGGAATCGGGAGCGGCCAAAGGACAGCTCTTGACTGCAATGGAAGGGCATATTTTGGGAACTGGCCAGTTAATAGGAAAGTATAAACGGGCTAAATAAAATGCAGAATGCAAAATGCAAAATGAAGAATGCAAAATGAAGAATGCAAAATGCAAAATGCAAAATGCAAAATGCAAAATGGAATAAGATAAAAGGATTTGAGGATTGTAGGATTTGAACGATTAAAATGTAGGTTAGGTTCTAAACCCGACTGAATAAATAATAAATTGTAATTATTTTTACAAATACAATATCTGACTAAAATTTTTTAATTTTATATAATTAATTTGAAATCATTCAATAAAACATAAAGGGTAATATGATTGAACCTCCAAAAAATCTTGCAGTCATTGTTGTAAGATGGCTGGCAAGGGCATTAAGCGTTCTTATAATTCTTATTTTCGGAATGTTTGCCTTAGGCGAAGGTTTTGGGCCAGGCCCTGTGGAAACTAACGAAATAATTTTATTTATAATATTGTTGCTTTCAATAGCCGGTATTGTCTATTCATTTTTCAATGAGAAATTCGGAGGCTTGGGAACATTAGCTTTCGGTATAGTATTCGTTATTGTTGACGGGCACTTCAACTTTTATTTCTTGTTTATTCCTGTCACAGGAATTTTATTTTTGGTTTCCTGGTTTTTATCGAAAGAAAAAAAGAATTAATATATAAACCCAATAAAAATGATACAGGGTAGGACAATCCTGATTATACAAATAATGAGATGGTTTGCCGGATTGCCGGCAATTATATTATTTCTTTTATCTGTGATATTGATGAGCAGCTTTGTTGGCCATATATCACAAACAAAAGATACAACAGGATACCTGCTCATAATAATTACATTAATATTGTTAGTGATTAGTTATACAATGTCATTATTCAATGAGAAACATGGCTGAGCTATAAACTTATTTTTCTGTTATACCTATTCTTATTAGAAATCCTTATTGGATAATTGTTCTTTATACTTCTTATTGTTTGTTGGTCCATATTGTAGGGATTTTATCATTTGTGTATAAAGAAAAAGACAATGAACTGATAACCGGGAGTTAAACTGTGATACTGAAAAGAATTTTTAAAAAATATACAAGGGGAATTTTATGAAAAAGTTGCCGGCTTTGGTGTTTTGTGCAATCACAATGCTCATATTCGTTAGCTGTGGTTTAAGAAATGCGGTTGATGTTGTAAGTTTCAATCCCTCCGGAAGCGTTGGGACTTTAACAACATTTACGTTAGAATTTTCTAAAGAACTCGCACCCTTTGATGTGCAGGATAAATGGCTGACAGAGGAGTTCATAAAGTTTGAGCCAAAAATTCCCGGAAAATTCAAATGGACTTCTGCCAGTACTCTTATTTTTTCACCGGATGTTCAACTTGAACCTATTCAGGCATACTCTGCTGAAATAACTAAAAAAGTATTATTCGATAAAGACCTGAGCTTAGATGCAGAAACAATTGAATTTAAGACTCATGATTTTGATATAAAGAAAGTTGATTTGTTTTGGACTCACATTCCTAATCAATACTACAAAGTGAGTGTCCAGGCAAATCTTCAATTTAATTACCTTGTGAATCCCGATATGTTGAAACAAAATTTGATTATCGAACATGACGGGAAACCAATCACAAATTATCAGGTAGTAACAAAAGAAAAATCGGATTTGATTGCTGTTAATTTCGGTGAAATTCAGCAGACTGATAAAGAGCAGGTGTTCACAATAACAGTAAAAAAAGGACTGATGTCGGTATTCGGTAAACAAGGTCTTGAAGATGACAGAACTTTCAGTAAAAAACTTGAACCTATTACAAAACTTGCAATCACAGGTGTAGCCTCAGGATTTGATGGTACAACCGGGTGGATTGAAGTATCAACAACTCAGATGGTAGATGAAAAAAGATTGAAAGAATATGTAAAAACTGACCCATGGAAAGATTTATCATTCTTTGTAAGTGATAATTCATTGAGGATTGAAGCCAATCTTGAAAACGTACAGGATGTTTTGCTGAAAATAAGGAAAGGTATGCCCGGGTTGTATGGCGGTGAACTCGAATTTGATTTTGAGCAACAGGTTTCGTTTGTGAACTTAGAGCCATCAATCAATTTTGCCGATAAAAAGGGAAAATATCTTATGCTCGGCGGGAACAAAAATTTGCAGGTGAATTTTGTTAATATTGATGAAGCTGATATTGAAGTTTCACAAGTATTTAAAAATAATTTGCTTTGGTTCCTTAACCAAAATTCATATTATTACTATGACTACGAAGAAGATTATAGCTATAATTCAGAAATCTGGACGGGTGATTACGGAAAGACTTTATATGAAGAAAAAATTAATCTTCAGAACAACAAAAACTGGCTCGAGAAAAAATATATCAATCTGAACAGAATTATCGGTCAAAAGTATAAGGGTATTTATGTTGTCAATGCCAGGTCTGCCCAGGATAGATGGATAGCCGACGCAAAGATGATAGCGTTAACCGACCTTGGAATTATCACAAAAAAATCCGGCAATGAAATAATTGTTTTTGTTAATTCAATTGCTAAAGCTGAGCCGGTCGAGGGAGTTGAGATTAGTGTTATATCTTCTAATAATCAAACTTTATTGAGCGGAAAAACTGACCGGGAAGGTACAATAAGATTTACCGATGTCAGAAAGAAAATCGAAGGATTCACTCCAAGACTGATTGTTGCCGAGACTGCAAATGATTTCAACTACATTGACCTGCAGGAGACATTTATTGAAACATCGAGATTTGATGTCGGCGGTGTATTTGAGTTTCTCGAAGATGTGAACACTTTTATTTATAGTGACAGAAATATTTATCGCCCCGGTGAAAATGTTTACCTGTCCGCTATTATAAGAAATGATAAAATAGAAGTTGTAAAGGATATTCCCGTATTCTTAAAAATTATCACTCCCACCGGCAAAACATTTACCGAAATGAAAAAACTGCTGAATGAGGAAGGCAGTTTTGAAGCATCTTTCAAAACTCCCGAATATGTACAGACAGGCGAATACAGAGCAGAAGTATATACAGGTTCTAATCAACTTATCGGTACATATAAATTCAGCGTCGAAGATTTCGTTCCCGATAAAATCAGGTTAATGTTGAAATCAAATAAAGATTTTGCTTTTCCCGGTGACCAAATTGGAGTTAACATTGATGCTGAATTTTTGTTTGGAGCAAAAGCATCGGGCCTGAAATATGAATCTCATATTAACCTCAGGCACAGGCCTTTCATAAGTAAGAAATTTACGGATTATGATTTTCATAATTCTTCACTTACAAATCCAATCTATGAAGAAAAAACTATGGATGGTTTTCTGGATGGAAACGGAAAAGGAAGAGTTGATTATACAGTTCCGAATGATATTAAAGGGAGCGGAATTGTAACCTGCTATACTTATGTTAATGTATTCGACCTGACAGGTAGAACTGTGAACAGGGCGGCAACAACCGATATATACCCGAAGGATTATTTCATTGGATTTAAGTCGTCGGGATATTATTTCGGAACTAATGAGAGATTGAATTTTAAGACTGTAGTTGTTGACCACGGCGATAAACCCATCAAAGGGTTCAATGCTACTGTTAAGCTTGTACGTTTTGATTGGCAGACGGTTCTGAAGAAAGATAATAACGATAGATATTTCTATGCTTCCGAAGAAAAGGAAATTGTAGAATGGCAGAAGAATATGAGCTTAAATGGCGGAATCAAGGACATATCTTTCTCAATAACAAAATCCGGAAGGTATGAGCTGCGAATCTCAAAAGAAGGGGATGAAGAGTATCAAAGGAAATCATTCTATGCTTATGGATGGGTAAGTACAACTGCATCTTCATTTCAGGTTGACAAAGAAGGCCGGGTTGACATTGTATTTAATCAAGAAAAATATGAACCCGGCAATCAAGCAAAAATCTTATTTAATTGCCCGTTTGCAGGTAAGCTGCTTGTAAGTTTTGAAAGAAATGGTGTTTATGATTATCAATACATTGAAATGAAGAATAAGTCCGTTGAGATAACAGTACCGGTGAAAGATTATTTTATGCCTAATGTATATGTGTCAGCAACATTGTTTAAGAAACATACGGTTGATAATAGCACTCCATTTTTGGTTGGACATGGTTATGCATCCATGAAAGTCGAAAAAAATTCAAATAAACTTCCTGTAAAAATCATCGCACCGGAAAAAATCAAGCCTAATACAAGTCAAACTATTACAGTGAAAACTGCTCCCGAAAGGAATATCTTTGTTACTCTCGCAGCAGTGGACGAAGGAATATTGCAAGTTAAAAATTTCAAAACACCGGACCCATATGGGTATATGTATGCTAAGCGCGGCCTGAAAGTTGAAAGTTATGATTTGTATAAATTATTACTTCCTGAAATTGTCGGAAGCTCCTCATCAGGAGGTGGTGATGAGGAAATGTTTGCCGAGATGCTGAAGAAGAGAACCAATCCGATTACAACGAAAAGATTCAAGCTTTTTGCTTTTTGGAGCGGAATCCTGAAAACAAACGGAAACGGGGAAGTAAAAATACCAATTAAATTCCCGCAGTTTAATGGTGAAGTCAGATTGATGGCTGTTGCATACACTGAAGCGAAATTCGGTTCCGCAGAAAAACCTATGAAGGTTGCTGATGATTTAATTATCGAACCCGAAATTCCAAGATTTCTCGCACAGGATGATTCGCTTGTTATGCCTGTTACTCTGATAAATACAACTTCCAGGAAAGGCAAAGTAAATGTAAATGTGAAAGTTGATGGTCCCTTAAAAATTCTTACACATACTTCACAATATGCTGAAGTTGAGCCTAATGCAACAGAGCAGGTTATTTTTGTTTTGAAATCACACTCATCAGTCGGTAATGCAAAAATAATAATAGAAACATCCGGAATGGCAAAAGTGAAAGAAGAGATTGATATTGCTGTCAGGCCTGTTTCTCCATATCTAACTTATACCGGTGCAGGCACGATAAAAGGAGGAGCTTCGCAGAATTTCTCTATTCCGGGTGGATTCCTTTATGGTACACAGCACTCGACTTTAACGATTAGTAAATTTCCTGCTGTGAAATTCGCAAAGCAATTAAAATATCTTGTTGGCTATCCTCACGGATGCATTGAACAGACTGTATCGAAATTATTCCCTCAAATTTATTTTGCAGAGCTTACACAACTTGTTGCCCCTGAGTTTTATAAAACATATAATCCTGTGTATTATGTGAAAGAAGGTATTAGAAAAGTGGAATCAATGCAGTTATATGACGGTTCTATGGCTTACTGGCAGGGTGGGACATATCCAAGCTGGTGGGGGAGCGTATATGCGGCTCATTTCCTTCTCGAAGCAAGAAATGCCGGATTTGAAGTTAAGCAGGATGTTTTGAAAAATCTATTATACTACTTATCAAGGAAAGCGAGAGAAAGAAGCACTTACGAATATTACAGGTACGAAGGTACAAGGACTACGATTACAAAGATTGCGAATAAAGAAATACTCTACTCCTTATATGTACTTGCCCTTGCAGGCAAGGGGGATATTTCGACAATGAATTATTATAAATCAAGGTTAAATCTTGTCTCTGCTGATTCAAAATACTTATTGGCAGGTGCTTATGCAATGATGGGAAAATGGAGCAGTTATCATGAATTAATTCCAAGAAACTACAAACCGGAAGTAACATACAGGGAAACCGGAGGATGTTTCGATTCCGAAATAAGGGCTAATGCTTTGATGCTTGAAATACTTTTGGAGGTAGAACCAAACAATGTTCAGATACCATACATAGTAAAATATCTTGTACAAAAAATTGACAACGTTTATTCCACTCAGGAGAATGCTTTTGTATTTATGGCATTAGGGAAAGCGGCATCATCTAAGGCTAAGAATGATGTTAAAGTTGATGTATTTGTCGGAAAAAAGAATATTGGAAATTATTCGGGTAAGGATATGACACTTACTGATGATATCATGAACGGAGCGAATGTATATCTCAAAGGTACAGGTAACGGTGAAGTATTTTATTTCTGGTCAACGGAAGGTATAAGTGTTAATGTCAGTGTCAATGAAGAAGATATGTATATGAAAGTGAGAAGGACATATTATGATTTCAGAACTAAGGCAGAAATAACAAATAATCAGTTTTACCAGGGACAATTGCTTGTTGGTAAAATTTCTTTGACCGGATTAGAAAGGTCAGCCGAAAATATTGTTATTACGGATATGCTTCCATCGGGATTTGAAATTGAAAATCCCAGATTAAATTTATCAACTGACATATCATGGCAGATAAAAAATCCAATATCAATTGATTACATGGATGTCCGTGATGACAGGCTTCTTCTATTTACAAAACTGTGGACAGGTGCAACAAAAGAATTTACCTATTTACATTACTGTCCAGTTAAGGAAAAGAACAAAAAATGTAAATTATTAAAATACAATAAAATATAAATTAAATATTTTTTTTCGATTTGAAATCACTTTAAATTTCTTGTATTTACTTTTTCTGGGTAAA
>Ga0208373_1000237_pt1 | contig 105388 bp, 99 predicted proteins | sample RifOxyC2_FD_184036 | JGI IMG/M metagenome (GOLD analysis project Ga0208373, IMG submission 184036) | Soil microbial communities from Rifle, Colorado - Rifle Oxygen_injection C2 (SPAdes) | ecosystem: Environmental > Terrestrial > Deep subsurface > Rock core/Sediment | place: Rifle, Colorado... | reverse complement strand
ATTGATAGCACTGTTCCGACGGTCATCCTCTCTGATGACCATGCCGACGCTATAGTTCGTGACGCTGACACTGTAGTTATTACCGCTACATTCACTGAAGCTAATGGAATAAGCGGAACGCCTACTATCACTATTGGCGGTTTAGAAGTTGCGCAAGTTATGGCTGGTGGTCCATTAGTTTGGACATTCAGCTGGAATGTTCCAACTGGAAATGATGGCGCTATCGCTGTTTCAGTTTCAGCAGTTGATACTGCCGGAAACGCGAACGCGACCGCTACCGGCAAAACATCTTATACGATTGATAACACAGCCCCAGTCGGCTACACAGTTAATATAAACCAAGCCACTATTAACGATACAAACGAAACTGCGCTCTCATTCACTTTTGCTGGCGCGGAAGTAGGAGCAACTTATAATTATTCAATTGACGATACTGTTATCGGCAGCCCGGTTACTGGTAGTGGAACTATTTCAACCGCCACAGATGTAATTAGCGGCATTGACGTTTCCAGTTTAAATGACGACACCTTAACTTTAACCGTTTATTTAACAGATGTAGCCGGTAATCAGGGCGGTAATACAACTGATACAGTAGTAAAAGATTCACATGCGCCGACCGGTTATACCGTTAATATCGATCAGACAGTAATAAACAATGCTAATAAAGCCGCGCTCTCATTCACTTTTGCTGGCGCGGAAGTAGGAGCAACTTATAATTATTCAATTGACGATACTAATGGTGGTACCCCGCCGGTAACCGGCACCGCCGCTGTTATCAGCGCTACCCAGCAAATCAGCGGAATAAATGTTACCAGTTTAACGGATGGTGTCTTAACACTAACAGTCACCTTAACCGATACCGCGGGCAACATCGGCAGTCCGGCGACAGATACGATCAGTAAAGACGCGACTCTTCCAGTTATCTCCACCCCGACACCTAACAACGGCGGCTCTACTTCCGATACTACCCCGACAATCAGCGTTCAGTTTACTGAAGCCGGCTCTGGAATTGATACCGCTACCGCAGTGATAACGGTTGACGGAAATGATGTCACTGCTTTTGCAACCGTTAATGGCACAAGTTTAACCTATATGCCGTTAAGTGCGCTAGCTACCGGTGTACGCAATGTGATAGTTAATGTTTCCGATTTAGCGGGCAACGCCGCGGCGCAGTATAGCTGGGCGTTCGCTATTATCACCGATGATACAACTATTACTTCTACTACCGATAAATCTTCAGTGTTAGCCGACGGCGCTAGCCAGGCAAAAATCACCGCGACTGTACTTGACCCAAGCGGCAATCCGGTTACTAGCGGCAATGTAACTTTCAGCACAACCATCGGTTCATTAACCGCGACTACTGTTGCGCTTGACGGGCAGGGCCGGGCGATTACCTACGCTTATTCAACCGAGACTGGTCAGACAACCGTTACCGCCACTTTCACTACTGGGAGCGGATCAGTCAAGACCAGTTCAGTGGCAGTTAATTTTACCGAAACACCGAAAAGCATCTCAGTAATTTCCGGAACGGCAAGCGTACCGGCTAACGGAACATCCAATACGACGATTACCGCGACAATACTAAATATCAGCACACCGATTTCCGGCGGGACGGTAACCTTTACAACTACACGCGGGACATTAAGCGCTGGCAGCGTGGTGTCGGATGTTAACGGGCAGGCGTCAGTTACCATAACTTCAGCTTCGGCCGGTTCTTCCAGAATTACGGCGTATTACAATACGGGCAGTCAGATTATCAGTAGTTATGTTGATATAACATTCACGGAAGTTGATGTTACCTCGCCAACCGCCACCCAGTGGCCTGCCGATAACGCTACCGGAGTTGCCTTGAATGCAAAACCGTATATTCAGTTCTCAGAATTGATGGATGAGAGTACTTTAGTTGCCGGCAATATTGAGATCAGACTTTATAATGCGCAGACAACGCCAATAAGTGCGTCAATTGCTATTTCTACTGTAAGCGGCGCGACTCGCGTTACTTTCACGCCGGATTCTAACCTAACAGCTGGCACTCAATATTTCTTTTATACTGGGGCTGGAGTAAAAGATTTAGCTAATAATTCTTTGGCCACCACTTGGACAACCGCTAACAAAGCTAGTCATGAATTTACAGCGAGAGCTTTGTACACTAATTGGAATATCCCCTTGGTAACCGGCTGGAACTTAATTTCTTTCCCGCTTATCCCAAACAATACGGCTATCAGCACCATACTTTCCGGTATTAGCGCGAATGTAAACATGGTAAAACATTATAACGCGAGTACTGAAGCTTGGTTAAGTTATGTTCCCGGAGTCGAAGGGGCTTTGTCCACTATGGAAGACGGCAAAGGATATTGGATAGAAATGACCGCGCCAGCCACTCTGACTATTAACGGCACGGAAAACCAATCAGGCGGCGGTTTGCCCTTGGGTTATCAAGTTATAGGAGGCAAATGGAATTTGGTGGGCTTCAAGGCCGTAGCGCAAATGTTAGCTTCCATATATCTTGGCACCCCTGGTACAAGTGATATAATGCAAAAAGGCGATAATACAATAGTGCATTCAGCTACTGAAGACAGGAACTTGGAAATGGGCTCGGGCTACTGGCTATATCACGATGGCAGTAATTACACAATTATTCCTCAAAACTAAGAGTTTTTTGAAACAAAATAAAAACGCCCCCCGCTATTTCGCGGGGGCGTTTTTTTTTCGCGCAATAATCGCGCAATAATCGCGCAAGGGTTTACATATATTTTAAATTTATATATAGTTTATATCAGAAATTATTTGTTAAAATAAAATATATAACTAGCCAAGCAATTTTTAAAATGGAAAAATTAAACGCCACCGTCAGCCGGGAAATCAATCATGCTTTGATGGATATCAGAAAAAATAAAAATTTTTCGCCTCGTTTCCGCACTGCTAAAAAAGCCTCTAAATTTTTAAGTCGGTTTATATTAAGAGAGGATGCCGACTCGCGCGTGCAGGCGATGAAAAAAGAAATTCAAGCGTTAGGCGGCCGGATTGAATTTAAAATTGAACAATACCCCGATGGCTCTTGGGCCGCGGAGTCAGTTAATATTGACGGCGTGATTACGGGCGGAACTAACGCGAAAGAAATAACCTCATCCATCCGCGATGCCGTTTTTACTTATTTCGGCATTCCTTCACATTTGTGCAATAATGAGATGTTAAAAGCGGACAACAAACCGGTTAAGCTTGCTATTGACAAAATAGTACTTTTTGTATAAGATACCAGCGCAATTTAATAATAAATTTTAATACTATGATGAAAAAAATTACTCAATATGCCGCTATTGTTTTAGTTGGCATAATGGCGTTGCCAATGTTTTCTTTGGCCGTTGATTCTTTGCCACCGGCGATACCTTTATTTGTCTACGGCGACGTTACGATTGATAACGTAGCCGCGCCTGTCGGCACGGAAGTCGCCGCTTTTAATGGAGCGAGCGAAGTGGCGAATATTATTACCAATACTGAAGGCAAATATTATTTTGACGTACCGGCTAGCAACACCGGAGCGACATTATCTTATAAAGTAAATGGAATTTTTGTGCTGGATAAAGTCTGCGTTAATCCTGTAACTTCAGCCAAGGATAAGATAGATTTAGCGGCTTCTTCCACGATTACCGTGAATACGCCCACCGGACTCTCCGCTTCCGCCCAAAGCCAAACTCAAATTAATATTTCCTGGACCGCGGTTTCCGGCGTGGACGGCTACAAGCTCTATCGCGATGATAGCTTGATTGCTACGCAAAGCGGTTTAACCTTTTCCGATACCGGCTTAACCGCAAACACAAGTTACAGCTACAAAGTAAAAGCCTATGTTGGCAGTATTGAATCCAGCTTAAGCGCGGCTGTTTCAGCTAAAACTGAAAACGAATCTTCCGGTGGCGGAGGCGGCGGCGGAGGCGGTGGAGGCGGCGGCGGTTCTTCTCCGTCAGCGCCATCATCTGTCAGCTCAAACAATGTTCCGCTGACAGTGTCCTCTGCGCAAACCGGAACCGTCAATTATGTTTTTCCGGATTCCTCCAGCGCCAAGGTAGAAGTGCCGGCCGGCGCGGTGAGTTCAGCCACAACCTTTAACGTCAGTCAGGGCGCTTTAACCGGCGCGCAGACTCCGGCGCAAACAACTGGCGCGTTTATGGTCGGCGATAATGTTTTTAACATCACCGCTCAAGACGCGAGCAATAGTTTAGTGAGGAGTTTTAGCGGACAACTTACCATTACTTTGGCCGTGCCGGAACTGCCGGCAGATACTGCCGATTTAGCGGTTTACTATTTTAACGACGCGACGGGCGAGTGGATAAAAGTAGCGGGCGCGAGTTTTGACGCGGTGAATAAAAAAGTTATTTTTAGCGTTAATCATTTAACGACTTTTGCCATATTTAAAACAACCGGCGCGCCAGTTGCTTTAGCTACCGCGTCAGGGCAGGTATTGGGTGAAAAGGTTGTCAACGACGCGCTGAGCGGAACTGTCGGCGACTATGTCTCAAGCCAAAAGAAACTTCTGAAAACAATTGACAAAAAACTAACCAAGCGCCTGACTGGCCGGATTTTACTGCAGGTGCAGGACAATGGCCAGGCCTGGTATGTTGAGCCGGCGTCACAGGTTCGTTACTATCTCGCAGACGGCGCGCGCGCTTACGGCGCTTTGCGCAAGTTCGGTTTGGGAATTACGAACAAAGATTTAGCCAAAATTCCGGTCGGAATAGAAAAAAGATTTTTAGATACAGATACGGATGGCGACGGGCTGGCGGATAAATTGGAAGAAGGCCTGGGAACCGATATCAATAAAACCGATACGGACTCGGACGGCGTTTCCGATTATGATGAAGTTGTAAAAAATAATACCAATCCTTTGGGCGAAGGGAAAATGGTTTATAACAAAATTTTAGTAAATAAATTAAAGGGCAGAATTTTACTGCAAGTGGAATCCAAAGGCGAGGCCTGGTACATCAGTCCGGTTGACGGCAAGCGCTATTATCTGAAAGACGGCGCCGCGGCGTATCAGATTATGCGTTTCCTTTCTTTGGGTATTACGAACTCTGACATCGCAAAAGTCGGAATAGGAGATCTGTAAACAATTACGAATTTCGGCCGAGTCTTCTATTGAAGGCTCGGCCTTTTTGGTTCATTGACAGAAAAATTTTTATTTGATAATATTGTAATACAAATTATTACAAATTTTTAAACAGAATATATGCGCAATATCATAAACATTTCCCTGCCGCTGGAAATGGTAAAAGTGGTCAAACAAGAAGTCAAGCTGGGCAAATATGCGAGCATCAGTGAATTTTTCCGCCATTTGGTGCGAACGCACGAAGAGAATAAAATATTAGGAAGTTTAGAGGAAAGTCGGCGCGACATAAAAGTGGGGCGGGGCAAGGTTTTGCGCTCGCTGAAAAGTCTGCGCTAAGATTAACTTATGGAAATTATTTATTCCCCTAAATTTGCGCGGGAGTATAAGAATTTGCCGTCAGAAATTAAAGAGGTGGCGGAAGAAAAAGAAGAAATTTTTCGCCGCGACCCTTTTGACGCCTGCTTGAAAACACATAAATTGCACGGGAAACTGAACGATTTTTGGTCGTTTTCCATCGGTTATAAATATCGGGTAGTATTTGAATTCGGTAAAAATAATGTAGTTTATTTTCATTTGGCAGGAAATCATAAAATCTATCAATAAGAAATAATGCACTCTTTACTCATTACGATTATTCGCCTATGTCACTGTCTGTCGGCATCGTCGGCCTGCCCAACGTCGGCAAATCAACCACCTTTAATGCCCTGCTGAAACGCAAGCAGGCCATAGCCTCCAATTTCCCCTTCTGCACCATTGACCCCAACGTCGGTGTCGTGAGCGTGCCGGACGAACGTCTGACGCAATTGAGTGCCGTTTCCCAATCGCAAAAAACAACCCCGGCCACGATTGAATTCGTTGACATCGCCGGCCTCGTTGCCGGTGCGCACAAAGGCGAGGGGTTGGGAAACCAATTTTTAAGCCATATTCGCGAGGTGGATGCAATTGTTGAGGTGGTGCGCGCCTTTCAGAATCCGGATATTATTCATGTCGCGGGAAAAATTTCGCCGGCTGACGACATTGCCACTATCAATTTGGAGTTGATTATGGCTGATTTACAAACCGTGGAAAAACGGCTGGCAAAAGCCGCAAGCGACGCCAAAGGTGGAGATAAAAAAATAATTTTGGAAAAACAGATTTTGGAAAAAATAAAACAGGCGCTGGAACAGGAACAAGCCGTGCGCGATTTAAATTTTACCGATGAGGAAAAAAATATTATCAAATCATTATCGCTTTTGACCGCGAAACCGCTGTTATATGTTTTGAATATTGACGATAGCGAGCAAAGGAGTTCAACTCCTTTAAAAGGAGTTGAACTCCTAAGCCTTTCTAATATAATCACCATCAACGCCCAGCTTGAATCCGAAATCGCCGAGCTGCCGGCAGAAGAGCAGGAGCAGTACAAAAAAGAATTGGGCATTGCCGAAACCGGACTGGACAAGCTGATCAAGCAATCTTATAAACTCTTAAACTTAATCACCTACTTTACCTCCGGCGAGCCGGAAACCCGCGCCTGGACCGTAGCGCAAAATACAGCGGCGCCGGAAGCGGCCGGCGTTATTCATACTGATTTTATCAAAGGTTTTATCCGCGCCGAAGTCATCAGCTGGCAGGACTTTGTGCATGCCGGCGGCTGGAGCCGCGCCAAAGAAAAAGGCCTGGTCCGCACCGAGGGCAAGACGTATGAACTGCAGGATGGCGACACGTGTTATTTCCTGATAAATAAATAGGAATATTTGCTTTTTTTAATTTTTTGCGGTACGTTAAAAGTATGACACAACGTCATCTGACGCTCTCGCAAGCGCAAAAACAACTCGCCGCTGCCGTATCATTTCTGACCGAAACTGCGGCAAAACAAGGCGAACGTACTCTGTTTATGCCCGGTGATGGCCGCTACCAGCCTGATGAACTGCGGCCTTTTTTGGGTTATGACCAGATGGCCGGCTGGCTTATTATCGTAGAATGGTTTTGGATGGTAACGCTCGCACAGCTTGGCGAAATGCCGGCGGCGGACGCGAAATTGCTCACTCCCTGGCGGCTTTATGACCTGCTCAAAAATATCACCACCACAAATATTGACGAAAAGGAGCGGGAAACCAAACACGACATTCTGGCTCTGCTCATACTCATGCGTGAGCGTCTCCCCAAACGTCTGCACTGCTGGCTGCATTTTTGCGCAACCTCGCACGACATCGTTGAAACAGCCTACGCCCTGCAGCTCAAGGAACTCTTCACGCGCGTTTTTTACCCCAAAGCCCAACGCATTGACGCGCTCTGGCGCGCGCATATCAGTACGAGCGCGCAAACTCTGCAGGCCGGCCGAACGCACCTGCAAACCGCTCTGCCGATTACGGTGGGCGCCTGGCTTGCTGTCCTGCATAACCGTTTTGCGCTGACGGCGAAGCAAGCGCTGACGCTCTCCCGCACCGTGCCCGGAAAATTTTCCGGCGCTGTCGGCACCAAGGCCTCGCAAGTCGCGCTTCTGAAAAGCCGGCAGGGCGAGGCAACGCTCATGAAACTCTTGGGCTTGCCCGCGGCAGGGCTCAGCACGCAAATCGCCCCGCCTGAAGCGCGGGCCCGTTTCTACTTTGAACTCGTGCTCCTCTCCGGCGCGCTGGCAAACCTGGGCGAAGACGTGCGCATTCTGCAGAGTTCGCAGTTCGGCGAACTCGTCAGCGCGAGCTCCTCGTCCTCGGCCATGCCGCACAAAACAGCCAACCCCATCACCGCCGAAAAAATCGCCGGCATGCACGTAAGCGTGCAGGCGGAATTTTTCAAAATCATGGGGACATTGGTTTCCGACCTGGGGCGCGACCTGCGCTGGTCAAACGTCATGCGCAGTTTCAGCGCCGTGACAGTCTACGCCTTTGAACAGCTCCGGCTCACCGAGCGGCTCTTTGCCACGCTGAAAATCAACGAACAGCGGTGCCGACAAAATTTTGACGTGAACGCCAAACTCGTCGTCGCCGAAGTCCTGCACCTGTACCTGCAGCGCGCCGGCTACGCGGAAACACATCACTTAGTGAACGCAACTATTGCGCCGGCGGCGGCGCAAACCGGCATGACGCTCGCCCAACAAATGGATGAATACGTAAAAGACAAAAAAGACGCCGCGCTGAAACGCATCTGGCAAAAAACGCCGGCGCACATCAAACATATTTTAAAAAATCCGGATACCTATCTCGGTCAGGCCGTAGCTTTAGCCATGCAGGAAGCAAAAAATAAACTATAACAAAACTATATGGACGAAAAATTAAAAAAAATAATTTTAAAAAAACAGGGCGCGGCCGTCATCGTGGCCGGCTCTGGCAGCGACCAAGAACATATTAAACGCATTGCCGACGCCCTGCGCGCCTACGGCATCCCCTTTGAAGTCCGCGTACTCTCGGCGCACAAGCAGGTGCGCGCAGACGACGTTAAAAATTTCCTTGCCGAATACCTGACATTTGCTGACTACCCGCTGGCCTTCATCAGTGTCGCTGGCGGAACTGATGCCTTAAGCGGCATGCTCTCCTTCAATCTCTCTTTCCCGGTCATCGCCTGCGCGCCGGACGCGATGCCCCAGCAGCCGAACCTATCGTGCCTCACCAACCCGCCGGGCTCCTCCAACGCCTGTATTGTGCGGCCGGAAAACGCCGCCCGCTTCGTCGCCCAGCTCTTTGCCTGGTGCAATCCGCGCGCGCGCGAAATTTTGGCAGCTGAAATAGAGGAAAAAATAAAAAAACTGCACGCCGCCGACGAAGCGCTGCGAAGCAAAATGTTGTCTTTATTCTGCTAATTTTTTAAAAAGCCTATGCAATTTTCCTCTCTCAAACAAGACGCGCAAATTTTTGACCTCCTGCAAAAAGAAACCCGCCGCCAGGCCGAGGGCATGGAATTGATTCCATCGGAAAACTACACCTCCGCCGCGGTCATGGAAGCCATGGGTTCAATTTTAACCAACAAATACTCCGAGGGCTACCCGGGCAAGCGCTACTACGGCGGCCAGGAAAATATTGACGATATTGAAAACATCGCCATTGAGCGCGCCAAACAACTCTTCGGCGCCGAACACGTAAACGTCCAGCCCTATTCCGGCTCGCCGGCTAACACGGCGATTTATTTTGCCCTGCTCAATTACGGCGACACCATCATGGGATTGAAACTTGACCACGGCGGGCACATCACTCACGGACTGCCCATTAGTTTTTCCGGCCGCAGCTACAAAATTGTCCCCTACCTCTGCAAACCGGACGGCTGGCTTGATATGGACGAGGTGGAGCGTTTAGCCAAAGAGCGCAAACCAAAATTGATTGTTGCCGGCTTCACGGCGTATCCGCGCGACATTGACTGGAAGCGGTTCCGCCAAATCGCCGATGCAGTCGGCGCCATTGCCATGGCCGATATTTCGCACACGGCCGGTTTAATCGCGGGCAAGCAATTGGAAAATCCGGTTCCCTACTTTGATGTTGTCATGACCACTACGCACAAAACCATGCGCGGCCCGCGCGGCGCCATTATCATGTGCAAAGAAAAATACGCCAAAGATATTGACCGCGCTGTGTTCCCCGGACTGCAGGGCGGACCGCATGATAGTATCATCGCGGGCAAGGCGGTCTGTTTTGCCGAGGCACTGCAGCCGGACTTTGCCGATTACGCCAAACAAATTATTTTAAACGCCAAAGCGCTGGCTAACGAATTAAAAAAGCACGGGTTTAAATTAGTCACCGACGGCACCGACACGCATTTGATTTTGATTGATTTAACCAATAAAAATATCACCGGCAAAATTGCGCAAACGACTTTGGACGCGATTGGCATTACCTTAAACAAAAACACCGTGCCGCACGAGACGCGCAGCCCCATGGACCCCTCCGGCATTCGCTTAGGTACCCCGGCCATCACTACCCGCGGCTTCAAGGAAGAACACATGGCTCGCGTCGCAACCTGGATTAACGACGCGCTCGCGCACACAAACGACACAGCCGCATTGCAAAAAATTAAAGAAGAAGTAAAAACTTTCTGCCTGCAGTTTCCGATTCCAAATATCCATGCTTAATCAACTCTCCCAACTTAAAGATTTGCTCAAAATTCACTGGCAACACAGTGAATTTCGTTTTGGTCAGGAACAGGCTATCCAGAGTGTTTTGGAGGGCAAAAACACCGTGGTCGTGATGCCGACCGGCGGCGGCAAATCGCTGATTTACCAATTGCCCGCCTTAATTCTGGATGGTGTCACCATTGTGGTTTCCCCGCTGATTGCTCTGATGAAAGACCAGGTGGACACGCTGGAGCGCATCGGCGTGCCGGCGACGTACATCAACAGCTCGCTTTCGCCGGCGGAAACAGCCGAGCGCATTGCCGCCATTCAAAACAACGCCTACAAACTCATCTACATCGCGCCGGAACGATTCTATTCCAATGAATTTATAGCGCTGATTAAAAATTTAAAAATCGCGCTGTTTGCCATTGACGAGGCCCATTGTATCTCCGAGTGGGGGCACGATTTTCGCCCGAGCTACCTGAAGCTGCGCGACGTCGTCACGCATGTCGGCAACCCGCCGGTTTTGGCCGTGACCGCGACGGCAACGCCTGAAGTGAAAGAAGATATAATCAAACAATTACAACTGCAAAATCCCGAGGTCATCGTAACCGGCTTTGACCGGCCGAATTTGAAATTTGGCGTTATCCGCGCCTCTGACGCGCAAAAATTCTTGGAAATTTTGGAAATTGTCCAGCACGTAAACGGCGCCGGCATCATCTACGCGGGCACGCGGCAAAAAGTTGAATCACTCTTGGAATATTTGCTCGGAAGCGGCGTCAGCGCGACCGGCTACCACGCCGGCATGGCAGCCGACGACCGCAAAGCCGTGCAGAATGACTTTATGAACAACCGCGCGCGCGTCATTATCGCGACCAACGCCTTTGGCCTGGGCATTGATAAATCCGACATCCGCTTCGTCATCCATGCCGACCTGCCCGGCACCGTTGAAGCCTACTACCAGGAGGCCGGCCGCGCCGGCCGGGACGGCCAAGAAAGTTACTGTATTCTCTTGTACTCGCCGGCCGACCGCTATTTGCGCGAATTTTTTATCTCCGGCGACAACCCGCCGCCAACCGTCATCACCGAAGTCTATGACGCCCTGCTTGCCTACGGAAGCGACACCGTGCTCGCAACGTACGCCGAGCTCACGGAAAGCGTGTCCGAAAAAGTGCCGGACATGGCGGTCGGCACTGCGTTGAAAATTTTGGAGCGCGAAGGCTACGTGCGCCGCAACCGCGAAAAAACCGGCCAGGCGTTTTTGCAATTGTTACATGACGCTCAGCACGTTAAAAATCGCTTGGGCGCGTCAGCCAAAATACAGCATCAAACCTTTGACGGCCTCTTCCGGCATTTTGGCGATACCCTGCAAACCGGCGTTGATTTTGCACCCGATGACATTGCCGGCATTGCCGGTGTCAAACGCGAAGCCGTCACCCGCCTGATGAAAAAATTGCAGGACGATGGGCTCGCCACATACCGGCCGCCGTTTCGCGGCACGGAAATTGCCATGCTAAAGCGCGTGCAGCCGCAGGAACTCACCATTGACTTCACCGCTTTGAAAGAAAAACACAAACGCGAACTGAACAAACTTGACTTGATGGAAAGCTACGTCTACCACGACGGCTGCCGGCGCCGCTACATCCTGGACTACTTTCAAGATGTAAAATCCAAAAATTGCGGAATTTGCGATAATTGTACTACAACAATAACCAACGTCGGACAGGCAGATGAAAATCCGAAAATTTACTCCGACGATATTAAGTTTGAAACCAAACTCACGCAACTGCAAACCTACGAGCTCTACGAGCAGGGCTTGAGCATTGACAAAATGGCGCAGGCGCGCAATCTCAAACCGGGCACGATTGTTCAGCATCTGTGTTTTCTCATTGCACACGGCAAAGACATAGACATCGCCAAATTCGTAGATTTAAAAAAGCAAAAACTCATTCAAAAAACGGCGCGGCAAGTCGGCGCCGATACTTTATCGCCAATTAAAGAAGCGCTGGGAGATGTGGTAAATTGGGATGAGATACGACTCGTGTTGGCAACTAAATTGTAAAACTCACTTCTTTCTAAACACAATCGCGTTGGGCACGTCGCGGTTCGGCCCCTCTTTGTACACGCCGTTGTAGTAGAGAGCGCGCGAATTGCCGCCATCCAAATTTATGGCGTAGGTAACGTCCATGGCCTGCAACACGTCAGCCAAATCAGGCACGGTCGCGCTGTAGACGATTACTAAATAGACAAAATTGTCTTTGACCGCGAACGCGTTGCGCGCCAGTTTCGCGTTGGTCTGCTTGTCGTCAAGTTCCCAGTCAATGAGGTAGTTCCAGCCGTCCTCAATGAGCCGCGGCTTGTTGCCGAACGCCGCCTGAATGCCGGCGAAATGCGTATTTTTAAAATTTTGTTCGCTGATGAATGCTTTGTGTGTGTCCTTGAAGTAGTAAAATTTGTTGTTGATGTCAAAGACGAGCAACGGACCGGTCGTGGCGTATTTAAAATTATCCGCGTTAATAAATTTTTTTAAACGGCTATTGTACACCGGATAAAAGTAGCTGTTTTCTTTGCCCGCGCAGGCGGCATAGTCCGGCGGACAAAAATAAGTGCCGTTGATGCCGGCAAACCCTTCGTTATCTTCCACGAAATCGGCTAAGCTTTTCGCGCTGCAAGCGCCGTCACAGTCATCATCATTCCCCGTATCAGTGATAATTTCCAAATTCGGGTCGCGCAGGTCAATCGTGACAACGTCAACGTTAAAAGTTTGGCCGTTGGCAACGATAATTGTTTTGTACTCGTAGCTTGAGTACTCGTCAATGGATTCATTCAAAAAATTTTTGGGCACGAGCGCCAAATCTTTTTTGGTAATGCCCAAAGATAATTCGCGCATGATTTGGTAAGCGTCTGCCGGCCGGCCTAAATAGTAGCGCTTATTGTCAGCCGGATTAATATACCAGGCCTCGCCCGCGCCTTCCACCTGTAAAACAATGCGGCCGGACAGGCGCTCGGATAACGAGGAGTTCAACTCCTCCCGCGGGAGGAGTTGAACTCCTCCTGGCGTTGACGTTGCAGTTGTATCTTCTTCAATTTTTATTCCGGCAACTTGTGGCTGATTTTCACCAGCCGAAATTTTTGTCAAATCCTTGTTGGTAATGCCAAGCCCAAGCGAGCGCATAATCTCAAAGGCGTCTTCGGCGCGGCCCAAATAGTAGCGCTTGTTGTCTTGCGGGTACACGTACCACGCCTCGCCGTGGCGCTCCACATCAAGCAAAATTCTGCCGGACAGGCGGTTGGCAACGGAGGCGGCGTTAGTAGTGAGCGGCAGAACTACGCTTAATAAACACAGTAATAGTATGGTATGCAGATGTCTCATATGAATAGTATAGCATAAAATTCTAAATAATTATTTTATTACGCTTTAATATTTTTTTGGCTAATCAACTATGATTGATAGCTAAACTTGTAAAAATAGTAAAATTATGGTATCTTGAATAATCAAAAATTGTTCTTTCAAAAGAAAGGGTGTGAAACCATGAAAGAAACCATCTCTAAAGTTCTAGAAGCAAATTTGAGAGATTGGAATGATTGGTGCTGGCAGATGAAGCAGAAGTCGATTTGTAGCGACTTCTCCAATCTGTCGGCGTTGGGACTCATCAGTCCTGATGTTAAAGAGCAACGACGTCGCGTGGGGCTCACGCCCTACAACGTCAAATTGTTGCTTTATCTGAAAGAAAGTGACCCGCAAGGATACGACGCGGAGTCGCTACAGTCGTTCCTGCCGTCAGGCAAGAACGATGAGGAGCATCAGTGGGCATGGGCAAGGCGACATGACCTACCCTCGTCTCGCTTCTGGGTGCGCTTGCCGGTGCCACGTTTTTTCAAGACGCTGTTCACTGGCCGGGGTTCGGATACAGAAATCCAGACACTGGAAAAAATGTATCCGCATACCGATGTGCTCATCGCAACGGCGATGTGCGCGCGTCACTGCTCGTTCTGTTTCCGTGAAGTCGGCGACGCGCGAGGTGAAGCCGCTCGCATGACTGGCAGTATGAATGCCGTGATGAATGCCGTGCAAGCTATCATCGCACGCAAAACCCCACACGTCCTTGTTACTGGTGGTGATCCTCTCACTCGAAGCAACCAACAGCTGTGCCAGATGCTTGCGCCGCTCGTGGAAAGTAAAACAGTGCAGGTGCTTCGCCTGGCGACACGATTGGTCGTTGACTTGCCAATGCGCTGCTACGATGAGGAGCTGCTGGCAATGCTGCGTGACTTCGCGCAACAGATGAAGCGTCGCCATGCTTCGTTCCGCATTGTAACGCATATAAATCATCCCTGCGAGTTGACATTGGAAGCAGTGAAGGCTTTGGAAAACATCCAAGCCTGCGGCATCGAGGTGATGAACCAAACGGCCGTGCTTCACGGAGTCAATGACGATGTTGCAACACTGCGCAAGCTGCTGATGGAGACTGATCGACTCGGCGTGCGGAATTACAAGTTGTTTCACTCCATGCCCGTTAAGGGCACGGAGAAACTCCGCGTGCCGATTCGAAAGTTCCGCGAGCTCGTCTCATCTCTTCACCAATGGTTGCCTGGTACATCCGTGCCGCCGGCGAACGTTGTTACGCTCGTCGGCAAGATGCCAGTTTCGCCCAGCGGCAGGTGGATGTTTCCGATTCCGTTCACGAACAGAATCCTTTGCCGTAGTTTTCGCGGCGAGTGGTATCTGTTCAAGGACATATGGGATATCGGCCGCCATCTCCGCGAAGCGATGGTACTGGTTACAGTGGTACTGATACTCACTGTGTTGCCGCTGGCGAAACTGTCCGATCCGGTCAGTGAAAATCGGACGGCCAACCAAACTCAAAGTATCACAAGAGTCGCGATGCTCGCAGATGAACTCGGATACCCAGACGCTTGGGCGCGACAGCGTTTCGCTCCGTTCGTGGAGGGGAACACGCTGTATCTGCCTCTTCACGGTCTATGATGCGAGTCAATATGCTCACCAAAAGGGGTCAATTCAAATTGCTGGATTGACCCCTTTCTTCATTTTAACATATGTTTTGCCGGGCATGGATGAGTGAATCCTACTGGTTGTATCAATAAATTTTAGTCTGAACAATATCGTCCACTACTATTTACGCTCACCCCATCTGCCGGTACTTTTCTGTGTGGAGCGGGTAAGGGGAGTCGAACCCCTCTCAACAGGTTGGAAACCTGTGGTAATACCGATATACGATACCCGCCGATACCAAAATCTTAGCAAATGGCGCTTGCGTTGGCAACCCCAGCGGCGCGCATTGACAAATTTAACAAAACCTTCTGACTGGAGAAGGTTTTGTTGTATGCTGATTTGTCATGAACTTAAAACCCCGGACCCGGCTCCGTGCCCATTCCTCCGTTATCTTGCGGCTGCTGTTTTTGGAAAGCGTCCGGCAAATTCATATTAACGTTCATACCGCTGTAACCTTTAATCTGCGGCACGGCGCTGGTGCCGCCGCCCAATTCCTGCAGTAAGTCGTTCAGCTCCGCGCGCGTCTGATATGCGTCCTCCACCTGAATAATCAATTCCTCCGGGTCAAAAGTACCTTTAATAAACTGCTGCAAGTCAGCTACCTGGCTCTTCATGGTTGCGAGCAAATCCTCGGCCGCGCTGGTGTCAACTTTCTTTTTCTGCAAACTCTTAATTTGCGATTCAACCTTTTTTATGTCGCTCGCCGCAGTCTTTAAGCCTTGGCTGACGTTGAGAGCGGTTTCAATCGCCATCCGGCTGCTTTGGATATTATCCATCTCGCCATAATACTCGTCTTGCAATTTTTCCAGCGCGGACTCCGGATCAGTCTTGGCTAAAGCTACTACTCCCAAGAACACTCCCTTTAACGAGGCAATGTTATTTTTAAATTGGCTGAGTATTGCCGTTAAGTCTAGTTTTTTATTCGCCTTGACCCGGGACTCAAGCCGCTTTGCATCCCGCTCCAATTGTTTGGTGTCCCGGTCTCCCTGCTTCATCATCTGACAGAGCTGGTCCAGTTGCCCGAGCCGCGGCCCCCAGTCCTGCATGATTGCGCCGATGTCTTCAATATCGCCGATAACAGCATCCAACTCATCTGCGCTCTGCGCCGCTTTGATTTTTGCCACGATACTGTCCGCTGAACTCATGGCGTTAGCAAGCTCTTCTGGTATGCTTACGCCGCATTTGGCCACTCTGGTCTTCATGCGCGCCACGTTTTTTTTCATCATCGTGACTCCTTTGGCAAATTGGTTCAAACCCTGTTTCATCTGCTTAAAGCGCTGCTCATCCATTTTCTGCATTTCTTCCTCCGATGGTCCCTGATTCATTTGTCCCTCCCCCTTTTGTCCGTTATCGCCAAACCCCGGTTGACCCTGGCCACCTCCCTGATTATAGTTGCTGCAGGGGCCGGGCATGTCCACGCCGTTCACGCGGCAAGTGGTCGCGCTGTCTTGTCCGTTGTTATTACTCGGAGCAAACTGATTCGGTTGCATCGGTTGATTCGGCTGATTAAACTGCCCGGGTTGCATTGGTTGATTCGGCTGCTGATACTGATTCTGTTGAGTGTTTTGGTTTGGCTGGGAATTGGTCACACATTGCCAATTGTCGCCGCTGCATTCATAGTGGCCGTTATTACAGGGAGTCGGGGGCGTTGGCCCGGAGCACCCGCCGGCACCAGCTTCACCGGAACCGCCTGACGCGGGAGGAGGAGTGCTTTCCTGCGCTATCTTTACACCCAGTACCGCTGACATCGGGGCAAAAGCATAGGTAACGACTGTTTTTTGAGACAGAGGATTTTCCTTGAGGGTAATATCGAGCTCATCGCCGGCTTTCGCGTACGTCAGGAACGTGCCCTCGTTAGTTAGTTCTTCCCAGCCTTGGGCGGACAAATCCTGCTGGTAAAAATCAGCGATTACGTTTGCGGATGCGGCTATACGATAACTGACCTGCTCGGCGTCGTTAAACGTCAGACGCTGCGCGCCCGAATAAAACGGCACGCCAACTGATTCCAAAGCGGTTTGCGCGCTTGCCTCGCTGTATTCCGGCACCGGCGGCAGAGATAATTCGGCCAGAGTATTATAGACCTGATGATACGTTATGGTACTTTGCAAATACATACCGCCGGCTACAAACCCGACGCCGACAATGAGTATTAATGCTATTAAATCTTGTTTTTTCATAAAGTTGCTTATTTCGCGGTCGCTATTCTTCGACCTGAGATGAATAGCGGCTGCAAAACAAAAAAATAAAAGCTCTAAAAAGAGCTTATGTTATATAAACGTAATTAAAATTAAACTTATAAAATTGAATTGGGGCAACTTTACACGGTCTGGCATGAGCAGTTGATAACTATAAAATTTTACTATTCTATTTTTATTATACCACTATTAGGTTAGGTAGCCAAGTCATCCCATTACTAATTCATTCAATGCCTCCCACCGCCGCTTTTTTTCCGCGCGCGAAATGTCGTCTGCCAATTTTGCCGCAGCAACCGTGCCTTTGCGCGGAGAATACATTGAGATATAGGCGATGTTAAATTTCACCCGCCGGCACAAATCAACGGTTTGCTCAAACTGCGCTTCGGTCTCGCCCGGAAACCCGACAATGATGTCGGTCGTGAATTCCGCTTCAGGCACCCGCGCTTTTATTTTTTGAATCAAATCCAAGTACTCCTCGCGCGTGTACCAGCGGTTCATGCGCTTTAAAATTTCGTTATCGCCGGACTGCGCCGGCAAATGAATTTCGCGGTTGATGTTTGGGTGGCGGGCAATCACGGCAATCAGCTCATCAGAAAAATCCCACGGGTTGGAAGAAATGAAATTGATTTTTTTGAACGGTAATTTGGCCACCGCTTCCAGCAAATAGGGAAACAAAGTTGGGATGCGCAACCGTCCCAAATGCTTGACCATGACCGGTTCAATGTGCGTTCCGTCCGGCAACTCGTGCCGCTCTGTCTCCCCCTGCCGCACCAAATCAGCGCCGTAGGAATTGACATTTTGACCCAGAAGCGTTATCTCCGTATAACCTTGCTGCGCCAAATGCTCCGCCTCGTGGATAATTTCATCAAAAGGCCGCGACACCTCTTGGCCGCGCGAAAATGGCACGATGCAATATGTGCACATGTTGTTGCAGCCGTTGGAAATAGGAATCAGCGCGTGCCGCCGGTCCGTGCGCACCGGCACGTTCTCCAAACCCACCTCTTCAATGGGTAAAAATTCATCCACGTCGGGCAAGAGCCGGCGCAAGTCTTTCAAACGTGCGCCCGTAGGCTCGCGGTGCGCGGCGCCGACAAGACAGCCGGTTACCACAATTTTAAACTGCGGATGTTGAGCTTTTTTTGAAGCTAAATTTTTTATGAGTCCGTAGACCCGGTCTTCGGCCGACTGGCGCACGATGCAAGTATTGATGACAACCACGTCGGCCTCGTCATAGTCTTTTGCCTCGGTATAGCCGCGCGCCTGATACAGCGCCGCGATGCGCTGTGAATCCGCCTGATTTGCCTGGCAGCCAAAAGTTTTTATGAAGTAACGCATGTGTGCCCCGTGCAGGATTCGAACCTACGACCGTTTGCTTAAGAGGCAACTGCTCTACCAGCTGAGCTAACGGGGCAAAACTTGATTAAATTACAAATCCCAAATATCAAATGACAAACAAATTCTAAATTGTGCCCCGGAGAAGAGTTGAACTCCTAACCTCTTGGTCCGAAGCCAAGCGCTCTATCCAGTTGAGCTACCGGGGCTAACGCTTTTAGGATATATGTTGAGTTTTGAAATTTAAATGTTATGTGTTATTTGATATTTTTATTCTGTGGCTGGGGTGAGGCTCGAACTCACGACCTAGGGGTTATGATTCCCTCGCTCTAACCAGCTGAGCTACCCAGCCAATAAATTTAACGCACAGAATATGTGGTGGGGTGAAATTCCCTCGCTCTAACTTCACCCGCCCGAAACTCGGGCGGGCAAGACTGAGCTACCCAGCCAATAAATTTAACGCACAGAATATGTGGTGGGGTGAAATTCCCTCGCTCTAACTTCACCCGCCCGAAACTCGGGCGGGCAAGACTGAGCTACCCAGCCATGCTTCTATAATACTGTTAATCACTTTTTTCAAATATCTTCTACCTACAGATGTCTTCAACTCCTTCTCTCTATGCCGCGCTAATTTTTCACTGGGATAAAATTCAACGTATAGTGGCACCCACGGTCCTTTGTTCCTTGTTGATAGTACTTCATTACCGTTATGTTGGGTAATTCTCCTCTTGAAGTTATTGGAGCTACCAACGTAAGTCTTGTTACTCTTTTTGCTATATATGATATAAACAAGCCACATATAATATTCAAATGCTACCCGCCTCGCTGAAGCCGAGCTTCAGCTCGGCGAGGCGGGCCCAGCCTACTAAAAAACTCCCGCGTGGAAGTCTCCATAAGGTAGCATAATAACAACGGGAAATCAAGATTGCCGTTCAATTCCATTCATCCAGCAACTCACTATTTAATGCCTCGGCACTTTCACCGCTGAACTCTTCGTCATCATCGTCAAATTCCTCTTCCGGCATGAGTTTTTTGGCAAAGTCCCCCGCGAGCATCACCTCGATGTCATAGTGCTGGGCCTCGTCAATGATGCGCATGTCGTCTGATACCACGACCCAATCCTCCGGCTTTTTTTCGTTTTCCATCAGTTCAATGATTTTATCGTCGGCGTTCTCGTACACCGCGTCGCGGGGCGTGTAGATAACTGTGATGTTGTCTTCGGTGTAGCGGTCGCCTAAAGGATCATTGCTGTCAAAAACCAAAATCGCCTTTTTGCCGCGCGGCGTAAGGTACGTTTTCGCCAAACTGATGAGTTCCTGGTCAAAGCCGGGATTGTTTAAAATTTTCAGTTTGCCTGCGAGATTGTTTGCGTCAATGAGATACGGCATAAAAAAAATAGTGGACAATTTTAAATATAACAAAATAAAAAAAATGCGCAATAGAAAATTTATCCACTAAAAAGAGCGGCTTTCGTCGCTCTTTATTTTTTTAGTTCAAAATTTTAGCGCTCCCCGCTTATATCCACGTCACATTGGCAATTTTGTCACCCGTTTCTTTGAGCCGCATCAAGCGCACGCCCTGCGTGTCGCGGCCTAAACCCGGAACCGATTTGAAGGGGAGCCGGATAACCTGACCGTGTTCCGAGATAATAATCAAATCTTTTTCAGACATGCTAACAGCATTCACCACGTAAGCGTTCACCAAGTTGCCGGTTTTTTTGCCGGCCTTAAACGTCTTGATGCCCGAACCGCCGCGGCCTTGCACCTTGTACAAGCCCAAGCCCGATCGCTTGCCAAATCCAAGCTCGGCAACCGTGAGCAACTGGTAGTGTTTCATAATGGCCGCCTCGGTTTTGAACACGGCCATGCCGATGACGAGGTCATTTTTCTTCAGGCGGACGCCGGTAACCCCGCTGGCGTTGCGGCCCATGGGGCGCACGTCGCTTTCTTTGAAGCGTATGGATTGCCCGTTGGCGGTAACGAGCATAACGTGGTCTTTGCCTGAAGTCGGCTTGGTCCAAATGAGTGTGTCGTCATCTTTGATTTTAATAGCGATCAGCCCGCTGCGCCGCACGTTACTAAACTGATCAATGGCAACTTTCTTCACCACGCCCTTTTGCGTTGCCATAAAGAGATACTGCGTGCCGGCCTTGTCTAATTTGTCAAAAGGCAGAATGGAGGTGATTTTTTCTGTTGAAATAAGCTGTAAAAAATTCACGATGGCCTGGCCTTTGGCCGTGCGCGAGGCCGGGGGGATGTCATAGGCTTTGAGCTGGAAGACGCGCCCGCGCGTGGTGAAAAACAAAATGTCGCTGTGCGTCGTAGTGGTAAAGAAAAACTCCACGATGTCCTCTTCTTTGGTTGTCAGTCCCATCACCCCTTTGCCGCCGCGTCCCTGCACTTTGAAGGTCTCCGGCGCCAGGCGCTTGATGTAGCCGTCGCGCGTCATGATGATGACCGCCGGCTCATTGGGCACCAAATCCTCCTGCCGAAATTCTTTGAGCGAACCAGCCACTAATTTGGTCCGCCGTTCATCGCCGTATTTTTCCATCAAGTAACGCACGTCGGCTTTGATGATATCCAGCACTTTTTTACGGGAGGCCAAAATGCCTTCCAAATCCTTGATCATTTGCAATTTTTCTTTCAGTTCAGCGGCGATTTTTTGCTGCTCCAAGTTGGCCAATTGCTGCAGGCGCATTTCCAAAATCGCCGTAGCCTGCGCCTCGGTCAGTTTAAATTTTTTCATCAGGTTCAGCCGCGCGACGTCTTTGTCTTTCGATGCCTTGATGATTTTGATAACCGCGTCAATATTTTTGAGCGCGATCATAAGGCCTTCCAGAATGTGTGCGCGGGCGCGGGCGCGATCCAGCTCAAACTGCGTCCGGCGCCGGATGACGCTCACGCGGTGTTTGATGTGCTCCTCCAATACCATTTTCAAATTGAGCAGTTTCGGCTGAATGCCGTCAACGAGCGCGATCAAATTCACGTGGAAGGTCGTCTGCAGCGAGGTGTGCTTGAACAGACTGTTCAAAATCTTTTTGGGATAGGCGTCTTTTTTCAACTCAATAACGACGCGCACGCCGTCTTTGTCCGACTCGTCGCGCAAATCCTTGATGCCCTCGATTTTTTTGTCTTTTACCAAGTCGGCGATTTTGGTAACCAGCTCGGCTTTATTCACCTGATATGGAATCTCGGTGATAATAATGTCGTTTTGGCCGCTCTTCGTTTCAACGATTTCGGCTTTGGCGCGAATGACGATGCCGCCGCGGCCGGTCGCATACACTTTTTTAATTTCAGATGAATCATAAATGATGCCGCCGGTGGGAAAATCAGGACCCTTCACAAATTCAAGCAAATCGTCAACCGAGGCCTCGGGATTGTCAACCAAATGAATAATGGCCTGCGCCAGTTCATTGAGATTGTGCGGCGGAATGTTGGTGGCCATGCCGACCGCGATGCCCAATGCGCCGTTCAGAAGCAAATTCGGCAGTTTGGCCGGCAGAACCGTCGGCTCTTTCTGGCTGCCGTCGTAGTTGGGAATAAAATCAACTGTGTCTTTTTCCAAGTCGGCCAAAAGCTCTTCGGAAATAGCAGCGAGTTTCGCCTCGGTGTAGCGCATAGCCGCGGCCCTGTCTCCGTCCATGGAGCCGAAGTTGCCCTGGCCGTGCACGAGCTGATAGCGCATGGAAAAATCCTGCGCCATACGCACCATTGATTCATACACTGCCGAATCGCCGTGCGGGTGGTATTTACCCAAAACTTCACCGACGACCGTAGCTGATTTGCGAAATTTTGCCCCCGGTTTCAATCCTAAGTTCCACATGGCGTACAGAATGCGCCGATGCACCGGCTTCAGGCCGTCGCGCACGTCCGGCAGAGCGCGGCTGACAATCACTGACATGGCGTAGTCAAGGTATGAGCTGCGCATTTCAGTCACGAGAGAAGTCGGCGTGATAACACCGTAGTTTATTTTTGGCTGTTCGGCCGCCGCCGGCGTCTTTTCTGCCTCTGGTTTGGAAATTTCTTTGTTTTGTTTCTTTGGCATACTGTATGTATAAAAACTATCAAATTTATTGTTCAGCGCCGCCGCCTTCAGCCTGCTTTAATTGAGCGTTCAGCCGGTAGAGCAGTTTTTCCAGCTCAATGCGCCGCTCCATGTCCGCCAGACGCTTTTGCAGATACTCAACGGTCTGCGCGTCATCGGCCGTATTCGCGCCGGTCTGCGCCGCTTCCTGCAATGTGCTGATGCCCGCTTTGGTTTGGGCAATGGTTGCTTTTAAATTTTCAACTAAATCGCTCAATGCCATGCCCGGCGTGTTGTCAGGAGCTTTGGCCGTGGCTGAAACAGTCTGTTTGAAATTCAGCGCCCAGACAAATACGACAATGGCCATAAAAAAAATAACGCCTGCCCACAGGGCTATCTGCTTTTCCCGTTCAGTCTTTGACTCATGCGCGGCCGGCGCGGCGGCTGGGGTTTTTTTCTTTTTTGGCGTTCGGCGGCGCGTGGCTGGCATAAAAAAAACGCTATGATTTAAACACAACAAGTTCCATGTCTTCTGTCGGCAAGTCTTTTTTGGCGATTTTCAATTTTTCTTCCTCGGTCGGTTTCATGCCGATTTCTTTGATAAATTTTTCCAGTACGTCAAGTTCAATTTTTGAGCCCGAAATTTTGTAGTGCATGGGAATGACCATGCGCGGTTCAATCTGGTTAATGACTTCAACGGCCTTTGGCGCGTTCAGGGTATAGACGCCGCCAACCGGAACGAATAAAATATCTGTTCCCTCCAGCCGCTCTAATTGCTTGGTGTCCAGCGCGTGCCCCAAATCGCCCAGATGCGTGACAACCAAATCGTCCATGCTGATGCGGTAAATGATATTGGTACCGCGCTCGGCGCCGCCCTTTTCATCGTGAAACGAGTCTATGCCCTGGATGAAAACGTCGCGCACCTCGTATTCGCCGGGCGTATCAATAACGTAGGGACTGCCCTTCACGCCGCTGACATTGTTGTGATCTTTGTGCTGGTGGCTGACCGTGACGATATCGGCTTCAACGCTTGGCAGGCGCAAACCGTACTCCGGACTGAATGGATCCGTAACTAATGAGATGACGTTGCCCTTGTCGTCTTTGCCGGTGAGTTTGAAACATGAGTGGCCGAGGTATTGAATTTGCATAGATGTAAAACTAATTTTTATCTTGAATACAACTTCTCCAATTCTTCATCGTTACTATCATTATCTTCTTCACTCCCCGCCGCCACGTCGGCAACCGGCGGCAACTCATCTCCGCCAGCTGGCGGATCTTCATCCTTAGCCTCCCCTTTTTCCTCATTTACATAATCCTCAGTCTGGCCGTCTTCTTCATCCCTTTCTTCCGCAACTTCGCTATCTTCTTCGGGCAGAACATTGTCCATCTCAAATGTGGAATCATCGCGGCTGTGCAAGGGCATTCCTGAAGTTCCTTCTTCGCTTATTTTAGCATATTCTTGCGGACTTATCAAGATCTCACGTGCCTTGGCCCCGTTGCCCGGGCCGACTACACCCCCCTCTTCCAAAAGATCAATTAAACGCGCGGCGCGGGCATAACCGACGCGCAAACGGCGCTGCAGAAACGACGTGGACGCCTTGCCGGAATTGATGATGATTTCTTTGGCCTCCTCATACAAGTCGTCGCTATCGTCATCGCTGAAACCAGCACCGGCTACGCCGCCGACCTTCTGTTTACCGGTGATGTCGGCAACGTAGTCGGCTTCACCCGCCTGCTCGCGGATGTAACTTGTTATTTTTTTGATTTCTCTTTCATCCACGTAGGCGCCCTGGATGCGCTTGGGTTTTGACATATCTGACGTAATAAAGAGCATATCGCCGCGGCCGAGCAGTTTTTCCGCGCCCTGCGCGTCTAAAATAGTGCGCGAGTCAATGCTGCTTGAGACCGAAAACGCGATGCGCGCCGGAATGTTTGCTTTAATCAAACCGGTTAAAACATCCACCGATGGCCGCTGAGTCGCCAGAATCAAATGAATGCCGACCGCGCGCGCCATCTGCGCCAACCGGATGATGGCACCCTCAACGTCGCGCGCGGCGGCAACCATCAGGTCTGCCAATTCATCAATGATAAAAATAATGTAGGGCAGTTTCTCGCGCGCTGAGGCATTATAGCTTTCAATATTGCGCTTGCCGGCGGCGGCCAGGACGTCAAAGCGCCGGTCCATTTCGTTGAGACACCATTTGAGCGCGTTGATGGTTTTGGGCACGTCGGTAATGACCGGCGTCAAAAGGTAGGGAATGTTGTTGTAGATCGGCAATTCCACGCGCTTGGGGTCAACCAAAATAAACTTCAAATCATCGGGATTATTCTGATACAGCAGACTCACGATTATGGTATTCAGACAGACTGATTTTCCCGAGCCGGTCGCGCCGGCCACGAGCAGGTGCGGCATTTTTGCCAAATTTGCCAGCCAGGCCACACCGGCAACATCTTTGCCTAGCGCAATCATGGTGTTGTTTTCCCGACGGCGAAACTGCGGGGTATCCAAAATTTCGCGCAAACCCACGCGGGCAATAACGCGGTTGGGCACCTCAACGCCGACTAAAGATTTTCCCGGAATAGGTGCTTCAATGCGGATGGGATGCATGGCGAGCGAGAGCGCCAAATCATTGGAGAGACTGGTAATGCGGCTCAGCTTCACGCCCTCGGCCGGCTTGAACGTGTATTGGGTCACGGTCGGCCCCACGCTTACGTCCCCCATTTCCACTGGGATGCCGAAATTCTCCATGGTGCGTTTGATGATTTCACTGCTGGTTTTGACGTCCGCACCCGATGGCTTACCTACCAGTGAGCTGAGTAAATCAAGCGGCAATTTTATCTTGATGTTGCTGCGCCGCGGCTTTAGTGCTTCGCCCCCAGTCTCGTCCGTTGCCGCAACCGGCGACGTTTCCGCGGTGCCAGAGCCGACCGCTCGAGACCTGAATTCTTCATTGCCGGCTTCTTCTTCGTAGTCGGCATCCTCGGCCAACGCCTCGGAAGCCTCGTCGTAGTCAATTTCTTCCTCCCCGCCCTCGTCAGCCTTACCGCCTTGTCCGCTCAATTTTTGCCAGACAAACCGCAGGGGCATTGTCAGCGCGCGAAAGAATCCATGCTCGCCAAACAGACCTGATAGCGAGGTATTAAAGAGCAGCATCAAGGAAATGGCAAACAAACAGAGTAAAACTAAAAGCGATGCCCAAAAGCCGACCAGCGAGACAAAAATTTTTACCAAAAAGAGTCCAACGTAGCCGCCGCCCTGCGCCAGTTCCGCCGCCCGCTCCGGGTCGGCGAAAAAAATATGAAACAGCGAGAGCGTGCTTAGCAAAAAAAAGAATAAGCCGACATAGGTGTAGCCATGCACCCATTTTTTATCATCGTTATAGAGTAAAAAACCGACGACTATCAGCAAAATGGGAAAAATAATTTTGGTCCAGCCAAAAAGTAACCCCAGCGCGGCGTTAATGTAATTACCCACCATGCCGGCAAGCCCGAACAGGCTCAACAAGCTGATGCCGCCGACAGCAATGAAGGCGATAATGAGGATGCTGCGTTTGATTTCCGGACTCAGGCTAAAAGCGTAGCCGTCGTCAAAGCGGTCAAAGTGGCGCGTATATTTTCGTTTTTGCGGTCGGGGCATGTACTAAAAAATAATCACAAACAAGGTGATTGAAATATGTGTATACTATAGCAAATGCGGAGGGAAAATAAAAGTCTTTAAAAAACAACGCCCCGCAGTCTGCGGGGCGTTGTTTTAAAATGGTTCTTTTGTAAATTTTACAAGTTAGCCATTCCGCTGGGCGCGATAGCAATCGCGGCAGAGCAAAGACTGATCGTCTTTAGGCTCAAACGGCAATTCGGTAATGGCCGCTCCGCACTGGGAGCAGGACCAGTTGCCGTTGAATGTCCGGCGCTCGCGGAAGTTGTTATTTGAGCGCTGGGTGTTACCGCGTTTCTGCCGGTGGCAGTCCCTGCAGTAGAGGGGTGAAGTTCCGTTCGGCTGGAACGGTAACTCGGTGATGGCTGCGCCGCATTCAGAACATGACCAGTTTCCCTGGTACATCTGACGGTCGCCGCCCATATTTCGGCTATCCATTGTATTGGACCTTTTTGTTTTGTTTAATCCAATAAATGGATACGAAACAAAACATTACTAAATTATGAATTAAGTATAGTCTTTTTTCATTATTTTGTCAATCCCACCCCGTAATTGCGGGGCAGTTTGGTTTTTTCCGGTGCGCCGTGCTATACTAAAAGCGGGCCGATTGCTTTGCCCGGACAAAATATTTTTATGGACGCAGCCACAAATAAATTTTTTTCTTTCCTGCAGCAAGCGAGCGATTTCTTCAGCAGCGTGCCGGAGAAAATTTGGAACGGAGCGTTTGCTTTGAGCGCGTATGTCAGCCAGTTGCATCTTAATCCGGTGGGCTGGCTTTTTGGTTGGCTGAAGAGCATAAGCAACTTTTTTACCAATGCTTTGGCCGGGACAGGAAGCGCGGCCGCCGGCATGGCGAGCAGCGCTGTTAATGGGCTGGCGATAGCTTTGGCCGTCATCGGCGCGCTCCTGATATTGTTAGCCGCCGGTTTTATTTTAATAAAATTATTGCAGTTTTCTTCCGTTCGCTATTTTTTAACATTAGGCATTATTGGGGCAGTAATAATAACCATGGCGTTTGGCGTGCGCTATGTTATAGTATCTTTATTTTCTAATATTAACACTGCTGAAATATCCGAAATAACTAAGAAAAATGTTTTTTTGCCGGATACAAGTGCTCAGGAACAATCAGAATCAATCATTACAACAGTAAAAATAAAATTTAATCAGTTCGTAGAAGCCGCGCTTCACCCTCTTTCACTATTTAATTCAACACAAGCGGTTGACGGCGGCTGGGGTGCCTGGCAGGAAATAACCTCCTGTTCCCGCGCCTGCGGCGGCGGCTTTAAAGTTCGCGCGCGCGAGTGCGATAGCCCGGCGCCGGCAAACGGCGGCAATTTTTGCAACGGACCGTCGCGCTATCTTGTTAATTGCAATACCGGAGTTTGCCCCGCTGCCGCGCCCCAAAATTGCTCGTCCGGCTGCGCCCAGGACTGCGGCCCTTACCGCGCGGTTAATCAATGTTTTCCAAACGGCATCTGCCAGCAATGCGCCGACTCCTGCCAAAGCGACAGCGACTGCGCCGCGGGTCTGGCGAGTTGCGTCGCGGGCGCGGACGGAAGGAAAATTTGCAGCTATTATTCTTTTTTGCCGTTATTATCCGAATTTAAAGTGGCGGCGCCGGGACAGAACGGCCAGGTTGTTATTTCCTGGAGCGTTGACCCTTGGACGCAAAACAGATTAAGTAATTTTGAGCTATGGCGCCAGGCGGAAAATAGCGGCTGGGAGATAGTTGATGATTATAAAAATATTTCTTCGGATAAAAGCGAAGTTATTGATACGCCAACTGTCGCGCAAAAATACCGCTACGGCCTGCACGCGGTGGCTAAAAGCCAGTACAGCTCTTTAAGTTTTCAGTGGCTTACTGACCGCGGCTACGACATGGCGGATATGTATAAACTGGTAAAAAGCGGCTATACGCTGGATGATTTAGATAGGATAAAAAGAGAGGGCTTAAGCGAACAAGACCAGCTCTGGCTGATTAACAATGGATATAATTTAACCGCTGCTGATATACTAAGCGCCAACCAGAGCCAGTACGGCACCGAAACAATGTCCGGGTTTCAGCCGGTGACTGTCCATACCGGCATCAGCCTTAATTTGGACGAATACGTAAATTTTACCGAGGGGCTTTACACCGCTTTTGAAGACGCGGGCATTTATGTGATGAAAAAAGACATCGTTTACGGCGGCTTATTAGGAACTTTTACGCGCCAGGGCGGCCGGTCTCCAAACAGTTCAATTATATTCGGGTTCGGCTTAAATAAATATTACCGGGCAGACGAAGACGATGAGCGCGGCATCGCGGTTGTTACTCCTTACGTGAGCATCAGTACCCATCCTTTGTGGCTGATGGGCAAAACCGGCGGGGTTTACGGCGAATTTGGCGGCGGGCAGGACAGTTGGCAACCGGTCAATTCGCAGAATTATTTTAAACATCTAATTGAAGTGAACAACCCCGGCAATCCGCTTAATTTTTCCAGTAACGGCTATTACGAACGCCGGGAAAATGACAAGTGGCTGCCCTATGCCGACGCTTATTTTCCGGCCGGCGAGCAAAATTTTTCTACCGGGCAAAATATTGATTCAGCCCAATGGAATCACGGCGGCCGGCCTTTTCTGGAGTGGGAAGGTAAAACGTATTATTTGGGAGGAAATTTTGAAGGAATAAACTCGGGATTTACGGAGGCAATTAGCTGGAACGCGGATAAATATTTAAACTATGTAAATAATTATTACAGTTATCTGGAAATTAAAAACAGGGATTTTTTGGGAATCAACGGCCAGCGCTGTTCCCGCTCCACCAAATTTTTAGAAACACTGGGCGCGTACCAACGAACGCCGCTTTGCCCTTCGCCGGAATTACTGAATGCTTTAGACGCGACCGCTGGCGGTTACAATGTGATCAGAACCATTTTTTATGAAAACGTGCTGGGCGTGGCCGGACGCTGTCCGGGCCAGACTATGCCGATGGTTCACCCTTATCAGGAGAACGGCCAAGATTTAATTTTTGACGAACACACGCAGGAGCGCGGCGGCTACGCGGCGAGCGATCGGATTTGTATTTACGAAGCTTATTATTTGCAGGGGCACGACCTGATTATCCGCAACTGGCACGGGGAAAAATTTTACGGCGCGGTGCGTTTGACTTTTGCGGTGGACATCGGCCAAAACGGCTTGTTTGAATTCATGGTCGGCCAGCCGGTTAAAGGGTCTAAAGACGCGGTTTATCTATTGGAAAAATCCGGCGACGCTTTGTACAAACGCTGGCTTACGCTGGAGGAATATGAAAATCGGGGCGGCCGGTATATTCCCATTAGCGACGCGGTTTTAAATAATATTCCGGAGTACTAAAATTTATTTGACCCGTAACTATGCCCATGGTATCATAAATCATTATGAAATTATTCATTCGCCATAATCGAATCATTCTCTTAGCCATATTCATTATCATGGCTAGTTTTGGCGTGCAACTGGGAATGAGCCAGATGATAGCTGACGCGAAAACCCCCTGTCCGTTTATGGGCGAAGCGATGTCGCTGTGCCCGATGAGCGTCATGGATCACATCAGTTCTTGGAAACAAATGTTTTCCGCTTTGCCGACAGTGGAATTATTAACGCTGATTGCGGCAGTAGTTATAATAGCAAGTTTTGGTTTAAAAAAATTAGCGGATAGCGCGGCGGCTCGTTTAGCGTATTGGTACCATTATTACAAAAAGAAAAGGACGCTGGAAAAATTTTTTAACTATTTTAACTCTTTATTTTCTCAAGGCATTTTGCATCCTAAACTTTACGCCTAAATATTATCATTCAATAAAACTCTAATGATGGGGTTTGTTAATATTGAGTGAGAATACTTGGGCGTTTTTGTATTTAATAACTAAAAATTTATTCTTATGGCATCTAACATTAAGCAACAAAAAATATATTTGCCTATCAAGGGCATGCATTGCCGTTCCTGCGAAATGCTCGTGGAAGAAAAGCTGTCTCAAATTTCGGAGGTTACGCGTTCACAAGCAAGCGTGGCGCGCGCCGGCGTTGATATTTTTTATCACGAGCAAAAACCAAACGACAACGAAGTGGCGGAAGCCATTCGCGCCGCCGGCTATGAAATCGGCATGGCCAAACCAAAAACATGGCTTAATCATAATTTGAGCGACTATCAGGATTTAGGGGCTGTTTTCTTTATCTTTATCCTCGCGTATCTGGTACTTAAAAATTTTGGCGTCCTAAATTTGGGCGCCAGTTTGGCCTCAAGTTCTTTTAGTTTGCCCGTCGTTTTGCTGGTTGGCCTTACCGCCGGTTTTTCTACTTGTATGGCGCTTGTGGGCGGAATTGTTTTAGGCATTGCCACGCGCCACGCCGAAGCGCATCCGGAAGCGAGTACCTGGCAAAAGTTCCGGCCGCATCTTTACTTTAATCTGGGCCGTATTATCGGTTACGCTTTACTTGGCGGGCTGCTCGGACTCGTTGGCAGCGCTTTGCAGTTATCCAATACCGCAACCGGATTATTAACGCTCTTTGTTGGCGCCGTGATGCTCATTGTCGGTCTGCAACTGGTGGATGTTTTTCCTTGGCTGACAAATTGGAAATTCACTTTGCCTAAAAGCGTCAGCCGCTTGTTCGGCATAAAAAATCATGTGCAGGAGTATAATCACAAGCAAGCGGTTATGACGGGCGCTTTAACTTTTTTTCTGCCCTGCGGCTTTACGCAAGCCATGCAGTTGTACGCAATTTCCAGCGGCAGTTTTGTTTCCGGCGCGCTGATTATGGGAATTTTTGCTTTAGGCACCGCGCCCGGACTTTTAAGCGTAGGCGGCATTACTTCAATAGTAAAAGGCGTATTTGCCAAACGGTTTTTTAAGTTCGCGGGACTGGTGGTTATCGCACTGGCGCTTTTCAATTTTGGCAACGGGGCGCGTTTGCTTGGCTGGAATTTTAATCCATCAGTTAACGCGGCGCAAAACAAAACAGCCGCGGCCGACCCTAACGTAACATTAGAAAACGGCACGCAGGTTGTGCGGATGACTGAGGGAAATTCCGGTTACTCGCCGCGCAGTTTTACCATCCAAAAAGGCATTCCCGTGCGCTGGCTGATTGACGCGCAAGCGCCATATTCCTGCGCTTCCAGCCTGATTGTGCCGTCCCTGAATTTGCGTTTTAACTTAAAGCCGGGCCAAAATGTTATTAAGTTCACGCCCGCGCAGGCTGGCCAGATTAAATTTTCCTGCAGTATGGGAATGTACACGGGCAGTTTTAATGTTGTTGAACCGGGCGCAAAATCAAGCGCAGTAAATCTCAATAGTAGTTTTACTTTGCAGACTGCTCAGGGAAGCACTTGCGGCTCAAGCGGCTTGCCCGCCGGAGCTTCAGCACAGGCGGGCGGTTGCGGTTGCGGCTTGCCCGCCGGAGCTTCAGCACAGGCGGGCGGAACGCGTAAGCCGTTTGCGCTAAACAGCGGGCAGACAAACAGCGATACTAACTCTGTCGCACTTTCAGACAGCCAAGGCGCGCAAGTATTAAAAACATCCTATACTTATGATGCTGATATTGAACCCAATTCGTTTGTGGTACAGGCAGGTAAACCGGTAAAACTGGAAATTGACGTTAAGGAAAACGGTTATGGCTGTATGAGTACGATTGTGGTGCCGGGTCTGTACGAAAAGCCGGAATATCTGCAGGCCGGTAAAATTATCGTGATGAATTTTACTCCGCAAAAAACCGGCGACTACCCCATTACCTGTGCGATGGGCGTGCCGCGTGGTATTATTAAAGTACAATGAGTTGCAAAAAAACATTAAAACAACAAAACAATATGACTTCAATTAAAATAATAATTAAGGGATTTCATTGTCCTTCTTGCGCTAAGCTGACCAAGATGAAAATAGAAGAAATCGCTGGTGTCAGCGAGGCGCGCGTTGATGAAGCAAGCGGCGCTACGGAAATTATCGCGAGCCGCGAAATTGCCAAACAAGAAATTAAACAGGTGCTTGCCGGTACTGGCTACACTATTCAAGCGTGGTTATCTTTAACAGAAACGCGCAATAAAAATTAATAAATAAATTTATGGATATTAAAAACATTAAACTGAGTATTTCCGGCATGCACTGCGCCTCCTGCGCCAGCATCATTGAGCGTTCGCTAAAAAAAATTCCGGGCGTTAAAGAGGGCAACGTTAATTTTGCCGCGGAAAAAGCTTCCGTCCTGTTTGACGAAACGAAAGCCACTGCGGCCGACTTGATCGCGGCCGTAAAAGCGGCCGGCTATAAAGCCGTAATAGTTGACGCTCGCGATACGGAATTTGAAGCCAGAAAAAGACGGGCGGAAATAACCGGCTACCGTAAAAAATTTCTCATCAGCATGATTTTAAGTTTACCCATGCTGTATTTCATGTTACTAGATTTTTTTAAGTGGCTGCCGGGTGTTAATTCACTCCCGCCTTATTTCGGCATCGTTTCTTTACTATTAGCCACGCCGGTTCAATTCATCATCGGCTACGGTTTCTATAAGGGCATGTGGTCGTCGCTGAAAATGAAAACCTTTAATATGGACAGCCTTATAGCCATCGGCACCTCCACCGCTTACCTTTACAGTTTAATTTATTTCGTTATCTATTTCAGGCAAACCGGTTCGCTGATCGGCCTCGCGGGAGCAAAAATTCCCGAGCTGTATTTTGAAACCGCGGCTTTTCTGATTACTTTCGTCACGCTCGGCAAATGGCTGGAAGCAAGGGCTAAGGGCAAGACTTCCGATTCCATAAAAAAATTAATGGGCCTGCAGGCCAAAACCGCGCGCGTTAATCGCGCCGGCGCGATTAAAGACATTCCGATTGAGGAAGTAGTCAAAGGCGACATTATCGTCGTGCGGCCGGGCGAAAAAATTCCGGTTGACGGCAAAATCATCAAAGGCGGCTCGGCCGTGGACGAATCCATGCTAACCGGCGAGAGCATTCCGGTGGAAAAGCACCCGGGCGATATGGTTTTTGGCGCGACCATTAATAAAAACGGCAGTTTTGAGTTTGAAGCCACCAGAGTCGGCGCGGAAACAGCGCTCGCGCAAATCATCCGCGTGGTGGAAGAGGCGCAAGGGTCAAAAGCGCCGATTCAAGCTTTCGCCGATGCCATTTCCGCCCGCTTCGTGCCCATCGTCATCGCCATCGCGATTATGACTTTTGCTATCTGGTTTTTCTTTTTGGGATCCAGCTTGGCGTTTGCTTTAATGGCCTTTACGGCCGTTATCGTTATCGCCTGCCCCTGCGCTTTGGGTCTGGCGACGCCGACCGCCATTATGGTTGGCACGGGTAAAGGAGCGGAGTACGGCATTTTAGTCAAAGGCGGCGAGCCGCTGGAGGCGGCTTGTAAAATCAAAGCTATTATCTTTGATAAAACCGGCACGCTGACTAAGGGCAAGCCGGAAGTTACGGATATTTTAACCTTTGCCGGGCGCGATGAAGATAACATCATCGCGGTCGCGGCCAGTATGGAAAAATTATCCGAGCATCCTTTGGCCGAAGCCATTTACGGCTACAGCCAAGAGGAAAACATCAGCTTAAGCGAAGTCAAAAATTTTCAGGCCATACCCGGCCAGGGTGTAACGGGCGAACTTGACGGCCAAAAATATTTCTTCGGCAACGCCAAAATGATAACTGACATTGCCAATTTAGACCTGGAAAAAATCAGGAGAAAAATAAATAAATTGGAAGAACAGGGCAAAACCGTCATGACGCTATCTACAACCCAGGAAATAATCGGCGCCGTGGCCGTAGCCGATACGGTTAAAGAAACATCCAAAGAAGCCGTGACCAAACTTAAAAAAATGGGTATTGAAATCTACATGATTACCGGCGATAACGAGCGCACGGCCAAAGCCATTGCCGCGCAAATCGGCATCGCCAACATACTCGCGGAAGTTTTGCCCGAAGACAAAGCCAATGAAGTTAAAAAGTTGCAAGCCGGGGGCAGAAAAGTAGCCATGGTCGGAGACGGCATCAACGACGCGCCCGCCTTGGCTCAAGCCGACTTAGGGCTGGCCATGGGTTCGGGCACGGATGTGGCCATGGAAACCGGCGGCATCGTCATCGTCAAAAACGATCTGAACGATGTGGTCAGCGCCATTCAATTGTCCAAAGAGACCATGGCGAAAATAAAACAAAACATGTTTTTCGCTTTGTTTTATAACGTCATCGGCATTCCCATAGCGGCCAGAGTTTTCGCTTTCGCCGGCTTAATCTTAAAACCGGAATTGGCCGGTTTAGCCATGGCTTTAAGCTCAATTTCCGTCGTCGCCAACTCCCTGTCGCTTAAATATTTCCGTCCGGGCAAGAGAAATTATTTGTCAATCGCCGCGCCGATTATCATGGTGATTTTTTTCAGCTTTATTTTCTTTGAGTTCGCGCGGTTCAGTGCCGGAGCGATGTCAGTTAAGTAATATTAAATATGCGGGCCAAAGCCAAAGTCATCGCCATATTTACCTTGACGGCGTATCTCAGTAATTTCATTTATTGAATATAAAGCCGTTTATATTTTTCATCAGTGGACGTATAGCGACCTGATGCCGACGATTTTTGGTCTTGGTTTAAGCCCGCTTTTGCAACTCGTATTGACTGGATTGTTAGCGACAGCGGCAGCGCAAAGAATCAAATCCTAAAATGCAAAAACAGCTCTGACGTGAATCAGGGCTGTTTTATGAAATGAAGCTATTTCTTCTTCTTTCCCTTTTTCTTTTTTGTTGCCATAGTAGCGTACGCCTTCACCGCCTCCTTGGAAAATTTTTTGTGTCCGCAGAAGCGTACAGTGGTGCGGAAGTCGACTCTCCCGCTTGATCGTAAACGATCCTGTGTATAATTATATCACGATTCTATTTTTTGCAAATAGTTTTTTACAAAATTTCTGTGTATCAATGACTGCGCTGTGGTTCTATTTTTTTGGCAGTATGATACAATACTATCACACCGCCAACTAACATATCTTATGTCCAAACAATTCCCCGCTCCAATAAAATTTTCCAAACTCCTCGGACCCAGTTTCATCATCCTCGCCCTAGGCCTGGGGTCGGGCGAGGTAATTTTATGGCCGTATTTATCTGCCAATTTCGGCTTAGGCATTGCCTGGGGCGCGGTATTAGGCATTACTTGCCAGTATTTTATCAATATGGAAATAGAGCGCTATGCTTTGGTTAAAGGCGAATCGGTTTTTGTCGGAATGAACAAATTATGGCGCCTCGCGCCACTATGGTTTATCGCTTCTACTTTTATCGGCTTCGGCCTGCCCGGAATTATTGCCGCGAGCGCGCAAGTGTTTAGTTTTGTTTTTGGCATTACTGATTTTAAATGGGTGGCGATTATTTTTTTAATTTTAATCGGGTTGATTTTAAGTATTGGCAAAACAGTGTACGCGATGATGGAGCATATCACTAAAATAATTATTATTTTAGGCATCCCGTTTATTTTAGTTTTGACTTTTATCATCGCGCGCGGCGTTGATTGGCTCGCGCTCGGGCAAGGCATAGCGGGTATCGGCGACGGGTTTTTATTTTGGCCTTCGGGCATGAGCTTGGCGGTTTTTTTGGGCGCGTTCGCCTACGCCGGCGCGGGCGGTAATTTAAACCTGACGCAGTCAATTTACATTCGGGAAAAAGGCTACGGCATGGGTTATCACGCGCAAAAAATCGCCGGGCTGTTTCGCGACATCCGCGAGCATCAGACGGTAAAATTAACCGGCGAGAATTTTGAGATCAATGAAGTAAGCATTAGCCGTTTTCGCGCCTGGTGGCGTAAAATAAGTTTGGAGCATCTATTGGTATTTTGGTTTTTAGGCGCGCTGGCGATATGTTTATTAATGCTCCTTGCCTATGCCACTACTTTTGGCAATCCGACGAACGCGCAAGGAATTTTATTTGTCATTAACGAGGGGCTGGCTATCGGCGGTTTGCTCGCGCCTTGGGTCGGAATGTTGTTTTTATTTATAGTGTCTGTAATGCTTTTTCAAACGCAATTAGGCATTATGGATTCCACCTCGCGCATTATGGCGGAAAATTTAGCTTTAAAAAGATTAGGCATACACCCGGAAGGACGCATTAATTTGTCAAAAATTTACTTTTGTTTTGTCTGGGCGCAAATCACTTTTGGCGTAATTTTATTTTTATTTAACATATACGAGCCGCAATTTTTAATCATACTGGGCGCCGTCATCAACGCCTTTGCCATGGTCGTCCATATCGCGTTGGTCAACTGGATGAATTATAAATTATTGCCAAAAGAGTTTCAGGCGCGGCTGTGGCGCAAAATAATCATGCTTTTGATTTTTTTTACTTTCCTTTTTTTCTGCGGTCTGACGGTTTGGGATAAAATAATTTAAGGTTAAAAAATAAAAACAGTTGATGGACGCCTAAGCTGTTTTTTATTTTGCGAATTAAACTGATATTGACAGGAAATTATTATGGGTGTATATTCATAATAGACAGTGGCTCAAGGCCGAACTGCCTATAAAATTAAGAAAGGGGGTGAAAAAATATATGTCAGGATTAAATGGAACTGGTCCGATGGGATATGGCCCAAGAATTGGCCGAAGTTTAGGTTTCTGCGGAGGCGGTTTAAGGCAAGGCTGGGGTTGCCGTGGCGGTTATGGCTTCGGCTTTAGGAGATTTATTTCCCCTAAGAACGAACTGGCCGCTTTGGAAGACGAGGAAAAAGCGCTTACCGAAGAACTAGCCGCAGTTCGCGAGGAAAAAGCCGCGTTGAAAGACCAGAAAAAATAAAAGAAGGCACAGGAACCGGCCTCTTCATAAAAAAGGGGCCGGGTAGCCTTCTTTCAATGAAAGAGTAGCATTATTATTAAATTTATTCAATTTTATTCAATATTAAGAAGCAATAATTTGTAAAAAATATGATACCCCAAAAAATTTTTTTAACTAAAGGAGTCGGCGCGCACAAAGATAAGTTAGCCAGTTTTGAGTTGGCTTTAAGGGACGCGGGCATTGAAAAATGCAATTTAGTGTGCGTTTCTTCTATTTTTCCGCCAAATTGTAAAATGATTTCCAAAGACGAGGGCGTAAAATTGTTAAATCCCGGGGAAATAACCTATTGCGTCATGGCTAGAAATGAAAGCAACGAACTAAATAGGCTAATTTCCGCGTCCATCGGGTTAGCTATTCCTAAAAATGGCGACCAATACGGCTATCTTTCCGAGCATCATGCTTTCGGAGAAAAGGGAGAAAAAGCCGGAGAGTACGCGGAAGATTTGGCGGCGACGATGCTGGCCACGACCTTAGGCATAGAATTTAATTCTGACACTGCCTGGGAAGAAAGAGAACAGGAGTATAAAGCGTCCGGCTATATTTTTAAAACAACTAACATAACTCAATCCGCCGAAGCGCACAAAAGCGGTTTATGGACGACCGTGATTGCGGCGGCGGTTTTTATCGCAGAATAAATAATATGTCTAGGCCAAGACTTTGCCGCAAAATCAGCTTTAACCCTAACATCACTTATTTTAAACCTCAAGGCGTGCCGATGCGGGAGCTTGAAATTGTGGAATTAACCACCGAAGAGATGGAAGCTTATCGCTTGCGCCATATTAATAATTTGGAACAGCAAACAGCGGCCGGCAAAATGCGCACCTCGCAAAGCACTTATCAAAGAATTCTTTATTCGGCTTACAAAAAAATCGCCGACGCTTTAATAAACGGGAAAGCGATCAAAATTATTAAAGAGTAAAAATATGAAATTTAAAACCATAATATTAATGTTTACTTTTCTTTTTTTACCGTCCGCACTGTTATTCGCGCAAAATAATCCGGAGCAAAAAAGTGAAGAAATTTTTAAAGCTAGGGTCGTGGAAATTATTGAACAAAAAAACATTACGCGCGATGACGGCTCAATTTCCATCCAACAAAAATTAACACTCCAAGGGCTTGAGGGGGACTGGAAAGACAGGGAGATAATTTTTGACGGAACAAAATTTGACGTTTTGTCCGCGAGCGAGTATACGATCGGCGATAAAGTTTTGGTCAATTACAGCCCCGGACCGGAGGGAGAGAAAAATTTTTATGTGATTGGTTTTTCCCGCGCCAATCCCATTTATTGGCTGGCGTTTTTATTTGCTTTAATTGTAATCGCCGTCGGCGGTTTAAAAGGGTTGCGGGCGTTGATTGTCTTGTTATTAACTTTTTTGATTATTTTGAAATTTATTATTCCTAAAATATTGTCCGGCAGCGACCCGCTCCTAATTAGTATTATCGGCTCATTCTTTATCTTAATTTTAGCCGTCTACATTACGGAAGGATTTAAGCGAACGTCAACGATCGCTGTTTTCGCTATTTTAATTTCTTTGGTAATTACCGGCTTGTTATCCGTCTGGTTTTCGGCCATCGCAAAATTAACGGGTTTTGCGAGCGAAGAAGCGATGTATTTGGTTGGGCTTGCGGGCGGCAACATCAATATCAAAGGTCTTTTGCTGGCCGGTATTATCATCGGCACCCTAGGTGTTTTAGATGATGTAATAATTTCTCAAGTAGCCTTAGTTAAAGAATTAAAGGCATCAAACCCTGGACTGACAAAAAATCAAATTTACCATCAAGCCATGCGAGTGGGAATTTCGCATTTAAGCTCAATGGTTAACACTTTGTTTTTAGCTTACGCCGGCGCTTCTTTGCCGCTACTTATTTTATTTAGCGTTAAACAACCGCCGTTTTTGACTTTTAATCAGATAATCGACAACGAAATGATTGCCACGGAGATAGTCAGAACTTTTACCGGCAGTATCGGTTTAGTTTTAGCCGTGCCCATCGCGACGTTTTTAGCCGCTCGGTTCATAAAAAAATAAAAATTTGGCGCAAAATAACAATATTTTTGATATTTTTATCTTTCGGTGGCCTAATGGTTTGGGATAAATTGGTTTAAAAAAATTTGGATAAAATAAAAACAACCTGACTATTGCAAGGTTGTTTTTTATATGGTGGACCGTGCCGGATTTGAACCGGCGACCTCCGCGTTGCAAACGCGGCGCTCTACCAGCTAAGCTAACGGCCCTTTATTCGTATTGAGTATTGAATTATTTTTTATGCTCCCCCTCTTCCCAGTCCCAGAAGCGGCGAGAGCGCCCAGAGCAGAAATCCCTGAATTAAATTCGTGAGCGCCAGCACGCCGAGAAAAAAAACAAAAATGCCGACGAGCTTGTAGCCCAGCCGTGATCCGCCCTCAACGCCGAGGTAGCGTTCAAACCAGGCGATGGCGCCGAACGCGTTGAGCATTTTTTCCGAATACACGGTGATGAGCGCGCCGGCGATTATCATGAGAATGCCGATGATAATATGCATAAAATATTGTTATGCTAATCAGCGAATGCTACGCCAATCTGCGAATTGCTAATACTATGAATACACTTATTCGCAATTTGCTGATTAGTATTTATTCGCAGATTAGCATCATTTATTTAACGTAGTCAAGCGGATTGTACTTGATGCCGTTGATAATGACCTCAAAATGCAGGTGCGGCCCCGTAGAATTGCCGGTTGAGCCCACGGCCGCGATAGTCTGACCCTTGCTGACCGTATCGCCTTTGCCTGCGAAGAGCCGGGAGGCATGGGCATAGCGGGTTTTCTTGCCGCCGCCGTGGTCAATGACGATTTCATTGCCATAGCCCGTGCCCCAGCCGGCGAACTCAATCGTGCCGGCGTCCGCGGCGTAAATCGGTTTGCCGATCGGGTTGCCGATATCAATGGCGTGGTGGCTCCATCTGTAGTACTGCGTAATGCGGTGGCCCTCGGTCGGCCAGTTCATCTTATTGCCGCTGGCGGCTGCAGCCGACGGCGGCACAACGATATTTTTGAGCGCAGCGAGTCCCGAGTAGCTGACCGGGGTCGGCGCGGTATAGCGCCGCTGTCCGCCGGGGATGATAATTTTTTGACCGACACGCAGAGAATCCGAATTAACAATTTTATTAAACTCCACAATCTCGTCGGCGGCAACGCTGTACTTGGCGGCGATACCGGCAAGCGTGTCGCCGCGGCTGACGGCATAGGAAACTCCCGAGGTCGGCAGAATCGCAAGTTTTTGTCCGGGGCGAATAACCGAGTAGGCGTTGAGGTCGTTTTCCCACAAGATGGTCGCGACGCTGATTTCATACTCCTGAGCGATAGTGGAAACGGTTTCACCAGGCTGAACCGTATGGGAGACAATCGTTTCACGCTGGCGTTTTACTTTGTTGGTTTTGGCGATGTTTTGCTGCACCACTGACGTGCCGCCCTGCACTAAACTGTCGGCGCCGGCCGGCACGCTTTCGTCGGGTGGCCGCATCTCAACCTGCTGCTGGACGCGCACGCTGCCTAAGTTGCGCAGATAATTTTCTTCCTCAGGCGTGATGACTGGCGATGCGCTGAAGGTTTCGGTAACGAGCTCTTGGTCGTCTTCAAACTCGCTCTGGATGAGGTAAAAAAGAGCCGGTTTGGGACCGGTTTCGTCGGCGGCAAAGGTCTTTTGGCTGCTCAAGGCGATGTTAAAAAAGAGCGTCGCAATGCTGATAACAACAATGACTGCGTGCATAACGACGTTGGTTTTGAGCAGAGCTTTCAGACGCCGGCCGTTGCGCGCGGCCAGTTTTGACTTCAGGATGACGTACTGCCCGTACACTTTGAGCGTCAGGGAGCCAAAGAGTTTTTTGCCAATGCTAAGGAGCGGCGTCAAGACAATGTTGTGTACGGCGACAAAAAGCGTACGTACGATGACATAGACGGCCTGCAGGCCGTAGATAAGCAGATTGATGCCGATTTTTTTGAAATTTTTTGAAATACGTTTTTATTCCCTAACTAAAAAAGACCGGTAAATGGTCTTTTTTAGTATACCAGAATGAGGCGGGCGGGTCAATTCAATCTACACCTTAATAATCACCGGCAGTACCATGGGACGGCGCTTAGTCTTTTGAAAGAGAAATTGTCCCAAGTCGTTGCGCAATTTATTTTTTATGAAGTTCTCGTCGGCTTTGGCGCGTGATTTTGTGTCGCCGGACATAACAATTTCGGTAATTTTTTTGCGCGTTTTTTCAACCAAATCTTTGTTGTCTTTCATGTAAATGAAGCCGCGCGAAATAATGTCGGGATTGCCGACCAATTTGCCGGTCTTGGAATAAATGGTCGCTATCACGACGAGCATACCGTCTTCGGACATGACCTGCCGGTCGCGCAAGACCACTTCAGAGACATCGCCGATGCCCAGGCCGTCCACCATGACATAGTCGGTATTCACTTTCTTTTTGAGCACCTGCGGTTTTTTGTTTCTGGCAAATTCAATAATTTGGCCGTTCTCCAATACAAAAACCTGGTCGTCACGAAACCCTTCGCGCAGAGCGAGTTTTTTTGCCTCCACCAACATGAAGTAGTGGGCATACACCGGCAGAAAGTAATCCGGCTTGATTTGGTGGAGAACTCTTTTGATGTCTTCGGCGTTGGCGTGTCCGCCGGAGTGCACATCCATGATATCATTGTGAATGACGTTGTCGCTCAAGCGGTAAATCTGATCTTTGATTTTTTGGATGCTGCGCTCGTTGCCGGGAATGACCGAAGAGGAAAAGACAACCACGTCTGATTTTTTAATCGTCACGGAGCGGTGGCTGCCGTTGACGATGCGCGCGAACACGGCGTTTGCTTCTCCCTGCGCACCGGTGCAGATAAGAAGAATTTTATTTTCCGGATACTTGTGAATGTCTTCAACGGGAATCAAAATATTTTTATGCGCCGGAATGTAGCCGAGCTCCTGGGCGATTTTGACGTTCATCTTCATGCTGTAGCCGTCCAGCGCGACTTTCTTGCCGATTTTTTCAGCGTAGGCTAAAAGCTGCGTAATACGCTCCAATTGCGAGGCAAAGGTGCCGATGATGATGCGCCCCGGCGCCTCGGAGATGAGTTTTTCCAAGTTGGCCAACGTTACCTTTACGGGTATGCGTTCTTTGGTGTAGGCCACACCCAGGCTCTCCAGCATCAGGATGCGCGGCGAGGGGAGGCTCGCGAGGTGTTCGTAGTCGATGCGTTCGCCGCTGAGCGGGTCGTCTTCTATGGTCCAATCGCCCGGATGAATGACCGTGCCGTGCGGCGTTTGCAGTATCACGCCGACCGCGTCAACGATGGAGTGTTCCACCCGGAAAAATTTGACGGTAAATTTTCCCAACTGCATAACCTGGCTGATGTTATGGATAGGAATCGTCTTTAAATTTTTTGTCGTGCCGCGCTTGTAGTCTTCCTGGCGGTGTTTGATCATGGCGAGCGTAAGGTTGCGGCCGATAATCGGCGGGTTGCCGAGTTGTTCCAAAAGAATCGGTGCGGCGCCGATGTGGTCAAGGTGTCCGTGGCTGAAGATGACGCCGCGGATATTTCTTTCTTTGCCCTTGAGACTTGAAACATTGGGAATGATGTAGTCAATGCCGGGCATGTCTTCGTCGGGGAACTGCAAGCCCATGTCCAAAATAACGATGTCGTTATCATATTCAAAAACCGTGCAGTTGCGCCCCACCTCTTCCTGTCCGCCGAGCGGATAAATTTTGAGACCGCTGCCGGATGTCGGCAGTGGCCTGTTGGCCGCTGTATGAAATGTTGGCTGCGAGCCGCCGGCGAAACGATGCGCGCGGGCGACCGGGCTGTTTTTGGGGCGATACTTTGAAATCGTTCCCTGGCTGGTAGCGGCAACGGGCTTAGTCGCCGTATGTTGTGCGCGGCGCAGGCCGCCGCGGACGCTTTCCCCGCGGGTTGTTCTTCGAAAAATCATATGTTAAAATCATGCCACGGCACGCGCACTCCGCCAGCTGGCGAAGTGGCTCATTGCAATGGCTAGAAAAATAATTGAGTTAAAATTAATAAATTAGACTAATAAATTAGAGAGAGTAAATCATTTGTGAAAAAAATATGTGCCTTGGGGGAGACTCGAACTCCCAAGAGATTGCTCTCACATGCTCCTGAAGCATGCGCGTATACCAATTCCGCCACCAAGGCAGGGGGGGGGCAACTATTACCAGACAATTTGTTTGCTGGTCTTTATATACCAATTAGTAATGTTGCTGAATCTGTCGGAAGGCACGGTAATGCTTTGTATAGCAAAGCCTTTGACGGCTTTGGTTTGCAGGTAGGGATACTTTTGCGTGTAGAGAAAAATCGCCGGAAAATCATTGATGATGGCATCTTCAAATTGACGATATTTATCTTTGCGCACCGCGCTATCAGTGGTAATACGCGCATCCTCAAGCAGGGCGTCAACTTTTTTATTGCTATAGTTTGAAAGGTTGAGACCGTTCGCGCTGATTTGCGACGAATGCCAAAAAGGATACTGGTCGGGGTCTGCGCCCAAGACCGCGCCGTAGAGCAAAATCTGATAACTCCGCGGTTTGATAACATCGGTCTGTATGGTTTGCGGCGGAACGGCCAGAACCGTTACCTTGATGTGCAGCGCCTCCCAGGATTTCTTAATGAAATCGGCTAGGGCGGCGGTTTCGGGCTGGTCAACGGTCGTAATGGTTATCTGTAAAAACGTGTCGCCTTTTTTGCGCCACGTCCCGGCCTCAATGGCAGGCTTGGCCGCGGCAACGGAAACAGTGTCCGCTGTTTCTTCGGTAGTGGTTGCCGGCGGTTCCGGCGCCGCTACCTCAACGATTTTCCAGCCGCTTGCATCTAGCAGTTTGTTTGCCGTATTCAAATCGTAGTCGTAGCGTTTGATGTCAGCACGGTAGTAATCGCTGAAAATGGGCAGAATTGGCGAATCAATGACGCTTGTGTACTGCGGGTATTGAATGAATGCCTGCTTGTCCAGCGCGTGGGCGAGCGCCTGTTTAACGCGGGCATCAGCCGCATCGCCCAAATTATTCTGGTTAAAGAAGAGGGCGGTGAACTGCGGCTGATTCAAATAATACTGATTGTAATTATTTTGCGCGACAACCTCGCCGCTTTTTTCTTTGGGCATGTAATCCACGCCGTCGCCCCGCCCTTCGTTGAGCGCGTTGATACTTTCCTGAAAATTCGGGCTGAATTTAAATGTCAATGTCTGGATGTAGGGCGGGCGTTCAAAGTAGCGCTCGTTTGCCTCCAGCTCGTAGGAACGAATGGCGCCGGCCTTGTCTTTGGTCAGTGATTTAAAAACGTACGGACCGGCACCGACCGGCTTGCTGTTTAAATCAGCCAAGCGAGCCGCTTGCGGCTGAATCTGCTGCCAGAGGCCGGACGGCAGAATGCCGACGGTGAGCAGTTCCAGAAACGCCGCGTACGGTTCGGTAAGCGTAAAAATGATGATAAAATCATCCGCCTTGGCAACGGCGATACCATCAAAGCTGCGCTGTAAAGGGCTCGCGTAGGCCGAGTTTGTCAGCGCCTGAAAGGTGAACACGACATCATCGGCGCTGAATGGCTTGCCGTCGTGCCAGACGACATCATGTTTGAGATAAAACGTGTAGGTTTTACCGTCCGGACTGACTTCAAACTTTTCCGCCAAATCGGGAACCAAATCGTTGTCGTTGTTTCTCTTCAAAAGGCCAGAGTATATGAGCGAAGCCAAATCGCTGTCCACGGTGTTGATAGACGCGTACAGAGGGTTAATGAAGTTGGGCGTACCGGTTAAAATCTCCGTGTACGAACCGCCGCGCGCGGGTCCGAGCGTGATGTGCGTACGGTAGAAATTTACACTCAGCGCTGCCACGCTGATGACAATGGCTGTCAGCGCAATTTGAATGGTACGGCGCTCGCGCGTGCTTAAAAAACGACCCAAATATTTCAACTGCCGCAGGTTGGGTATCTTTGACTTGTTGAGCTTAAAAATGAGTTTTACGTCAGTACTGCGCCCGGCGGCGGCACGGCGCTGCCGGCGGTTCGCAAAAAAACGCCGGCTCACCCGAATGAATTTTGTAAACATACCTATGAGTAAGTGGAAAGGAGTATTATCTGACACGAAAGAAGAAAAAAATTACGCGCGCAGAATGTTTGCGAGCGCTAACCCGATGAAAAGCAGCGCGAGCGCGATGGTTGCCTGAAATAATTTTTTTTCCAAACCGCGTTTTTCGGTGCGAAACGTTTCGCCTGAGCCGCCGCCGAAAACTCCGCCCACGCCGGCGCTTTTATTTTGCAGCAAAATAACGGCTATCAATAAAATGGCAACGACCGTTTGGAGAATGGTAACAATATTCATGAGAGGGATATAAAAAAACCGGACTATTTCAGCTGCGTGATGATGTTAGACAGCACTTTTTTATTGTTGACGGCTAAATCTGCCAGCACCTTGCGGTCCAGGGAGATATTGTTTTTTTTGAGCTTGGAAATGAATTGCGAATACGACAGCCCGTGCGCGCGGACAAAGGCGTTGATTTTGATGTTCCACAGCGCGCGGAAGTTTCCCTTTTTGTCGCGTCGGTCGGTAAAAGCGTGCGCGCCAGCTTTGGTTTGCGCAGTTTTGGCCAGACGGATCAAATTTTTTCTTCCCCACGTATAGCCTTTGACCGATTTCATCAGACGGCTTCGCTTTTTGACATGGGTTGTACCTCTTTTAACTCGTGACATAAATATTGGAAAAAGCTAATGAACTATAAATAGGGCATTAATGTTTTAATGATTTTTGCCTGCGTTGCCGACATGACAACGTCGCGCCGTTTCTGGCGGGTGGTTTTGCCGCGTTCGCGGCTGTTAAAATGATCCTGACCGCTCTTGCGCATCAGAAGTTTGTTGTTTTTGGTTTTTTTAAAGCGTTTCGCGGTCGCTTTGTGTGTTTTGATTTTTGGCATAGTTGTTGAGGGCTACACTTTATTGACGACTACCATCGTAAAGCCATTTACCTGCCGTGTCAAGTTTTGCTCAACGGCTAAGGAGAACTTTTCGTTCTCGCCAAGTTTTTTATAAAACGTATTTACAATTTCCGTGGCCTTGTCGCGCAGCTGCCGCTCGCGGCCGCGCAGGATGATTTCAATTTTTATTTTATGTCCCTTTTCCAGAAACTTCGCCGCCTGACTGACGCGCAGGTCAAAGTCGTGCGGACTGATGCGCAGGGACAAGCGGATGTCCTTAATGTCAACTTTTTTCTGCCGGGTTTTTTGTTTGTGCAGATACTTTTCTTTCTGATACTTCATGCGGCCGTAGTCGGTGATTTTTGCCACCGGCGGCTGGGCTTTGGGAAAAACTTCCACCAAATCCATCTCCTGCTCCTGCGCGAGCTGCAACGCCTGCGCTGTCGGCATGACGCCGATGTTTTGGCCGTCATCATCAATGACCCGCAGTTCAGGAACCTTAATCTGCTGGTTTATGCGAAATATTTCAATGAGAGGTTTCGGTTTTGGCCGGCGGTATGTCCTTCGCATGATAGAAGTTAGTGGAGATGGCGGGAATCGAACCCGCGTCTGGCAAGCGTGTAAATACGCGTGTACGAAACGTAAGCCCTATTTGGATTTTACCACAAGCTAAAAATAAGGCAAAAGCGCTTGTGGCGTGGCATTGAAGGATTTCGGTTTGTTGCCCAACGCCGCAACGGCAAACCTACGCCTGCAAAAATGACACCCGGGATTTGGCTAGCAGGTCATTGCCAGACCGGATGGCCGCGCGCTTAAGATTAAGCGGCGACGGTGACGAAAGCCGGCACCTTCCATGAGAAGGCGGCCTGCACTTTCGCTAAAGTGTTTTTTGCACTTATTGGATGCTTTGGTGAGTTTTACGAGCGCACAAAGCGTTGCTCGGTTTCGCGCGTATTTTACAAGAACATGCCATCGAATCCAAACATCCCCTTGTTTAAAATGTCTAATTTCTAATATCTAATATCTAATTTCTAATGCAATGTCTAAATTTAATTGCAGAATTGATTAGAAATTATGAAATTAGTAATTAAAAATTTTTTAATAAAAATATCCCTTTTTTCGGGATTTTTTTAAAAAACTTAGTATTGCTTTTTAAATCGTTGCAATTTCCGCTCGGTCTCCCGTTTTTTTATGCTCTCGCGCTTGTCAATTTTTTTCTTTCCTTTGCCGACGCCAAAAGCGAGTTTTATCAGTCTGTGCTTATTATACACCTTTAAGGGCACCAATGTCAAGCCTTTTTCCTTGGTTTTGCCTATCAGTTGTTTAATTTGTGATCTCTTAAGTAAAAGTTTGCGCGGCCGCGTGGGCTCGTAGGACTCCATTTTGCCGGCGTGTTTGTAGAGCGGGATGTGGCAGGAGGTCAGATACGCTTCGGGCGTGCCGGCGCCGGCGGTATTTTTGAGTGTCACAAATGAATTTTTCAAACTAATGTGGCCGGTTTTAATAGATTTTACCTCATGGCCGTACAAAACTAGCCCAGCTTCCAGAGTTTCCAGGATTTCGTAGTCAAAACGTGCTCGTTTGTTGACGGCGTAGTCAGGCATATAGCTTCATACTACACGAGTTGGTAAAAATTAAAAAGATCCTTAATTTATGGCATTTTTCTTATTTTTCATCCGCATCTTTACAAATTTATCCATTTATGGTAATGTAGACGGAAATTTTGTCCTTTTAATTTGATTTCAACTTTCGCCGTATGGCGAAAGTAAAACATATTTCTTATACGAGAGGAGTAAAACATCATGGGAAGACCAGTGACACTATTCACCGGACAATGGGCAGATTTGCCCTTAGAAACCCTGGCTCCAAGAGCGAAGAACTGGGGCTACGACGGTCTCGAGCTCGCGTGCTGGGGTGACCACTTTGAAGTCCAAAAAGCGGATCAGGCATACTGTGATGCCAAATCCAAATTGTTGCAACAGAGCGGACTCAAAGTCTTCGCCATATCCACCCATCTCGTCGGGCAAGCCATCTGCGACCAGATCGATGAACGTCACAAAGGGATTCTGCCTTCATATGTCTGGGGAGATGGGGATCCGGAAGGTGTACGGCAACGCGCGGCAGAAGAACTTATTAAAACCGCCGAAGCGGCCAAACGCTTGGGCGTCGGCGTGGTCAACGGATTCACGGGAAGTAAGATCTGGCCATATATGTACAGTTTCCCGCCGGTCACAGATGACATGATCACGGCAGGGTATGACGATTTCGCCAAGCGGTTCAGGCCGATCTTGGATAAATTCCTTGACCTCGGCATCAAATTCGCGTTGGAAGTCCATCCAACCGAAATCGCTTTCGACATCGCCAGCGCCGAACGCGCATTGAACGCAGTTGGCAAACACCCTGCTTTCGGGTTCAATTACGACCCGAGCCATCTCGCCTACCAAGGTATTAGCTATGTCGCCTTCATCCGCAAATTCGGTGACCGTATTTTCCACTGCCATATGAAAGATGTATGGTGGGGACACGGTGATGGAACGATCGGCGTTTTCGGCGGCCATGTCAACTTCGGAGATGCACGCCGCTACTGGGATTTCCGCTCGCTGGGCCACGGCGATGTAAACTTCGAAGAAATCATCGTGGCTCTGAACGATGTCGGCTATACCGGGCCACTCTCCGTTGAGTGGGAGGATTCCCGAATGGACCGCGAATTCGGCGCCAAAGAGGCGTGTGAATTCGTTCGTAACATCGATTTTCCATCCAGCAAAATTGCTTTCGACGCTCAATTCACCGAAAAGGGTGGTGAATAAAGTGTAATTTCAAATTAATTTAGCACTAATGGGAGTTTCTCTTCGTAGAGGACCTCCCACTTTTTTTACTCAAAAACCTCCTCCTATTACCAAAACCTTGTCAAAATCCTAAACTTATGCTAAATTAAGCTGTAATTTTGATCTTTTCATTTAAACAAAAAAGGCTTTTTGTTTTGCCTTTAAAACTATAAAGAGGGAGGTGTAAAAAAAATTTTGTTGTAACGGTTGGAGTTGAAGTAAAATCTCAACCTTGAGGTTGAGAAAATCTTGTATTAGGAGGACTCATCTCATGTCTAACAGGGTATTAAATGTAGGTATAGTTGGTGGAGGCGGAGGCGCTTTTATCGTCAATCCGCATCAGAAAGCGATTTTCTTCGATGGAACGCGGCGCGTCACCTGCGGAGCCCTGCATCCCGATCCCGCTGTTGCCATGAAAGAAGCGGAAGCGTGGGCGTATCCAATTAAGGGTTATAAGAATTACGACGAAATGTTGGACGAGGAGATGAAGAAGCCTGCGGGCGAGCGCATCGATTACGTCTTGATCGTTACGCCCAACTTCGTCCATTTCGATCCCGCCAAGAAAGCGCTGTCTAAGGGCATTCCCGTTTTCTGCGAAAAACCGCTGACGATAACGCTGCAAGAATCGGATGAACTAGTCAAGATCGTCAATGAAAAGAAGATACCTTTCTGCACCGCGCATACCTATCTTGGCCATTGGACCAGCCGGTTGTCCCGCTTCATTGTTACTTCCGGCTTGATCGGCAAGGTGCGCTGGGTGGATTCCTACTACATCCAAGGCTGGTTGGCGGGGCGCACGGAAGACCAAGGCGTCATGCAGGCCGAATGGCGCGTTGATCCCAAACGCGCTGGCGGTAGCTGCTGCGGCGGCGATATTGGTACTCACGCCTTGATGCAACTGCGCTACGTTACGGGTCTCAACATCGTGAAACTGCAAGCTTTTCTGGAGACCTTCGTCGCCGGGCGGCAGTTGGACGACCATTTCACCGTCTACGGCGAACTATCCAACGGCGGCAAAGCTTTGGTGCGCGCATCCCAGATCGCCATCGGCCATAAGAACGACCTGGGCATTGAAGTCAACGGCGACATCGGAACCCTGATTTGGAAACAGGAAGATGCGGAAAAAATCGTCATTCATCTGCCCGGCAAGCCAGATCTCGTCTACTGGCGCGGTGCGGTATCGGCCCATGACGGTTTCTTCAAAGATATCCCCGTCAGCCTGTTGTCCGAACCGACGATTCCTTCCGGCCATCCTGAAGGATTCCACGACGCCTTCGCGCGGCTGCATCGTTGCTTCGAAGCAGACGTGCGCGCCTACCAGGCGGGAACCTACGCGGGTACGGACGGCTCCAAATACGCCACTGTCGAGGATGGCCGCATGGGCATCGCCTTCATCGAGAAGGCGTTGGAAAGCAACAAGAATAACCACGCCTGCGTGGAATTGTAAAACGCACGACCCATGGTTGTTCACGAGGCCGAAAACGAGTTCATCCGTTTTCGGTCTCTTTTCTTTCTTTAAAACCTTGCCAAAAACAAAAAAACCGGTATAATAAGAAACGTGACAACTATGCGTAGTTTCCAACTACGTTTTTTCATATCTGTCAAATGCCTATGGCGGGCTTGCCCGCCGAAGCTTCAGCGAAGGCGGGTATCGTATACCTGCCGATTCGGCAGGTTCATGGCTATTATGCCACCTTGCCAAGGTAGAGATATCCGCCGAATCGGCGGATTACCCGCTCCAATGGCGTTCCTATGTATTATTACGTTTACATATTACACTGCCAAAAAGACAACAGTTTATATGTTGGCTACACTGCCGATTTGAAAACGAGAATACAATATCATCGGGCAGGAAAAACAAGAACTACCAGAATACGCGGACCAATACAACTAATCTACGCGGAGAGCTATATTAACGAAACGGATGCCCGGCAGAGAGAACGTTTCTTAAAATCAGGTAGAGGAAGAGAAGTTTTTAAAAAACAAATACAAAATACACTTGCGGGTATCGTATAATGGTTATTATATTACCTTGCCAAGGTAGAGATACGGGTTCGATTCCCGTTACCCGCTCCGTGAGATTTTAAATAATCGCAACAGACACTAATTGGATATTAGTGGCACTTGCCATGGTGGGGATATCCGCCGATTCGGCGGATTACCCGCTCTAAGATGTGAAGCAATTTTTGCGGCCGCGGTGGTGAAATTGGTATACACGCAGGACTTAAAATTCTGTTCCCGCAAGGGAGTGAGGGTCCGAGCCCCTCCCGCGGCACTATAGCGGGGTGTGGCCCAGTTGGTAAGGCGCCTGGTTTGGGACCAGGAGATCGCTGGTTCGAGTCCAGTCACCCCGACAATGACGAACGTTCGGTTCGCATGGAGTGTGTATCTTACATTTTATGCCTCGCCCGATGTGGTTTGGCTGGTATTTGGTTTAAATTAACAATAGCCAACGTCTGACCACGAACCATAAACTGGTAAATAATCCAGGTTAAAAATATGGGGACAGCTCCAATCAAAATGGCCCAAGATGGTCCGACCAAGCCATACAACAACCCAGCCGCGGCTGGCCCAACCATCCAACCGAAATCATCAGACAGATTAATAACACCGGCAATAACGCCGTTATTGGCATGATTCTTGTCTAATTTGTGCAACCATGACCATAAAGAGATACTGGCCATTTCATCGCCGGAAGTGGAAAGAAAACCAAATAACAGAAACAGCCAACTAAAATTAAAGCCCAGAAACATCCCGGATAACGAGAACAGGAGTAATCCAAAAAATATTAAAGTTCGCCTATTGGCTGTGTCCGCTAGTTTGCCGAATATAAAACCGAGTACTACGATGGCAAAATCAAACATACCTAGCCCAACACTTAAAAGACCAGCATTTGCCTGATGAACAATTACCAAAGGGACTACAAACCAAATAATGCCATAAAAAAATGATGCGGAAAAATTAAGTAATAATAGCATTGCACTGGCCGGATTTAGTTTCTTAATTGCTCTAAGAGTAGTGCCCAGATAGTGCCGATGGATATAATGATGCTGGGTTTCCAGCTTAATTTCCGCATGAACAGATTGATGGTCTTTGGGGCTAAAAAATATGGCTATTAACGCTAGGAGAAAAAGAATGGATAAAATAAATCCGGTATATTGGGGAGAGAAAATAAGTACGAATGGCAAAGCCATGCTAGCCAGTACAACACCAACCGAGCCAAACACATCGCGCAATGAGATAAATTTACCGGCATGAGTTTGAGGCGCGTGTGATAATATATAGGCGTTGATGCCGGGGCCAAAAAACAGCCAACCGAAAGTGGCAAAAAACAAACTTAATAGATAAGTGGCTCTTGTTAATGGAAACGCAAAACAAACAGCCGCGATAAAAAAATTGATTGTGGCAATTTTAAGAAATCGGCGATAGCCATAGCGGTCAAGTAGGTGTCCGGCGGGAACGTCTAGCAATAATTGCACTAAAGCGCCGCCACCGATTAATAATCCTACGAGCCACAATGGCAGTAATTTTTCTCCCAGCGGCGATATGATAGTGTAATGTAAACTAGCGCCAAATTTGAAGAAAATAAGAAAAAACCAAAAGGGAAGAAATTTCCAAAAAATGTTTGGTTTTGAGCGAACGAAAGTCGAAGCAGCCAACATAAAAAATTATTGGGTAATTTTAAAATTACAGATAATTGCTTTTTTAGTATAACTTATGTAAGATAAAATTACAATTTTAAATTCATACAAAACAACGGCGGCGGCCAGTGTACTGGCACGAAAAACCACCTGCCTCGCTTGCGCGAGCATTGCGGGCAGGTAAATTTAAAATTTTGTTGGGATGGTAGTTCAGTTGGTTAGAACGCTGCCCTGTCACGGCAGAGGTCGCGGGTTCGAGTCCCGTCCATCCCGCAACATTACTCATCCCCTTTTCATGAACGTCACTGAACTCGCGCGCAAACTCAAAATTCCCACCGGCGAACTCTTTGACGTGCTGCCGCTTTTGGGCTTTGACATCGGCCGGCGCGCCATCAAAATCAATGACACGGTTGCCAATAAAATAATCAATAACTGGCCGCAGTACCGGCGCCAGCTTGAATTGCTGCGCGCGCAGGCCACATCGGCGGAAAGCCATGATGCGTTGCCGACAGAAAAAAAAATTGTTAACGTCCCGCAAACCATTGTGGTGCGCGATTTTGCCGACAGCGCCGGCTTGAGCGTAAGCACGGTACTCTCCGAACTGATGAAAAACGGCATCTTCGTTTCCATGAACGAAAAAATTGACTTTGACACCGCGGCTATCATCGGCGCGGATTTGAATTTAGACGTTGTGGCCGCCGCCGCGCAACACAATGGCGCGACAGAGGCAAGCCAGGACAACAGACTCAAAACAATTTTAGCTTCTGAGACCAAAGAGCATTTGCAGCCACGCCCGCCGGTTATTGTCGTAATGGGCCACGTTGACCACGGCAAAACGAAACTTTTGGATGCCATTCGCGAAACCAATGTCGTTGCCGGCGAGGCCGGCGGCATTACTCAGCATATCGGCGCCTACCAGATTGAACGAGCCGGTAAAACAATTACGTTCATTGACACGCCCGGCCACGAAGTTTTCACGGCCATGCGCAGCCGCGGCGCCAAAGTCGCCGACGTTGCGGTATTGGTCGTAGCTGCCGATGACGGCGTGAAACCGCAAACTATTGAAGCCTACCGCATCATTGAACAGGCAAAACTGCCCTTTGTCGTTGCCATCAATAAAATTGACAAGCCCGAAGCCGACGTTGAAAAAACCAAGAGCGAACTCGCTACGAAACTAAACATTACTCCCGAGGAGTGGGGCGGCAACGTGCTCTGCCTGCCGGTTTCAGCCAAGGAAGGCGCAGGTGTCGCTGCGCTCATAGACAGCATCGTGCTCGTAGCTGATATGGAAAAAGAACATATCGTCGCCAACCCGGCGGCGCCCGGCGTCGGTACGGTCATAGAATCCCACATTGACCGCGGCGAGGGGCCGGTAGCCACCATCTTAGTCCAAAACGGAACATTGCATGCCGGTGACATCATGTGGCTTGACAGCCAGCCGCTGGGAAAAATCCGCATCATGCGGGACTACACCGGCGCGGCGCTGCCAGCCGCGCTGCCGGCAACGCCCGTGCTCATTGCTGGCCTGAAAGTCGCGCCCAACATCGGCGACATCATTGAAGCCGGCCACGAAGACGAACGGGTACGTTTAAACAAAGTCAGAAAATACAAAGGCGGCGCCATCGGCATGACGCACGTGCGCGAGAACGCGGACAGTGAGACCGCCAAAAAATTAAACGTCATTATCAAAAGCGACGTGCTGGGTTCGGCCGAAGCCATTGAAGAGTCGCTGGAAAAATTGAGCGCGGCGGCCGTGCGCGTGCAGGTTTTGAAAAAAGGATTGGGCGCCATTACCGAGGGTGACATTGACCGGGCGCTCGCGAGCAATGCCATTGTGGTCGGCTTCAACGCTCCGCTGCCGCCGGCAGTGCAAATGCTGGCGCGTGAAAAAGGCGTTACCGTCAAAACGTACCGCATCATCTACGAATTAGTGAGTGATATCAAGAAAAAAATGGAAAACCTGCTGACTGCCGAAACCGTGCGTCATGACGTGGCGCGCGTGAAGGTATTAGCTGTCTTCAAAACCGAGAACGCGGGACAAGTGATCGGCGGCCGCGTGGAAGATGGCGTGATGGAGCCCCGCACCCGCGTGGAAGTCTGGCGGGGAAAAGAAAAGGTTGCCAGCGGTGAAATCACCAACGTGCAGGCGGGAAAACAAAACGTTACGCGCGTTGAAGCCGGGCAGGAATGCGGTCTGGCATATAGCGGCCAGCCGGTTATCGCGGTCGGCGACATACTGCAGGCCTACCGCGAGGAGAAAAAAGAAATAAAACTATAATAAAAACCCCCTCGCCCTCAGGGAGAGGGGGTTGGGGGTGAGGGATATGCCGAAACGAATTGAACAAGTAAACGAATTGCTGCACAGGGAAATAGCCGCGGCTGTTGCGCGCGACGTTGAATTGCCTGACGTGTTAGTGACGGTGCAGAACGTCGTGACAACAGTGGATTTGACAAGCGCGCAAGTATGGCTTTCTGTACTGCCCGACGCGAAGACAGGGACAGCGCTCGCGGCCATCCGCCGGCAGCAGGGACTCATTTATACGGCTTTGAAAAAAAACACGCGCCTGCGCAAAATTCCAACATTAACGTTTCTGTTTGACGATACGCAGAGAAATGCCGCCGAAATTAACGAAGTTATCGCGAATTTATGATGGCGATATGAATAAAGACGCCCACAGCCATTTCTTTGACACCCTTACCGCAACGACCAGCGTTTTGGTTACCACGCACGAAAACCCCGATGGCGACGCTCTCGCCTCGGTTTGTCTCTGCTCTGAATTTCTAACGGCGGCGGGAAAAAGCGTACAGATATTTTGCAAAGACGTACCGGATAAAAGCTTCGCCTTTCTCCCGCACATTGAAAAAATTTGCTCGAAAAAAAACGCACTCGCGCTCACGAGCATTGACGCGGTGGTAGTGTTAGACTGCGCCAGCCTCAAACGCACGGGACTATCGGATGAAATTAAAAATTTAAAACAACCAATCATTAACATTGACCATCACCGTTCCAATGAAAACTTCGGCAAGATAAATATTATTGATGCGGGCGCTGTTTCAACCACGCAGATACTCTACGAGTTGCTTAAAGAGCAACGACAGGATATAACGAAAAGTATGGCAACCTGCATTCTGACCGGCATTCTGACTGATTCAGGCAATTTCGCCTATGCCCCAACAAATACGCAGACCTTTGACATTGCCGGTGAGATGCTAACGCGCGGCGCCAACGTCCGCGGCATTATTACCTATACTCAAAAAAACAAGCGTCTGACCACGCTCAAAATTTGGGGTCTCGCCTTGAGCCGTTTGCGGTACAACCCGACCTATGACATTGCCGCTACGGTATTGACGCAACAAGACCTGAAGCAATTCGGCGTTTCCAAAGAAGATTTAGAAGGATTGTCCAACTTTTTAAACACGCTTAAAGACGCAAAAATCATACTCGTACTCTACGAACTGCCGGACGGACGGGTGAAGGGGAGTCTGCGCACCGCGCGCGAAGACGTAGACGTTTGCCGGCTAGCACAGGTGTTTGGCGGCGGCGGACACGTGAAAGCGGCCGGATTTGAAGTGGAGGGACGTTTAGAAAATACCGCCAGCGGCTGGATTGTGAAGTAAGAAGTAAGAAGTATGAAGTTAGAAGTAAGAGCTTGCAAAGAGCATTTTACTTCTAACTTCTTACTTCTAACTTTACGTTTATGCCTCTCATACCTACCGTCATTGAAAAATCCCAGTTCGGGGAACGCGCCTATGACATTTATTCACGCCTGCTCAAAGACCGGATAATTTTTTTGGGCGAACCGATTTCAGACACGGTTGCGAACATCGTCATCGCGCAGTTCCTGTTTCTGGACGCCGAAGATGGCGCCAAAGACATTAAATTTTACGTCAACTCTCCGGGCGGCTCGGTCACGGCCGGCATGGCTATTTATGATACGATGCAGTACGTGAAGGCAGACGTTTCCACTATCTGTGTGGGTATGGCCGCCAGCATGGGTGCGGTGCTTTTGGCGGCCGGCGCCCCCGGCAAGCGTTTTGCCCTGCCCAACTCGGAGGTAATGATTCATCAGGTCATGGGCGGCGCCGAAGGCCAGGCTTCTGACATAAAAATCCGCGCTGAGCGCATTTTAAAAATCAAAGACGACCTGAATAAAATTTTGGCAAAACACACCGGCCAAAAAATCGAAAAAGTTGAAAAAGACACTGACCGCGATTACTTCATGAATGCCGAAGAAGCCAAAAAGTACGGCATTATTGATAAAATCATTACGAAGTGAATTTTCTTCATTGCTATAACCCAATTTCCATTCTCTTTAGTATCGGTCCAATCAATATTCACTGGTACGGCTTTTTAATGGCGCTCGCCATATTAGCGGGACTGCTGGTTAGTTTGCAAGTCGCCAAATGGCATAAAGTTGATAAAGAAATTATCTACGATTTATTTTTCTATGTCGTTATCGCTGGCTTTATCGGCGCGCGCGTTTTTTATGTTTTGTATAATTTTAATTATTTTTGGCAGAATCCAATTGATATTTTTAAAATTTGGCAGGGCGGAATTGCGATTCACGGGGCGTTAATTTTTGGCGCGCTGACGTTGTGGTGGTTTTGCCGCCACCTCACCCCGTTCCCTCTCCTTACTAAGGAGAGGGTGTCGAAGGCGGGAGAGGTATTTTGGCTTCTCGCCGCCATCATCGCACCCGGTCTCGCGTTGGGGCAAGCAATCGGCCGCTGGGGAAATTATTTTAATCAGGAATTGTTCGGTTTGCCGACAAGTTTGCCCTGGGGAATTCCGATTGACATCACTAACCGACCGGCTGGATTTAAAAATTTTGAATTTTTTCATCCGACGTTTCTGTACGAAAGCATGGGAGATTTAGCTATTTTCGCAATTTTATTGCTCTTGCATCGTTACGTGATGAAACGAAAAAAATATTTAATATTAAATATTAAATATTCACAACTTATCACTTTAGATTATATTTTATTATATTCAACGCTACGCCTTGCTTTAGAGTTTCTCCGCATTGACCCGACCGCCGGCAGTATTGGGGGAGTGCGGACGACGATGATTTTAACTGCATTGGGAATTGCCGCTGGTTTTATTTTATTACTCAGTGCTGTTTACAAAAAAACCCGCCGACCGCGTACAACCTAACACTGCTTGCTTTTTTTATAAAATACTGCTACGATACTAACGCTCTTACACTTTCTTATTAAGAAATAAATATTCAATTGTTATGCCTAATATAAAAGCCGCGGCCAAAGCGCTGCGTCAAAGCAAAAAATTGCAGGTGCGAAATGCCGCGGTTAAAAACAATATCAAATCTCTGGTAAAAAAATCCACAAAAGCGATCCAGACCAAATCGGAAACCGCCGCCGCGCTCGTGAAACAGCTGGCGAAGGCCGTGGACAAGGCCGTACAGAAAGGCGTCTTGAAAAAAAATACCGGCCGGCGCCGGCAGTCCAGAATAATGAAAAAGTTTAATGCCGCCTTCGGCGTTACTAAAAAGTAACTAAAATTTTTTGCCGTAGAGTTGATTTATTGCGCAAACAATAACGTCAAACCGGTCAGGCCGTCCGCCTGGCCGGTTTTTGTTTGGTAGTCAATGACAATGAGCCGACCGATGATTTCTTTGAGAGAGCCGACGCTGAAATTGCGCGTCTGCGGCGTGGTCTTTTGCACGACGAATGGGTGCAACTTGGTGGCGGCAATAATTTCTTTTTGATTCTTTTGCGTGAGCAACGATTCTTTGATTTGCAGGATGATTTTAAACTGACGCGTCAGCATGACCAAAATCTGCTGGAAGCTGACACCGCTCTCCAGCTGTCCTTCCAAAAGTGAAAAAAAGAGTGCCCGGTCGTTGTTGCTGACGGCATCGGTGAGTGAAAAAATATTGTCATCCAGCCGGCCGCGCGCCAAGAGCCGGATGTCTGTGGCGTCTATGCTGTGCTTGTTTTGCCCCTTGGCAAAATGGATGAGTTTATGCATTTCGTTATAAATGTGCCAGGCATCGTTTTCCAAAGTATTGATAAGCAGGGCGGTATCAGCCGGCGCGATGGCGAGGCCGTTCTCGCGAACGGTTTCTTGTATCCAAACACGCAGCTGCACGGGCGTAAGCAGCTTAAATTTTTCTGAATATTTTTGCTGCGCCAAATAATCAAAAAATTTTTTGCGCGCAACGGTTAATTTTTTCGCTCCGAACGTTGTGGCGTCAAGTTCACGATTTTCATAAAAAATCAAAACGTTGTCGCCGTTTTTTTCATTCTTTTCCAGATAGGCGAGCAAACCTTTGAAAATAGCTTCTTCGCGGTGGCTGAACAGCCCTTCCACAATGATGAGGCGTTTCTGCGCCAAAAGCGACTGCGCCGCCGCCTTGGCGTTGAGCTCGTCAATGGTGAGCTTTTCACCGTCAAGCATGATGACGTTATCGCCGTGCGGGTCGCGCTGTTTTTTGAATTGCTCAATGAGCTGGTTTAATTTTTGCCGGCTGTGAAAAGCGTCCGGGCCGTGTAAAAATAAAATCATAGTATCACCTTTTCTATGTTACTCATTTCTTGTTTTAAAAACTTTTCGCCCAGCTGCTTAAACGCAGTCGTATCATCAGTCGTGCAAAATTGCACTCTCGGGTTTTGAGTTGCTTGTAGCGCAAGTTCCGGATGACGCTCTAAATAATCTGCCAAACTTTTAGCTACAACCTCGCCCGGGTTTGGCACGAACACGCGTTTAGTCATAATGCGGAGAATTTGCGGGAGCAAAAACGGATAGTGGGTACAGGCCAAAATCAAAGCTTGCACCTGCTTTTGTTTCAGCGGCCGCAGATACTTTTTTAAAATCATCGCTGTTTCCGGCCGGCTCAACCAACCTTCTTCAATCAGCGGTACGAGCAGCGGCGCGGCTTGCTGAAAAATTTCTAACCTTGGTTTGAGATTACGCAATTCCGTAAGATAAGCATTGGATTCAACAGTTGCCCGCGTGCCCAATATTCCTACGCGCTGAATTTTAGCATGTTTAGTTATTTCTTCAACCAACGGCCGAATAACGCCCAGCACTCTTTTTTCTGGGTGGTGTTCGGGCAGATACTCTTGCTGAATTTTGCGCAATGCTTCGCTGGAGGCGGTGTTACAGGCCAAAATAATCAGCCGGCAATGGCGGGAAAACAAAAAATCAACCGCTTCCCGCGTATACTGATAAATTGCCGCTTGTGATTTATTGCCATAGGGCGCGCGGGCGTTGTCGCCTAAATAAATATAATCATAATTTCGTAGAGACGCATGGCCATGCGTCTCTACATTTAAAATAGATTTTAAAATTGTCAGGCCGCCCAGGCCGGAGTCAAAGATGCCAATCATAATGTTCAACTGAGGCAGGATGTATTAGGATCGTAAAACCGCTCTTTTAAACTGTTCGCCTCTGTCTTTATAATTTTTAAAAATGCCAAAACTGGCGCAGGCCGGAGCCAGTAAAATAACATCACCTGGTTGGGAAAACCTTTCAGCTGCCGCGACCGCCTGCTTCATGTCAGGCGCCGTATGTACGTGTTTGAATTTAGCTGCGTTCAGCGCAATTTTTATCTCACGCGATCCTTTCCCTGGCAAAAGCACTATCTCGTGAACACATTTTTTGACCTCGCCGGCAAAACTGCTAAAATCCGAGGCCTTGCTTGCGCCGCCGGCAAGCAGCAGAATGTGCCCGGGCTCAAACGAGTTCAGGGCGGTGATACTTGCCTCCGGTGTGGTGGCAAACGAGTCATTGTAGTAGCGGCGGTTGTCTTTTACGGCGACGAGCTCCAGCCGGTGTTCCAGCCCATTGAACGCGGCGATGCTTTTTTTGATTTGTCCGCGGGAGATGCCGACGATGCGCGCGACTGTCTGGGCGGCGGCGATATTTCTTTTGTTATGGCTACCCACGAGCGGGGTCGGCAGAGCCAAACTGCCGAAGTAACGCACGCGTGAAGGAATTTTTTCGTGGCGTAATTTTTCTCGCAACTCTTCGGAGACAACCAAAAAATCCCGTTTGTTTTGGTGAGTAAAAATAACGGCCTTTGCCTCCCAGTATGCGGCGAGTGTTTTGTGGCAGTTGGGATTGAGCGGGTCGGCGGCCGCGAGGTGTTCGGGGAAAAAATTGGTGATGACGGCGATATGCGGCGACAAGTGCAAATCCTCCAGCTGAAAACTGGAAAGCTCCAACACCACCCAGTCGTCCGGCTTTATTTTTTTAAAAAAAGAAAACAGCGGCACGCCGATGTTGCCGCCGAAATGCACACGCTTGCCCGCGTCTTTCAGAATTTGAAAAATTAAACTGGCTGTCGTGCCCTTGCCCTTGCTGCCGGTTACGCCGATGATATTTTTACTTGGACAGAGGTCAAAAAAAATTTTGGCCGGTGAAGAAACGGTCACCCCGGCCATCATGGCTCTGATAATATTTTTATTAAACAGCGGGTAGCCGGCGATGCGGAAGATAATGTCGTATTTATCTAAATCGCGGTCGTAATTTTTGCCCAGTTTCCACCTCACCCCGTGCCCTCTCCTTATTAAGGAGAGGGTGCCGGAGGCGGGTGAGGTTATATTTTGGCGCGCGTCGCAAACAAAAAATTCGGCTCTGAGTTTTTTCTGCAGCAAAAACATCAGCAGGGCGTAATTTTCAATACCCAACCCCAGGAAACAAATTTTTTTGTTGGTTAAATCGTTGAGGGTCACAAATTTATAAAATTAAACGAATGGTTTTTGGCAAACGTAAAACATGCAATCTCTACTTGGCAATTTTTTGTCCCGGTCAACTATTTCGTTTCTTAATTTCATCAGCACTACTAAAAAACCAATCTGCTCCAGCTGCATTTTTACCCTGTTTACATTGGGGATATGGATAAATTGTTTTGTCAGGTAGGGCGCTGATGAATCGCGTTTAAAAAACACATCGCCAAATTCTATCTCGTCTATTTTAAATCCCAACGGCTTGAGAATATAAATTCTTATCCCTTGCTTGAACCAAAGCCAGAAGTAACCGTGCCAAATTCGCTTATGCGTGGTAAAAATAAAATGGCCGCCGGGCATTAAAACGCGCCAAATTTCTTGCAAAGCATTCAGCCGTTCGGTCTCGCTTGGGATCATTGTCCAGCCGTTGAAGGAAAACAAAACGTTGTTAAAAGATGCTTCGTTAAAATGTAAATTAGTCGCATCACCCTCTTGGTAGTTAATTGTTTTCCCCTGTTCGGCGGCAATGATTTTGGCAATGGCAACAAAGCGGGGTGTTAAGTCAACCCCAATAATTTTATATCCTTTGTTAAATAAAGGCAAAGTTGTCCGGCCCGTGCCGCAGCCCAAATCTAAAATTGATGAGCCCGATTTAAAGTACTCATCAATTAATATTTCTTCGCTCGCCCACAGCTCTTGTGTCGCTTCTTTGGCGTATTTTTCCACGACCGCCGGGCTGGAAAATTCAGCGACGACTAATTGTTTTAATTTTTGCGGTTGCGACATATTTTAACTTCTTACTTCTAACTTCTTACTTTCCGACTTCTTCCATCTCTTCCCAATTTTCCCCTACCTCCACTTCCGCGATAATCGGCACTTTAAGTTTTATCACTTTTTCCATTTCTGCTTTTACGATTGCCGCCACTTTTTTAACAAAATCATCTTTGACTTCAATCACCAGTTCATCATGCACTTGAAGTAATATCTTACTATCTTCTCCGAATTTGGCAAGGGCGTTATGCACGTTAATCATCGCGATTTTCATAATGTCCGCGGCCGTGCCCTGCAGCGGCGTGTTAATCGCGGTGCGTTCGGCCGCCTTGCGGATTTGAATGGTGGAGGAATGAATTTCCGGGATTTGGCGCGTGCGGCCGAACAATGTTTTCGCGTAGCCGGCCGTTTGCGCGGTTTTGATGCAGTCGTCAATATATTTTTTAACGCCAGTGTAAGTCGCGAAATATTTATCAATGAACTCCTTGGCGCGCCATTGCGGAATGTCCGCGGTCTGTGATAGCCCAAAGGCGCCTTGGCCGTAGATAATGCCAAAATTCGTTGCTTTGGCTTCGCGGCGCATCGCGGGCGTGACTTTATCAAGCGATACTTCGTTAATCGCGGCCGCGGTGGCGGCATGAATGTCTTCGCCCGCCTTGAACGCGGCAATCATCTTGGCATCGCCGGACATCGCGGCCGCGAGGCGCAGTTCAATCTGCGAATAATCGGCGGAAATAAGTTTGTAGCCGCGGCGGGCGATAAAAGCGCGGCGGATTTTTTTACCCTCGTCGGTGCGCGCGGGAATATTTTGCAAATTGGGTTCGGACGAAGACAGCCGGCCGGTCGCGGTGATGGTTTGGTTAAAACTGGTATGCACGCGGCTGGTTTTGTCCGCGAGTTTTGGCAAAGATTCAATATAGGTATTTTGCAGTTTAGCGAGTTCGCGGTAGCGCACTATCAAATCAATTATTTCGTGCTGGCCGCGCAGTTTATATAATTCATCCGCGCCGGTGGAATAGCCGGTTTTAGTCCGTTTAATTAAGTGCGTAGGGATATTTAATTTATCAAATAGCACTTCCTGCAGTTGCTGGGTGGAATTAACGTTAAAATTTTTGCCCGCTAGTTTTTGAATTTGGCGTTCCAATTCTTGCAATTCTTTGGCAAAAATTTTTTCCAAATTAGCCAAGTAAGGAATATCTAGCTTTATCCCCGTTTTTTCCATTTCTACCAAAACGCGCACCAGCGGCATTTCAATGTCATGGAACAGTTTATTTAATTTTTGCCTCTTCAGTTCCGGCGCGAATTTTTGATACAACCGAAAAGTGAAATCCGCGTCTTCACAGGAATATAGCCCCAGCCGTTCAACCGGCACTTCCCCAAAACTTATTTTATTTCGGCCGGTACCGAGCAAATCTTCTTTGGAAATTTTTTGGTAGTTTAAATAGTTGAAACTCGCGGTATCCAAACTATGCTGGCGCGTGCCCGGGTTTAATAAATACGAAGCAATCATCGTGTCAAAATAAATTCCTTCAACCGCTATGCCGTTACTTTCCATAACTTCCACGTCAAATTTGGCATTGTGGCAGATTTTTTTAATTTTGCTGTTTCCAAAAATCAAACTGAATTCTTTAGCGACAAAATCAACCTTAAGGCCGCCAGCCGTTAAATTATCTTTAGATTGTTTTTTAGTATCAAATAATGTCTGGTTTCTGATTTCTGGTTTCTGATTTCTGATTTGAATATAATATGCTTGGCCTTCCTTCCACGAGAAACTAATTCCCAATAATTGCGCTTCCAGTGAATTAAAATTGGCCGTTTCCGTGTCAAAAGCGAATTCGGTTTGTTTTTTTAATTCTGTTAAAAATTTTTTAAATTTTACCTCATCATCAACAATTTGATATTTAAAATTATTCTGCACATACGTGAATTTATTTTGTTCGTCGTCCGCGGTTTTATTCACCGGCTGGAGTTTTTTGGTCAGTTCCTGCAAGCGGGGCAAAAGCGAGCGGAATTCCAGTTCGTTAAAGACGCGCACGACTTCATTCATGTCAAAATCGCGCGTTTTGGCTTTGTCCAAATCAAAATCAATCGGTACATCGCAAATAATCGTCGCTAATTTTTTGCTTAGCAGCGCCTTATCTTCATGTTCTTTTAATAATTCCAGCGTCCTTGATTTTATTTTTTTTGCCGCCGCCGGTTTATCAAGCTGGCTGTACAAATTTTCCAGCGTGCCAAACTTAAGCAACAAATCAATCGCGCCTTTTTCGCCGATGCCCGGCACGCCCGGAATATTGTCGGACGGGTCGCCGCGCAGGGCTTTATAATCAACCATCTGTTCCGGTTTTAAACCGTTAAAACGCTGTTCGACTTGTTTGGCGTCGTAAAGCAGACTGTCCGACAAACCGTGGCTCATGGTATAAACTTTTGTGTGTCCGTCAACTAATTGTAAAGTGTCCAAATCACCAGTGACGATGATTGATTCTATGCGTAGAGACGCATGATTATGCGTCTCTACCTGTTTTGAAATGGTGCCGATTAAATCGTCGGCTTCATAGCCTTGCTGTTCAAAAATAGGAATATTAAAAGCGGACGCGACACCTTTGACGCGGCCGATTTGCGCATACAATTCATCCGGCGCTTTCACGCGCTTCGCTTTGTACTCTTTGTATTCCTCGTGCCGGAACGTCGGGCCTTTTTTATCCAGCGTTAAGACAACATACTCGGGCTTAAATTCTTTCAACGCTTTTAATAAGACCATGGTAAAACCATAAACCGCGTTGGTGATTTCCCCGGTTTTGGTTTTCATCGTGGTCGGCAGGGCGTGGAAACTGCGGTGAATCAGCGCGTTGCCGTCGATGATTAAGAGTTTTTGTTTTGACTGGGACATTTTGATAATTTTAATAACTTTACTCCCCCACAAATTTACAAATCCGCTACTAATATTACGAATAGAATTTGTATTGTTGGTAGCTGATTTGTTGATTTGTGGGGCAATGTTAGTGTAACATTTTGGAGGTAAAAATACAAAAAACACGCCTGTGAAGCGTGAATTTTTGTGGACAATGTAGGACTCGAACCTACGACCCCCTCGGTGTAAACGAGGTGCTCCCCGCCCGCATCGCTGCGCTTTGCTTGCGAAGCGTTGCGGGCGGGTAACCAGCCGAGCTAATTGACTCTTATGGGATATTTTAGTGGACGATGTGGGATTCGAACCTACGACCTTCTCGGTGTAAACGAGACGCTCTAACCAGCTGAGCTAATCGTCCGGAAATTAGTGTAGCGAACTGCGTGCTCTAACTCCACCCGCCCGAATTCTCGGGCGGGCAAGACTGAGCTAATTGTCCAAATTTATTTCTTACAACGCAATTAGCATAACAAAAAGATGCCCTTCTGGCAACTTCTTTCCCTGCGCAAAACGCCTCTGGCATTATTCTTTTTCTTTTGTTATTATACTTAAAGAACACATTAAACACTACCTGCAACTATGCTCGCAAGCCAAGCCATCAAGCTCGTATCACCCAATTTCAGCGATATCTACGCGCCGAGCATTGAAATTGGAAAATTCCCGGACGGCGACTGCCACGTGCGCATTCCCAACCTCGCCGCCTGCCGGGGCCAGGACGTCGCTATTTTTCACCGGCTGTATCCGGACCAAAATGATTCTCTGATAGAACTGCTTCTCATGCTTGACGCGCTCAAGTACGAACAGACGCGTTCCATTACCGTCGTTTCACCCTATCTGCCCTACGCACGGCAGGACAAACAAACCGTAGACGGTGAAATCGCCAGCGCACACGTCATTTGCAACCTCCTGGCCCGCAGCGGCGCCAGCCGCTTCGTCACCTTTGATTGCCATTTTTTAAATGAGGAGGGCGAAATTGACTACGGAGAATTAAAAATAAAAAATATCTCCCTGCGCGATGATTTGATTGCGCACGCCCGCGCGCTCTTCGGCGGCCAGCCGTTTGAAATCATCGGACCGGATGACGGCGCGGCCTACCTCGTAGCTAAAAGCGGCGGGCAACACTTCAAAAAGGTGCGCGAGGCCTACCGCGATGACAAAATCGCCTATCGCGACATCGCCACCATGGACGGCGAGTGCGCCGTCAACGGTAAAAACGTCATGCTTTTGGATGATATGATTAGTAGCGGCGCAACCATGATACGGGCTTTGGAAAAAATCATGGAGGGCGGCGCTAAAAAAGTCATCTGCGCCGCCACGCACGGACTATTCTTATATAACTGTCTGGACCGGCTGCGCAAACGCGCGGCCGCGGTCTATGCCTCGGACAGCATCGTGTCCGACCAGACCGCCGTATCCATACGCGCCAAACTTGAGGCGTTATACGCGCCCATGGACACGCTGTTCTAAATTTTTCTATGCTGCACCAGCCCTTCTACGACCCGGCCAAATCATACGAAGAAAATTTTCAGAGCGGCCCGTTCGGCGCTTTTGCCGATGGCGTGGTGATAGAGGACTCCGGCGAACCGTCACATGAATTCTTGGGAGTGAAGCTTCACTCCCTTTTTGGTATCCCGGCCGGTCCGCTTTTGAACAGCCGCTTTGTCAAAGCCGCGTTGCGCAAAGGCTTTGACATCGCAACCTACAAAACCGTGCGCACCACAGCCTGCCCCTGCCATGCCTGGCCGAACGTGCTGGCGGTCAAACTTGACGGGGATTTAACCCTGCAGAAAGCGCAAACGCCGCTCGCGGCTGATCAAAACTATTGCGAACCGCTCTCCATTACCAATTCGTTCGGCGTGCCTTCGCGAGAACCTGACTTCTGGCAGCCGGACTTGGCTGACGCCGTTGCGGCGGCCGAATGCGGACAAGTGGTCGTGGGCAGTTTTCAGGGCACAGCTACCGGCGGCAACGAGCAAGACTACGTCAATGATTTTGCGCACGCGGCGCGCTTGGTAAAAGAAACCGGCTGCAAAATTTTGGAGGTAAATTTGAGCTGCCCTAACGAAGGCGCCGCGAACCTGCTCTGCTTTGACATCGCGCGCGCGCAAAAGGTGGTGAGCGCCATCAAAAATGAAATCGGCAACACCCCCCTCATCATCAAAATCGCCTACATTGCCGACGACGCGCTCCTGACACAGCTCGTGCGCGCCGTGGAAAAAACCGCTGACGCCATTGAGGCCATCAATACCATTCCAGCCGCAATCGTTAATCAGAGCGGCCAGCCGGCTCTGCCCGGACAAAATCGTCTGCGCAGCGGCGTCTGCGGCAGCGGCATCAAGTGGGCCGGACTCGCGATGGCGGCAAAACTCAAGGCATTGCGCGGAGACCTCTACGCGCGTTATACTATTATCGGCGTCGGGGGCGTCATGAACGCAGGGGATTATCAAGACTATAGGAAGGCCGGAGCCGACGCGGTATTGTCAGCCACGGGCGCGATGTGGAACCCGTACCTGGCGCAGGATATTAAAAATTATTAAATTACTTTATGGAGAGAGAGAAAACAATCGCTGAAATGTTATTGCGTATCCACGCGGTAAAAGTCAGCGTTAATCCTCCGTTTACCTGGAATACCGGTTTGCGTACTCCTCTGTACACTGACAATCGCTTGCTTATCTCCTACCCCAAGGAACGAACGGTTGTCATCAACGGGTTTAAAGAGTTGATTGCTGAAAACAATGTAATCTTTGACGTTATAGCCGGAACGGCAACCGCCGGCATCCCCTGGGCGGCTTTTCTGGCAATTGAACTGGGCAAACCCATGGTGTACGTGCGGGCGCAGCCGAAAGATTACGGCGCAGCCAAACAAGTGGAAGGAATAATGGAAAAAAAATCCCGGGTGCTTATCGTGGAAGATTTGATATCCACGGGCCGAAGTTCTCTGACGTCAGCAGCGGCCTGTCAGAGAGAATATGACGCCGATGTCGTTGCGGTTATAGCAATTTTTAATTACCAAATGGAAAAAGCTAAACAGGCTTTCGCTGACGCGCGCATAAACCTTTTTAGCTTGAGTAATTTTACTACGCTCATAACTGTGGCTGCGGAAGCTCACTATCTGAACGAGCAAGAAAAGCAAAGTGCTCTTGCCTGGAGCAATGACCCAGACGCCTGGCACGAAGCGCACCGGTAATTTTTTTTATACCAAAATGATTATAGATAAATACAACCAGCGAGCGGATGCCGCCAGCTCACTTGTGTGCGTCGGGCTGGACCCTGACTTTGACAAACTGCCGGAACGTTTTAAACAAATGGAGTATCCGCAGTTTGCATTCAATAAATGGATTATTGAACAGACGGCTGAATTTGCCGCGGCCTTCAAACCAAACAGCGCCGCCTACGAAGTGCGGGGTGCCGCGGGCTGGCAGGAACTTAAAATGACGATGGATTATTTGCGTCAAAACCATTCGAGCGTTTTTACCATCTGCGACGCCAAGCGCGGCGACATTGGCTACACGAGCGAGCTGTACGCCAAGGCTATTTTGGACGTTTTGGGTTTTGACGCTCTGACGCTCCAGCCGTATTTGGGCGAGGATGCCCTGCGGCCGTTTTTGGACCGCGCCGACAAAGCCGGTATTATTTTGTGCCGCACCTCCAACCCGGGCGCGGGCGAATTTCAAGACTTGGAATGCGGGGGAAAAAAAATCTGGCAAATCGTCGCCGAAACAGTCAGCCAAAAGTGGGATCGCAACGGCAACTGTATGTTGGTGGTGGGCGCGACCTACCCAGCCGAATTAGCCGCCGTGCGAAAAATTGTCGGCGAGATGACCCTGCTCGTTCCCGGCATCGGCACGCAGGGCGGCAGTGTGGCCGAGGCCGTGGCGGCTGGATTAAATTCTGAAAAAAAAGGCATAATTATAAATTCTTCCAAAGCAATTATTTTTTCCGAAAACCCGGCGGCGGAAGCCAAAAAACTGCGTGATGAAATTAACCAATACCGCTAAGTGCGTATTTACATTGACAGCGGTTTGCCGTCTTGCTATCCTGTATCACAATGTGTAAAAATTATCACTTAACTAAAAATTTTTCAAAAGCCCCTGCCCGTTTCGGGAGAGGGGTTTTATTTTATTTACTAACTCTCCGCCATGACTGAACATACCGGCGCACAGCCGTGGAATTTAAAACAGCAATTTTTAGCCGCGGTGCAAGAGCGTGGCGGCTGGGTAAATACCCATGCTCATTTTGACAAAGCCTTTTACATTTCAAAAGACGGCTTGGCTCAATCAATGGTTGATATGGAGGCGAAGTGGAACATGAGCGACGGCATGAAGCGCGCCGCCACGCCTGCGCAAATTGAAGAGCGCATCAAAACGGCGCTGGATATTTTAGTGGCGCAGGGCTGTAAATTGACCTGCACGTTTGTAGACGCCTACGACGCCGTCGGGCACAAAGCCATAGATGCCGCGCTCAAGGTGAAAGCCGAGTACCAAGACCGCATCACCATGCTCATTGCCACTCAGCCGCTGGGCGGTCTCATTGATGCGGCGGCGCGCGATTTGTATGAGGCCATTACCGCCAAAGCCGACATTGCCGGCGGCCTGCCCTCCAAAGATCGGCCGCGCGACGACGAGAGTTTAAACACGCTCTTTGCCATTGCCAAAAATTTAAACAAACCGCTTCACGTGCATATTGACCAGGAAAATAATCCAAATGAAAAAGACACTGAGAAATTACTCAATGCCGTTGAAAAACACGGCTATGAAGGCCGGGTCGTAGCCGTGCATACCGTTTCCACCGCGGCCCAGCCCAAAGAGTACCGCACGGAGCTTTACAAAAAAATAGCGGCTGCCGGCATGGGAGTTTCGTGCTGCCCTTCAGCCGTGTTAAGTATGCGGCAATTAGACCAGTACCAGTCGCCGGTACACAACAGCATCGCCAACGTGCCGGAAATGCTTGCGGCAGGCGTCACAGTGGGTTTAGGCGTAGACAACATTGCCGATTTTTATATGCCGTTTGTTGACGGTGATATGTGGACCGAGATGCGTATGCTGCAGGAGGCCTGCCGCTTCTACGACTTTGACGCCCTGCTCGCCATCGCAACCGACAACGGCCAAAAACTCCTTTCCTATCGCTAACACTAATTTATTAACCTCTCATTTCTATGGCAAAACTTTGGCAAGGAAAAACAACCACCCTGCACCCGCTGGTTGAAAAATATACGGTCGGCAACGACTACATTTTGGACATGCGGCTTCTGCCCTTTGACATTGAAGCGAGCAAAGCGCACGCCGCCGCGCTCGTCAAGGCGAAGGTTTTAAAAAAAACCGAGTATCAAAAATTGGTAAAAGGCCTCAACGAAATTTTAGCCCTGCACCAGAGCGGAAAATTTGTCATCCAGCAATCGGACGAGGACTGCCACACCGCCATTGAAAATTATTTGACAAAAAAATATGGCGACCTGGGCAAGAAAATCCATACCTGCCGCAGCCGCAATGACCAGGTGCTCGTGGCCACCAGGCTCTACACCCGCAAAAAACTCAAGCAGGTCAGCAGTGAGCTCATCAAGCTGCAGCGGGTCTTTTTGACTATGGCAAAAAAATACGAATTTCTCCCCATGCCCGGCTACACGCACACGCGGCGGGCCATGCCCTCCTCCATCGGCCACTGGGCGGCCGCCTACGTTGAAGAGCTCATTAACGACCATATGCTTTTGGAAACGGCTTACAAGCTCAACGACCAAAACCCCATGGGCGCCGCAGCCGGCTTTGGCGTCAACCTGCCCTTGGACAGAAAATTGACCACTAAGCTTTTGGGCTTTCAGCGCCTGCAAGTAAATTCACTTTATGCCATCAACAGCCGCGGCACGACCGAGAGTTTCATCCTCTCGGTCGTGACAAAGATCGTCATGACGCTGGGACGGCTCGCGAACGAAATGATTTGGTTCACCACGCCGGAATTCAATTACTTCAACCTGCCCGCGGAATTCACTACCGGCTCATCCATCATGCCGCAAAAGCGAAATCCGGATATTTTTGAAATCGTCCGCAGCAATGTCAACGTCATCGTGGCCCTGCAAACCCAGGTCAAAGACATTTCCAAAAATCTTATCTCGGGCTACAATCGCGACACCCAGCTCACCAAAGAGCCGCTCATCAAGGGCTTGGGCATCGCGCGCCGCAGCCTTGAGGTCTGCGCCTTGGTCATGTCAAAAATCAAGCCCAACCGCGCGGTGCTGATGAAATCGCTTTCGCCGGAATTTTTCGCCGTGCACGAAACCAACCGTCTGGTGAAAAAAGGCATGGCCTTCCGCGACGCCTACCGGCACGTGAAAGAGCACCTCGCGGATTTAAAAATTGAAGATCCGGTCAAGGCGCTCAAAGAGGTTGTCTCCTTAGGCGGGCCGGGAAACTTGCGGCTCGCGGACTACAAAGTCAGCAAGCAACTGTAACGACAAAACAAAAAAGGCCTGCCCAGAAACGGCGGGTCTTTTTTACTGGTGCTGTAATTATACACTTTGCGCGAATTCATTTTGAACGAAACTGACCGCCTCCGCGGAGTTTATCCCGCACCAAGCTTGCTCTGGTGCGGGGCTTTGACAGAACGCTCGGGTGCGGCGGAATGCCCCCCCCTATTCCGCCATGCCCTTGTTCGGACGGACGGAATTTTGAGCGGAATTGATAATCTCATTTAGAGATTATCAATTTTTGTCAGATGATTCAACAACATCTTTTATATTTTTTACCACTTCCGCATTGGCACGGATCATTTCGACCCACTTTCATGTTGGGCTGGGGATAACTTGCATTTGCATACTTTCGATTTACTTTCTATAATATCACTATGGTAACAAAAAGGCAAAAAGAAGCCCTCGATTTTATAACCGACTATCAAGGGCGGAAAGGATATGCCCCCTCTCTTGACGAGATACGCAAGAAATTAAAACTCTCGTCGGTTTCAACGGCTCATTTTCACGTTTCCAAGCTCCGCGATTTGGGACTTTTATCCAAAAAAGAAAACAAGCCGCGCTCTATTGAAGCGTTTGGTCGCGAGACAATGGTAAAAATTCCTCTTTTGGGGATTATTGCCGCCGGTCAACCAATAGAGGCAATACAAACTAAAGAAATGATTGCTGTTCCCAAAAGTAAAATCCCATCATCGTCAGAAGTTTATGCTCTCCGCGTAGTCGGGAGTAGTATGATTGACGAAAATATAAACGATGGCGATGTGGTTTTAGTGCGCCAACAAGAAACTGCCGAAAACGGACAAAAAGTGGTGGCTCTCATAGACAATCACGAAGCAACACTAAAGAAATTTTACAAAGAGAGGGGGCATATCCGATTACAACCGGCCAATAAAAATATGGAGCCGCTTATTTTCAGAAATGGACGGGGTGTTTCAATACAAGGAATTGTGCTTGATGTTATTCGCGAAGAAGTAAGATCGCCGATACAGTTTCCTGAATACAAGGAAACTAAAAAATATAGCGAGTTACCGCTAAATAAAATTATTTGTGGTAATGCAATAGAAGTCATGCAAGCAATGCCTTCCGATTGCGTAGATCTCGTAGTTACTTCTCCTCCATATGATGAGTTAAGAAACTATAACGGCTACTCTTTCGATTTTGAAGGTATGGCAAAGGGCTTGTTTCGAGTTATCAAAAAAGGCGGCGTTTTGGTGTGGGTTGTTGGCGACAAAATAAACAAGGGAAATAAAAGCTTTACAAGTTTTAAGCAAGCTCTGTTTTTTCAGAGTTTAGGTTTTAATGCTCACGATGTCATGATTTATAGAAAAAAAAATACTCCTTTCATGCGATCTAATGCTTACACAAATTGCTATGAATTTATGTTTGTTTTCAGTAAAGGTTCTCCCAAAACCTTTGACCCCTTGAAAACAAAAACCGTACGACAGGGTCAAGAAATGCTCCCATTCAATAAAAAAGCAGATGGAATAAATAAGAAAACAAAAGGCGAACTAAAACCAGAAAAGACCTTAACGAACATATGGGATTATGCTGTAGGGTATGGCGGCTCAACTAGCGATAAGATTGCTTTTCAACACACCGCAATATTTCCAGAAAAGTTAGCGGAGGATCATATTCTTTCGTGGACAAAAACGGGAGATGTTGTTTTCGATCCAATGTGTGGCTCTGGGACAACCTGCAAAATGGCCGCGATAAATAAGCGCCATTATATTGGATGCGATATTTCAAAAGAGTATGTCGAACTTACGAAGAAAAGACTTAAAAACTTTGATCTCTAATAGCTCTTCTTTAGAAATTCAATCGCACTTTTTAGTAACTCCACATCGTCCTTGAAACGTCCTATACCGGTATTACAACTATCGCATATCCAGCCACCCGGCTTTCCGGTGTGGTGATCATGTTCTAGCACTACTTTGCTGGTTACACCAGCTATCGTTCTTTTCTTACAAATTGGACATACAAAGGGTTCATTAACAGGTTTTTCTTTCAGCCATTTGATCCTATCGGTTCGAGATATTCCAGCTCCCTCCATTTTTATTCTGCAATCTTTACATGATGGCCGCCTTACCGACCTGTTATTTATTGCGTTCTGATTCTTGGCGAACTCCTTAGTTTTTTTAAGTTTATGACAGACATTACAAATCTTCTTAGAAAATCCGTCTCCTGTTTTTCTTACGTCTATAACTTCAAAGTCATCTACACCTAATTCGACTTGTTTCCAAATGCGAATAAAAAAGATGGAGGCATGGTTTTTGTTTTCAGATTTTATAACGCCAATATCACCCTTCTCAACCATAATTTCTTGAGGGGCTACAATATCTTTTTTGGCAACGACAAATTTGTTTGATGATTTAGTCATTTTAGGAAATAATCGGCTGGCTTATTGTAAATTGCCGCAAATTTTTTCATCTCCGCCACATCAAGCCGTCTTTCGCTGGATTCAATTTTTGAGATATAGGATTGTGGCTTGCCGAGTTTATCGGCTACCGCTTGTTGGGATAGATCGGCCTCAATACGTGCCTTTTTCAAGCGTTCTATGATTTCCTTATAATCTTTTGAGTACACTGATGTGTTCATACTTGTTTGTATTATATATCCTATTGTGGTATAATCCCAAAATGGGATTATTGATTTTAGGAAGTTCCATAACCTTGCCCGCGCACTGGGAGGGTGGGGTAAAAAAAAGTATAATGCCGGCGCCAAAATTTCCGTCCGTTCCCGCAAAAACTAGGTTCGCGCATTTTTAAACAAAGAGCGCCAACAAAAAAGACCTGCCAAGAAATGGCGGGTCTTTTTAACGCCTGTTCAGATTATGGTGCCCAGAGGGAGACTCGAACTCCCAAGGCCTTGCGGCCGCTACCACCTCAAGGTAGTGCGTCTACCAAATTTCGCCATCTGGGCTTATAGCCATTATACCAAAAAAGGCGGCGGCAATCACGACACGATCGCCACTGCCTTTTGTTTTCTTCCGGCAATCACTATATTCCCAACGCCACGTTTTTCAGCCGCCGTTTAAATTTACGTTTCGGATTTTTGAGAAAATTCAATTTGGCGCGGCGCACGCGTGCCTGCTTTTTTATTTCAATTTTGGTAATGGTCGGCAGATGCAGCGGAAATATTTTTTCCACGCCCACGCCGTCGGTTACTTTGCGCACGGTGATAGACGCGCCGGGCTCGTTGCCGTGTTTTGCGGCAAGCACCAAACCTTCAAAGTACTGCAGACGCTCTTTTTCTTCGCCCTTAGTGTTTGTTTCTTTTATTTTTTGGTACACGCGCACGGTCATGCCGGGCTTGATTTGCGGTTTCTCTGTTTCCGGCTTTTTTTCATCAGGCATAAATATTGAATATTAATATTGGGATAATTTTCACTTAAACTATAGTATAACATCGGCTATTTTTTGTCAATGATTAGGGTATTCTTTATAACGTCAGACACTTCTGTGATTGCCTCTGCCGGCTGTCCGGTATGATTAATTATTTGATAGTCAAAAAATTTTGCCTGCATCAATTCATTTTGCGCGTTACGCAGGCGCAGTTCCAATTCTTCCGGCTTGGTGTTGCGGGCGCGCAGGCGGCGCTCCAACTCTTCCCAGGAATCCGGTTTGATAAAAATTAAAATTGTGTCGGGATAGTGTTGTTTTAAGCAGAGCGCGCCTTGCACATCAATAACCGCCAACGGCAGATGGTTATTTTTTTGAATGCGTTCAACTTCTGATTTTAATGTGCCATAGCGCATGCCGTGCACGGTAAATGTTTCCAAAAATTCATTATGAGCGATTTTATCTTTAAAAGCATCATCGGTTAAAAAGTAGTAGTGCACGCTATTCACTTCGCCCGAACGCGGCGCGCGCGTCGTACAGCTGATGGTTTCTTCCACGACCGGCAGCATTTTTTTCACGCCATCAATGACGGTATTTTTGCCGACGGCGGAGGGGCCTGAGATGACAAAAAGTCTATTCATAAATAAAGTTACATTTTAACTAGATGGAGTAATGAAGTCATCACTTCACTTCCTGCAAAATACTTTTCAACTCTGGCGGCAGCTCAATGCTAAATTCTTGTCGGCGGTTTTGCAAATCGTCAAACCCCAAGACACACGCGTGCAGCCAAATTCTTCCCAGCCCGAGTTTTTTATTCAGCTCTTTGGTTGTACGCGTGCCGTACAGGTCATCGCCGACGATGGGGTGGCCGTAGGCCGCGAGGTGTACCCTAATCTGGTGCGTGCGTCCGGTTTTGATTACAACGTCAAGCAGGGTGTAGTTGATGAATTTTTGTTTAATAAAAATTTCCGTAACGGCGCGGCGGCCCGCCAAGCCGGCGGGCAAGCCATCCTGATTTGCCGGCCGAGCCGCCATTTTGTAGCCTTTGGCGCTGCGCGCGATGGCAAAGGTAATCTCATCGTGTTCTTTTTCAATAGCGCCGTAGACTAACGCGAGATATTTTTTTGTCACGGTTCGGGCCTGAAATTGCTCTTTCAAACTTTCAAACATGTCTTGCGTTTTGGCAATCACCATGGCCCCTGACGCTTCTTTGTCTAACCGGTGCACAATGCCCGGACGCAGGGGATCATCGCCGATTTTGCGCAAGGCCGGATATTTTTTTTCCAGCGCATCTGTAAGTGTCGGCTCCGTAATCCCGTTGCCGCCGTGGACAATCAAACCGGCCGGTTTGTTGATGACGAGGTAATCGTTGGTTTCAGCGATAATTTGCAAAGCAGGTGTTTTTTTGTTTTCGCGTAGAGACGCAAGATTTTGCGTCTCTACACTCTGGATTTTTATTTCGTCTCCGTCTTTTAGTTTATAATGAGCACTGGCGATTTTCTCATTGACAAAAATCTGTCCGGCCTTCACCATCTTTTGCGCCTGCGCGCGCGACACCGCCAATTTTTCCGCCAAAAAAACATCAAGGCGCTGGTCGGCTTCAGATTGTCGTATTTTAAAATCTTTCATAATTTAATTTTGTATCATTTTTCTCAAATCATTCCTGGCCAGCAGGTACAGCATTACACTGTATAAAATCCCTGCTACGATGATAGCCGGAACAACTGCTAAATTAAAAAAGTATAGCCCCAAACCCATTACCGCGCAAGCCAAGACCGCCTTAAGGCTAACGATAAAATTGGGAATGAAACGCGTGTAGTAGTACGTAATGCCAAAAATCAAGAGAGCAATGGCAACTTCAGAGTAAATCGTTACGGCGGCCGCGCCAAAGTACGAGTACTGGGGAATAAAAATCAAATAGCCGGTTAGCGCGGTAACAGCGACAAAGATATAAGCCCAAATGGTTTGCTTTTGTTTTTCAATGGCAATAATCACGTGGGAAAAAATCACGCCTAAATAAATCGCGGCCGCGGCAAAAATCAGCATCTGCAAAATGGCGCCGGAGGCAAAAAATTCCTTACCGGCAACGAGGCGCATCAGGGGCGCGGCTACAAACTGTGCGCCGACTGCAAGCGGCAGGGCGATGATGGCCATGACGTCAAAAGAATGCTGGATGATGGCTTTGAACCCAGCATCGTTTTTGCTCTTTAACGCGCCGGTCAGTTGCGGCAAGGCCAGACCGGCCAAAATAAACGGCAAAGTCACCAAAATATCAATGACGCGGTAAGCCGCGCCGTACAAACCGACTACGGTTTCGGATTGCAAGAGCGACAAAATCAGCGTGTCGGCTTTGAGATAAATAATATTGAAAGTAATGGTAATGGCAATGGGCCAGCACAGCCGGACAATGTCGCGCCAAATTTTCGCGTCAACGGCAAAACGAATTTTTATATAGGGCAATGACAAAAAGTAATTGATAAAAAATTGGGCGATTGAGGCAAGCGTGGTCGCGGCCACAATTCCTTGCAAGCCCCACTGTAATAGCACGGCGGCAAGCACAAAAATAACGAGCACGACGCGCCCGCCGATTTCAGCTATGGAAGCCTTAGCCATCAAAAGATGTTTTTGATAAAAGCCGATTAAAACCTGATTTAAGGCAATGAAAAGAAATGAAATAGTCGCAATAAATACGCCTATTTTTACCGGCCAAGCGTAGGGCATAAAAATGACAACTATGGGCGCAAGCCCCAGAAGGATAGCGGCGGTCAGCAAACGAAAACTAAAGAGGTTCGCGATAATTTTTTCCTCCTCGCCTTCGTATTTTGCCAAAAGTTGCGCAGAAACAAGCGTCAAACCCATGTCCGCGACAAGTCCGAAAAACTGCAAATAGGCAATGATAATCGTGTACTGGCCAAAACCGAGCGTACCCAAGTAGCGCGTCATCAAAACGACCGCGGCCAAGCCTAAAGCGGTCGCGATGATTTTGGCGATGAAATTGATGCCGGTGTTATAGGCTATTTTTTTGAACATAATTCAATGGTATTGACTTTGCTGTCCATTGTCAAATAAATGTGGTATAATATATTTAGGTTTTTCCACATATTAAATTTTTTAAAAAATTAACTTTTTTAAAACTATGCTTAAGAAAAAACTATTGTCATTTGCCGTGTTGGCAACTATGGCATTTTCATTGGCAATGGCGTTGCCGGTTAGTGCACAGGTGGACAAAATATTAGACAGTGACCAACTGCAAGCAGTGGCGCAAGATTCCTACAACGAGAGCACAGGCGCACCAAAGACAGGAATACAGAATATTGTTGTTACTATCATCAACTCTATCTTAGGCCTTTTGGGTGTTATCTTTTTGGTTTTGGTAATTTATGCCGGCTTCCTCTGGATGACTGCTGGCGGTAATGAAGACCAGGTTGGCAAGGCAAAGGGACTGCTCATCAACGCGATTATCGGTGTCATTATCATCGTCGCGGCTTATGCTATCAGCTACTTCGTACTCAATGCCCTGATAAATCCAGGTATATAAATTGCTTCAAGTTAAAATAAAAACAGTCCCGCAACAGTCGGGGCTGTTTTTTTGTCTGAAAAAATGATACGTTAAGTATGCGCAAGGTTTCGCAAGGTTTCGGAAACCTTCCCGCGAGAAGGTTTCCGAAACCTCTATTCAATTATGTTCTGGTTTATATTGCTATTCATCATCTGTTTTGCTTCTTTATCCTGGCGGCGGCTTGACCTCGCCTTGGCAGTTTTAGTTTTTCTTTTGCCTTCGTATCAAATCAGATTTCAAATTGGCTTTATTCCGACTACCCTGCTTGAGGCGATGATTTTGATTTTATTCGCAGTTTGGTTTATTCAGACAGTGAAGAAAAAAGAACTGCCGCTCTTCAATGCAAAATTAAAAAACGTCAGCCATTACCCGTTTTACATTGAGATTATTTTACTGCTCGTCATCGCCTTTGTTGCCTCAGGCGTCAGCGGTTTTAGCGGTGCGAGTTTGGGAATTCTCAAAGCCTATTTTATTGAACCGATCTTATTCTACATAGTTTTTGTTAATGTATTCTCCGCCCAAGGCGGACCAGCCTCGGGCTGGAAAATTAAAAAAAACAGAAATAACATTTTTATCGCATTAGCCGCATCAGCGCTCGTCGTTTCGCTCGTTGCAATATATCAAAAAAAAACCGGCCAATTTTTGCCGGCGGATTGGGTGGGCGCCGGCAGAGTAACCGGCGTCTTCCCTTACCCAAACGCGCTGGGGTTGTATTTGGGACCGATATTAGTGATACTGACGGGTTGGTTTTTGAGTTTTAGAACACCAAATAAAAAAATTAAAACTGCGGAGATATTGTTTTTTTGCTTTTTTGTTTTTTTGTTTTTTTTGGCAATCGTCTTCGCCCAATCCCAAGGCGCGCTGGCCGGACTGGCAGCGGCTTTGGTGGTGATAGGGCTTTGGTATAATACGTGGTCGCGCCGGGCTGTAGTAGCTGTACTTGTTATCGGCGCACTTATCTTAAGTTTCAACACCGGCTTGCGCCATAGTTTTATAAAAAAAATAACGCTCATGGATACGGACGGTCAAATCCGCCAGGAGCTCTGGAAAGAAACCTGGCAGATGCTCAAAGACGGCAAATTGCTTTTAGGCGCCGGGCTCGCGAATTACCAAAGCGCGGTTGCGCCGTATCATCAAAGCGGCATTTACGTGCGCAACGACGACCCGGAGTTTGACAAGTGGGTGGCTATTTCGTTAGAGTACCAGCAGAAGGTCTGGCAACCCCTGGAAATATACCTGTACCCGCATAATATTTTTTTGAATTTTTGGAGTGAGTTGGGACTCGCAGGAATGCTGTTGTTTGTCTGGATAATTGGAAAATTCTTAATGTTAGATTTTAGATTGCTGATTTCAGATTATAAAAATAAAAGTTTGATTTTGGGGCTAACGGGCGCAATGATCGTCATTGTCGTGCATGGCCTCGTTGACGCGCCCTACTTCAAAAACGATTTGGCGGTGTTGTTCTGGCTATTAATTGGAATGCTGGGAGTATTGAACTTAGAATTAAAAAATATAAAACAATAGGTGGGATGGCTGAGTGGTTGAAGGCGCCGCTCTCGAAAAGCGGTAAGGGTTCACGCCCTTCGTGAGTTCGAATCTCACTCCCACCGCCAATTTTCAAAATTAGGATAGATTGGACATAAACTTATTTTGCTATTTTATATCTCGTCGCTCGCCCTTTTCCCATCCGCTCTATCTTTTTCATTTCTAACAACTTATTTAATATTTGCATTATTGTCGGTCCGGCGATTTTAAGATTATCACGCAGTTCTTTAGGGGTGATAATTTCGTGTCCATTAAAATAATTCCACACAGCCAATTGCTTTCCGGACAATAGATTTTCAATCGATTCTTTGGATAATAGTCCAATAGCCATTTGCGTTTGTTTTAATAAAATATTTAAGAAAAATAATAACCATGGACTAGTATCTTCTTTGTCCGTTTTCCAGGTTTTTTGCGACTTGTTTAGAGCGAGGTAATATTCATTTTTATTATCCTCAACAAATTTTTCGTGCGAAACATACGGCATATATTCATAACCGCTTTTAAGCAACAGCAGATTTGTAAGCACTCGCGAAGTACGCCCATTGCCATCCTGGAATGGGTGGATAGACAAAAATTCAAAAATAAAATTACCGATAATAATTAGCGGATGAATTTCTTTTTTGTTTAATAAATCTAACGCCGTATCTAATAGTTCACTCATTTCCTTGCCAACCAAATGTGGCGGCGTCGGGTCAAATAAAATCCCAACCAGATTACCGTTTTCATCTTTGGCCTCCACGCGGTTACTGCAGAATTTGTACTCACCGCGATGGCGAGTATCTTTTTCCGAATATTTCAAAAGTTCACTATGAAAATGCTTGACAGTGCTTTCGGATAATTTCAAATTTTTATATGAATCAAAAACATTAGTTAAAAGCTCAGCATAGCCAGCTACCTCCTGTTCGTCGCGAGTGATTAACTTTTGGATTTTTAATCCTTTCAACAACTTCTCAACTTGTTCATCAGTCAACCGTGCGCCTTCAATACGGGTGGATGCGCCTGATGAAGTGATAATAACCGATTTTTTTAGTATGCCTAAAGCTTGGGGCGATAAATTAGCCCCCATTTTCCATTGACCTTTTAATTCGTCAATTTTGGATATGAGACCATATACTTTATGAGTGACCTCGGGCGAGAAAGACAATCTTTTGCTAAATTTAGACATATTTTTATCTTATATATTAACTATGTATGATTATATACGATTATATTGGTTTTGTCAAATATGCAATACGCGCGAGTTTGACCCAACTAACCGAGACAGAGGCGCGACCCACGTGATTCTAATCCCTCCCACCGCCGCTCGCAAAGCTTGCGTGCCAAGCCAAAACATTTTTTTTGTATTTTTGGATTTCGCGCGCCCTCTGATTTTGTGGATAATAATGTTTTATGGTATCATAAATCTCATCACTTGCACGGGAGTTTGGAATAAGGCAGAGAAAACTCGTTCCGAGCGACTCATCGTATTTACTGATAAATAGGTTAAAAAAACCGTATGAACCAAAAAATAGCTTTCGCGCTGACGCTGTATTTAGTGTCGCTCATAGCTTCCAATACGCTGGGCATCAAGCTTATGCCTTTTTTGTTCGGTACGCACCTGTCGGTTGCCATTTTCGCCTTCCCGATTGTCTTTTTAATGACAGACGTCATCGGCGAAGTGTACGGCAAACAAATGTCGCGGCTGTTTGTAAGAATGGGCATTTACTGCAACATTATTTTCTTACTCTTTAACGTCATAACCAACCTAATGCCATCTTCGCCGGATTTTTTTATGAAAGAGGCTTACGGCCAAATCTTCGGCCTGTCGGCGCGTTTTGCGATCGCCTCGCTGGTAGCCTTTGCCATCGGCGAATATCAGGACGTTTTCTCTTTTTTCTTTCTGCGGGCGAAACTGGGCGGAAAATATTTTTGGCTGCGCTCCAACCTTTCCAATTTGTGGGGACAGCTGATAGACAGCGCAATTTTTTCGCTACTTGCCTTTGCCGGCATCTATCCACTGAAAACAATCATTATGATAATTATTCCCTGGTGGCTGTTTAAATTTGCCATGGGTGTAGCCTACACGCCGTTGAGCTATCTGGGGATTTGGCTCCTCAGGCGCGGGGAAAAGGGAAACGAGCAAATTAAATGATATGAAGTTTGAAAATTTTCCACAAAAAAATACTCCGGCTCCAGAAAAAGAAGACAACGAGAACAGCGCCGCGTAACAAGAGTCGGACTTAAAACTTGACTTTTACGTCACTGACCACAGCGCGGACAATGCCGATACCGGAAGCCCAAAAAAGCTGCGCGAGCTGTATGCGGACGTTAAACGTGATGGCATCCAAGCCATCCGCCACGATTTGCGCTGGGACAAAGTTGAGCCAAATCCGGGAAGCTACAGCACAGGGCATCTCACGCGCTACGCGCTGGCCAAAGGGATTATGCATGAAGCCGGCCTTGAAGCGCCGACGATTATTCTATCTAACCCCCCAAAGTGGGCGGTTGAACTCTACAAAACCGACAAAGAAAAATTTTTTACAGCTTACCAAGACTACGTTGAGCAGGTGAAAGACTCGCTGGCGCAAACCGGCGGGGAAAAAATTTCCCGGGTTCAAATTTTAAACGAGCTCAACAACAAAGTCTACACGCCGGTGAGAACTGAGGATGTCCCGCGGATGTGCAACATCACGCGCGAAGCCTTTCACGAATACAACCCCGACATAAAACTGATGGCAACCCTACTTGCCTCAAACACTACATGGTTCGTGGGAACGCCCATTGAAAAGTACCTGACCGAATTTGAAAAAATAAAAGACAGCTTTGACATCATTGCCGTTGACTACTACCCTGGGTTGTGGCATTTAGACGCGCGAGGCGCGTCATCATTGCAACCCAGTGAACTTTACAAACAGATGGTGAAAAAAACTGAACTTTTAAAAAAAGTATTTGAAAAAATCGCTTCGTGGGGAAAAGAGTATGAATTAGGAGAAGTCGGCGCCCCCACCAACGAGCCGTGGGCGAGTGAAAAAGGCCAACGGTATTTCTACGATAAATTTTTTCTTGAATTCAAGCACCTGCTGGCAGATTTTCAAAAACACGGCTTAAAACTGCCCTCACGTGTGGGATTATATGAGGCAAAAGATGAACCGCCGCGAACCTTGACAGGAAAAATTTTGCGGAGAATGACACCATTTCCCGAACATGATTTGGGAATGCGTGAAGGGGACGGCAGAAGAAAACTCGTGCTGCAGGGAAACGTGCGCCTTCCCGAAGCAGAGCGTGCGCAGGGACCGTCGCAGCTTAGCAATATTATCCGGTTCCTTAAGGCCTCCCGACAAAAGACAAAACAATAAAAACCCTTCCCTGGTTTTACATCTCCCGATCTTTTTTAATGTCGTCTATCAACTCTTGCGCCCGCTCCGGCTCAGGGTGCTCTTTGACTAAAAAAAAGATGACTGTGCGCAGAGCCGTCCAGTGGTAATAGGTTTGAATGCGCCCTTTGAGGTCTTCGTCCAGCGTGAGATTGCGCGCGGCGAGGTAGGTCTCCAAAAATAATTTTTTCATTTCCGTCACCAAAATTTTTTTGGGGATGTGCCGGCGCATCATGTAGTCAAGCTGCTGCAGAAACGAGCCGATGTCGCGGGCAAAATCTCCCAGACACATATCGGTGAAATCAATGACGCCGATTTTTTTCTCGGATATTTTTACGACGTTTTCCGGATGCGCGTCGCCGTGGATGAGCCAGCGCCGCGGCGTGGAACGAAGAAATTTTTTTTCGGCGGCGTTCAGATGCTCAAAAATTTGTTTCGCCTCATCGTAAAACTGCGGCTCGCGCTCGGCGATGCTGCGCAGCCAATGTTTTGCTCCCGGCACGGTTGTCTCAATGAGGCTGTTTTTTCTGTTAAAGTTGCGCGCGCCGCGTGTGTCAAGTTTGTGCAGTTTGGCAAACCAGAGCGCGGCCAACCGGGTAATTTTTTGCACCTCGCCGATGTCTTTTTCGCGGATGTAGTGGTACAAATTATTGCCCTTGATACCGCGATAAAATATCCCCTTGAAACGCTGGGAGTAAAACAGCGGATGGGGGATAGTGAGGTTGCCGCGGCTAAAGCTGCGGCTCCACAAAAATTTCAGCGCGTCGTAGACGTTTTTGCGCTGCTCGTTTGAGTGCGCCGAGCAGTAGAGCTGCAAACGTTTGGTTTTGCCCGCCCGCGTTTCAAACCAGGTTTCGTAGCCGACCACGACATGGTAGGTGCGCTCCCAGATGTTATTTTTGATGCCGTGGGTTTGTATTTTTTTAATGCGCTTAAAATCAGGGTAGAGCGGCAAAATTCTCTTTTTTAAGTAGCCGGCGATAAATTGTTCATCGTAGAGCTGGTGAATAATGTTCATACGCATAGCTTGTTTATTTTGCAACTTTCCAATAATGCGTCCAGTGTTTGTTCCAGATGAGCTGCTTGATTTCAACGTAGAGTTTTTCCGCTTTCAGTTTGGTCAGGCGGGTGGTGGCGTCATCCAGCGCGCGCACCGATTTAATCAGTTCGTCTAAGCCGCGGTCAATTTCATCGGGGTTCCATGAAGCAGCGCTCCAAACGGAAATTTTTTTGCCCGATGCCCACCAGAATGTGCAGCTTGAGAGCCCCCGGTGCAGGCGCCAGGCCGCCCACCGATACTGCGGGTCCCGCGTGTGACGCTGGGCCGTTTCCAGCGCCAGACGCGCCAGCTGCCAAAGCTTCATCTGGATAACGTTTTTTTTATTATACCACAAGGCGTAGGGAAGCTGCGCCCGCAACTCGGCCGGCGCCGACTCCCACGAGGAGCGGAGAATGGTAATGTTTTGTGTCGGCTCATGTTCGGCCAGAAAACCCGAAATCGTCTGTGTCGTAACGTCAGTGCGCTTCAGTATTTTTTCAAAATGGCCGGAGATGTCGGCGTGGCGCAAGCCGTAGAGCTCGGCATCGGTTGCGGTGATAAGCGTTTGTTCTGATTTTTCCGCCGCCAATTCGGCAACGCTCCGGGGAACATAGCTTTGCGAAACTGCGCGGTTTCTAAATACGACGCTTAAACCGCTGGCGGCATCGCGATACGGCCTTTGGCAATAGGCGCCGTTCGTTGTGCCGCGCGCGGAAATTTCATCCAGAATAATCCATTCGTAGCCGAGGTTTTTAAGCAGTTTAGCCGTTTTTGGCGCGTAGGCCATCTCCGGCAAAAAAAATCCTTTCAGTTTCACGTCGCCGAAATATTTTTTAATGATTTCTTCCTGCAGCTTGATTTGCGCAACCGCTTCAAAGGCAGGAATTAAGGGCAAAATCGGATGAAAAGCAGCCGAGCCCACGAACTCAAGCTGTCCGCGTTCAGCTAATTGTTTCAGGTCGCGCAAAAGCATCTGATAGCCAAGCTCGTGCATTTTTTCCAAGAGACAGCCTTGCACATTGACCGTAAAACGAACATTGCTATTTTTTTGCAATGCCTTAATGATGCGCCGGTAGCTTTTTTCAATGGCTTCAATAATGACCTCGCGGTCAAGCGTGGCCGGTTGGTAGAAGTGGAGGAAATTAATCCAGAGCATAAATAGAATGCCAAATTTTTAATTTCTAATGACTAACTATTTGATTTAGCATTACCGTTTAACATCTTACGGTACAAGTCAATGTATTTTTTCGCCGGAATTTCCCATGAATTTGACTGCCGCATGTCGCGGGCCACGAGCTCTTTCCAGCGGCGTTTGTTGTTGAATATTTCTAGCGCCCGGACAATGCCGCCGTAGAGTTCAAACGCATCAAAGCGGTCAAAAACAAAACCGGTGCCGCTCGTTACGCGGTAGTCCTCTACCGTATCAAAGAGACCGCCGACTCTGTGCACGATGGGCACACAGCCGTAGCGCATGGCTATCATCTGGTTCAGCCCGCAGGGTTCGTGGTGCGAGGGCAAAAGCAGCATGTCCGCGCCGGCATACACCAGCGTTTCATACTTTTGGTTTTGCTCGTGCGAGGGGATGACGGCGATTTTTTCCGGATACTTTTTGGCGGTACGCTGCAACTTCGCAACGTACGTTTTGTCACCGGCGCCAATGAAGATAAATTGCGCGTTGAGGCGGGCAAGATGTTCGGCAATTTTTAAAATCAGGGCAAAACCTTTCTGAAAGACAATGCGCGATGTCATGGCAATGATGGGGATGTGCTGGTTTAGGGGCAAGCCGAAAAGTTTTTGCAGGCGCGCTTTGTTCATTTTTTTGACTGAAAAATTTTTGCAGCTGTAAGTTTTTTCCAGACCGGCATCGGTTGCCGGATTGTACGCCCGATAGTCAATGCCGTTTTGAATGCCAAAAAGCTTGTCGCGGCGGTTTTGCAAAATGCGCTGCAAATCCTGGCCGAATTTTTTAGTTAAAATCTCCTGCGCGTAGTTTTCCGACACGGCATTGAGCGCATCGGCGTTCATGATCGCGCGCTTGGCAAAATTGACATGCTCAATGGCCGGATCATCCAAACGCGGCAGTTTGCTTTTGCCGTAGTCTTTTTGCTCAACGGGAACCTCCCACCAGTTTCTGCCCAATTGAAAGGCTAAATTATGGATAGTGTAGAGGGTTTTGGTTTTGGTAAGATTGGCAACGTAGTGAAATTTGGTCTTGACGTAATACGGAATGAGTCCGGCCTGCCAGTCGTGGCAGTGGATGATGTCGGGCTGCAGATTCAGCATGGTGATGAGGCGCAGGGCCGCCACGTCAAAGAGCATGAAGCGCGCGTTCTCGTGGCTTGAACCGTAGAGGATTTTGCGCTGGGAAAAATATTTTTTGTTTTCAATAAAATACACCGGCAGCCCGTGCATGAGGTAACCGCGGTAAAAATTTACCACTGCCGTGTCCTGGCTGTTTAAAACGACTTTAATATCTTTTTCAAATAACTCTAATTTGTATTTTTTTACATCAATAATCTGGCTGTAAAACGGCGTGATGACGCAGACATCGTGTCCTAGTCTTTTCTGCGCTTTGGGCAAACTGCGCGCCACGTCAGCCAGACCGCCGGTCTTGGAAAACGGGTCGACTTCGCTGACGATGTGAATAATTTGGAGTTTATGGTTATTCATAATGAATTTGCGCAGCAAATCGCTACCGCTAACGCATCAGCCGCGTCATCCGGCTTTGGAATTTCTTTGAGTTTGAGAATCATCGCCACCATTTTTTGCACCTGCAGTTTTGAAGCTTTGCCGTAAGCGCTGACCGCCTGCTTCACCTGAAGAGGCGTAAATTCATACAGCGGCAGCTTGGCTTGAGCAACGGTCAAGCTGACAACGCCGCGCGCCTCGCCGACGGCGGACGCGGTTTTGGCGTTGTTGTAAAAAAATAATTTTTCCACGGCGACGGCATCCGGTTTTTGAGCAACAATAATTTTTTTGAGTTCGGTATGGATACACAGCAAGCGCTGGGCGTGCGCCATGCCGGCCGGCGTCGTGATGCAACCGTAGCGGATTAATCGCAATGTTTGACCGGCTACTTCAATGAGTCCAAAACCGGTAATGGCCGTGCCCGGGTCAATGCCAAGAATTATTCTTTGATTACTATTTGTTTTTAACATGAACTTTGCGCGATTTTCTAATTTCAAATTTCTATTACGCAACAACGATTTTCGGGACAACGAGACAACGGTAACATTAAACATTCACGTCCGTATAGTAATTGCTGACATCGTCGCTTTCCTCCAGCACTGCGATAAATTGTTCAATCTTTTGTTTTTCGTCCGCGCTGACATTTTTAATTTCTTTGGGCACGTATTCCAGTTCGGCCGAAGCAACGGTTATATTTTTACCGTCCAAAAATTGCTTCACCGTTTGCAAGCCGGCCATCGTCGTGTACAGCGTCCATCCCTCTTCTTCTTTTTTGATATCTTCAACACCCGCGTCAATTAACTCCAACTCAAAGTTGTCATAGTCAAAGTTTTTGCTTTTTAATTCTTCATTATGAACTCTGATAACACCCCGCCGTTCAAAATTCCAGGCCACGCTGCCGCTTGCGCCCAGCGATCCGTTGTGCGTGCTAAACAGGTGGCGTATATCCGAAGCCGTGCGATTTTTGTTGTCGGTAACGGTTTCAATGATAAAGGCGGCTTGGGCCGGACCAAAGCCTTCATAGAGCAACTCCTCAACAACCGCGCCGCCGCCTTCGCCGGTGCCGCGTTTGATAGCGCGCTCAATGTTGTCTTTGGGCATATTGACTTCCCGGGCGCGCTCAATAGCCAAACGCAGAGAAAAATTCGCTTCCGGGTCGCCGCTTTTACGCGCGGCAATCGTAATGACGTTGGCGAGTTTGGTGAACACGGAACTGCGCTTGGCGTCAACGACGGCCTTCTGCCGTTTGGTTGTCGCCCATTTGGAATGTCCTGACATAAAAATATTGCCTACGCAAGCAATGCGTAAGAATTACAAATTATATTTACAGAAAAAGCAACATTTATTGTTGCTTACCGCTTGTCAGCGTACAATATTTTGTCATAAAAATCAAGTGGTATATAATAAAAATATGCACACACGCCATCACACCAATGAATACGTCAGCGCGGCAACGCATGGCATCGGCTTCGGGCTTTCCATTGCCGGTCTGGTTTTGCTCGTGCAGGCGGCGCAAGAAAGCAGTGCCTGGCACGTCGTTGCTTTTTCGCTGTTTGGCGCCAGCTTGATCTGCGCCTATGGCGCGAGCCTGCTCTACCACCTCATTCCTGACGGCCATCGCACCAAAGAGCTGTGGCGGCGCTTTGACCACGCCATGATTTATCTTTTGATTGCCGGCACCTACATGCCCGTAGTGCTGATACCTCTGCGCGGCGGCTGGGGCTGGAGCCTGTTTGGCGTCGTGTGGGGCATTGCCTTTTTTGGCATGATTTGGCAACTGGCCAATTGGCAGCTGCCGCGCTGGCTCTCAAGCGTTTTATACCTGCTTTTAGGCTGGCTGATAATCATTGCCATCGTGCCGCTCTTGCACGCGATTTCTCTGCCGGCCTTCCGGTGGCTTTTGGGCGGCGGGCTTGCCTACACCTTTGGCGTGATATTTTTTGGCTTGGAAGTAATTGTTACGCCGCGCCGCTACTTTGGCATGCACGAAATTTTTCACCTGTTCGTCCTGCTGGGCAGCTTCTGCCACTGGTGGCTGATGTGGAGATATATTTTGTATATTTATTAATTTTAGTATGAATTACCAATATAGTTATTTAATCGGCAGTTTAGCTCTATTAGTTGTCTGGTTCGCGCTTTTTGCCTGGCGGAAAGATGTGCGGAAAGAAATGCTTATTATTTCACTGCTGTTTGGCATAGGTGGGGTGGCTTCAGAATTGGTATATGCAGTAGACTGGTGGCATCCCTTGTTCATTTTTAATTTTAGGGTGGGCATAGAAGATTTTATTTGTGGTTTTGCCAGTGGCGGAGTAGCGGCGGTTATTTACGAAGAGGTTTTTAATAAAAAGATGCAACGGGCGAAAAAACGGATACCTCATCGTAATAACAAAAATTTATATCTTCCTTGTTTAGCTCTTATTTTGTTATTCTTTGGGAGTTTCTATTGGTTGCATATTAGTTCCCTATACGCTACTTTCATTGGTTTTTTCATACCGACAGTCGGCATATGGATTTGGCGAAAAGATTTGATTGTTAATTCTCTCCTATCAGGTCTGCTTTTGGCAGTTGTATCCTTTGCGTTTTTAGTTGGACCGGAATTAATCACTCCGGGCTGGATAGCGCACACTTGGCGTTGGGAAAATCTTTCTGGTATAACTATTCTTAAGGCGCCTTTGGAGGATATTATTTGGTTTTTCTTGGCCGGTATGTTCATCGGCCCCCTGTACGAATTCTGGCAGGAGGCAAAACTAATAACCAAAAAATAAATGCACGTTGTCTATCTCATTACTATCGTCGTTGTTTTTATTTTGGCCACGGTTGCCTGGGCCGCCTTTTCGTTTGCCCCGTGGGTGCCGATGAAAAGCCGCGACTTGGCGCGGGTTTTTGCGCTGGCAAATTTGAAGCCGAATGAACTTTTTTACGATTTGGGCTGCGGCGATGGCAAGGTGGCGCTTACGGCGGCAAAAAAATACCGGGCGCGCGCCATCGGCCTTGAGCTCGCTCTGCCGCTGTTGTGGTTGTGTAAATTGCGCCGACTGTTTGCCCGCAACAGCGACGTAACGTTCAAATGGAAAAATTTATTTCGGGAAAATTTATCGCAAGCCGACGTCGTGTATTTTTTCGGCCTGCCCTCAACCATACGAAACAGGCTGCGGCAAAAACTGGAACGAGACCTCAAGCCGGGCGCACGCGTCGTTTCCTACACCTTCAAAATTGACGGCTGGCAGCCGGCTGCCGTGAGCAAACCGTCAAAGAAAGACCTGTCGGTTTATTTGTACATACGTTAAATATGAAGAAAGCAAAGAGAACTATTACCATTACACTTTGTGCCGTGGCGATATTTTTTTGTTGGCACAGTATCAGAGCGGCTGAATTGATTAATATTAATACTGCTACACAAAAAGAAATGGCAGACAATCTTATTGGCATTGGTTCTTCTTTAGCACAAAAAATTATTGACTACCGTACTATTAACGGTCCTTTTAAGATTATCGAGGAAATTATGAATGTTTCCGGTATTAAAGAAGGTGTTTTCGCAAAAATAAAAGATTTTATTACGGTAGGGACAGCCACAGAAATTCAACCAGAGCCGAAACAAAACGCTGAACCAGAACAAACTCCTGACATAGATTCTTCAACAGAAACCACAAGCACTTCAACTTTTTCTATCCTCTATCACTTCGGCGATGTCGTGATAAACGAATTTGTCAGCGACCCGGCCGATGGCGAGGTGGAGTTTGTTGAGTTGTATAATAAGCGTTTGGAGGAAGTAAATATTACCGCGTGGACATTGACTGACGGCAGTGGCGCGCAAACAATTTTGAATGGCATGATGTCCGGCGGCGGTGCCAAAAAATATTTTGTCATTGAAAAACCAAAGGGAAATTTAAACAACAGCGGTGATATTATTATTTTAAAACAAGGCGATACCATTATTGACAAAGTGAGTTATGGTAACTGGCCGGACGGCAACACCGGCGACAACGCGCCTGCCGCCTCCGACCCGCAAAGCGTCGCACGCAAAGGCGACGGCTTTAACACCTTTAACAATGGAAACGATTTTGCAATAACGCAAACTATTACCAAAGGTGCAGCCAACGTGATTGCAGAGACGGGGACAGACAGCGACGTAGAGACGAGGCATGCCTCGTCTCTGCAATTTGATTATTCCAGCAACATCGTCATCAGCGAAATTTTTCCCAATCCGGCTGGCTCGGACAGTGAGGATGAATTCATAGAATTATTTAATAACGGCGAAAAAGACGTAAATTTAGACGGCTGGATTTTAAGCGACAGCACAACAAAAAAATATGAAATAAAAAGCGAGAAGCTACAAACAATGATTATAAAACCGCAAGATTATTTTATCTTATATCGCAAAGACAGCGGCATCGCGCTGAATAACACAAATGACGAAGTAGAACTGTACCAGCCGTCACAAGACGAACCCTTGCAAGTGGTAAAATATGAAAAAGCCGTTGAAGCCTGGTCATACAGTTTGGAAAATGCCACCACTACGCCACTGCGCTATGTCTGGAGCGAAATCGTCACGCCGGCAAAATCAAACCAAATTAAAAGCATCAACCATCCGCCAACGGTGGACTTTTCATTTTCCGGCGATTTGCGCCCGGGCCAAATCGTATTTTTTGACAGCTCGGACACCACCGACATCGACGGCGATGAGTTAAAATTTAATTGGGACTTTGCCGGCATTGCGACTTCAAGCGACCAAAATCCGCTGTTTGTTTTCCCAGCGGCCGGCGTACAGCAGGTTACGCTCACCGTAAGCGACGGAGAAAACGAAATGAACGTTGAGAAGTTAATTGACATTACGACAGAAACGTCGGTAGAGACGCAAAATTTTGCGTCTCTACCGAATATTATTATTTCCGAATTTCTGCCCAACCCGGCAGGCGCGGACACGGAGAGCGAATGGGTTGAATTGCAAAACAGCGGCAGCGCGCCGGTCAATGTGCGCGGCTGGCAGATTGACGATGAGGAAGGCGGCAGCGCGCCTTTTACCATTCACGATGATGTTGTGATAGAGCCATTGGAATTTTTGGTATTTGACAGAATGGACACCAAGCTCGCGCTCAACAATACTGTTGACAGCGTACGGCTCTTTGCTGCCAGCGGCGCTTTGGTTGACGAGGCAGCGTATGAAAATCCCAAAGAAGGATTGAGCTACGCGCGCGCCGAAAATGCCTGGCAGTGGAGCGGCGCGCCGACGCCGGGTGAGCCGAACATCTTCGTCAATGCGCCCACGGCAGAAAAGAATGGCACAAATTCGGGCAGCTCAACTACTGGTTTACCGGTAACGCCAACTACGCTCGCCGAGGTGCGCACTTTTGAGCCGGGCGATGTGGTACAGGTTTCCGGTACGGTAGCAGTACTGCCAGGTATGTTTGGCGTGCAGTATTTTTACATTGTCGGCTCGCCGGGTTTACAGATTTACAACAGCAAAAAAGATTTCCCCGTGCTTGCCATTGGCGACCGCGTCATGGTGGCCGGCGAATTGTCTTCAAGCTACGGGGAACTGCGGCTCAAAACCAAAACCGCTGCTGACATCAGCGTTGTTGCCACCTCTACCCCGCCGGAACCGGCCATTACCGAAACCGACAAAATCGGCGAAGACCTGGAGGGCTGGCTCGTTCGCCTGCAGGGAGAAATCGTGCAAAAGAAAGGCTCGTCTCTCTGGCTTGACGACGGCAACGGCGAAGCGGAAATTTATATAAAAACCGGCACAAAAATTAACAAAAGCAACATCAATGAAGGTGAAACAGCCACGGTCATCGGCATCGTCACACAAAATAACGATGCTTACCGCATTTTACCCCGCTCGGCTGATGATATAAAAATCGTTAGCGCGCAACCACAGGGCGAGGTACTGGGCGTGGTCAGTGAAAACACCGAGTGGACTTTAGCGCAGAATAATAAAAAATTAAAACTAATGCGATATTTATTGATTGTAGCGGGCGGGTTGATTATTGTGCTGATTGGATTTGCGTGGCGAGGGAGAAAGAGATAAACTTGACAAAACAAAAAAAATTATTCTAATATTTGATGATATTTTTTTATCATTATTGGTATAAATTATTATTTTATGATAAAATAATAAAGAGTAAGAAGGTTAATTATTATTTTAACACCGTACAATGTATTTAGCATATACTATGTTGATGAAATATGATCTTTAAAATAAAGGATTGCTTCGACCAAGATGTTATTTTTACAAAGAAAAAATTTAATCGGAAAAAGCAAAACCACCCTGAATTACTAAAAAAACAATTCATAAAATGTGTACAAAATTGTTTAGCTGCTCCCGACGAAGTATGGCCGGATTATAGTAACCCCGCAAATAAAAAATGCTACTACAAAAAATATTCTCAAATTTCATATGCAAAAGTTGTTGTGTGGTTTACTGATAATCCCGCACAAGTGGTCACCGCATTTGAAATTAACTATATTAAAGAAAAAAGTATCCGAGTCTGCAAAGATTAAAATGAGTTAATAATAATTTCAATTTTAAAATGAGTATGAAAAATATAAATGTAAACAATTTAGATTTAAACGAAAAAAAGCATATTTTACATTTGGTCAGTGATTTAAAAAAAATAGCAAACGAACAAAAATGGATTTCACAGTATGATAAAGATAGCGACTCTTTTGTTTTACGCCTCCCTCAATTATCTAAAAACTCCCATAAGAAGTATTTTGGAGATGAATTTGCGTTTTATATTAACGACAAAGATTATGTAGAGGGAGTTTTTATAGAATACTTTGCGTCAAATTTTATTAGTCATAATAAGGGTTTTAATGACATTATAAAAAATATCAAATCTAAAAAAGAAAACGAGGATATTATTGAATTTAAAAGAGGCGAAACAAATAAAATAGCTGCCAAGTTGGAAGATATTATGATTAATTCTTTTATTGGAGCGGCTTGTGTTTAAGTTATAATGAATTTGTATGCCAGCCGTCACCATCTACACCACGCCAATGTGCACTTACTGCCGCACGGCCAAAGAGTATTTTAAAGCGCACAATGTCGCCTACATGGAAAAAGACGTTACACAAGATATGGCCGCCCAACAGGAAATGGTTCAGAAATCCGGGCAACTGGGCGTGCCGGTCATTGACGTTGACGGGCAAATTGTCCTCGGCTTTGACCAGCAGAAACTACAAAAATTACTGCGATTAAGTTAAAATGAAAAATTAACAAAAAACGCCTCTTGGGGCGTTTTTCTATTTTTAAAATCAATTTTTTACGCAATATTGCTATAAACCACCACGTTGCTGTTTTTATACTTTGCCTGCCAGACGCTCTGGTCGTAGAGCGTATTGATAAAACCCAATGTTTGAGCGGAAATCAAAACAATAAAAAAAGCCGCGGCAATACTCCCGGCAATACTTTTCTTCGGCGCTTTGTTTTGGTTAAGTTGTAAAAAGTCTTCGGAAAACGCTCTCCAACTCCACGCTGACTTTTTTGCTTCCTCTTGTGTCATTTTTATATTCCCCCGTTGTCCGCAACGAAAAACAAACGTTTGCTCTCTGTGGCAATTTTGAAAAAGCGACAAGCGATGGGGTTTGATTTTTGTTTTTATTTTATATATTCATTGTAGCAAAAATTTTACAAATTGTCAACGTGCAAAACTTCCTCTATAATATAATTATCTTGAATTACGCAATGATTATTTTTTGTCATTAGGTTAATCAGAAATTCCGCACATGCCAATTCCGCAGCTTTCTAAAAAAATTCGGTCCCAACAAACCTGGCGCAACGCGTCAGAGCGGCGCAGCGCTCCAGTCTGCTCCAACCACGGACGGCGCTTCTCCAGTCCAAGCCACCACGCGCCGCTCGGCTCGTTTCGCACGGGCGCAAGCCGCGGCAAACGCCGTTTCAGCCGGCAATTTATCACCAACACCGTCTATATCAGCCTCATCAGCTGCATGGCGCTGGCGCTGTTTGGTTTTGTCTATGTGCTTATTGTTTCGCGCGACCTGCCGGACCCCAACCGCCTCATTGACCGCGACATAGCCGAAAGCACCAAAATCTATGACCGCACCGGTGAAACTATCCTCTACGACATTCACGGCGTTGAACAGCGCACGATTGTCAACGTCAGCGAACTGCCCGACTATGTGAAGTGGGCGACTATTACGGCCGAGGACCGGACGTTCTACGAGCACCACGGCTTCAATGTCTGGGGCATTCTGCGCGGCGTACTCTTGGACCCGTTCCGCAAAGGGTACGCAACCGGTGGCTCCACACTCACACAGCAATTAGTCAAAAACGCCATTTTAACCGACGAGCGCAGTCTTTCCCGCAAAATCAAAGAATTTATCCTTTCTTACCGCATTGAAAACAAATTTTCCAAGGATGAAATTCTGCAAATGTACTTTAATGAAATCCCTTATGGCTCGACCGCCTACGGTATTGAAGCCGCGGCGCGGCGCTACTTCAACATCTCGGCTAAAGATTTGACTTTGGCGCAAGCGGCCGTCTTGGCCGCGCTCCCCCAGCGCCCCAGTTATCTTTCACCTTACGGCAACCACACTGATGAGCTGTTTGCGCGGCAGAAGTGGATTTTGGACAATATGGAAAATTTAAAATATATCACCGCCGAGCAAAAAAAAGACGCCCTGGGTTTTAATATTGAATTCCGCCAGGCCGCAACCTCAATCATCGCCCCGCACTTCGTGATGTACATAAAGGAACTATTGAGCGAAAAATACGGCGATACCGTCATTGAAAGCGAAGGGCTTAAAATTTACACCACGCTTGATTTGTATAAACAAAATATCGCCGAAGAGGTGGTAAAAAATCAGGGCGAAAAAAACATCGCCGCCTACAACGCAAATAACGCCGCGCTCGCATCCCTTGATCCAAAAACCGGACAAATTTTGGCCATGGTCGGTTCGCGCGACTACTTTAACGACGATATTGACGGCCAGGTGAACGTTACCATTCGGCCGCTTCAGCCTGGTTCCTCGTTCAAGCCCGTCGTCTACGCGGTCGCTTTTGACAGGGGCTACACGCCCGATACCATTCTGTACGACGTAGTAACCAATTTCGCCGTTGCCGGCGCCACGCCGTACGAGCCGCACAACTATGATCTCAAAGAACACGGTCCAGTTTCTATCCGCGCCGCGCTCGCCGGCTCGCTTAATGTGCCGGCGGTCAAGGCGCTGTATTTAGCCGGCGTACAAAACGTCATTGACCAGGCTCACCGCATGGGCTATACCACGCTCAATGACCCGGAACGCTACGGCCTCTCGTTAGTTCTGGGCGGCGGCGAGGTAAAGCTGCTCGACCACACGGCCGCGTACGGCGTGTTTGCGCGCGAGGGCGAATACCATCCGCCGGTCGCCATTTTAAAAATTGAAGACCGAAACGGCAAAATTTTGGAAGAATACAAAGATGAAAAAAAAGAAGTTCTAAATAAAGAAACGGCGCGCAAAATAAACAACATTCTCTCTGACAATGACGCGCGGACGTATGTGTTTGGCGCAAGCAACTGGCTGACCCTGCCCGGCCGCCCGGTCGCGGCCAAGACCGGCACCACCAACGACTACAAAGATGCCTGGACCATCGGCTACACCCCTTCAATTGTTACGGGCGTATGGGTTGGGAATACCAACGGCGCTGAAATGAAGCGCGGCGCTGATGGCTCAAAAATCGCCGCGCCGATTTGGAACGAGTATATGCGCCGCATTTTAGGCAACACGCCGGTTGAAACGTTCCAGACGCCGCAAAAAGAAGAAACCGGCAAACCAGTGTTGGACGGCGCGAGTCCGGGCGAAACAACCGTAAAAATTGATAGTGTGTCAGGCTTATTGGCAAATGAAAACACGCCGCCCGAACTCGTCGTGGAAAAAACTTTCCAGCAGCCGCACAGCATTCTCTACTACGTTAATCCGGCTGACCCGCGCGGGCCCGAACCGAAACCGGAAGAACGCGATGTGCAGTTTCAAAGTTGGGAGAACGCGGTCCAGGCCTGGGCCGAACGGGAAAAAATCACGGTGAATGCGGCGCCGACTGAATACGACAACGTGCACAACAGCACTGATAAACCGCAAATACACATTACCGCCCCTGCCGCCAACGCAATGTTGACGAGCGTAGCGCTCACCGCGAGCGTTTCGGTAAATTCCGTGCGCGGTATCAGCCGGGTTGAATATTTCATTGACAGCCACTTCATTGATGTAGCCAGCCAGTACCCCTACAACTTGTCAGCGCAAGTAGGTTACCTCGGCGACGGCGGACACACGCTTACGGCGCGCGCCTGCGATACGGTTGAAAATTGCTCAGAAGAAACAATTCAATTTAATATAGTCATCTCCGCGAGTGAACGCGATAATTCTTTGAGTTTTGCTTGGGTTTCACCGAAAAACACGACGTTAAAAAAATCAAACTTCCCTTTGCAACTAAAAACCCTCTCCTACCAGCCGCAAGGCATACGCTCAGTTGCCTTCTACGCGCTCAAATTGGGCTCAAGCGGCTCACAAGCCATTGCGAGCGTCATGAGTGTCTCCGGTAACGAAATAAACGCCACCTGGCAAAGCGCGCCGGAAGCCGGCGTCTACGAGGTCTTTGCCGAAGCGCTCGGCGCCAGCGGCAATCGGCGCAAAACAGATTTAGTAAAAATTATAGTGGAGGAATAAAAACACTACTGCCGAATCGGCATGATGATATAGAGATAGTCGCTGCGGCCATCGGCTTTTAATACACATGGCGTGCTTGCGTCCATAACCTCCAAAACTACGTTCTCGCAATCCAAAATACTCAGCCCGTCCAATAAATAGCGATAATTTAACACAATGCCGGTATCAGGTCCGTCCACGCCGGCGGATACTTCAATCACACTCTCCCCGCTCTGCGCGTTGAGCGAACTCACCACCACTTTATTTTGCCCGCCGGAAAAATCCAAATTCACGTCGTTGACGTTATTTTTGGAAAAAAGCGAAGAGGCTTTGATGGCGCGGATAAGTTCCTGGCGGTTAAAAGAAGCGCTGGTTTTTTTCTGCTCGGCGTTTGGGATAATCTGGCGGTAATCCGGATACTGGCCCTCAATGACGCGCGAAACGAGTTTAATGTCGTCGTAACTGAAAAGAATTTGGTTGTCGGACAAAAATATATTTACAACCGCCGCCGCGTGTTCATGGCTGAGCACATCTTCACTGCCGCCAAAACTGAAACGAATCACCTCTTGCAGGGTTTTTGCCGGAATAATAACCTTTCTTTCTTCATGTTCGTTTTTATTTTTGTAGGATAATTTACGCTCCGCGAGCCGGTAACTGTCGGTTGCCGCAAGCACAATGGAATTTTGGTTAAATTCAACGTAGACCCCGCTCAATTCAATGCGTGTCTCGTTATTAGCAACGGAAAACAACACCTCGGCAACCCCCCGCTTAAATTCACTAAAATCAATGCTGTAGACGTTTTTTTCCTCAACCTGGGGAATAACCGGGTAATCTTCGGGGTTCTCTCCTTTTATTTTGGTTTTGTAGTTTTTACAGGTAATTTTTAGTTCGTTTTCCTGCAACTCAAAGTCAATGCGCTCGTTGGGGAGAAGATTAATGTAATCTAAAAGCAGTTTCGCCTGCACGGTAAATTCTCCGGGAGCTTCGACTTTGCCGCGGATGTTTGCCTGCACGCCGATTTCAAGGTCGGTGGCAATGAGTTGGAGGGTGTTCTCCGATGCTTTAATAAGCACATTGCTTAAAATCGGCAGGTTGACGTTTTTACCGGCGATATGGGCGACGTTGCTTAGGCCTTGTTTTATATTTTCTTTGGTGCAGGAAAACTTCATAAGGTTACTTTTATAATATATTTATATATAAATAGTAATAATAACAATAAGCATGTGGATTGTGGGGAAAAGCTAATTTTAACTTATTAATAAAGAAGAAATTAAGAAATTGTCTGTGCACGGTCGTGTGAATTGTTTTGGCATCAAATGTGCATTAGAAAAATAAGGAGTGAGTAGTAAACAGGTTATTAAATATTATAAACAACGTTATACTCATTTTTTCCAGAGCGTGCGCAAGATGTGGATAGAGAGAGAATATTGCATGGTGCAGAGGTTGATAAAATTTTACAAACTGTATAATAACTGCTTAATTGACTCAATTTCCTGTTTTTTCCGCTGGTTGGTTTTTACTTCGCCGCCGATTTTATTACAGGCGTGAATGGCGGTGGTGTGATCGCGTCCGCCAAACTCGTTGCCGATAGTGGGAAAAGAGGTTTTTATTTCCTCGCGCATTAAAAACATGGCGACCTGCCGCGGAATCACCAGTTCTTTTTTGCGGCTTTTCCCCAAAACATCGGCTATGGCAACGTCATAGAAATGAGACACAATCTCAATGATTATTTTAGGGCTGATGGATTTTGACTGGTAGTTATTAATAATGCCAGCCAAGATATCTTTCGTGGTTTCCAGCGTGGGGTCAATGTGGTTGAATTGGTGGTAGGCAACAACGCGGTTGAGCGCCCCCTCTAATTCGCGGATGTTGCTCTGCACGGTTTCGGCAATGTAGGCGATGATTTTTTCGTCCAAGTTATAGTTTTTTTCCCGGCATTTGGTCTCCAAAATGGCGGCGCGCGTTTCCGTGTCCGGCGGGGTGATATCAACAATCATTCCCCACTCAAAGCGCGACTGCAAGCGGGCCTCAAGTGAGGGAATGGCCTTGGGCTGGCGGTCGGAACTGACGATAATTTGGCGGTTTGACTGATGCAGGTCATTAAAAGTATGAAAAAATTCCTCTTGCGTGCCGTCTTTGCCGCCCATAAACTGGATGTCGTCAACCATTAAAACGTCAATATTGCGGTAAAAATCTTTAAATTCTTTGGCGCGGCCGGTTCGTATCGCCTGCACGTAGTCATTGGTGAATTTTTCACAAGTAACGTATAATATTTTTTTGGTCTGCCGCGAGAGCTCATTGCCGATGGCGTGCAGGAGGTGGGTTTTGCCCAAACCAACTCCGCCATAAATAAAAAGAGGATTATAGGTTGTGCCGGGGTTTGCCGCCACCGCCCGGCAGGCGGCGTGCGCGAGCTGGTTGTTTTTTCCGACCACGAAATTTTCAAAAACGTAGGTAGTGTTGAGGCCGAATTGATTTAATTTACTGGCTTTTTCTTTTAGTTTTTCATCTGCCGGCCACTCGTTCACAATGGCAACATCCTCAATGATCGGCACGGCGGCGCTGTCGCGGCGGAGCGGCTCAACTTTATATAAAATTTCACTTATTTTAGCCTTAATAACATTTTCTAAAGCGCTGATGATAGCTTTGTTGTATTTATTTTCCAGCCATGATTTGGTAAAAATATTAGGAACACTGATGATAATTTTGCTGTCTTCAATGGTTGAAATGAAGGTGTGTTTAAACCAGGTGATGAAGTTGGCGCGGGAGATGCTTATCTCCATTTCTCCTAAAACTGCTTGCCAAATTTCTTGGTTGGTCATAGGGGCGATGAGATTAAATGAGAGTCATACCTCAGTATAAACCAAAATCAAAAAAAGGGAAATATCCACAGAAGTTTACAAATTGTTCACAATCCGTGGATAACCTACGAATTACGAATTTAGTACGAATATACTAATACCTTGCTTGACCATATTGCTATAGAATGGTATCTTTAATTTGTAGTAATACGTTTAATTTGTATATTTGTATAAAATTTGTAATTTGTAAGAAAAATTTTTATGCCAAAAAGAACATACCAGCCAAACGTGCGCCGGGCCAAAAAAAAGCACGGTTTTCGCAAGCGCATGAGCACCAAAAACGGCCGTACGGTTTTGAAACGCCGGCGGCAGAAGGGGCGCAAGCGGCTCTCTAAATAATGCAGCACGGATGCTCGCTAAGAATTATAAAATTCAAAAGAAGAAAGAGGTTGAAGCTGTTTTTAAAAATGGCCGGAGCAGTTTTGATGATATCGTGGGCGTGAAAATTTTGCCCACAGCGCAGGGCAACAGTCGTTTCGTAGTGGTTGTTTCCACCAAGGTAAGCAAAAAAGCAATTGAGCGAAACAGAGTAAAACGAAAACTCTCTGAAATATGCCGTCTTTCGCTTACCCGGCTGGCCGCGGGTAATGATTTTTTTATTTTGGCTCTGCCCGCCTCTGTTCAAAAAACGTACCGCGAACTGGAAAATTCTCTGCTTCGGCATTTTAAAAAATTAGGCGTTTATAAACAATAATTTTTAAAAACCAAGTTTTTATGCGCTACGGGTTTGTGCGCTGGCCGAGTATCTGCGCGATACAATGTATCAAATTTTATCAAAAAACCCTGTCGTTTGACCATGGGTTTTTTCGTATCTTTTATCCTCACGGCTACTGCCGGTTTTCCCCGACCTGTTCAGACTATGGTATCGCGGCAATTGAAAAGTATGGTATTATAAAGGGAGGAATAAAAACGATGGGGCGTATTTTACGTTGCAATCCATGGAATAGCGGCGGATATGACCCCGTAAAGTAGATAGCACAAAGAGAAACTAAATAACTAAGTAACTCGCAACATGACTAATATTTTTCACGTTGTTTTTTACCAGCCAATTTTTAACGCGTTGATTTTTTTATATAATATTGTTCCCGGCAATGATGTTGGCATTGCCATTGTTATTTTGACGCTCATCATTCGTTTCGCCCTATATCCATTGAACAAAAAATCAATTCAGTCCCAAAAATCACTGCAGGATTTGCAGCCAAAAATGGAAGCAATCAAGCAAAAGTACTCAAATAACAAGCAGGAGCAGGGCCGTGCCATGATGGAGCTGTACAAAAACGAAAAGGTAAATCCGTTTTCCTCCTGCCTGCCGATTTTAATCCAATTTCCCTTCCTCATCGCCGTCTACTACGTATTTCAAGCTGGTTTGACTAATCCTGATTCATTGAGTTTGGTTTATAGTTTTATTAATCGTCCCGAGTCAATAAATCCTATTACCCTTGGTTTTTTTGACCTGTCAAAAATCAGCCTGGTTTTGGCGGTTTTGGCCGGCCTCGCGCAATTTTGGCAGGCAAAAATGATGGTTGCCAAGCGGCCGCCAAAAACAGTGCGCGATATGCCGGGCGCGAAAGACGAGGATATGATGGCGATTATGAATAAGCAGATGGTGTACTTCATGCCGGCCATTACCGTTTTTATCGGTTTGAGCTTCCCGGCCGGTTTAACGCTGTATTGGCTTATTACTACTGTGTTTACGGCGTTGCAGCAGCTGTATTTGTTTAAAAACACCTTTCCTTCCCCACAATCACCGACAACGCGGCTTTAGCAATGCTAAACGCCGCTGGCGGCTTTAGCTCGGTTGTGTCGTCCAGCAAAAACAACCTGCCGTGCAAGTTGTTGGCAATGACGTGGTTTGTTTGGATAAAACTAATTTCCGGTTCATTCTTGAATAAGCCGCGATTTTGCGCCTGAATGTAGACACCCAATGCGCCGTTCGTTTGGCGCGCACTTTGCCCGGGCCGCGGGTTGATTGCCAAATTGACGACGCTGACTATGCCGGCGCCGGCCGGCTCGATCGTGTAGGAGCCGTTTATTTCAATGATTGTGCCCTGTGCCGGAATGGTCGCCTCAGAAATAAAACAAGCGCCGTTGGCCACGCCTACGTCAATTTTTTCAATGAGCCGGCCCGCGAGCGCGGTGCAGGCCGCGTCTTCGTCGGCCAGGCCGAAGAGTTCGGCCAAACTGTTCTGCGAGCCGACCGGAATGATGCCAATGGTAACCGGCGCGCCCTCCAGCGCGTTCACAAGGCCGCTGAAGGTGGCGTTGTTGCCAACGGCGACAATGGTTTTTGGATTGTTTTTTAGTTCGTCTCTGACAATGCTTCTGAGGCTTTTCAGCGGCCCCACGTGGCAGTTTCTGCCCTGCAAGCCAAGGTCAGTCAGGCGCGTTTCAATGGTTGCGACAATCCGTTCGTATTTTTTTTGACCCAAAAAGTAGTCAAAAATGTAGGAGTGCATAAATAAAATAATTTATTTTTTTTCTTCGCCAGGCACTTCTTCTTTCATTAACGGTTTGTCAGTCATGGTGCAATTGCCGTTTAACGCGGCGCCGCGGGCAATGGAGAGCGTTTTTGCCGCCACGTCACCGGTAATGCGGGCGCTTTCGGTCAGTTCCAGGTCGCCTGAAACTGTAACATTGCCTCGGACTTCGCCGCTGATGATGGCGTTGGCAGCTTCAACGGCAGCGGTTATTTTTGCTTTGCCGCCGATGCTCAAATTACCGTTTGTTTTGACGCTTCCTTTGACAATACCCTCAACCACAATGTTGCCCTGTCCGACAAAATTTCCCTCTACTTTGACGGATGGTCCGATGATTGTTTCGGCATTGCCAAAATCAGCGACTTCATTTTTTTTGAACATATTTTTCTTTTTAATTTTTTAACTAATATATGTAACTTCATTGTAGAAGTAAGCACTCGTGTTGTCAAAATAGCCGTTAGCAGGTACTATTACTTTGCGGCTTGCCAAATTGTTCCCATAGTTCAACTGGATAGAACTGGGGCGTCCTAAGCCCTCAATCCAGGTTCAACTCCTGGTGGGAACACAAATTTATTTTTTTCAATTTTAAAGTCCACAAATTTTTAGACTTTTATTATATAAGTTATTCACAGTATTGGGGATTATATTAACAAAATGTGGATAACTTAAGTCTAAATTACTGTAGACATAAAGTAATATAATTTAATCTAAAGTCCACAAATTTTTAGACTTAAGTTGATAATATAGAAATTTATAGTTAAATTGTATTTTTTTTGTATTCTGTTATAATTTTGTATGAGTATTTGGGCCGTTGGCGCAGTTGGTAGCGCGCCTCCATGGCATGGAGAAGGCTCGCCCGCCCGAAGCTTGCGCTCGGGCGGGTAAAGGTTCAAGTCATTTCAAATTTATAGGGCCGTTGGCGCAGTTGGTAGCGCGCCTCCATGGCATGGAGGAGGTCAAGGGTTCGAATCCCTTACGGTCCACATTTAGAGCACTTCAATGCTTGCCCGTCTCTGGCGTGGCGTGGAGAAGGCTCGCCCGCCCGAAGCTTGCGCTCGGGCGGGTAAAAGTTCAAATCCCTTACGGTCCACATGAGATTTTATTACGTTTATATTTTAGAAAGCCAAAAAGACAGCTCTTTATATAAAGGGTGTACTAATAATCTAATACGGAGAATATCAGAGCATAATAATGGATTAGTGGAAGCGACTAAATTTAAAAAACCATGGAAATTAATATATTATGAGGCTTGTTTGAACATAAAAGATGCTTATAATAGAGAAAAATATTTAAAAATGGGCGGTGGGAGAAGGTTTGTTTCTAAAAGATTAGAATGTTATTTTAACGCTAAAAAAGACGAAAAATAGTATAAAATTTATGCAAATTACTGAATTTCGTCAAAAAGTGAAGCCAGGCAGTATTGTGTCAATTGAAGGCAGTAATTTTACCGTGTAGAGAAGTGGTAAAGTTCAGATTGGATGACAGTAATTACTATGTAAAATGTTTTTTGAGCAATGGCTACGTTTTAGCTGATGATATGAGCGCCAACGCATTTTTATTGGTAAAAGAGACAAAAACGTTATTTACGGAACCATTTTCTGAAGAAATCGAGTTTGATGGGAAAAAGTTTAAATTTTTGTATTCCGCTCATGCGGTTGCGGAAAAAACTGCGGGTGAGGAAATTTTTAAAAAAGGCGCAAGCGAGAAATTTTGGGACTATAAGGCAGATGATGACAACACCGTAGAGACGCATTGCAATGCGTCTCTACGACAACTATCGCCAAACACAGTATTGGATTTATGCGGGACAATTGTAAAAACGAGTGGAGTAAATTTAAAGTAAAAATAAAGTTTATTATCCCGATAAAGTCTATCTGCCGGTGATTTGGTGCTCGCCCGCCCGAAACTTGACCGACCGAGAATCGGGATGGTCGGGCGGGATAGCCAAAGAACCGGCTTTTGTTTTTCAGGAATCTTGTGATGATTTCTTGGAAAAGAAAAAAGCCCACGAAGGAAGTACGCGGGCTTTTGCGCAGATTAGTTGATGACTTAAATCAACCAATCTGCACAATTGGGAATGGACCATAAAACATTCTTTTATCGCGGGGAGAAAATTCTCCCGCGATAAAGTCCACTCCAACAGGGTAATTTTTAGGGTCTGAGAAATTCCAGACCCTTTTAACTACCAATGCCCCTATGAACGTCTTGACGGGGCATGAAGGAGTTCTCTGTTTGGGTGGAAAACAGCAAAACGCATGCTGCCCACCCTCGGAATCAGCCAGATACCAGATTGGTCTGACCGTTCCGCCCTCAGTTGACCCGCCGCAAAAAGCGCAACGGTCGCCATCTCCGGCTTCGGTGAGAGGCTCAAACCTCACACCGTTAATGATAAACTATAATGGTCTGATAAAACTAGACACGAAATTTGCCGAAAGGAGATAGAATGATAAGATAAAAATCTATGACCCAACAACCACGGACGTTCAGTCCGCAAGAAAAATCCCAGGTGGCGTTAGCCGCC